>PVBE012074471.1_pt1 | contig 163939 bp, 135 predicted proteins | sample 1631181 | NCBI WGS metagenome assembly PVBE01 (sample SAMN08397723, study PRJNA350692) | Marine metagenome, whole genome shotgun sequencing project. | isolation source: water | place: Pacific Ocean | collected 2012-04 | reverse complement strand
CGGCCGTCTGCTTTACGGGCGTCACGAACGTGTAGACGACGGCCCAGTTCCCGCTCCTCCCGGCCTGCGGGATGTAGAGCGGCATCCGGCCAGTCTGCTCCAGAACGTCAGTCGACGCCTCCCGGACCTCCGGCCACGCCGCCGCATCACCACTGTCCGCGTGTTGCCAGCCATCCGAGGGGCGCGCGTAGTCGACTGGCCGATAGCGATCGGAGACCAGGAGGAACTGCAGATGGCCGCGCGCTACGAGGAACGCCAGCTCCCGCTCACTCGCCGGCGGACGTCGTAGTTCGACAGTTACGCGATCCAGGGAGGCCTCGGTCACATGACCGCGCCCGTCGAGGCGCGTCTCGAGAATCGCGACTGCCGTCTCGACGTCAGCCATCGACACGGGGCGCCCCTCAACAGCGGCCACCGGCATCAGGTGCACAACACGACGCCCGGACAGAATCGCCCAGCGCCCACCGAACGCGATCAGTGGCACGAACAGGACTAGCCACCACCACCTGGCTCGCATCGCTCACCCTCCGACATAGCCGCTGCACGGCTGTTGCCAGTGATTGCGATTGGGCCCGGGCCGCAGCTACACCTCTGTTGCCTACTCGAACAACTGGAATCCCGTCGGGTCGATGCCCGCCTGGCGGATGACGTCGGCGGCCAGGTCGTAGACCATCTCCGACGTGACTCCCGCTTCCGGACGCTGCTTGAGTTCCGCCTTCACGAGCTTGGTGACGTACTTGTCGACCATCTCGCGCGGGGGATCGTTGGCAATCGCCCAGACGGCGAGCTGATACACCGGGTGGCTGACATCGGGGCCCGTCGCCAGCGCCGCGACCTTGGCCACGCGGTCATCGGGGCAGCGCGTCGCGACCATCACATCGCGACGGCCAGGCTCGCGCATGCCGATATTCGTGCAGGCAGTTGCGATCTCGACCCGGGCCTGGAGATTCTGCCCGAGGTTGATCGTGCCGCCGCCGAGGGCACCCATCCCCTGGACTCCGCCGCCGCGGTTGTTGCCGCCGATGCCGCCGCGCTGATTGCCACCAATGCCGCCGAGTTGCGCCCAGAACTGAGTGCCGGGAGCGATGGTGAGCGTCCGAGGCCCGCCGGGCGTGCCCCATATCTCGCCGATTACCGACTGCCCTCCATTGCCGCGAAACTCCGCATCCACGAGGCCAAGTTCCAGCGCCTGCACGAGGTCCATCCCGCCAAGCTGCGCCGGAGCCTGGGACGCCAACAAGCCAACTGCCAGTAGAACTGTCAATCCGATTGCGCTAATGCGCATGAGACCACCCCTCCTGAGAAGTGTCCAGGGCACATCCGTCGAATCAGGGGACGCATGAGGGAGCCGCAGGGGTTACTCGGTTGGCACATCAAGTGCAAATGGTCCGGGGGCGGGACCACCGGATCCGTTGACAGACTGTGCTAAGATAGGCGCGCAGCCAGCAGAGATTGGGGGTGAGTTACCGTGTCAGAACCCGGATCGCTCTCCACGGGGATACCGTTCATCGACGAGATGCTGGGCGGCGGGGTGGATCCCGGCGCCATGACCATCGTCCACGGCGCGACGGGCGTCGGCAAGACGCAGCTTGGCCTCGGCTTCCTGGACGCGGGGCAACGCCGGGAGGGCCGGCGCGGCGTCGTCGTCGACCTCGCCACGCGCGGCGATTCCCAGCAACATGCCGAGTACGCCAGGCGACTGTTCGACTGGGAGATCAGCGAGGGTGAGATCCCCATCGAGGGCGTCTTCGATGTTGGCGATCGCGGGCCGGACCTGTTCAAAGGTCTCGACTACTCGGGCCGTCCCGTCACCAAGACGAACATGGACGCCGCCGAGTGGCAACGCTGGCAAGGGCGTCTCCAGCGTCGGATGCAGGCGACGGCCGCGTACCTCTACGGGAGCTTCACGCGCGGCGCGCGCCGGATCGTGATTGATGGGGTCGAACCGAGCGTGCGTGTCGAGGACTCCATCCAGCTCCAACTCATCGAGTTCATCTACCAGCAGATCCTGCGCACGGATCACGACTGGGTCGCGCGGAATCTGCTGCGAGGCAAGTGGATGGAGATCAAGGACCTGGTCGCCGAGCGCGCCTACGACAAGGACCAGCTCGCGACGATGATCCTGCAGACAAGCAATGAGATCATGCTGCAGGATCTCCTCACCCGCGAGATCGTCGAGGGCGACCTGGCCACGAACGCCAACACGGTCATTTTCCTGGGCCGCTGGCAGGACGGCAACCGCCTCACGCGCGCGGCGTTCATCCTGAAGCATCGCGGCCGTCCGTGCTCCGAGGAGGTCGTCCCCTTCACCATCACCGACAGCGGGCTCGAGAGGGCCTGAGGCTGGCAACGCGTCAAGGGTCACACTGCGGGGGAAGTAGGCCACGGGGCCAACGGGTGTTGGAATCAGTAACCCGATGTCTGTGGGAGGTGGGTCCGAATGATGTGGCTTCGCGCGTTGATGGAGCGATTCAAGAACCCGTGGGCATGGGCCGCGCGGGCAGCGTTCGCCGTCACCTTGTGTCTCGGGATCTGGTGGCACAACTGGGCGTGGATTATCGTCTCCACGCTGCTCGTGGCCAGTGGCCCGTTCTGGTTCCCGAAGCAGAGACGCCCTCACCCGTGGGCCGAGGACCTCGTCGACAACTCCGTCTACATGATCGAGCGGGCCGAACTCGCCATAAAGGTCGCTGTGGTGATGCTAGGCGGCGCGATCTTCGGCGCGCTCGTTTACGGCCTGTGGACGCATGACGCCATGCTGACGATCGGCGGGATCATGGCTGTCGCCGTGATGAAGACGTGGATCCTGCGAGAGCCGATCCGCAAGACGATGCGGGCGGCGTAGAACCTCATGTTGAGCGCAACCGTCTGATCTTGTGTAGGCAAGGGGAGGGTGATCTCGATGCGCGGCATGTGGCGCGTGGTCGTTCCCGTTCTCGCTATCGGGCTGACCGGCTTCGTTATCTGGCAGACCGGCAGTCCAAAGGCAACTACCCAAGGCGCGGCTCCGGAACTGGAGTTGCGCCTTGTTGCTGATAGGGAGGCCTATGCGGCGGGGGACCTCGTCACGATTCAGTTGGAGCTGGCAAACAGGAGCGACAAGCCATATTCGTACCAGACGCCGCAGGACTTTCTCAGAGAAAGCGGGTTGACCGTCACGCGTGATGGCGAGCCCGTTCGGTACGTCGCAGGGTTCTTCCAGACGTTGGGCACCAACAAGACGCTTGCGGCCGGCGAACGCAAGGTCATCAGCACCATACGGTTGAGCGAGTTCTGGGACACTCGACGCCCCGGGCATTACTCGGTGAGCTACGGGGGGAGCGACGGCGGGGTGCCGATGAGTTCGGTTCTGGAGTTCGACGTGGAGCTGCCGCCCGGTGGCAAGATCCCGCCGCCTGATCTCAGAGATCGCGTAAAGATCGCCGGTCGAGAGGCGCGCTTCGGTGACTACTGGAAGTGGCAGGGAGCGGCGCTGAACTACCGTCCGCCCCCGCTGGGGGATACCGCCGAGGCCATCGGCGCCGTCCTCGGTATGGTGTGGCCCGACACGCCGACGACACTGTACGACGGTCGAGAGATCGTGGTACTGGCGCCCGTTGGCAGTGGCCGCGAAAGCGACGTGTTCGACGTCCGGACCGCAGAGCTCGACGGCAACACGATCCGTCTGGTTCTCGATCACCTGGCGGAGGATGAAGGGCCAGGCCTGATCCACTTCCTGAAGGTCGATCTGGAACGCCTGCTCGGGCCCGGTGACTACACGTGCACACTCGAAGTTGCGCGGCGCCCTCACGACAGCGCGGTCATCCCGAAGGACACCCGCCGCGAGTTCACCTTCACCGTTCAGACCGGACCGCCGGCGGCTACCCCTCACTGACCTCGTAGTAGAGCGACGCGTTTCCGCCGCCGATATCGAAGACGAGCTTGCCGCCCTCGCGCTTCGTTGCGAGGGCGTTTTCGCGCGTGCCGTCGGGCAAGATGGGTCGGACGATCAGATCATCCTGCGCGGCCTCGATGGCGAGCGTGGCGTTGACAGGTTCCATGAGGATCGGGCCATCGCCGGAGCTAGTCACGCGGGTGCGGAGGACGTTGTACTTCATGCCCGTGTTCTCCGCGCGGCCGACGGCGGATACGAGGAGCTTGGTTGAGTCGCCGATGGGATCGTCGGTCAGCGAGGTCACGGCGATGGCTGCAAAGTCCGTAGCGACCTCAACCGACAGATTGGCGAGTTGGATCTCACCTTTGCCGCCGGGGTAGCCATACACGGCCTGCGTGCCAGGCGTGTCGATCGTGCCGTAGCCCTGCTCCCAACTCCGCCAGAGCTGGCCCGTGTCGGACTGGACCTCGGTCGCCTCGGAGGGCTGCGCCGAGAGGGCAACAGCGCCCGGCGCGTCGCCCAGCGTCATGCGGACCCTGTGCTCTTCGCAGAGGCCGCTGTTTACCGCGCGCCCGCCGCCCCACGGTCCAGGCGAATTCTTGCCGAGCGCCTCTTCCTCGGGGATGCGAATGACAACGCTCTCTTCAGCGACGCTCACGTCGCCGCGCCGGAATATCAACGCGCACGTCGGGAAGAGCCCGAATCGCGTGGGATCGTTGAATGTCTCGAACGCGCCCGATAGCTTCTCAATCGGGACGGAGACGGAGTGGCGGTAGGTGTAGACGGTGAGCCCGTTCCAGTCCTGCAGCGCGGCCGAGGCGGCCATGAGCAAGGGGTACTCGGCCCGCCACTCGTTCGGCCACGGCTGGTCCCACTCGCTGACGAAGAACGGCTTGCCGACCATGCTGTTGAAGGCCAGCCCGCCGATGGTATTTCCGCGGACGAGCGTCTGCGAGCGATTGTCGAAGGTACCGTCGCTGTGGGGGTGGGCGAAGTAGGTGTGCGAGTCGGTGAACGGCCGGTCTTTCAGCGCCCAAAGCAGCGCGGCGTTGCGCCCCCAGTTGCTGCCGGTCATCGGTATCTTCACGCCCACTTCATCGCTGAGGTACGTCTCCATTTCCGAGTAGAAGTCGCGCTGCACCTCGGCCAGGAACCGCATGACATGCCCGCCCTTGTCGCGGAAGTCGACATCAGTGGCGGGCAGGTCGATCTGGAGCTCGAGGGCCCATGCCCGGAAGCGTTTCTCAAGGTCCGAGCGGAAGGGCTCATCGATGACCTGCTGGGCGAAGAGATCGTTCTCATTCGCGAACTCCATCAAGGCGATCGCGGGGTCATCCTTGTAGGCCAGCTCAGTGTACGGATTGACGTGGCTCCAGAGGGTCTTGGAGTAGAGTTTCTGAAGCTCGATCAGGCGGGGATCGAAGTTGGAGTACGGCTTGGCGCTCCGGTTGTTCGCGATGGTCTCATAGCCAGGGATGTCATCGCCCGGACGGAACTGGCGGTTGACGAGCTGGTCGAGGTAGACGTAGATCCCGGCGCGCTTGAGGCAGTAGATGAGGTAGTCGAACCGGTCGAGGCTCTCCTCGTCGAAATGCTGCGAGTCATCGCGTGAATAATCGATCAGGCTTCTCTCGGCCCAGTCGGCATCGGCGTGATGCGTGCGGACGATGTTGACGCCGAAGCGCTTCAGCCGCTCGGCAATTCTCTCGGCCTGCTCGTGAGTGGGGAAGTTGGCGCCGGCGCTGAAGTTCGTTCCCCAGAAACGCACGGGGTTGCCCGTGTCGCTGAAGACGAACTTGCCGTCGCGTGCGGTCACGAATCCCTGCGCGCCCGCCTCGTCCGCGTTGAGGAAGGAGAGATCTACCGGGCAAGAATCCCACGGGAGCGTGTAGGCGATCCAGCCATCGGTGTCGGTCTGATCCGTGCCCGCGTTCTCGTCGAACACGACCTGAAGGCCCTCGGCGAAAGTCAGCGAGAGACCGAGACTGGACCGCGTGCCGGCCGCGATCTCCACGCCCTCGCCGTCACGCGCCATGTGGAAGCGCAGCTCGATGGTATCGCCGCCCCAACCCCGATTATCTTGGATCATCATCTCCGCGTCGCCGTCGGTCTCAATCCGAAACGCCTCGGGCGTGCCCTCCGCCACGTCGATGGCGGAGATCGTGCCGCTGAACAGGTTGTTCCCGTCGAGTTCGTCCGGCACCGCCCACTCCGTCGCGTCCGGGCCCTCAAGGCGAATCGTCTGGCCTTTGTACTGCGAGATGGGGACGGACAGCGAGACCTGATAGCCGTTGAGCGTACCACCCTCGGGGAAGTTGAAGTCGTAGGACAGGTCCACGCCCTCGTCGGCGATGGAGACTTGCTCGAGCACGCGGAGTGACTGGTTCGTCTCGGGCGGGATCTGGATTTGGCCCACGAACGAGCGCGACCGCGTGTCGCCGGATGCGCTGAAGCTTCCGTCCGGCTGGCGCGTGTAGGTCCAGCCGACGCCATGTACTGCCGCGCTGAGCGTCATGAGCTGCTTCTGATCGGCCTGCACGGTCGCGTCGCCTGACGAGTGGAAGACGATGAACGGCTTGGTCCGGTCGATGGACATGGGTGGATGCATCTCCTCGACGAGCGCGTCGATCTCCTGGGGCGTGCCCAGAAGAGCTGTGAACCCGCGCGTAGCTTTCTGCCCCGCAATGACGTCGCCCTGGACTAGCGGGAAGCGGAACTCGAACTCCGGGGCTCCGTATCGGCGGTTATCCTGCACGAGCGCGCTGCCGGAAGCGGTGCCAACCAGCGCGAACTCGAAGCCATCGCCGCACTCGACCGCCAGCCCGACGCCCCCTCCGCCAAGCCCGGGATCGCCCTCCTGCTCGGGGAGGGTGGTCGCCACGCCGGGCAAGAGTCGCGCCCGCTTGCCGGCGAAGCGATCGGTCGGCAGATAGGCTGAGATATACGCGCCCGTGAGAGGTGAATCTTCGACGAATTCGAGCTGGTAATCGAGCCACGTCCGCCGGCCTTGCTCCAACACCACTTGGCCGAACCGCAGGGAGCCGACTCCGGGATCCGGCAGGTCGATGCTGCCGCCGAACCGGCCATTTTCGGCCAACTCCATCGCCGCCTGGTCTTGCTGGAACATGTTCCACTCGGGCGTGTGGCCGATGATCGTGACACGGGCGATCTCCTCGCCATCGGAGAACGTCACGACGCCGGTGTCAGATGTCTCGAAGGAGAGCTGTGCGGAGACGGGCACTGCGAGGCCAAGCACGAGGGGAACAAGGCGCATCATGTGGGCACTCCTGGCGCGGAATCAAGTCACACCTGTGAGAACGTCGCGGGGGCAGGGAGTGATCCGCTGGGAGGTGAACAGTCAGTTAGAGCTTTGGGACACGAGGAGGGATGCGGGGATGACTGATGTCTGCCCAATATGCAAAACCGAACGCGCTGAGGGCGAACCCTCCTGCCACATCTGTGGGCACCGCAACCCGGCCCCAGACCCCGGCAACGCGCCCACACGGCAGCAACCATCGCTGACTGGAATGCGCACCGTCCAGCGCGTCAACGTGTCGACCTTCCTGATTCTCGAGCTGGCTCCCCTCGGCATAGCCCTACTAGCAGCGTGGGCCTTCATGGCCCAGGGCGCGGCATCTAGCGGCGGGACCTATATTGAGGTGTTCGGCCAACGGCGCGTCTTCTCGGCCTCCGGCGGCAATGCGTCGGGCATATACGCCCAGGGCGCGCTCATCGTCGCCTGCGCCCTGACGTCGCTGATCACGTCCCTCGTTCTGCTCGCGAAGGCATGGGGCTCGATCGACGATGGGCGAGCGCCCGTGTCGATGACCTGGTCGGTGCTTCTCGTCCTGATCCCCTTCGTCAATGTCATCGGCGTCTTCTTCTCGTATGGTCGGCTTCCGAGCGCGTGCTGGGAGTTTGCGGACCGGCACGAACTCAAGCCCCTGGAACTCAGCCCCTGGGTGTTCGTCCTCTACTCGCTGTGCTATGCGGTGAGGTGGTTCCCGGTGAAGATCACCTCGTGGGGCCCGACCAGTACGATCGAGGGCATCGCGGGATTGGGTCTCTTGGTGCTGGGCATCGTCATCACCGTTCAGCTCTGCCGGGCGATCAACGTCGTTGCGGAGGCGCAGAAAGCGGCGAGATGCATGAACTCAACATCGGGGGCGCAACAGTGACTGGCTCCACGCAAGATGCTCCCAGTATCCTGACACAAGCGCCCTTCCCAGCCCGCGCGTCGCTCACCGAGATGCGCCCCGTTGCGCGGGTGAACGTTTGGGTGTTCATCGGCATGCAGCTCGTCGGCGCGGCCATGGCGGTCGCGGGGATACATGTACTCATCGGAGGCAGCATCCCACAGCCCGACGGGGCGTGGATCGCGCTCCCGGGCTTCACGACCGACCCGGCGGGCGACCTCGCCGGGAGCGCCGTTGCCGGCTACTTGCTCATCGGGCTAACAATGGCTGGGGCATGGGCCACAGTCGTGGCGGTGTTGGTGTTGCTTGCCAAGGCCTGGGGGTCCATCGACGACGGCGGCGCCGCGCTGTCCATGACGCGAGCTGTTCTACTCACGCTGATCCCATTCTTCAACGTCATCGGCGTCTTCTTCTCCTACGGCCGGTTGCCAAAGGCCTGCGATGAGTTCTTCCGGCGGCATGGCGTGATCGGCGCGGGGCCGACGCCGGTCATCTTCTGGGGATACGCAGTCTGTCATCTGCTTGAGTGGCTTCCGCTAAAGGTGATCCATGTGGGGATCGGCGACGCTGTTCACGGCGCGGCGGGCGTGATGCTGTTCGGACTCAACGTCGTCATCACCGTTCAGCTCTGCCGGGCGATCAACGCCATTGCCGAGGCGCAGCAAAGCGCGGCGCAAGCGACGGCCGGGGGCGAATGAGCAAGACCACGAGGTTGTCTCCATCACCTTTGACCGGCGTCGGCGAAGGCGGATTGACGCTGGGGGAGATGGAGCCCACGAAGCCCATCGCGCGTGCGGGGGCCGTGCTGGCCATCCTGGTCGTTTGGCTCGGGTGGCCTCTGCCGGGGTTGCTTGGGGTGCTATCGGTCGACAGCCCACACCCGGAGGAGCGGGTTCTCGGGCGCTGTCTCGGGTGGCTCGCCTGCGCGGCCTTGCTTCTGGGGTGGCTCGTCTGGGTGAGAGTTGTTGCGCGTGGGTGGTCGGCGATCCAAGACGGCCACGCACGGGTGAGCGCCGCCATCGTATGGTTGCTGCTCTGCGTGCCCGGCATCCATCTGGCCGGCGTCTACATGGCGGGCGTCGGGCTGGCGCGGCACGTGAACAGGTTTGCGCAGCGCCATGAGATCGAGGATCTGCGCGTGAATGAGATCGCTCATGTCGCGCTCGCCGTCGCCTGGAGCTTGTGGGCCGTCTTGCCATTTGCGGCGGCGGGCCTTCACATGCTGCGCATCCGCGTTGACCTAGGTGCAACGCCGTTTGCCATTGCCGGACTGTGCTGGCTCGCGATCATCCCTCTTACGGTCTGGTCGGCGAATGATCTGTGCACCGCGATCAACCGCATCGCGGACGCGCAGAGCGAGGAGCCGGGATGAGCAAGACCACGAGGTTGCCTCCATCACCTTTGACCGGCGTCGGCGAGGACGGATTCACGCTGGCGGGGATGAAGCCTGCCCGGCGAATCCGGCGCGAAGAGTGGGTCGTCCTTATCCCCAGCGTCTGGCTCGGATCTCTTCTCGCACTCGTGGTTGGCGAGGGCCTGAGCAGCAGCGCGCACCCGGGCGATCAAGCGCTCGGGCGCTGGATCGTGTGGCTCGCGCCAGCGTTCATGCTTATCGCTTGGCTAATCTGGACGGGGATCGTGGCGCGTGGCTGGGCATCCATCCAGGACGGCCACGCTCGACTGAGCGCCCGGGCTGCATGGGCGCTGCTCAGCGTGCCGGGCGTTCACCTGGTGGGCGTCACCATCGCGGGCTACGGACTAGCTCGGGCCATGAACGACTTCGCCGAGCGGCATAGGATTGCGGGCCTGCGGGTGAACCGCGTATTGCACGGGCCTCTCGCCTACATCTGGTGGACGTGGGCGATCTCACTCACGGCGACGCTGCACCTCCGCTCGTTCTTCGTGCCCTCCTTCGTCGCCCTCGCGCCGACGGCCATCTTGGGGCTGTCATCCCTCGCGATCGCGGCGCTCACGGTCCTGTCGGCGAATGATCTGTGCGCCGCGATCAACCGCATCGCGGATGCGCAGCGCGAGATCCAGACATGAGCGCCCGTGTCCGGCGCCCGCCGCCGCCGCTGAGTCGCATGGGCGAGGGATGCCTGACGCTGGCGGAGATGCCGAAGATCCGACGCATCCCAATTGGGTTGGTGCGAGTGCTGGTGGCCGGCGGGCTCATCGGTGGGCCGTCTCTATTCTTCGCGGCATTGTGCATGCCAGGCGCCCTGCCCAGCTACGCTTGGATCCCCTTCTGCCTCCTCGTGACCCTCATCTACCTCGTTGGGTGGGCGACGTGGTTGTACGTGGTCCATGGCGCGTGGTCGGCCATCCAGGACGGTCAGGCCCGAGTGGGCCCGGCCCGAGCCGTCGGATTACTGCTGGCGCCCGTCTACAACGTCTATTGGATCTTCCCCGCAGTGTACGGCCTCTCCCAGGATTGGAATCGGTTCGCCAGCCGACACGCGACCGCTGGGCTCATGCAGAATGAGCGCGTGTTTCTGGCGCAGGCCAGCTCGATGGCCGGATCGCTGGCCTGCACGCTGGTGGCCCTGGCCGCCCGGGTGGCCGCCCCGGGGTATCTGGCCCCGCTGCTCAACACGTGCGTGTTCGGCAGCGTGCTTTTGGGGCTGGCCGCGACGTGGGTGGCCGTCAAGACGGGGACGCGCCTCTCTGACGGCGTCAACGACATCGCATCCACGCAAGAGCGGGCATTGGGCGATGCGCCCGTTGCGTAGGCCTGCGGGTCAGGCGACCCGCAGGCACGGACGACAAAGGCGACAGGCGTGGAAACTCGGGAACCCAAACCCCGAGTTTCCACGCCTGTCCTACGACGAGGAAGACGGACGGCTTAGTCATCCTTCGGCGACTTGCGGAACTCCGGTGGGAGGAGTTCGCTATCGAAGGCGAAGCGCTCCGTGTGGATGCGGTTGCTGGCGAAGCCGATGGATCCCAAGGCGTCGACGACGGAGTCCATCATCGCCGGCGGGCCGCAGACGAAGGCGCGGGCGCGTCTGGCGGTCTCGTCGAGCAGACGCTCCAGCATCGGCGCGTCCACGTAGCCCCTCTCCCCCGACCAGTCGTCCTGCGCGCTGAGCACGTGGTGGACAGTGAGGCCGGCCAGCTTCTCCCCCAGCGTCGTCAGCTCATCACGAAGGAGGATATCGCCCTCCGTCTTGTTGCCCCAGATCAGCGTGATGTGGCGCGTGTCGCCCGTCGCGGCGAGGTATCGCAACTGGCTCAGGAAGGGCGTGATCCCGACGCCTCCGGCGATGAGCAGCAGGTCGCTGTCGCCATGGCTCACGTGGCTGAACCGCCCGTATGGTCCCTCGACGGTGGCTTCGTCGCCGGGCTCGGCCTCACGAATGGTGGCGGTGAAGTCGCCGCTCGCCTTGATCGTGAAATCGATCGCGCCGTCGACCGTCGGTGGCGTTGAAACCGTGAACGGGTGGGTCTCGCGCTTCACGCCGCCGCTACGCAACGTCAGGAAGCCGAACTGCCCGGGCACGTGGCCGAAGCCGGCGCCCTTGGGCTTCAGCCGGAGGTTGTGAGTGTCATGGCTCAACCGATCGACCGACTCGACCACATATCCTCGCGACCTCACCAGCGCCGGTCGCGCCAGTTTCACCCACACGAACAGCAGCGCGTAGCCCGCTAACATGCCCATCCACACCATGCGCGTCCAGCCGCCCGCGAGGTCGGCGCCGAGCGCCAGCGAGTGCACCCCGATGAAGAGGACGAGCGCGAATGAGAGGTAGTGGATCTTGCGCCACGATTCGTACTTCAGCCCCAGGAACAGGCGGAAGATGCTTGTCAGGACGATCACGGTCACGATGCCCGCCGCGATCATCCCGCCGACCAGTTTGGCTTGCTCGAAGCTCGCGGGACCGAGTTCGTACTCGGTCGACGCAAACAGCAACGTCGGGTGCGCGATGGCCAACGTCCCGGATATGCTGCCGACATAGCGGTGCAACACGAGCAGTCGGTCGAGCCCGAAGACTTGATCGAGCACGCGCAGCCGGCTGCTCAACGTGAACTGCAGCATGAACAGGACCGCCGCGGTGGTCGCGGCCGTCCGTCCGCCGACGATCAGAAGCGTCTGGATCAGCGGATCGGTCGAGCCGAGGCGCGCTGGGAATTCATGAGTGCCGATGCAGACGGCAATCCCGAGCGCTAGCAACGCGACGCCGATGAAGCAAGCGCCGACCAACCAACGCAATCCGCTGGGCATCACTCGCGCGGTCGCCACTTCGCCGACGAGAGGGACGGATACGGCAATGTCAGGCTGCGGCTCACTCGACTCGGCCGGAAGCGTCTCGCGCTCCTCATCGAGGTAGAAGCGTAGGATCTGGTGGGCGATGGGGAGCTTCGCGCCGAGGATGAGGATGTCGGCGAGCGTGGAGTTTAGGATCAGCGTCCACGGCGTGACCGGGCCCTTCCAGTGCGTGCATGAGAACCATGCCATGGCGATCGTGCCAATGGCGACCGTCAGCAGATTCAGCAAGTAACCCCATGCCACCGTGCGGCGCTTGTTGAAGAGGATGGGCAGCAGAATCGCGTTGGCGAGGGTGATGATCGTCGGTAGCCAGAAGAAGGTGCTCTCAGCGGGCTTGTGGATCCGCGTGTGGAGGAGGAAGCCGCCGAGTGACATCAGGATGAACGCCCAGATCTGAAGGCGCAGTTCTTTGCGGAACATGCCCTAGGGGCCTCCCAGTGCGGCGATGTACGCGGCCGACACCATCTCCAACACGACTCGCTCGCCCGCCGCCTCAGGTCCCTACAGGTTTCAGGCGCTCACACGCGGAACTGGTATAGTCCTACGACGACCCGCATCACTGAGAGGCCACGGAATGAGAACCCGCAAACTCGGCCGGACAGACCTAGAGATCAGCGAGATCATCTTCGGGGGAATCCCAATCCTTCAGTACACCCTCGACAAGGCCGCGAGCGTTCTCAACGCCGCGCTGGATGAGGGCATCAACACCTTCGACACGGCGCGTGGCTATGGCGACAGCGAAGTGAAGATGGGCGAGGTTCTGTCGAAAGTCGACTGCACCATCACCAGCAAGTCGACAAAGACCGACGCCGAGGGCATGACCGCCGATCTCGACCTCACGCTCCAGAACCTCAAGCGCGACCATGTCGATGTCTACGCGATGCACCAGGTCTTCACGCCCGATGATCTAGAGAAGGCGCTCGGGCCGGACGGCTCGTGCGAGGCGCTCATCAAGGCGAAGGAGCAGGGCAAGATCCGCCACATCGCCATCACGGGGCACAACCGCGATACCCTCATCGCCGCCATCGAACAAGCGGGCGACGTCATTGAGAGCTGCATGTTCCTCTTCAACCCGATGGAGACGGACGCCCTCGACCGGCTCGTGCCGCTGTGCGTCGAGAGAGGCGTCGGCCTCGTCGGGATGAAGATCCCGGGCGGCGGGACCTTCACGAGCGAGCAGGCCCTGGCGTCGGCGAAGTGGTGCCTGAATCAACCGATCACGTGCTGCAACATCGGCTTTGCGACCGAGGAGGAGATCCGCGCCACGGCGCGCATCGGACGCGAGTCGCTCGACATGAGCGAGGCCGATGAGGCCGCGGTTCAGAGCATCCGCGACGACTGGGAGAACAGGTACTGCCGCCGTTGCGGCGCCTGCGCGCCATGTCCCAAGGGCATCAACATCGTGGGCACGCTGGTCGGCGAATCGATGGTCAAGCGCCTGGGCTGGGGCGTGCTCGACGGGCGCAGCTTCCTGGACAACATCCGGCTCGCAAACGACTGTGACGCGTGCGGCGAGTGCATCGGGAACTGCCCGTGGTCGCTGAACGTGCCGGAGCTTCTGCCTGACGCCGTCAAGGCGATTGAGGATCTCGCCTGATGCCGTTGGCGGGGCCGACGCCCCAATCTACCTATGCTCCTTCATCCCCAGTTTCTCTATGGCCTGGCGGGGCTGGCCGCGCCAGTGTTGATTCACTTGCTGGCGCGACGGCGAACGCGACGCGTTCTGTTCCCCTCGCTGAGGCTCCTCAAGGCGGCTGAGCGCAAACGGCGGACGCTCGCGCGCCTTCGCCGACCGCTGTCGCTTCTGATTCGAATGCTGGCGATCGCCCTGCTCGTGCTCGGCCTCGCGGCGCCGGTGGTCGGGCCGCTGCCAAGCTGGCTTCCGCTGCCCGCCTCGCGCGCACTAGTCATCGTGCTCGACGATTCGCTCAGCATGATGGGGGCCGGCGGCGAGGCGCCGTTTGAGCGAGCGCGGGACGCGACGGAGAGGCTCGTCGGAGATCTCGGACCAGCCGATCGGATCGCGATCATCGCAACGTCGGCCGCGGATGAGGCTGCGTGGCGCGCGCAGGGCGAGGCTCGCGAGTGGCTCGCCGTCCACCAGCCCACTGCCAAGGCCGCCAGGATTGCGCCCGCGCTGCTCGCCGCCGCCGAGTTGCTGGACTCAGCCTCCGCGCCGAATCGGACGCTCGCGGTGGTAACGGATCTCCAGGCGACGGCGTGGCAAGCGCCGCCCGTGGGGGAGGCGGACCTCAGTGGGATTGAAACAGTCCTCATCGATGCCGGCGACGATGACATCAGTAACATTGCCGTCCGCGACCTCTGGCTGAAGACCAGCGCGCCGATTGCCGGCCGGCCCGTGCGGCTCGCGGCGATCGTGGAGGACCTCGGCCCGACAGATCCCGACGCCGAGGCGCAGAAGATCATCATCCAGCTCTGGATCGACTCGGAGACTGTTGCCGCGGCCGAGCGCGATCTCGCGCCCGGGACGCCGGCTGTCGCCGATTTCAGTTTCGTCCCCGAGAGGCCCGGCGATGTTGTCGCGCGCGTTGCCGTGATGGGCGGTCCACACGGACTCGGCGTCGATGACGTGCGCTGGGCGACGGTGCGCGCCCGGCCGCCGGTCGACGCTGTGGTCGTCGCGCCGCAAGCCGCTGCGGCACTGCTCCGGACCGCGCTGAATCCATTCGACGACGCATACAAGGCGGGCGCCGGCGTCCGTCTGACCCAGCCCGACCGATTGCCCGAGACGCTTGCGAGCGACGACGCCGATGTGGTGATCCTCGCCGACTGCCCCGCGCTGCCCCGCGCATCAGTTGATGCGTTGACAAGCCACGTGCAAGGGGGCGGCGGCGTGTTGGTGTTTCTCGGTGACGCGACGGACCTCGCGGGGCTGGCCGAGGTGATGGGCGAGTTGACGGGATCCGACATCAAACTCGGCGATGCCGTGAGCGTGTCGGCCGATGCCGCTCTCACGCTGGCTGAAATCGACACGACGCGCGAGCCTCTGGCCGCCTTTGCCAGCCCTCGCGCGGGCGACCTCGCCGCGATGCGATTCACCAAGGCTCGCCACGTCGATGCCGGCCCGGACGCGGACCTGCTCGCCGAGTTTGACGATGGCACACCCGCGATCATCCAGTGGCGCGCAAGCGCGGGCCGCGTCGTCCTGGTCAACACGTCGGCTGACGCATCGTGGGGCGACCACATCCGGTCGCCCGCGTACGTCCCGCTGCTGCACCGGCTCTGCGGCCACGCTGCCCGGCCGGCGCGGGCCAGCATCACGGACGCGGTCGCGGGCGAGAGCCACACCATGGCCGACGCGGCCGAGCCGGTCTGGCAGCTGTCCATCCAGACGCCTGATGGCGACGAGGACGAAGTTCGGCTGGCGGAGGAGGGCGTGATTCCGGCGCGTAGCGAAGTGGGGGCTTACGCCGCCGCGGTCGGTGACGACGTTGCTCGCTTCGCTGTGAATGTCGACCCGGCGGAATCCGACCTGCGCCGCTTGGACCACGCGTCCGTCCGGCAGGCGCTGGCCCCCGCGACGGTTGCGATCGTGCCGGCAAGCGCCTCTGTTGATGAACTCGCGGGCGACCTCGGGCGCCGGGCGGACATCTCATGGCTCTTGATCCTCGGGGCAATCGCCCTTATGCTGTTCGATGGCGTTTTCTCCATCATCCGCCGGGACCATGGCGACGCGCCCGGCCGAGGTGAGTGGATGCATGCGTGACGACCTGCCGACAACCTACGCGCAAGTCGACCAGTCAGCTCTGCGGCACAACGCGCGCGCGGTGCTGGATCATCTCGACGGGCGGGCCTCCCTGTGCGCTGTCGTGAAGGCCAACGCATACGGGCACGGGTTGCTTCAGACCTCGCGCCTGTTCGCGGAGGCCGGCGCGGAGGCCCTCGGCGTCGCGGACATCGACGAGGCCATCGCGATCCGCCAGTCCGGGCTTGAGACGCGGATCATGCTGTTTCATCCACTGGCCGAGGCGGACATCCCAGACGCGCTCGAACACCGACTCACCATCACCGTCACCCAGGACGAACATGTCGCCGCCCTTGCCTCCGCATGCGAGGCTCAAGGGGCGCAGGCGGAGTGGCAGCTCGCGGTCGACGTTGGCCTGGGACGTTCTGGCACTACCAGCAATCCGGCCGAGTTGCTGCGCTCCGCAAGCAGGAGACTTGGACGCGGGCCATGGGGGATCTGGACACACCTCGGGCCCCACATGGCGCCTGAATCGCTTCCCACCGAGCCGCCACCGACCTGGGAGCAGGCGCGCGACATCCCCCAGCGGCTGCGCCACCTCGACGCGATGCGCGAGCGGCTGCGCGAGGAGCCCGACCCGCCCGTCTTCCACGCGGCGGCATCGTGCGCGATGTGTGATACCGATGCTCTGCTGTGGGACATGGTCCGCGTGGGAACGGCGCTCTATGGCGCGTATCCTCCGGCCCGGCCGCGCATTCTCGATCTGAAGCCGGCGCTATCGCTGCGGAGTCGAATCGTCGAACTCCGGACCGTTCCGGCCGGGATCCAGGTCGGCTATGGCGGCGAGTTCCGCACCAAGCGCGAGACCGTTCTGGCCACTGTGCCAGTCGGGCTGTTCCACGGGGTCGGCGTCGTTCCGTACTCGAGCATCTCACTCAGGGTGGCCGCGAAACGCTCAGCGCGCAGAGCCCTCGGCCGACGGGGCAGGCCGTTTCGCGCTGCCATTACGACGGTCCGCGAGGCATCCGCGCCGATCGTGGGTCGGATATCGCTGAACGAGTGTGCGGTTGATGTCACCGACGTCGCCGGCGTGGCTCTGGGCGACGCCATCACCGTGCCGACGCGCATGACGTCGCTGAACCCAGTGGTCCCGAGGGTGTTCATAGACGAGGCGCCCGGCTGAGAGCGTGGCGAAGGAGTTTGTCCCAAATGAACGCACCACGAGTTGTCACGATAGGCGGGGCGACGCAAGACGTCTTTGTGATCTCGAAGGACGTCAACATCATGCGCATGCAGTCGTTCGACTGCGAGGATGCCTTCTTCGCGATTCCCTACGGCGCGAAGGTCGACGTGGACGAGATGTTCATCACCACCGGTGGCAGCGCGACCAACACCAGCATCACCTTCCATCGGTTCGGCCTGGCAACCAGCGTGCTGGCCAAAGTGGGCGACGACCGCTCGGGCGGCATCGTCCGCGAGCGGCTTGTCGAGGAGGGCATCGATGACAGCATGATCGCCGTTGATCCCGACCACCGCACGGGCTACTCGGCCATCCTCGTCGGCTACACGGGCGAGCGGTCCGTGCTGGTGCACAGGGGCGCCACGCTCCATCTCACCGAGAGCGACATCGACTGGGATCGGATGCGGGAGGCCGAACTCGTTTTCGTAGGCTCGCTGTCGGGCCAGGTCGCCGAGCTCTACCCGACGATTGCTCAATTCTGCGCCGAGAATGGGATCTTCTTCGCCTCCAATCCGGGCAGCGGGCAGTTCTGCGAGGGCGTCGAAGCGTGCCGCCCGTTCCTCGCGCATGTCGACATGCTTTTCATGAACCAGGACGAGGCCTACCAGTTCACGGGCGTCGAGCCGAAGCGCGGCCCGCACGATGAACGCGAGATGCTCGAGCGTCTTCGAGCCGCCGGCGCGATGCGGGTGATCATCACCCAGGGCGCCAAGGGTTGCCAGGCCATCGACGACGACGCGTATTACAGCATCCCGGCCGCGAAGGCGGAGGTTGTCTCCACACTTGGGGCGGGCGATGCGTTCGCCGCCGGATGCACGGCGGCGTTCTTCAAAGGCGAGCCATTCGCTCGGGCGCTCCGGTTTGGGGCCATCAACGCGGCGGGGGTCGTCTCGAAAATCGGCGCGAAACGCGGCATTCGCAGCTGGGCCAAGGCCGCCGACGAAGTGACCGAGTGGGAGCGAGACGCGAGTGATCGCTAGACGGCTCGCGAAGGAGAGTCTCATGGCAATCGTCGCGTTCAGCGCGTGCCTGGTGCTGGTCGCAACAGTGGGTTGCTCCGCCGATCACAATGTGGCCGTTGCTAACGACAAGGGCGCCGTCTCGGCCATCCAGAACCAGGGCGACTACGTCTCGATCCGAGTCAACGCGCGCATCCCCGAGCGCGGCTGGGGCAACATCGTCAGCCTCCACGATGCCAAGAATGTGAAGTTCACCCGCGGAGAGGGCACGCAGAACTGGACCGGCCGGATCGAAGTTCAGCCCGGCAAGACTGTGACCTACGAGCAGACCATCTCAGAGGTCGACGGCGGTCTCGTCTTCGACGTCAGCCTCACCGCCGAGGCCGACGCTGACACGGAGGGCATTTTCTTTTGGATCGACGCGCCGATTGAGTTGCTGAAGGGTGGCACGGCGGCGCTGACGGACGGTGAGAGCGCGCCGATGCCGATGGAGAGGCCAGAGCAGCGTCACTTCATCTCCGGACAGGCCCCGGGTCTCACCCTTACGTCCGCCGACGAAGCTACCGAGATTGCCATGACGTTCGACCGCGCAGTGCCGGTGATCGTCCAGGACACGCGAGAGTGGAACGGCTCGGACTACTCGGCTTTCATGCGGATCGCCGACTCCGTGGAGGCTGGCGAGACGACTACCTTCCGCGTGGCGATGCAGGTCCGTACGGAGCAAGACGACACGCCCGCGAACCTCGCGGTCGACGCGAGCGACGTGGGTTACAAGCTGCATGGATTCGGCGGCAATTACTGCTTCAACATCGAGTCGCCCATCAGCCAGTACACGCTGGCAAACCTCAGGCAGGGCTGGGCCCGGACCGAGGTGACCGCGTACGAGTGGGAGCCCGAGAACGATAACGACGATCCGAACGACACGAACTGGGATTACCTGAGGGCCCAGGACAAGCCGGACTCCAACCTCCGGCGGGAATTCCTGATCGCCAAACAGATCCAGGACAAAGGCATCCCATACTGCGCCAGCGTCTGGGGCATGCCGGGGTGGATGTACTCGGAACCCATCGACCGGCCGCGCGGCAGTCGGAGAAAGATCGCCGACGATAAGTGGGACGAGTTGCTGGAATGCTTGGGCAGCTACTTCGTCCACGCTCGCGATGAGCACGGCGTCGAGCCGGACCTGTTCAGCTTCAACGAGGCGAACATCGGCGTGGATGTGTGGCTGACGGCAGAGGAGCACCGCGACGCGATCAAGAGGATCGGCGCGCATTTTGAGAAACTCGGGCTGAAGACGAAGATGCTCCTCGCCGACGCCACCGGCCCGCGCGGCACGCATGTCTACGCCGAGCCGGCGGCCAACGACCCGGAGGCGCTGAAGTACTGCGCGGCGATCGGCTTCCACTCATGGGGCGGCGCGAGTCCCGAGGAGTACGCGGCCTGGGGCGACCTCGCCGAGCGCCTCGGACTGCCGCTGCTGGTTGCGGAACTGGGCGTCGATGCGGGCGCCTGGCGGACGAACGCTTTCGACACGTATCTTTACGCGCTCCGCGAGGTCGAGATGTACCAGGAGCTCTTGCTCTACGCCCGGCCGCAAGGCACGCAACAGTGGGAGTTCACCGCCGATTACGGCATCTGCGATGTCGAGAAGGACGCGGACGGCAACGAGACGGTCGTGCCCACGGTGCGCTACCACTTCGTCGAGCACTTCTGCAACCTCACGCCCTTGATGGCCGACGCTCTCGCAACCACGTCGGACCACGAGAAGGTTCTCATCACCGCGTTCTCGGGCGACGGTATCGACACTATCCACATCGCCAACATGGGCGCCGCGCGAAAGGCGACCGTCACCGGCATCCCCGAGAGCATCACGCAGCTCCGCGCCATCCGGACGAGCGAGACGGAGGGCTTCGTCGAACTGGATCCCGTGCAAGTGAAGAGGGGGAAGGCTGAACTCGACCTCGGCGGCCTGGGACTGACGACGTTGACGACGATGGATGAGTAGAAGCGGTTTCGAAGCCCCAACGGCTTGGCCTGTCGGATCTGGAGATCCGACCTACGAGGGTTTTGAAACCACTTACAGAACCCGTCGAACGCAACCCACCGTCGGGCCGACCGTAATGCATGGTGGTGATCCCCTATGTGGAAGCGCCTGACGCTCCAACCCATCTTCGCCGGGTGTCCGAACCGGTGCCGGCACTGCTGCGACGCGGCCGGGCCGCCGTTCGGCGCGTTCATGAGTGCCGATGACATCCGCTGGCTGGCGGACGGCTTCCGCGAGGCATCGGCGAAGGCCATGGGCGAGGCGCTCGACATCCTCGTCTGGGAAGATGGGTACGAGTCCACCGCGCATCCCGAGTTCGTCGAGATGCTCCGCTGCATCCGCACCTTCGATTACGAGCCCGGCGAATCGCTCAGCTCGAACGGCTACGGTATCGCGCGTCTGGATGACTGGCGCGGGGCGCTGATGGAGCTGCGCGAGATGGGCTTCACGGGCCTCGCCAGCGCCATACACGGGGTCGGCGATCAACACGACCGGTTCGTGCGGCGACGGGGAGCCTACCACGACCTCGAGGTCTCAGCGCGGCGCTTCCTCGATGCCGGCATGAACGTGTTCTTTGAGATCCACCTGAACCGCGGGAACGTCGGCGAGTTTGCTGCCATCATCGAGGCGCTACAGGAACTGACGGACGGGCGCGCGCGGCTGACCTCAGGCATCGACGCGTATTACATGAACGACACGTTGCGCGAGTTGGAGTCTGTCCGGCTCCGCGCGCGCGAGACCGATACATCAGACGAGGTCTGGGAGCTGGCGCCTGACAGGGGGCACGACACGGAGGCGGCATTGACGGAGCGGCTATCGGAGGAGGCTACTGTCCAGGCCCTTGACACCTACTCGCCGACGGGTCGGGGGCCTGAGGCCCGGCGGCTGGGCACGCTGATCGTGGAGCCCTCGTTCGACGTCATCGAGGTGTTCACCGCGCGCCCCGCCGCGGCTCATGGCAACGTCAAGGAGGACGGCTTCGATGCGGTGTTTGGCAGCGTATTGGCGCTAGAACTCCCGCCCATGCCCGAGCCGGGCGAGTTGGCCGAACGCTACGGCGACACGTCCTCAGACCTGCTCTACCCGGGCGCCGACAGCGTGCACATGAAGCTGGCCAGCCGGTATTGGTCTGAGGTCGGTTGAGGCTTACTCCCCCACCCTCTCGCCGCTGAACTGAAGCACGCCGAAGCCCGCCGGACGGTGCGGGTCGGGCACGGTTCTGCCAGAGGGATTCCACTCGCTGAGGATGCGCCTGTCCTTGCCATCCCAACGGTTCATCTGCATCCGCCACTGCTGACCGTCAACCGGGGGACCGGTGTAGAGTCCTCTGAAGTTCTTGTACGGGATCTTGACCTCGAGCGTCCACTTCCGGTCGCGGTCGTCGCGATCGTTCAGCGTCCCGATCCACGTTGCGCCAACCTGGGCGCCCTTCATGTCGAAGTCGTAGAGATTGCACGTCGGCCAGGCATAGAAATAGTCGAATAGCACCCCTCGGCAGTTCATCTCCAGCCCGTAATAGAACAGACTCTTGTCGGGCGCGGGGTTGATGAAGACCTCGACACAATCGTCCTCATACGTGGGGTCGTCGCGGTCCTCGTGCTTGGCGGTGAGGTCCTTGTCGCGACAAGTGTAGGCGACGTATAGCGCCTCATCATCCCAGCAGAGCTGAGCCGTGGTGCGATGCTTGTCGCCCGGCTGATCGGGCCATGGGAAAACGAAACGCTCGGTCGGCTCGGCCTTCGACCACGTCTCCTCATCGAGCTTCCCGTCGATCTTGATCTTCCCGGCTGCTCTCTGGCAGACGTAGGTCGGCGCGCCCTCATCCATCGGCCCGAGACTGTCCGCCGAACATGAGGCGGCGATGGTCAGTGCCAGCAGGTAGGTTGTCATTGGTGTTCACCTCTTGGGTTCTCTGATGAACGGCGTCGAAGCTAGAGCTTCGACCTACGCGACGGCAACAGGGGACAGTCCTGGAAACTCGAACGACGAGTTTCCCTGGCAGACAACGCTTGGACAGTCCCTGACGGCGCGCAACCTACGGGATCTGCTACTACGGTTAGAGCGCTTCATTCGCCAATCGCGCGAACTCAGCGACGGCCTCGCGGATGTCGGATTCCTGAATAGTCTCCCCGAGCGCGGGCGTCTCGAAGATGCGCTTCGGAAGCGTGTAGTCCTCAAAGCTGAAGCCCTCGCGCATCTTGAACCGGTGCTTTGCGGCGAGGGTCTCCGTTCCGAGCCTGGTGAGATCGTCATCGGTCAACTCAACGCCCGCGCAGGCGAGCGCCTTCAGCACCACGTCTCCCTTGTACACGCCGCGCGCGAAGAAGCAGACCACGAGGCTCGACAGGATCTGCCGCCAGCGCTCTTCACTGATGAGCTTCTGGGCCATGATGCCCGGCGTGCGTTCCTCGGGCTTGGCTTTCTGGTCGAAGCTGTAGCCGGCCGAATCGAGGTGGCTGTGGCGGGCGCCGGTGATGTTGTTAACATACGTCGCGGGACCCGTGTGGTAGCCGGCCATCTCGGTCTTGTTGAACGCGAACATGAACTCCTCGCCACCATACTTCGCCGCCGCATCAGCCGAACCGAGCGCGAGGGTCTGGTAGAACTCGTTCCGTTGCTCGCAGATCATCCCGATTGCCTCAATGTAGGTATCGCAGTCACCCCACGCGAGCTTCAAGCCCATCGTGTCGTCGGTGCTGATGAGCCCCTTCTCCAGCGCTTCGGTCGCCCATGCAAGGACGCAGCCGGCGGTCATCGCGTCGAGGCCACAGTCCTCAATTGCCGCCGTCACGCGCAGATAGCCCGGCGTGTCCGCCACGCCAAGCATCGTGCCGAGCGAGTAGAGCAGCTCGTAGTCGTACGAGATCATCGAGGTCTTGTAGAAGTAAGGCTCATCGACATACGGCTGGCGGTGCGCCGCGATGTGGATGCACGCCACCGGACAGTGCCCACAAGCCAGCCGGCGCCCGAGGTAATTCTCCGCGAGGTGCTCGCCAAACAGCGCCTCCGCGCCCTCGTAGCGAGTGGTCTGCAGGTTTTTCGCGGGCAGGCCGCCCATCTCGTGGAGATGGCTGACGTTGATCGCCGTCCCGATGTCATGGTACTTCTTCATGAGGTCGGAGTTGGCGGCGGCGTTGTGAATCTCGTCGTAGACCTCTCTGTACTGCTTCGGGTCGGCAACATCGACGGTTCTCCGCCCGGGAACGTGGATCGCCTTCAGGCCCTTGCTGCCAAACACGGCGCCGAGCCCCATGCGGCCGAAGTGGCGATAGGTCTCGGTGGTGACGGAGGCGTATCGGACCAGGCGCTCGCCGGCGCGGCCGATGCGCATGATCGTCCGCAAGCCCGCGCCCGTTTCCTTGCCCCGAACGATGTTCGCCGATGTGGATGCGCGCGTCATGCCCCAGATCGCCGAGGCATCGCGGAACTCCACCTTGGGCCCATCGATCACCAAGTAGACGGGCAGCTCGCTCTTGCCGCGAATGACGATCGCGCCATAGCCCGCGTGACGGATGGCGATGGCGCTACGCCCGCCGGCGTGGCTTTCGCCAAGGTCGCCTGTCAGCGGCGACTTGAACATGGCCACCGTCTTGGATGCCAGCGGGAAGAGACACGTCAGCGGCCCAACGGCGAGCACGATCGCGTTCTCGGGGCCCAAGGGATCCGCGCCCTCGGGGACTTCTTCGGTCAGCAATCGGATCGCCGCGTGGGCGCCGCCGAGACCGGGGTCGAAGATGTCTGGCCGGTCCGCGATTTCGTAGCTTTTCTTCGTGAGGTCGATGATGAGGACTTTGGCGAGCAGTTCAGCCGACATTAGGCACCCCCTCACCCACCGGATGCTCTTCCAACGCGAGCACGCCGTGCGGGCAGTACTCGGCGCACGTGCCGCAGTGAATGCAGATCAACGGCTTGCCGGCGTCCTCGTCCCAGTAGATGGCGCCGAGCGTGCAGGCCTTCTGGCAGTTGCCACAGCCGATGCAGATCGACTGGTTCAGCAGCACGCCTCCACCTTTGCGGAGCTTCAACGCGTCAACGGGGCAGACGCGGGCACACGGCGGGTCCTCGCATCCACGACAGACCACGACGATGAACCCGTGCTTCATCCCGCCCACCGAACGGATGCCGATCCGCGTCCGGCCGACGCCGCCCGCGCCCTGCCATCGCGCGCAGGCGAACATGCAGACCTGACAGCCCACGCAGCGTTCCGCGTCCACAACGGCCAGTCGTTTCGCCACCATGACCCTCCCGGGTTCGACGTCAGCTAGCCAAGTATGAACTTCGTCGGGGCGAGGGGGCTTTCCTCTCGCGCGGCGCCCATGCGAGGCAGGCCTCTTCCCCCTCTCTGGTGAATCCCACTGGTGCCGGTGAAGCCGACTTGGGCCCGCCGGCGTTTGGTATGATAGGGTCCATTGCCGCTCACATCGCCGCCGAGGTCACAGCCCATGCCCGTCGAGCGCAAAGCAGACAAGCAAGCGCGCGCGTTGGAAATCCTGAGACGCCTGGAAGAGACCTATCCGGACGCCGACTGCGCGCTGAACTGGAAGAATCCATTCCAGCTCCTGGTCGCGACTATCCTCTCGGCGCAGTGCAGCGACGAGCAGGTCAACAAGGTTACGCCCGAACTATTCAAGCGCTACCCCAACCCGGCGGCGCTGGCTTCGGCAACTCAGGAGGAGGTCGAGGAGCGCATTCGCAAGCTGGGGCTCTTCCGCAACAAGGCCAAGAGCCTCCGAGGGATGTCGGCGCAGCTCTGCGAGGAGTTCGATGCCGATGTGCCAAAGGACATGGACTCGCTCACCAGCCTTCCCGGCGTCGCCAGGAAGACGGCCAACTGCGTTCTCGGCACTGCCTACAACATCCCCTCGGGCGTCGTCGTCGACACGCACGTACAGCGGCTGTCGATACGTATGGGCCTGTGCAAACGTACCGAGAAATACGCCGAGAAGGTGGAGAAGGCGCTCATGCCGCTCTTCCCGCAAGATGAGTGGGTGTTCCTGAGCCACGCCATCATCCTGCACGGTCGGCAGATTTGCAGCGCCCGCAAGCCGCTCTGTGAGGAGTGCCCGCTGGACGACGTCTGCCCGAAGAGGATATAGAAGCACGGTTACTGAGGAGACCACTTGATGCGCCTTCGCAACATCATCACAGCAATCATCGCGCTAACCATCGTGGCGGGCACTGCTGTTGCTCAGGATGAGCTACCCAAATCGCTGATTGACCGTGGTGATTTTGAGGGGACGCTCGGCGGTTGGGAACGCGGCCATGGCGCCATCGAACTCGATGAGGACACCCCGCACGACGGCGCCGGCGCGGTCCGCCTGACCGATGGGGCGAGGCTTCAGACGCCGCTCATCCCCTACACCGAGGAGTTCGTGCGCGTCGCGCTCTGGATGCGGACCGAGGGCGTTGAACGCGGCGCTGAGGCGTGGCACCAAGCGGGCGGCCAGATTGCCTGGTACGATGCCGAGAAGAATTCCATGGGCCACTCCGATATCGGCTTGACCGTGGGCACCACCGACTGGACCCAGCACGAGACGCGCTTCTTCCGCGAGGCCAAAGACGGCGTCGCTTACATCAGCGTCGGCCTGATGATCTGGAATGCGACCGGAACGGCGTGGTTCGATGATGTGGTGGTCGAGGCCACCGAGCCGCCCGAGGAGTACATCAAGGTCCCTCTCCTCGAGCAGGTCGAGAACGACCCGCCCATCTTCTGGCCCGTACCGCCTCTGCAAGATGCCGACCAGCCGGTCGACATGGGTCCCGTTGAGGTCAACTTCACGGCGACGCGCGACTTCATGATCCGTCCCGCTGACGCGGCCGCGCCCGAGGTGTCGCGCGTCGACATCAAGGTCGGCGGCGGCGGCAACATGGGCTATACCGAGTCGGGTTGGGAGGCGGCCTCGGGCTGGCACCATCGGTACAAGTATCTGATGGAGGGCGAGGACGGCTACCCGGCGCTCGAGGTCTATGGCGAGGCATTCCGAGGTTCGCCGATCGTCTCCTACTTCACGCGCCTGTACATGCTTGAGAACACGGAGATCCCGAGGTTTGAGGTGGCGTTTCGCGTACCCGGCGAGTTCAGCCAGGTCACGTACTTCCAAGGAGCAAAGCCGGTCAGCGGCCCGCTCGTAGAGACCACGCCGGTGTTGGCCGTGGGTTACACCAACAAGCCATTCATCATCGTGCATCGGCCCGATGACACGGCCGGGCTTGTCATCTACCACCCCGTCCCGGCCGAGGTCCGCCGCTGGCATATCGAGGACTACATTGTCGAGGCGCAGCCTAACATCGTGATGACATCCTTCGAGGACGGCGGCGACTACGGGCTGCAGTGGCACTTCACGAACATCGAGGCTGGCGGCGGCGGCTACGAGCATAGCTTTGACTTCTCGCTCTTCCTGATGCCTTACATCGGCACCGCCCGCGGCGCGCTGAAGGAGTTCCAGGTCGCCGACGCGGACCTCATGGACGACGTCACCCCGATCGATGAGCAGATGTCGCATGGCTACTGGGCGGAATGGATGCCACGGCTTCGGGGGGCGCGGTTGCTTCGGATGGCGAGGTACCATCCGCGTGAGTTCTCGAGCTGGATTCACGGGGGCACGTCTTCGCACACGTACGGCCACCCGGACGGGCACATGTGGGGCGGCATGACGGGGACGATGAAGGGCATCCGCGTCGATCCGCTCGCCGAGAACGCGCTCAGCCGCGACCACGCGTTTCGGATGCTGCACTTCTTCCTCGAGCGCATGAACGAGGCCGGCGCGCCGCCGGATCTCGCGATGTGGCGCGCTCTCGCGGCCAGGCTCGACAACCCCGAGGATTACCGGGACCATGTTTTCTGCCAATACTGGGAGTTCCGCATGGGCGAGTTCCGGAGGCTGATGCAGTCTCCGCAACTCACCGAGATTGAGAAGGAAGAGGCCTACGAGAGGCTCCAGTTAGCCCAGAACCTATTCGACCCGGAGAGGCAAGGCACGTGGACCGAGGTCATCCCCGAGGGCGGCTACTGGTTCAAGTACATGGACCTCCCGATCTGGCCCGAGAACCAGTGGGTCATCAACACGCACGCGACGAGCGTCGGCATTGCCGGGCAGTTTGCACTGCTGGCCACCGAGACCGGCCACGACGGCGACGCGGCGTGGTGGAAGGTCATTTACGAGCGAGGCGTCGACGGCCTGTTGTATGCGATGGGCCAGGACTGGATGTGGTACGTTGACGACCATGACCCCAACGAGGTGCGCTACGGCAAGCGGGGCGGGCCAAGAGGGTACCATGGCTATATGATGACCGCGTGGGTGCCCGACATCATCCGCCTCGGCCGAGACCTCGGCGACTACCGCTTCGATGAACTGGTGGCGGCTGAGAAACGACTCATGAAGGCCAAGTACCTCGAGGGCGAGCCCGCGACGCTGCAGCTCGCGCAGGCATTCCTCGAGGAGATTGGGCAGGGGGAGCAATGAGCTACGTCAAGGTGGCTGCCGGGACGCTCGCGCTGCTGGTGACCGGCGTGGTGCTATCCGCGTCCGCCGATGCGGCCAAACGGATCGAGTGGTGGCGGACGCCCAATACTCAACCCGTCGACTCCACGACTCCCGACGAGCCGGTGCCCGAGGGTTCGGAGGAGAACCGCCCCGCCGAGTTGCTTGAGGCTGTCGCCACGCGAGCAGAACTGCCGCTCGTCGGCGAGGTCAGCGGCGCGACGGCGGCGGCTCTTGAGCCGCCGGAGGCCGGCACCGCGCCCGGGCCTCCGCCCGTACCAGGCTGGGCCGCGCGGGAGCTTTTCGGCGACTACGCGCTCACCGCCATGGCCGCGGCCGAGTATGCCCATCCAAAGGGTCAGACGCTGCGAGTCGCTCTCTATGAATTTGCCTCGGCCCAGGATGCCTGGGGCTTGTGGTCGCGAGACCGAGGCGAGAAGACCGTCTACGCTGGACAGTCAGCAGCTTTCGGTCCGCCCCTTCGTGTCTGGGAGGGCAAGTATGCCGCGGTGCTATCGATGGACACCGCCGACGAGCGACTCGATGAGGTCCGGCTGAGCAAGTTCGCCCGCAGCCTCTTCGCGCTCATCAGCGGATCGGGGAATCCGCCCTCAATCACCGGTTGGCTCCCCTCCGCCCTGCAGGTGCCTCACGAGGTCACCTACTTCCACGCCCAAGCCCCGTTCGGGACGGGGGCCATGGCACTCGACGAGACCACCAACGGCGCGATGGCGCAGTACCGCGTGGGTGATGACGGCGTCCCCTTCTGGGGCGCGCTGATCAGCTACTCCAGCCACGACGCCGCGCTGCTCGGATGGCGCCGGTTCGTGGCGTCGCAGCTTGGCGGCGACCCCGACGAGGGCACCGAGGGCGCGCGGCGAACGGGGCTCTCGGGCGGATGGGGTGGCGTGAAGATGAAGGGCAACGTCTGCGCATTCGTCTTCGGCGCGTCAACGCGCAACCAAGCTGAGCGTTTCCTGGCCCAAGCCACGGCCGCCGCGTCGTCATCAGGCACGAGCTACTGAAAGCGAGCACCCCATTGACCCAGACGCCCAAGCTGTCGCCTCGGAGAGTCTATATCACGGCCGACGCCAACGAGGATCACCTCTGCCGCAAGCGCATCGACGCCATGCTCGGCAGCTTCGATGCGGGCAGCGTTGAGGTCGTCACCGAGGCCCAGCTCAACGACCTCGTGCCCGAGACGGGTTGGCGCGCGGCCCGGCGCTGGGGCAGCATCCCCGTTGACGAACAACGCGATCCCGACATTGTCTTCACCAAGACCCTCTTCCCGGACGCCGCGGGAATCGAGGCTCGGAAGACGGCGCTCCCAAACCTCAGCTTTCACGACGCGCTGAGCCATCGCATATTCGTGTATCGCGAGGACGGCGAGGACGCCTGGCGCGAGCGCATGAAGGGGACGGTGTGTCAGCCTGGGTGGCAGCTCCACACGATGATTGGCTGCCCTTTCCGCTGCGCCTACTGTCACCTCAATGGGATGCTCCGCATCATCACCAACATGGAGGAGTACTGCGAGAAGCTCGCCGAGTGGGTCGAGCGCGCGCCCGAGCAGCGGCTCTATAAGTGGGACAACCAGTCCGACACGATCTTCTTCGAGCCCGAGTACGACGCGACGCGGCTCCTCGTCGAGTTCTTCGCCAACCAGCCCGAGCGCTATCTTGAGATCTACACGGGAAAGAGCGATAACGTCGACTTCATGCTCGACTACGACCATCGCGGCCACACGATCCTGCAATGGAGCGTCGCCGCGCAGACGCAATCCACCGTCATCGAGCCGAAGACTGCCGACATGGCCGCCCGGATTGAGGCCGCCCGCAAGTGCCAGGAGGCGGGTTACCTCGTGCGTTACCGACTATCGCCGATCGTGCCCGTCCGCAACTGGCGGGAGGAGAATCGCGAGCTGATCCGGCTTATCTTCGAGCGCACGCAGCCGGATGTCATCACGCTCTGCTCGTTCGGATGGATGGATGTCGACGACGCGCGGCAGTGCGTGGACTTCGATTTACTCGACCCCGAGTTCGTCGCCGCGATGGAGGCTGGCGCGCCCTTCATCCGCGAGCGCGGCTACACGTCCGGCGGCGGCCGGCCGATCCCCCACGACGCCCGGGTCACGCTCTTCACTTTCCTGATCCAGGAAATCCAGAGCATCAGCCCCAACCAACCCATCGCCCTGTGCCTGGAGACGGAGGAGATGTGGCAAGCGCTCGGGCCGATGATCGGACAGACCTCGCGCAACTACCTCTGCAACTGCGGCGCGCTCTGCACCCCCGGCTGGCCGAAGTACGACAAGATGGCTGCCGCGCTGTAAGCCGTTCGTGGCGCAGGCATTCCTGCCTGCGGGCTCGGCGGCGGACGCGGGCAAGCAAGCCCGCGGGCTAGGTGGTGACGGACGCAGGCAGGAATGCCTGCGCCACGACGGCTAGCGGGATTGATCGCGAGAGGATTGCTCGGTTGCGGGAGTCAATAACCACTCGCGTGACTGGGAGGTCCGGCGCTGGATACGCTCGAGGGTGTCATCGAGACGATCGTCTACTACGGGGAGGACACGGGCTTCACGGTGTGTCGCGTCTCCGTGCCGGGCATGGTGCAGCTCGCGACCGCCGTCGGCCCGTTCACGTCGCCTGTAGTAGGCGAATCGGTGCGGTTGCACGGCGAGTGGAAGAAACACCCCAAGTTCGGCAGCCAGTACAAGTTCGAGCGCTACGAGACCCTCCGCCCCGCCACGCAAGAAGCTATCGAGAAGTATCTGGGTTCTGGCCTGATCCGCGGCATCGGCCCGGTCATGGCCAAACGACTCGTGCGCCACTTCGGCGACAAGACCCTTGACGTCCTCGACGAAGACCCATCCCGCGTCCGCGAAGTCGATGGCATCGGCCCGAAGCGCGCCAAGGTCCTCACCGCCGCGTGGATGGAGCAGAAGGCCATCCAGAACGTGATGCTCTTCCTCCAGGGCCACGCCGTCAGCGCCTCGTACGCTGTTAAGATCTACCGCACGTACGGCGACGAGGCCGTGCGGATCGTTGAGGAGAATCCCTACCGCCTCGCCCAGGATATTTGGGGCGTTGGCTTCAAGACGGCCGACCGTATCGCGCGCTCCGTGGGCATCGCCCAGGACGCGCCCAAACGCCTCAGAGCCGGGCTCGAACACGTCCTCCTGACGGCCGTCGACGAGGGACATGTCTTCCTGCTTCGCGATGTCCTCATCGAACGCGCCACGGAGATTCTCGAGGTCGACGCCGAGAACGTGCAGGGCGCGCTCGACGACTGCCTCCAAGTTGAGGATGAACTGCGCCGCCTCGAGCAGGAAGTCGACACCGAGGACGTCGAGGGCATCTATCTCTCCCAGATGATCTCAACTGAGCGCGAGGTGTCAGCGCGGCTGAAGGACCTGCTGGAGGCGCTTCCGCACCGCGCGCCACAGCCCGACCACACGCGGGCGTGGCTCGCGCGGACGAATGACAAGCGCGGGATCGAACTCTCGGGGCAACAGGAAGGCGCCGTCATCGAGGCCTTGCGCCAGCCCGTCACGGTCATCACGGGCGGCCCCGGCACCGGCAAGACCACCATCACGCGCACGATCGTCCAGGCGTGTGAGGCGCTGAATCGCAAACTCGCGCTGGCGAGCCCCACGGGCCGCGCGGCGAAACGGCTCGCGGAGGTGACCGGTCGCCCGGCGACGACTATCCACCGACTGCTCGTGGTGGATCCGAAGACGTTTCGCTTCAAGCACGACCACGAGAACCGACTCGACATCGATTTCCTCGTCGTCGACGAGACCTCGATGCTCGAGATCACGCTGGCAAGGGACCTCCTCCGCGCGCTGCCTCCGCAGTGCCAACTGCTTCTCGTTGGCGACGCGGACCAGCTTCCGGCGGTGGGCGCCGGCAACGTGCTCGGCGACGTCATCCGTAGCGACGCCGTGCCGGTCGTTCGGCTCACGGAGATCTTCCGCCAAGCCGCCGAGAGCCAGATCGTCCAGAGCGCCCACGCGGTGAACCGCGGCGAGTTCCCGTCGGTGACCGATCCGGCCCACTGGCGCGACCAGAACTGCCTGCTCGTCGAGGTCGAGGAGGCGGATGACATTCCAGCCTGCGTCAATCGGCTGATCACGGAAACACTCCCCGGGCGCGGCTACCGTCCGGAGAACACTCAGGTAATCGCGCCACTGCATCGCGGCCCCGCCGGCGTCAGCCGTCTGAACGAGGAACTTCAGACCAATCTCAACCCGGCCGCTCCGGGACGGACCGAACTCCTGCGCGGTGGGCGGCTCGTGCGAATTGGCGACCGCGTCCTGCAACTGAGGAATGACTACGACAAGCACGTGTTCAACGGCGATATGGGAGTCATTGCCAGTATGGATTCGGTCCAGCAGATCATGCAGGTCGCGTTCCCTGATTGCCTCGTTCAGTACGAATTCTCAGAACTCGACCAGCTTCAGTTGGCCTACGCTATGACGGTCCACAAGAGCCAGGGTTCTGAGTATGAGGCGGTCATCCTGGTGCTTCACCGCTCGCAGTATGTTATGCTGCAGCGGAATCTGCTGTATACGGGATTGACTCGTGCCCGATCGCTCCTGGTCTTGGTCGGTGACAAGCGCGCCATCTGGCGAGCCGTCCGCAACGATCGTCAGTCACTTAGGTTCTCTCGCCTGGCTGACCGGCTCCGCGGGCGCCTGCAGGACGGCCGAACGCAGCCGGGCCTGCCGCTCTGATCGAGGTGTGGCGCGCTATCGCCAGCCCACCGGGAGATCGTTCCGGACGTGTTACGTTGTATAAATCTAGTGTCAAGGTGCCAAACGTCACTGAAATGCCGGAGGGATAAGGCGCTTACTCAGGGAAGACACTTATGTAGACTTCGCTGCTAAGACATCGACAGGCGCCGACGGGGCCCCGGCGCGCAGCATCGATCAATCTGCGGCATTTACGCCGCGCTCACGAAGGTGTGAGGCTGAGTGTCCGTCTGGTTTGCTCGGTATTCCCCATAGGGTTGGGGAGACCGAATGGCGGGCAAAACCATGGTAGGAGTGCCGAATCATGTCGGAGCCGAATGTCACTGGGCTGAAGGCCATCATCTGCGAAGACGAACCCCTTACGTCCGCGACGCTCGCCACACACCTCACCGAGCTTGGCTATGATGTTGTCGCGCGTCCATGCGACGGCGAGGAGGCCGTCGAGGCCGCGCTGTCCATCAAGCCAGACCTCATTCTGATGGACATCAAGATGCCGAAGATCAACGGCCTCGAGGCTGCGCAAGCCATCCGCCGAGATCTGGAGACGACGGTGGTCGTCATCACGGCATACGTCACCGAGGAATTCGTCGACAGCGCTGCCCGGGCCGGCGTGGCCGGCTATTTGGTCAAGCCGGTCAGCCCGGATCAGTTGCGCGTCGCGGTTCACCTCGCTCAAGAAGGCACCAAGCGGCTCGTCGAAGCCCGGGAAGACGCCGTTGCCGCCCGCAAGCAACTGGACGAGCGCAAGCTCATTGAGCGGGCCAAGGGCATCCTGATGGAAAACAAAGGTCTCACCGAGCAAGATGCCTACCGCAACATGCAGCGACGCAGCCAGGATGAGCGCAGGAGGATGGCCGACCTTGCCGAGGAACTCATCCGCGCGGACGAACTCATCCACGGCGGCGACGATGAAAAGTAGGCGATAGTCGGCGCAGACGGTCCATGTCACCCACGTCGAAGCGAGAGGTCGCTGGTTGCGGGTTCCCCGAGACGAAGAACTCCTCGGCCTGTTTCGCACGGCGCTGATGCCTGTCGCATTCTGCAGCGCCGACGTCATCGAACACGCCAACCCCCACTTCGCATCCCTGCTGGGCTACTCAGACGTGGAAGATGTCATCGGTCGCCACCCCATTGACGACGTCGTCGTGCCAGCCGCCCGCGACGGCTGGCGTGATGTCTTTGACGTCCTGCTAACCGGCGAGATGCCATACGTGCCGTACCGATGCGATGCCGAGCGTCGAGATGGCTCGACGCTCCCCGTCTTCATTCGCGGCCAGGGATACGACACTCCCGACGGCCGGCGCGTCTTCCTCGCAGTGGTCGACGATACCGAAGAGAGCCAAGATCGCCACCTGCTGAACATCCTGCGTCTCGCGGTTGACAGGGTCAGTGAGGCGCTGCTCGTCGTGCGAGCCACCGGGCACTCGGTCTACGCGAACCGGGCGGCGGAGGTACTGTTCGAGGCTCAGCCCGGCGCCCTGTTCGGGCATGATACGATTGACTTCGTGGTCGACAGAGCGACAGACAACTTCGCGCGGTACCGCGCGGATCTCGCGGAAACTCGCCGGGCGACCGCGGAGATTGAACTGCGCACGCTCAGGGATCGAACCTTCCCGGCACGCGTCACGACGGCGCGCTTCGAGGACCCGGGGACCGGCGAATCGCTCACCATGGCGGTCATCCACGACGTGGCCGAGGAGCGGGCCGTCGCTGAGGAACGCGAACTCCGTGAGAAGCAACTGGCGACGATGCTCCGCGAGGCCCACCACCGCATCAAGAACACGCTCCAAGTCGCAACGGACGTCCTCGCCCTGCAGAGCGTCTCGTCCGAGTCAGACGAAGTCCGCTCCGCGCTCAAGCGCGCATCAACGCGGATCCGCGCGCTCAGCGCCGTTCACGAGGGCATTTCGACTCACGAGGACGTCACCACCGTGCCGCTGCGCCCGCTCGTTCAGACCGTCCTCAACAACCTTCGCGACTCGATCATGCTGAGCCCTCGACAGGTTGCCATCGAAGCCAGCGTCGATGATCTTCGGGGCACGTCCCGCGAGGCCTCCGCCATCGCGCTCATCACCACTGAACTCGTGACTAACGCGCTGACGCACGGCAACGCTACCACCATCGGTGTCCGATTCACCGTGACGGACCAAGACGCGTGTCTCTCGGTCACCGACGATGGGGAGGGCGAGGTCCGTCCCGACGAGATGCTGCGCAGCAGGAAGCTCGGACTTCAGTTGGTCGCGCTCCTCGCGGAGGAGCAACTCGGCGGGAGCTTCGAGATCACTCGGACGGATGCCCAAACCTCCGCGACAGTTCGTTTCACGCTCGAGCCGGCACAAGCCGACGCGCCTACCCCAGACGCTTCCTGAAGCTGAGCGCCCCCGCCCCGATCAAGCCCACTGCGAACACAGCCAAGGCGAGGATCTCGCCCCACAGCTCTGCCACCCCGCTCCCCTTGAGCATGATCGCTCGGATGATCTCGAGGAAGTGCGTCAGCGGAATTGCCAGCGTGACCGGCTGCAGCCACTCGGGCATGTTCTCGATCGGGTACATGAACCCAGACAATATCGCGGCCGGCATGATCAGGAAGAACATGGTCATCTGTGCCTGCTGCTGCGTGCGCGAGACGGTCGACGCCAATAGCCCCGTTCCGAGGCACGTCAGCAGGAACAGCACGGCGGAGAACAGCAGTAGCGTGAAGCTGCCTCGGAGCGGCACCTTGAACCAGAAGAGCACAACGGCAAGGACGATGCACACATCCGCCGACGCCACGAGCGCGTAGGGAACGAGCTTGCCGACCATCAATTCCCACGCGCGGATCGGGGTCACCATCACCTGCTCCAGCGTCCCCGTCTCGCGCTCGCGGACGATCGAGAGCGCGGTCAGATTCGACGTGATGACGAGGATGACCAGTCCAAGCACGCCCGGCACCATGTAGTACACGCTCTCAAGCGTCGGGTTGTAGAACGTGCGCGAGCGGGTCTCGATCGTGGAGAGCTTCACGGGCGTGGCGACCGACTCCATTCTCCTCTCCAGCACGCGCGCGCCATGCCTGACGATGATCCCGCCCAGGTAACCCGTACCGATACCAGCCGAGTTCGAGTCCGTCCCGTCGACGATGACCTGAACCGCGGCGCCATTCTCCCTGAGGTCCTCGCCGAAGCCTCGCGGGATATGCACGGCGATCTGCGCGTCGCCTCGGTCCAGCGCCGGCATCAGGTCGTCGGACCGCACGGTCTGGGCCTTCGTCAGGAAGTAGCCCGAGTTCTCAATCTCCGCCACTAGCCGCCTCGACTCCGCGGTCAGGTCCTGGTCGCAGATGATGATCGGCAAGTCCTCGACGTCGAGGTTCGCCGCGTACCCGAGCAGCGTGAGTTGAAGGATGGGCGCGACGATCGTCATGGCAAGCATGCGCTTGTCGCGGCGGTACTGTCGGAACTCCTTCAGGATCAGAGAGCGCAGGCGCATGTTCGCGAGTCCCCTACAACTGCTTGCGGAAGCGTTTGACGCTGATGACGAATAAGGCGCTGGCGATGACCACCAGGATCAGCACCTGTGGCCAGATGACCTCCAACCCGACCCCCTTCAAGTAGATGCCGCGAATGACCGTCAGGAAGTGGGTGGCGGGAATGAACTTCGATATCCCCTGCAACAGGAGTGGCATGTTGCGGACGGGGTAGACGAACCCCGATAGCAGAAGTGCCGGCAGCAGCGTCACGAGGATTGCGGCGAGCATCGCGACCTGCTCGCGCGGGGCGATGGTCGATATCAGCAGTCCAACGGCAAGTGCCGCCAACAAGAACACGAGGCTGGTCGCCAGGAACAGCGTCACGCTACCTGCGATGTAGACATGGAAGACCGCCGCCCCCGTCCCGATCGCGAGAACAACGTCGGCCATTCCGATGACGATGAATGGCAGCAGCTTGCCCAGGAGCACCTCTGCCGGGCGGACGGGCGAGGCGGCAAGGGTTTCGAACGTCCCGCGTTCTTTCTCGCGGACGACGGTGCCGGCGGTCAGGAGCGCCCCGAGGATGACGAGGATGATTACGATCAGTCCCGGGATGATCGACTGCCGACTCTCCAGCGCGGGGTTGTGGAGCACTTTCCGCGAGATCGAGATTGGCGCGACCGTCTCGGGCATGCCCGATTCCCTCAGCCGGTCGCTACGCACGCTCGCCGAGAACCTCGTCAACGCGGCCTCCAGGTAGCCTCTCGCTACCGAAGCCGTGTTCGAGTCGGATCCGTCGAGCAGCATCTGGAGCGCGATGTGCTCGCCAGCCGCAAGATCCTCGCTGAAGCCCGAAGGCGCCACGAGCAGCAGAAGACACTCGCCCTCACGGATCATCTCCTCGCCGCGCGCCGCGCTCGGGACCGACGCCACAAGCCGGAACCGGTCGCTCTGCGCCAGCGACTCGCGCAACCGGCGACTGGTGGCGGATGTATCCAGATCACAGAACGCGAACGGCAGCTCCTTCAGGTCGAAATCGATAGCATGGCCCATGATCGCAAGCAGCACGACAGGCAGGAGGGCGGCCACCGCGAGACTCCGCGGGTCGCGCTTGATCTGAATCCATTCTTTCCGCGCAATCGCCAGCATCCGCCGCGCGCTCACTCCGACCCCTCCTCATCGTCGTCGGCTAGCGCCAAGAACGCATGCTCCAGCGTGGGCCTCACCGAACGCAGCGACTGAAGCTCGACATCGGTGCCCGCCAAGCACGCCCGCGCCAGGCCTTCGGGGTCGGCGACGTCATCCGCCAGCGCAACGTGAAGCGCCGTCCCAAACAGCGACACCTCAAGCACGCCCGACGCATTCTCGAGCGCGTCCGCCGCTTGCATCGGCGGCCTCGCCCGCAACTCAAAGAGCTGCCCCGGCACCATTCGTTTCAGCTCGCCAGGCGTCCCAAGCGCCACGCGGCGCCCGCGCTGGATCAACAGCAGTCGATTGCAGTGCTCCGCCTCGTTCATCACGTGGGTCGTGATCAGCGTCGTCGTTCCCTGCGCCGACAGCTCGCCGATGAGTTCGAAGAACCCGCGCCGCGCCAGCGGGTCCACGCCACTCGTGGGCTCGTCGAGGAACAGCACGGGCGGCTCGTGGAGCAGCGCGCATGCGAGCGCGAGTCGCTGCCGAACTCCAGTCGACAGATTCGCTGTCAGACGACCGCGCGCGTCGCCCAGATCAAGCTTGTCAACCAGCGCGCCGGCGCGGCTTCGGAGATCGCCCTTGCTCACTCCGTAGACCCCGCCGTAGAACTCCATGTTCTCCTCAACGGTCAGGTCGGGGTACAGCGAGAACTGCTGCGACATGTACCCGATGTTCTGGCGGATTATCTCGGGCTCCTCGCGGATGCTCAGCCCGCTCACGAAGGCGTCGCCGTCTGTTGGCAAGAGCAGCCCGCACAACATGCGGATCGTCGTCGATTTCCCCGATCCGTTCGGCCCCAGGAAGCCGAAGATCTCGCCCGGTCGGATCTCGAACGAGAGATCGTCAACGGCCGTGAAGCTGCCGAATCGGCGCACCAAGCCATCCGCCACGACTGCCGCGTCAGGCATGGGCGGCCGCCTCCCGCACCGCCGTCGTGAAGACATCCTCAAGCGTCGGTTCGATGCGTTCAGCGAACTCGACGCTGACGCCCTTGAGAGCGTCGCCGATCAACGTCTCTCCATGGTCTTCGCCGACCGCGACGTGCAACCGATCGCCAAACACGGCCACGCTCAGGACTCCGGCCACGCCTGTCAACGCTCGGCGCGCATCCTCCTGCGGAGTCGCGGCGACGCTGAACATCTCGCCGGGTACGCCCGCCTTCAGTTCGGCCGGCGTCGCGCAGGCGAGCATGTTGCCGTCATGCAGCAACGCGACGCGATCACACCTCTCGGCCTCATCCATGTATGGAGTGCTGACCAGCGTAGTCACGCCCTGATTCGGCAGGTCATAGAGCAGCCGCCAGAAGTCGCGCCGCGAGGCTGGGTCGACGCCTGTCGTGGGCTCGTCCAGCAGCAGCACGGTCGGTCGGTGGATGAGGGTGCAGATCAGCCCCAGTTTCTGCTTCATGCCGCCACTTAGGAACTGGGCGAGCCGATCGGTGAAGGGCGCTAGCCGCGTGATCGCCAGTAGGTGCTCCCGCCGCTCGGCGAAGTCGGCCATCGGCACTCCGAACAGATCTGCGCAGAAGCGGAGATTCTCATCAATCGACATGTCGCCCCAGAGCCCGAATCGCTGCGCCAGGTACCCGAGGTGTGGCTTCGCCTCCTCGGGATGGGCGAGCACGTCCACGCCCGCGACACTGACCTCGCCTGCGTCGGCGGCCATCAGCCCGCAGAGGATCCGAATCAGCGTGGTCTTCCCCGCGCCATCGGGCCCGACGAGACCGAACACCTCGCCCCTCTCAACGCTGAGGTCGAGAGAGTCGAGCGCGGTCACGTCAGCGAATTGCTTCCGCAACCCGCGCGCATGGATGACTGGTGGCTGTTGGTTCATGTCCGTTCGGTGCCGTCAATCCGCCGGCAACAGGTCCGCCGGCATCCCTGGCTTCAGCAGTCCCATCCCATCGCCGACGCCGACTTTCACCCAATACACTTGCGTCATCCGCTGGTCGGGCGTCTGGACATCCTTCGGGGTGAACTCCGCCTCGTCCGACACGCGGATCACCGTCCCCGCGAAGGCCCGCTCCGGCACTGCTTCCGTGGCAATGCTGAAGGTCTCTCCGAGCGTGACTTGGCCGAGGTTCGCGAACCCCACGTAGGCTCGCAGCCACATGTTCTCGAGGTCGGAGACCACCACGACGGTCGTGCCAGTGGCGGCGGTCTCGCCGAGATCGGTGACCACGTCGGTCACCGTACCCGCGCATGGGGCCTCGATCTCGCAGTAAGACCGCCGCACCTCGGCCGCGCCAAGCGCGGCCTCCGCCTCCGCGAGTCGCCCGCGAGCCGCGTCGATGGCCTCTTCGGTCGCGCCTGCGAGCAACAGGCCCAACTCAGCGCGCGCCATGCGCTGCCTCGCGGTGGCCGAGTCCAGCGCCGTCTCCGCGGCGTCGCGCCCTTGCCTCGCGGCGAGTCGATCCTCGTGCAGTTCCTCGGCATTGCGCAGTCCGTCCCCGGCCGCCGCAGCTTCCGCTCGAGCCGCTTCCAGAGCCGCCTCGGCCAGACGCACTCTCTCCTCGCGTGTTCCCGCGAGCAACACGTTCAGTTTGGCCTGCGCGGAATCGCGAGCTTTGACAGCCTCCGCCAACGCGGTCTGCGCCGAGTCGCGTATCTGCTTCGCTTGCGCGCGCGTCAGCGCGACCTGCGTCCGCGCGTCTTCCACCACGCGAGAGGCGCCATCCAACTGCGCGCCTGTTGCTGCGTGTCTAGTGGATGCCTGATCGAGCGCTTGCACGGTGCCGGCGTCCGCCTCCGACATCGTGGTCGCGCGCCCGAGTTCTTTCTCTGTCAGCCCGATATTGGCGCGCAACACGCTCTCTTCAGTCGAGGCCAGGATTACAGGTGTCTGGAGCGCGATCTGCTGCGCGTAGATTTCCTCCGTGTTCTCGACTGCCGTTCGGGCTGAGGCAACCCGCGCGTCCCCCTGCGCGACGACCGCCCGGAGCGTCGCGATATCCCCGTCGGTCGGGCCGCGGCGCGCTTCGTCGAGTTGGGCCGTGGCTTGCGCGATCCGGGCGTCAGTCACGTCGACCTTCCCGCGCGCGACGTCTACTTGGGCGCGCAACTCAGTCACCTTCCCATACGATTCGCGCGCGGTGGCAAGCTGGCGCTGGGCGCCTTCACGTGCCGATGTGGCCTCGGCCACGCGGGCCCGCGCGGCCTCTATCAGCTCCGGCCTTGAGCCCCGTTCGATATCCCGTAACATCGCGCCCGTCGTCTCAACCGCCGCCTCGGCGCGCGCGATCTCAGCGTCGATGTCCTCGTGCTCGAGGCGCGCGATCACCTGGCCCCGCTCCACGACATCGCCCTCGCGCACCAGCATCTCGGCGAGCCGACCGGGAGTCTTCGTGCTGACGCGAATCTCGGTGGCCTCAATGATCCCACTGCCGAGCATCGGGGTATCGGTCTTCTTGCTCGCGATGGTCTTGAAGACGATGATCGCCGCCACGGCGAGGACAATCACGATGATGATCGGTGCTATGCGTTTCATCCTTGGTTTGCCTCCCCGGCGGGGATGAGTACCAGCGTCCGCATGAGTCCCAGGGCGCGGGCGCGCGATAGGTGTGCGGCGCTCGCCGCGTGGCCGGCCTGAGAGGCGCGCGCCCGAGCGGCGTCTCGGCTCGTCTCGGCGACCACCAACTGCTGCCGCGTGGCGGCGCCGGCATCGTAGACTGACCGCGCGCGCGCCGCCGCGTCCATGGCCGCGTTGACATGCTGGGTTAGCGCGCCGACTAGCTCCTCGGCGTCAGCGACCCGCCGTGCCGACTCAGAGACTTGGTATTCCACGGCGTCCGCCAGGCCCCGACGCGTTTCGGCAATCTCCTGGACGGTCGCCTTCGCCTGCTTCTCCTGAGCGCGAGCGCCCGGGTGATGCAGGATTGGCCATGAGAACTCCAGCCCGAAGAACTCTTGATGGTTCTCGCCTACGTCCGTAGGTGTCTGCCATCCGACTTGCCCGATGGCCGCCAGCGTCGGACGCCGCTCCGCGCGCGCCATGGCGATCGCATGTCCCGCCGCATCCCTTCGCCTATCCACGGCCAGAAGCTCGGGCCTCGCCGCCAAGGCGACGGGCAGATCGTCCCTCGCGTTGTCGGGACCTGGGAATCGGAACGACTCGTCCATCAAGAGAACAGGCGTCGCCAGAGGACGGGCGATCAGCGTGTTAAGGCTTTGCTCGGCATCCGTCACCGCGTTTATCGCCGCGGACACAACCTGCAAGGCCTGTCGCTCCATCGCCTCCGCTGCCGAGACATCTGCCTCCGTGGCCAGCCCGGCGTCCTGGCGCGCCAGCGAGGTCCGAACGTTCTCCGTGGCCGACGTCGACCGGGTCTCCGCCTCGCTGCTCGCGGCCTGCGCGCGCAACACGCCGTAGTACGACATCGCGACCTCGTAAAGGAGCTGCTCGGTCGCCTGCTGCAGATCCGCCTCGGCCGCCGACGTCTGCGCCCTCGCCATCCCCGTCGCGGCACGAACGCGCCCGCCGGTCCAGAGCGGCCACACGACGCCCAGGTCCACGGCCGCGTTGTCGGTGCGGGTGATGTTGATCGTCTGGCCGGGCGGGATTGGGATGTCAATGGTCTGCTGTGGCCCCTGCAGACGTCCGGTCGCGGTCAGGTTGATAGCGGGCTCGGCGCGTGATTTGGCCAGAGCGACACCAGCTTCCACCTGGCCGACCCGCGCCGTCGCCGCCGCGATTCGCGGGTTACTGTTCAGCGCCTCGCTCATGGCATCCGGAAGCGTCATCGCTGTGGTAGCCTGGGCCGAAAGGGTCGCGCACAGCGCCCCAAGGGCACAGGCCGCTATGACAGCGGACCCGAGTGAACGCTCACTCAGTATCATGGGCAGCATCCTCCCCGTCTCGCGCGCGCATTCCGCTGACGAGCACGTCCACCATCGAGGCCGCATAGTCATCCGGCGACAGGAGTTTCAGCGGAGGCGACAGGCGGTGTTGCTGGATCGTGAAAGCAATCATCGATCCGGCGATCATCCTCGCGGTTGCGGCCGTGTTGATGTCACGCAACTCACCCCGCGCCACCTTCCGGTCGAGGTATCCCGAGATCCGATCGGTCATCTCTCGGATGGCCCTCCCCAGGACCTGCGCAAGCTTGGGGTTCGTGGCAACCTGAGACCAGATAACGGCCACTAGGTCGATGTTATCGGTCATTCTGGTCAGCCCCTCGGTGACCAACGCATGCAGCGCGACGTCGATTGGCGCGTCATCCGGAAGCGCTTCGGGCCGGCGCAGCCAGGCGAGCATTGACCGGTCCTGGATCACGGCGTAGAGCAGCGCTTCCTTATTCTCGAAATAATGGTAGATCAGCCCCTCGGCAACGCCGGCCTCGCGAGCGATCTGCCGGATGGTGCCCGCGTCGAAGCCATGCGCCGCAAAGACCTTCACAGCGGCGTCCATGATCGCGGTCCGCCGATCCACGGTCGTCTCTGTTTCAGCCATCGCCGATCCTCACAGATTGATTGAACGCTCACTCAATATAGTGAAGGAGGCGGACAGTGTCAAGTCATTAATCGGTGGGTCATCCGGGCGCGGCGCGGCGCCGGGCGGGCGCAGGTTTGCGGCGCTGGCGCGGCCAAATGCCATCGGGAGTGCTATGCGATCCCACCGACGGTCCGTGGCCTGACGACGATCCGAGCCATCCCGGCTAACGCCGCACCAGAGAGGCAGACCCACCCATGCGCGCGAGACCAACGATCATGTGGAGCTTTGTATTGGCGGCATGCGGACAGATCACGGCAGCAGCGGAGACCAAGATGCGATCTCTCTCTGACATGCCCGACCGCCACGTCACTATCGCCCGCGCCGAGGGCGACTACATCAGCTTCCCCGACGTTTGCGTCACGGGGAGCGGCCGTCTGATCTGCGTCTACCGGGTGGCCGACAAGCACGTCGCCACGCGCTCTCGCACGGAGATCAGGACCAGCGAGGACGACGGCAAGACATGGTCGGAGCCCACCGTGCTTGGATCGCCCGGCCACTGTCCGCGGCTGTCAGTGACGGACACTGGCGAGGTTCTACTCATCACCGACAGCAGCCCGGTAGGCGGCGCGCTGTACCGGTCTAGCGACGAGGGAGAGACGTGGTCTGAACCGGTGAAGACCGGACTCCGGCACGGCATACCGGATCGGCCCATGCGCGTCGGCGAGAAGAGCTTGCTCACGACGGGACATCGCCACGTCGGCCGCGCCAAGAGCCCCTTGCTAGGCCAGGCGCCCAGCGCCCAGATCATGTACCGGTCCGACGACATGGGCGCAACCTGGTTCGAGTGGGCGCCGCTGGCCTTCGATCCGCGTCTCGTGCTCTGCGAAGCCTCGATGTTCAAGATGCCCGACGGATCGCTCCGGGCGTACCTGCGGGAAAACAGCGGCGTCCAAGAGCCCACGTATGTCAGCGCGAGCTTCAACGAGGGGGCCTCGTGGACGCCTCCGGAGGACTCCCCGACCATCGGCCACCGGCCGTGCGCCGGCTTGCTGCGCAGCGGCAAAGTGCTGGTTACGTACCGACATGTGGGTCCAAACGGAGGCAACCGGGCGTGGCTGGGCGACGTTGACCGCGACCGCAGCTTCGCTCCTTCGGCCTTCGACCTGGGCCAGGGCGCAAAACTGACGGAGCGTGAGCTGACGATCGAGAACGGCTCGGGCGATGAGGACGCCGTGTTCTACAGTCTCCGCCCCATCACCGACCCTCGCGTCGCCTCGGCGACGCTGGAGGTCGACCTCATGGTTGAGCGCAACGAGGGGCGCCACTGCGGGGTACACTTGGGTTGTCAGTGGCACATCTTCCCCGATCAGGTACGCGCGGACGTGCCGGGCATCGAGCCCATCAGCGTCGATGCAACGCAGCCCCACCAGTATGTCTTCACCTACGCCGCCGGCGTGGCGGCGCTGGCCATTGACGGCGAGACTCGCCTCACGATCGACCTCGCCGAGCAAGGACTTGCGATCGACCGTCGCCGCCGACCGGTGTCCGTCGGCAACGTGCCCAACACCTACCCCTCGCTGGGTCCGTTCCACTTCGCTGAGAACGAGGGCAACAGCACTTGGCGCTCTATCCGCCTGCGGATCGACGAGCCGCGCAACAGGCAATACGATTGGTCGTGGCGTCCGGCGGACGGTCTACCCAATCAACACGAGGTCGACCACATCCTTGAGTTGCAGAACGACCGGCACTCCCCGCCCGGCGACTTCGGCTACTCGGGCTGGGTGCAGTTGGCCGACGGGAGAGCGTTCTGCGTGGCCCACTATCGGGGCGACGCCGACCTGTCGTACGTGGCGGGGACTTGGATCGAGGAGAGCGATTTCGCTTCCGAGCCCCAATGAGAATCATGACGGTCGGCCGCCCGTCGCGCGCGGGGCCCGTTTCCGGAGAGGAACGATGCGACCGGGTGTTAATTGTATTGAGATGCGACATTAGCGCGCGAGCGCCGTGTCACATTGTATTTGCTAAGGGGGCTGACACCTATGCCGAAGCGAACCGTCAGGGAACACGCGTTGTTCAAAGAGCACAAGGGGCACTCCAACCATCTCTGCGAGTTGGTATCCAAGCGGAAGATGGACCAGGTAGCCGACTTGGCGAAGAACGCCAAGCACGTGTGTCACATCTGTGGAAGAGCGGCCGCCAAGCCCGGCAACCTGTGCGAGCCCGTCGAGATCTGAGTCATCCCGCCCTGATCGAGCAGACGTCTCGTTCCTGTGATTGGGGGCCGCTTCGGCGGCCCCGTTTTTTTCGCGGAGCGGCCACGCCCATCCGCCATAGAACCGGCCCAGGAGTTTGCATGATGCGTTTCCTCGCGGCTTGGGTGCTTGCCACGAGTGCCATCGGTCCAGCGACGGCCGACGAGCCGGTCTCCGGACCGGGCCTGGTCGTATGGCTGGATGGCCAAGACCTGTCTGGCCGTGGCGATCCGTCACTCAGCCTCGCACGCGAAACTCCCGTCGATCGTTGGGCCGACAAGAGCGGTCATGGCAACCACGCAGTCCAGGCGGCGCCCGACCGGCAGCCCACGCGCGCGCCGATGGATGCGGTCGCCGGCCTCTCGTGCGTGGGCTTCTCGGCGGCGAACCAGCAGTACCTCGCCATCGAGCGGCACCCAGGGCTCGACCTTCCCCAGCTTACCGCCTTCGTGGTTGCCAGCGCGAAGGTCTCCCCCGCCAACATGTGGCTCTTTGGCAAGAACAGCTTCGCCGGCGACTGGACCGGCTATGGCATTGCTGTCGAGGGGCCCTCGTCCTTCCCGTGGCCCCACCTGGGCTTGGGACGGCCCGGAACGCAGGGCAACGGGTACGTCAAGTACACGATGGGCCTGCAAGACGGCTTCGCGCTGGTTGAGCTCAGCTATGACGGACAGCAACTGCGCGGCGCGCTAGACGGCCACGAACTCAGCGTGGAAGTGCCCGGTCAGATACGGGCGAGCGGCCATGACCTGCTGATCGGGGCTTCGCCGCAGACGCAGCCGGCCGGGGAGTTCCTGGAGGGAGCGATCGCCGAACTACTGATCTACAACCGCGCCCTGACTCCCGCCGAGATTCAACAGACACGCGCGTACCTCGCAGGCAAGTACGGACTGAGCCCGGCGGCGGGCGCAAAGATGCCGACCGCAGTCATCGATGGCGGCTACTTCCCCGTGAGGACAGCCAATCTCGCTACTCCCGAGACGCGGCAGCTCACCCCAGATGAAGCGGAGCAAGTCCTCACCCGCGACTGGTTGTACCAGGCCGATGGCCATCCCACGATCGAGCGGGTCGCCGACGAAATTGGTTGGGCGCGCGAGTTGGCGGCCCGGCTCCGGCAGGGCGCGCGGGCGCCCGATCTGTCAGTGGAGCTGGAGGAACTGAGCGACCTAGCCGAGCGATTGGCCGCATCCCCCGACCAACCCGCCTCCGACGTGCTGGAACTCTACCTGCAGGTGCGGCGGACCAAGCGCCGCATCGCATTCCGGAACCCGGTGGTGGACTTCGATCAGCTCCTGTTCATCGATCAACCCTATCCAGCGGGGCCGGAGTGGCCACACCAGGCCGTCCACCGTCTGGGCCATCGAGCCGTCCCCGGAGGTCGCTTGTTGGCGCTTAAGGGCCTCTCCCCCGGCGGCCGACTCCGCCGGCTGTTCCCTGCTGAGCCAGGGAGCTTCTGGCGGCCCGATCTGTCCTTCGACGCCGGGCGGGTCTTGTTCTGCTACAAGGCACATGACGAGCAGAGCTTTCATCTCTACGAGATCGCCCTTGACGGATCGGGCCTGCGCCAGCTCACGGAGGGCCCGTACGACGACATCGACCCGATCTACCTGCCCGACGGGCATATCGCATTCACCTCCACACGCGGGAACACCTACGTTCGCTGCGGTCCGTACATCTACTCATATGTCCTGGCCCGCTGCGACGCTGACGGCGGAAACGTCTACCTCACCAGCAGGAACAGCGAGCCCGATTTCGTCCCCGCCCTGCTGCCTGATGGACGCGTGATCTACTCGAGGTGGGAGTACTCCGACAAGGACCAGTGGCGAATCCAGAGCCTCTGGACGACCGGCCAGGACGGCACTCACACGGCCGCGCTATGGGGGAACCAGAGCATCTGGCCAGACCACCTGGCCGAGCCCCGACCCATCCCCGGTAGCCATCGCGTGATGTTCACGGGCGTCGGTCACCACGACTGGTTCTCGGGCTCGCTCGGGATCATCGACCCCTCCGCGGGCACGAACTTCCCCGACGGCCTCACTAAAGTCACCTACGACCTGCCGTGGGCAGAGGTCTCTCGTCCTCCGGTGGACGTGCCGGAGTCGGCAGACTACCACTCGTCAGGTCGCTTCACGGGCTATCTGGGCGCATACCCGCTCTCTGAGCGGGACTTCATCGTCTCCGCGCGTGGCGAGGCCAACAAGTTCCGCATCTACCTCATGGACGTGTCCGGCAACCGCGAACTGATCTTCGAGGGGACGCATAACGCCTGGTACGCCATGCCCATCAGACCACGACCCATTCCCCCCACGCTGCCGAGTCAGGTCGTCTGGCCTGGCACGGGAGGGAACCGGCGCCCGGCGCGACCGGGCTTCTTCTACAACCCCGACGTCTACGAGGGCGTGCCGGAACTGGCGCGAGGCAGCGTGAAGTACCTGCGAGTGATACACCAGGAAGCGAAAACGTACTCCACCTGGCGGAAAACATTCCGCATGTCGGGCCCGCCGGTATCAGTCATCCAGGAGGAAGCCGTGAAGCGGGTCGTCTCCACCGTGCCGGTCGAGGTCGACGGGTCGGTTTACTTCGAGGTCCCGGCAGGGCGCTCGCTCTACTTCCAGCTCCTGGACGGGAATCGACGCGCGTTGCACACGATGCGCTCATTCACCGGCGTGATGCCCGGCGAGACCCGCGGGTGCGTCGGATGCCACGAGACCCACGGCACGGCTCCACCGCAGACGCTCGCTCTGGCGCAGCGCCGCGGGCCCACGCCGGTGACGCCGCCGCCATGGGGCACGGAGAGCATCGGCTACGAGCGGTTCGTGCAACCGGTCCTCGACCGTTACTGCGGCGACTGCCACCAAGGAGAGGGCGGCGCCCGCGATGTCCTCGACCTGACGCTGCGCCCGGGGTGGGATGTCTTCAAGGAGCCCTATCTGACACTGGTCGGGCCTGCGCTCTGGGTGCCCGGCGGACAGGCCAATGGCCCCGCAGGCCTCCCCAGTCCGGACGCACCCGGCTACGGGATAGCCACGCCGCTCCCGGTGTACATGCTCGCCGCCCAGTTCGATGACCACGACGACCCGGCGACCGTGGCTACGGTGGGGCCCATGCGACACCTATCCCCCGGGAGCCGGTTGATCGAGCACGCAGGCGCGGGGCGGCACTACGGCGTGAGGGTCGACCCGCTAAGTCTGCTGCGTCTGACCGTCTGGGTCGACGCCAACAGCCCCTACCTCGGTGCGGAAGAGATCCACGAGATGGAGGACCCGGAATTCCCCGGCATCGAGCTGCTGCCGATCCGCCCCCGCCTGAGAACCGCCCCCGTGGTGGAAAGGCCCTGACCTGGGCCATCGCGAAGGAATTGCCCGCCATGAGAACCGTATTGCTCGACGGATCCCACGCTGGCGACGACGCGTCGACACTCGTTGCCGAGGCCGCCCTCAGGGCCATCGCATCCGCAGGCGGCGAGGTCGATACGGTGGTCCTGCGCGACATGGATGTCGGTGCCTGCGTCGGGTGTTTCGGGTGCTGGCTGAAGACCCCGGGCATCTGCGTGATTGACGACGATGCGAGAGACGTCGCAAAGTCCGTAATCGCAGCCGATATCCTCGCGCTGCTCACGCCCGTGACCTTCGGCGGTTACTCATCCCACCTCAAGCGAATGCTCGATCGCCTCATCCCGAACATCCTCCCGTTCTTCGACAAGATCGACGGCAGGATCCACCACAAGGCACGCTACGAGCGCTACCCAAGCATGGCGGTCGCCGGCGTCCTCCCGGAACCGGACGCCGAGGCCGAGGCGATCTTCCGCAAGCTGGTCAGCCGGAACGCGAAGAACCACCACGCCCCGGTTCATGCGGTGGAGATCATCACGCGTGACGAGCCGCCCGAGGCGATCCAGCAGCACATTGATGACCTGCTCACGAACACGGGGGCGACGGCATGACTGACCAGACTCGAGTGCTGGCCATCATCGGCAGCCCTCGCTCGGCGGGCTCGAGCAACTCCGAATCGCTGGCGAGTTATCTGCTCGAGCGTCTCGGCGAACGAGGTTGCGAGACCAACATCCTGCGCGTCCGCAAGGCGCTCGGCTCCGAGGATGCCTTCGAAGGGCTTTGCTCCGAGATCTCGGCCGCCGACTTGGTGGTCTTCGCCAGCCCACTGTACAACGACAGCCTGCCCGGTCAAGCAGTTGAGTTGCTCGAACGAATCGCGTCGCGGCGCCCGGCCGACGCATCCGGGCCCCGCATGAGCGCGATCGTCAACTCCGGATTCCCCGAGCCTGAACATGTGGAACCGGCACTGGCAATCTACGAGCGTTTCGCGAAGGAGACGGGCTTTGGGTGGGTCGGGGGGCTGGGCATCGGCGCCGGCGAGGCGCTCGGCGGGAAGCCGCTTGCCGAGGTCGGCGGACAGGCACGCAACATGAGAGCCGCCCTCGATATCGCCGCGCGGGCGTTCGCCGCCGGTCAGCCCGTGCCCGCCGAGGCAACCGCGATACTCTCCAAGCCCCCAATGCCCACGTGGCTCTACACGCTCATGGGCAACTGGGGCTGGAGGGTGCAGGCCAAACGCAATCGGGTAAGGACGTCGCTCACCCACCGCCCGCACAGACAGTAGCCAGACCGACCGCCACGCGAACCGTCTCTCATCAGGTCTCCACGCGCAGAGGATGTGCTGCCGTCGCGGTGAATTGTAGCGCATCGACGCCACCGGAACGGGCGTCGGTTGAGAGAGGGCCGCCCGATGACACTGAGGGACCTGCTGCTCCACGAGACCGAGCGCGCCTACGACTGGGACGAGATGTGCATGAAGGCGGCCACGCGCGGTCTCACCACCGAGGCCGCCAGGCGATCCACGGACGGCGTGTGGCACTGCCCTATCTGGAGCATCATCGACCACGTCGCGCGGTGTGACCTCATGTACATGATCCAGGCCTTCGGCGATCCGCCCAAGCCGGTCGCCGAGCCCGGCGACACCATCGAATCGCTGCTCGAGTATCTCGAAGCCTGCCACGCCTACCGCGTTCATTGCCTCGAGCAGATCGCCGAAGACGACCTCGCAAAGCCCGTTCCCACTGCCTGGCACGGTGAAAGCGCCGCCAATCTGTTCTGGACGATGATCCAGCACGACGTCAGTCACGCAGGCCAGATCACGGTGATCCGGGAGGCCTTGGGCGTATGAGCAACCTGAACCGCAGGCGATTCCTCACGGGTGCCGGCGTCGCCGCTGGGGGATTGGCCTTGGGCTCCGGCGCGCAGGGGCAGGTCAGTCGCGTGCCGATGCAAGTCGAGCCGACCCAAGGCTGGCTGTCGTGGATCAACGCAACGACGAGCTGCCTGCAGGCGCTGGGATGCGTGTGCGACGCCATCGATGTCGCGGGGGCGACGGGGTACGCGTTCGTCCTGCACATCCCTGAGACCGTCGGCGTGTGGGGCCCGACCGCGTTCCAGTGGGACATTCTCCACGAAGGGATCCCGTGGCTCGGGCGGGCGACGATGGCATACTACGCGCCGCAGCAGAACGCCGACACCTACCGCGACGCCTTCGAGTTCGTCACCCGAGAGGTTGGGGCCGGCCGACCGTGCGTGATCAACGGCGCGTTTGTCCCAGAGTTCGCAGCGGTGGTCGCAGTCGACGAAGCCCAGTACCACTTCGTCGGCGCGGTGCGCGAAGGGCCGCTGGCCCATGACGCGCTGGATGCACCCGGCGGGGTCTACGCCCTCGCCTTCCCGACGGCCCTGACCGTGGAGCCAGGCAAGGGCGACCGCCAGACGATCAACCACGGCGTTCAGCTGATGCGCCAGGATCGGCATCCGTTCAGCCCCAATCCGGGGTGGGGCCTGAGCGCGTGGAGGTTCTGGATGTCTGAGCTGCTGGGTCACAGGGCGAACGCGTTTGGGAATTCGTACTGCGCGGCCTGCTATGCCGACCGTGTCGCGCACGCGCAGGCCTTCGTTGAGCGCGTCGCCGGGCGGCAGGCTGATGTCGAGCTGCTCCAAGCGGCGGCGGCGGCCTACCTGCCCGCCGTCGATGCCATGAGGCGCTTCGCGGCAGTCTTCCCGTTCCCCGGCGAGGCCGACCAGACCGTCGAGGACGAGATCAGCATCGATGAAGGCGCCGGCCTCCTCCGGGACGCACAGGTCGCGGAGACCGAAGCCGTCGAGGCACTCGAGGGCGCGCTCAACACCGACTGGGGATAGCCGATGACCAACAGGGACCGACTGGAGACCCTCCTCGATGGAGGCACGCCCGACGCTCCGCCGCACTGGGAGCTGGTGTTTCAGATTCCTCAGGCCATGTTCGGAATGGACCCATCGGATGTCGCCGAGGAAGACCGATGGGCGTTCCACGCCGACGTCCATCGCCGGCTGATCGACGAGTTCGACTGGGCGGCTGTGCCTGCCGCGGAGGGCTACAACCCCGACGCGATTGCGCACGTGAAGACCGCGCTCGGCGACGACGCGCTCGTCCCCGGTTACGAAGGCGGCGGCGTGTTCTGGTTGTTGCCCGGCTCCGCGTACATGGACTTCTCGGTCAAGCTCTTCGAGCGGCCGGAGGAACTCCATGCCGAGGCCCGGACGAAGTGCGATGCGGCCAAGGAATCGCTGCGGCGGATGGCGGACGCGGGCGCGGACTTCTTCGTGCTGACGTATGACTTCGGCTTCAACGACGCGCCTTTCATCTCGCCCGCGCATTTCCAGGATCTCGTCACGCCCTACCTCGCGGAGATCGTCGATGTCTCCCACGGCCTGGGGAAGGTTGCGATCCTGCACTCGGATGGTTGCCTGACGGAGATCCTCGACCAGCTCCACGGCACGGGGCTCGACGGCTACCAGTCCGTCGACCCTCAGGGGCACATGGACATCAAGCGGGTGCGCGAGCAGTTTCCGGACTGGCTCCTCATGGGCAACGTGAACTGCGCGATGCTGCAAGATGGCACCGAGGAGGAGATCCGTGGCTCCGTCTCCTACTGCATGGAGCACGGGGGTATCGGCAAGCGCTACATCCTCTCGACGTCCAACTGCATCTACGCCGGCATGCCGCCGGAGAACTACCGCCTCATGGTCGACGAACACCGCCAGTGCGTCCTGAGGAGCGAGGGCTGACATGGACGACCTACGAGAAGCGCTTCTCACCCGCGGCGCGTGTATCGTTGAGTGCGCGGACCTATCACCCGTGCCCGAGGACGCTCGCCACGGTCTGCCGCGCGGCATCGCCATCGCCGTTCCGCTCGTGACCGGCATCGTTTCGCGCATCCCGGGCGGCCCGTCGAAGGAGTATCAGGACGAGTACGATCGCGCCAACGCCCTGCTGGACGAACTAAGCGGTCACGCCGCCGATCTCCTGGTCCGCCGTGGCGCGCTGGCAGTGCCTCAGGCCGCCTCACATGTCGGGATCGATCCGGCGACGCTATCGACCCAACTGCCTCACAAGACCGTCGCGCGTCTGGCCGGCGTCGGCTGGATCGGCAAGTGCGCGGTCTTGGTCACGCCATCACATGGCGCGGCGATCCGACTCGCGAGCGTGCTGACCGATGCCGACCTGCCCGTGGGCAACCCGGCGACGGAATCGCGCTGCGGTGACTGCACCGTCTGCGTGGATGTCTGTCCGGGCGAGGCAGTGACGGGGACGCTGTGGGAGCCCGGTATGGTACGCGAGAAGTTGTTCGATCCGTTTGCTTGCCGCGAAGGGATGAAGAAACGCGCAGCGGCGGCCGGGAGCGAACACACCTTGTGCGGCATGTGCATCGCCAGCTGCCCGCGCACGAGGGGCTATCTCAAGCGGGTCGGCGCGATCTAGCCGGACGGCTCCTCCGTCAGCTCGCTCTCCTCCACGTGGACTTCTTCGCCCGATTCCTTCCAGATGTTGTAGCCCTCCAGCTCCTCCGGCTCGACCGTCGTCTCCATCACGAGTTCCGGCTCCCAGGCATCGAACCCCTTCCGCTCCACCGGCACGTGTCCCACACCGAAGCTCCCGCTCGCCTCATCGCCACCGTAGTCCAACTCGGCCGGGTCCACCTCGGTCGGCCGCGTGGCGTAGCTTTCTCGGTAGAGGCGCACGTGTACGGCCTCATCGTCCAGCACCAGGATCTTCACCAGGCTGAACCCACCATCGCCATCAGACACGGAGTAGATGCCTCCCGCCACAAGCCCGGTCGCGGGGGGGTGGCGGTTGCTCTGACACGCCTTCGACTTCGCGCGCCGGCTGACACGCTCCCATGATGACCGCGAGCACGAGCAGTGCCATTCCTACGCAGCTCCGTCGTTTCATCCGATTCCCCTGATCGTTGAGTGGCAACACGGCCCTCGACTCGTTGCCTATCCCTGCCGGCGACATCCACTTCGGCAACCCACTCAGCCCACCTCCCAAGCGCCGGGTGAGTATTTTCTATGGACACATTATGTATTTTTATGTATACTCGCCGCCATTCGCATTTGAGCGTCCGCCGCCGTTACGGCCAGAGGGTGGCCCATGAATCTCGATCCGGACCTCGCATTCGCGTTCGTCCAGGCGTTCCCGCACCCGATCCTGCTCTTCGATGGCGACCACCGACTCATCGGCGCCAACAAGGCGGCTCGCGATCACCCATCTCTGCGCCCCGAGCCCGGGGCCGCGTGCCACAGGGTCCTCCACGGCCGCGACGAGCGATGCACCAACTGCCCCGGCACGGTTAACGAACTCCCGTATTGCGTCACCCGAGTCGAGCGTCTCGCCACACCAACCGGGTCGGGGAGCGAGGCTCCGCTCATCATGGTGATGGGCGAGGCGGTCGACGATTCCGGCGAACTGGTCTACAAGCTCTTCGCCCAGCCGCCGCAGGCATTCCTCGACTGGCGACAGCTTCACGATTTTGCCCTCGGTCTGGAGAGGCGCGACGCGCTCGACCGTCGAGCCCTCGTGGAGTGGGCGCTGACGTTCCTGGTGGATGAACTCGGTTACGCATCCGCGCGCTTTTGGCGCAGTGGCTCGACGAACGGGCGCGCGTTGCTCCAGTGCGTCACGCAGCGCGATTGCGATGACACCTACACGTCTCTCGTTGACGCCCGCATCACTGAGGGCACGCCTGACTCGCACTTCTCGCTTTGGGCCACGCGCCACGGGCAGCCGGTTTACGCATCAAGCGAGGAGGCCGTCGCGCGCCAGACGCTTGGGTGCTCCCCCAGCGAACTCCCACAGGCGCCCAAAGTGCCGGGCACTGACTTCGCGTTCATCCACTTCGACCCCGAGCATCTTCAACACTCGATCCTCCCCGGCGGGAAGCCACATTCATGGATCGATCTTCCTCTCATCGAGCATGGGCAGACGTTCGGCAAGATCAGCGCCAACCACGCCAACCCCGAGCGCGCGTTTACCCGCGATGAACTCGAGAGCGCGAGTCTGTTCATGCATATCCTCAACAACCACCTCTCCCGCCGCCGGCGCCGCGATGCCGAGCGGCTACGGGCGATGGCCTCGATCTCTCACGAACTGCGCCACCCGACCGAACTCGCGATGCACTCGGTCGAGTTCCTTCGGACCCGACTCGTCAGCGAAGCCAACATGGACGATATCAAGCAGTTCACGTTGCGCAATCTCGGCTACGCCCTCAACCTCATCCACAACCTCAACGACACGCAGAACCTCGCTCTCAGCGAGGACAGCTACAGCCCCGATCCGACCGATCTCGTCAAAGACGTGCTGCATCCGATCGTCGACATGATTCGGCATCAGGTCTACATGAGCCTGATCGCCAAGAAACGTCTCGCTCCCAAACGGCCGGACATGGGCACTCTTCGTGGGCGAGACAACCGGTACGCGTGGCGGTTCAGCGGCGAGGAGTACGTCGTCGAATTCGAGGACCCCCTGCGCGGGCTGGCCTACCACCTCCGCGCCACGCGATTGCAGGAGATCTTCTTCAACCTGCTGGTCAACGCAGTCAAGTACCGCGTCCCCGATCGGCCGCTGCGCGTGAAAGTCCAACTCGCCGAGAAAGCCGACGACTCATTCCCCCAGGACCGTGGGTTCACCGAGTTCGATACGATCCAGTTCGTCGACTACGGCCTCGGCGTCGACGAGTCCGAGCGGGATGATATCTTCAAGCAAGGTTGGACCGGCCATGCGGCGGAGAGCACCGGCCAGGTCGGCAACGGCATCGGCCTGTTTATCGCTCGCCAGATCGCCCTTGGATTCGGCGGCGAGTTGATCCTGGGTCATCCGCGCGAGCCGACGCGATTCGATCTGTTGATCCCCAAGACATCCAGGAGCTTTGGAGGGTGGAAGAATGCCAGACCACGCAAGTAGCTTACTCATCATCGCAGACGACAGCACGGCTCCCGTCACCACGCTCGGCAGCTATCTCGACACGCTGCCCATCGCGGACCTCACGTGGCGCTGGTGCGACCGGCTCACTGAAGTTTGGGACGCTCTCTCGGACGGCGCCTACACGCGCCACGTGGTTCTTCTCGACGCGCAGATGACGCTTCTCGGCCTGGAGGACGAGGTCGAGGCGATGCTGCGCGAACGCGATGACGGCCTTTTGCGGTTTGTCGAGGAGCCCGTGCTCAGCGGGCTGCTCTTTGCCGGGCTCGCGCGCAAGCTCCGAGCCGACGCTCGGGTCATACTTCACAGCGCGTACAACGAGCCAATCAACGCCTTCGTTGAGGCCAACGCTGACCTCCAGGCATACGCCAAGACCGTCATCGACCGGTGGCTCTGGAAGCCGGCCGTATGGGGTGAAGTGCTGGACGAAATCCGTCTGGGATTGCCAACAGCGTGTGGGTGCGCTGATGATTGTCCCGGTCGCGCCGAAGGCGAGTGCCTGTGCTCGGGGCCATCGGAGGCGCGAGCATGAACATCGACCTGAAGAACATCCACCCGCGAGCGTTCTCGGTTGTGGGAGTCCTGATCGTCATCCTCGTCATCGCCGCGTCTGCCGTGACAGCGCTCGCCAAGTTCGTCGGCCCCGAGACGTGGCAGGCCCATCCGGCTTGGCTACTCGTTCCATTCGCGACGCTGGCTGTGCTTGTCGGGGGAGTGCTGTGGTTCACGTATCGCTTCGTCGCGAAGTTCGGCGCCGAGGAGTTGGTTCACACGGCTCGCGCGGAAGTGGCTGTCAACGAGCTTCAGAAGACGGTCAGGTCGGTCCGAGAGTCTGACACGGTCTCGGACGAGGACGGCGAGGCGCTTGACAGTTACCTCGCCGAACTCCGCGACGCCCTTGGCATCGACGCAACTTCGGACGAATAGGCTTCGCTGTCGACGCGCTACGGCCGCCGACGGATCACCGGGCGGACGGGCGCAAACACGAGCCCCGGCCGGTAGAACGGGTGGTCGGTGACGTTGTCCCTCGCATCGCGCGTGTGGACCATAGATAGGAACTTCACGTTGTTGTTGCCAGACGGCTCGACCCATCCCGTGTACCAAGCGGTCAGCGGCGCGGTGTCCAACTCCCACGTCTCGCCGCCATCGGTCGAGTGATAGGCGTGACCGTGCCCCTGTCGGTCGTTGCCGATGGCGATGCCATCGCTCTGCGAGCGGAACGCGACCTTCATCCGTTCGATCGCCGGGTTGACCTCGAAGACCTCCCAGTCGCCGTCGCCCGTCCGCTTGATGACGCTTCCGTCTTCGCGCGCCATCCAGACCGTGTTCTGGCGACCATCCCAGCCCGTGATCTCAAGCGTCTCAAAGCCCGGGTACTTGGTCCGCGACCAGCCGGGCGCGCTGCTGTCGGGGTTCTTCTCGGCCAGGAAATAGTCGGGGCCGACGGCGTAACTCACCCGCTGGCAGATGACGCCGTTGAGGTGTGGCCAGTCGAGGCCCGTGTCGGCCGGCGTCCATGCCCCCCCGTGGTCACTTGTCTCCAGAATCAACGCCTCCAAGCCGCCGTCTTCGGTCTCGTCATATCCCACGGCGAGCATCTCGTTGTCGTTTGGGCCCTTGCGGATGTCGACCGCGCGGATGCCCCATGTCGACTTACCGGCCTGGGTGATGACGAACCCCCCTCCGGGTGGGGTCGATTCGCCGGTCATCCGCTCGACGGTCATATCTCCCGTGTCCGTGTTGTAGACAGCCACGAAGCCTTTCCCGCCGAGCAACACCCGGTCGCCGCGACGCGCGCACGAAAGGGGGTCCATCATCCCCATCGCCGGCAGGTGCCAGGGCTGCCCAAGTGGGCCAACTAGCGGCGCCCAGGACGCTCCGCCGTCGTTGCTCAGCATGAACTCATTGCCATCACAGATCATGATGCCCTTGGTTCCGTGTACGTCGAGCTGGGTAACCGTTTCGTCTACTTCGGGGGGGAAACCAGAGTACTCTTGCCACGTCCATGCAAGCGCCAATGCGGGTACGGCTACGACGACAGTCAGGACGGCCAGTATTACCAGCAGCAGAGCCTTGCGTCCCACGAAAGACCACCTCCGGAGCGAACCCCGTCGAGTGACGTGCTTGCACAAGCATACTACCCACGACTCACGCCGCGCAACACCTCGCGTGCGACACATATCACTACGAGGCCCACTCCCGCAGGATGGATCCGTTCTTCCCATTCCCCGAGAGATCCATCGCGATGGTGTCGTCGTTCCGTGAAAGGTACTCTTGGACCACAATTCGCATGTACGTCTCTGCTAGTGGCCTCCGCCGAACCGGTTGCCGCCGTTGGGAGATTCCTCGATGATGCGCCCCGTTAGCTCCATCGCCGTGTCAATGGGAACGATCTCCACCGGCAGATCCCCGAGGCACTCGACGATCCGCGGCACATCATCAGGCCCCGAGGCGGGGGGAAGCATGTGCACCAGCACCACGCACGGCATCCCGCGAGACTGAATGATGTCACGAACCTCCGCCGCGACGGCCTCGTAGTACTCCTTCGTCTTCTCGCCGTCCGGCGGCTCCGGCATGAGCGCGTAGTAGGCGTGCGGCCTGCCCTCCACCGCGCGAGGAAGCATCTCGGGCTGTCCGCCCCATCCGTAGATGAAGCCCTTCGAGTCCGGGAAGTTAGCGGCCCAATCCTGGGCCACGTCGGGGGTGAATGCCGCGTGCACTCCCACGATGTCCAGGTCGCACTCCGCGCACGCCGCAGCCGTGTCCGCCATGAAGGCCCCGAGGTTCGGCAGCAGCAGCAGTTGGGCGTAGCCGGCCCCCGACGGCCCGCAGATGAAGCGATCGAGCGGCGAAGCCGAATCATAGTAGGACTCAAGCACGACCGGCGCCACGCGCGTCAGTACCGGTTGCACCTCCCACGCGAACGGCACGTCCCCACGCGCTGCATCGTCCCATTGGCCCCACTGCCTCGTCAGCATCGCCGGCGCCGTGTCGCCTCCCGCCAGGACGAAAGACAGGTACGCCTTCTCGCCGATCTCTCCGAGCGGCTCGCTGTGCGGCTGCGTCCATGACGCTCGCTTCGGCCTGATCTGTGACAGGAGCGACAGGTTGGGCGAGTTCGTCGAGCAGATCACCCGCAATCCCCGTCGCGAGGAGTGCTCAACATACTCAGCGGGGTCGGCCATCAACCAACCCCAAACGATGGACAGCGGCGTCATGCGCGCAAAGTACTCGTCCTTCAGCGCCCGTTCGCTCTCCACCCGACTCGACAGATCGACCATGGGCGCCGCCCGCATCATCAGCCAGTCGCGGCAGAGCCGCGCCTCCGGCTCCCGCGTTCCAATGCAGCCAATCTCCTCCGTGCTCAGCTTCGGCGCTACATGCTCAAGCGCCCACCGCTGAGCCTCGATCGGGTCGCTCCACCGTTCCCGCAGGTCGAACACCACCTCCAGGCCGGTGGCCTGTCTCACCGCCGCCAGATCGTCCAAAGCGCACGGAAGCCACGAAAACACGGACCCCAACATGCCCGCGATGTTCTGGCTGGACGGTAGCTGCGCATCCCACATAATCAGCCCGCCAAGCTCCGGCCCGAACTGTCGCATGGCGCGCTTCCAGGCAAGCGAGCGACGCGCGACCCCGTACTCATCTTCCAGGTGACGTGCCCACCACCGGTCGGCCGCGACGCTGGGCGTATCCAGACCTGAGAGGAACAGACGCGGGCCCCGTCGATTGGCGAGGCCCTGCAGGAACATCATTGTGACTTTCTGGGCCTGCGTCAGAGGTTGACAGTCAACCGTCACCATCGTCGCGGACCGCGTCCGCTCAGTCGGCCCAAGTTCCACGGGGTCAGTCTGCGCCAGCTCCGCCTCGAGGGCGTCCAAATCCGCGATGGGATCGCCGGCCTCGGCCAGGCCGTAGGAGAGGAGTAGAACCGCGCCGACAACGAGCAAATCAACGAACGCAGAACCAGGACGTATCCTCATCTCTCACCCTCCATACCAGCTACCATCCCCGCCACGCAGCGGACCATCCGTACTTCGGTCCGACGCCCGTCGAATCCTACATTGCGAGGCTATCGTGCCACCCACTCTCGCAGGATCGACCCGTTCTTCCCATTCCCCGAGAGATCCGTCGCGAAGGTGTCGATTGAGGTCGGCGTTACCCACCGTCCCTCGAGACCCGCGTCGGTCAAGAGCGCCAGATCCGCGAGCGGGCGCGAGTAGATTCTCGTCTCATGAATCGTGCCCTTAAACACTATCCCGTCTGAGTAGTAACTGCCGATGTGAATCGTGCCGGCGACGTAATCGATCGGCCCCGGCGCGGCGACCTCGCCCGCCAACTCGCCATCGACGTAGACTCGCGCTTGGGCGCCATCGTAAACCAACGCCGCCGTGATCGTCTCGCCCTCAGTGACGCGCGTCTCCGTGGTCACGCTGCACTCAACGCCTTGCGCGAACACGCCCGCCGTGATCTGCCCCGCCTCGTTGACGTAGGCGAAGTACTGGTACGGCGCGCCCCGCATGAATAGCGCCTGTCGCTCGCCCACCGGCCCCATCGTGAACCGGCTGACCACCGTGAAGCCCTCCGGGTCGCCGAGCGGCTCGTCGCCGGGCATCTCGACCAGCTCCCGGATGAGAACCGGCTCCGCTCCGACCAGCGCCGCGTTTGAGAATTGCGCGACCGTCCCCATGTTTCCCACCCCGCCCAGATCGGCCACGCGGAAGGTGAGGGTCGCGGTCTCCTTGCCCGCCAGCCGCTCAGTCAGGTCAACGCACTGGAGGGCCTGAAGCCTAATCGGCTCATTGCCCTCGACGTCGTCTTGCCAGATGACCTCACCGTCCACCAGCACCTGCTTGAAGAGGAACCCCGGCCACGCATTCGGCGGCGTCCCGGAGGTGGTATAGTCATCCGACGCCGAGAAGATGAGCCACATCTTCCCCGTCGGCGATTCTGGCACGTGGATCTCGCGTGAGACGGCGCCATGGGAGCCCACTTCACCCCGAGTTCTGAACGGAAAGCTGATCGTCACCGCATCGCCATCCGTCTCGGTCGTCCACTCGCCCTGGTTCTCGGCAACCCACAGGTCAGCGAACTGCAGGTCAAGAACCATGCTCTCGCGCAGCTTCGCCAGCTCGGCGAGGGTGGTCGCGCTCGCGGATGCCCGCGCGTTGGCCCAGCCAACCTCGCGGCTGAGTTCGTCTACGAGGCGGGTATTCGCGCACGACGCCTCAACCTCGCGTAACGCCTCAAACGCCCGATCGGCCGCAGCCGTGAGTTCCTCGTTCTCGCTCAGCCGCACGCCTTTCTGCGCGTGGAAGCCGTCGAAGACATCGTAGTAAGCGTCGCGCAGATCCAGAAGACTGTCGACGAGTTCGGGTCCCCCTACGTTTGCGAGAGCGTTTCGCAGCGATGCCTCCGGGTCGTACGCGTCCGGGTTCCAGAAGTAGTCAGCCGTGTTGATCCGGGCCACGCGATACGTTTCGGCGATCCCGCCGTTGAAGGCGATGCCCGGCGTGTCGCGCCAGAACCGCTTGGGATAGATGGTCTGGAACGCGTCGAACAAGTAGTGCGGATGGCGACTATCATACCCATGCCGCGAGCGGTGCGCGTAGAGCGTATTGTCCCAGAGGTACGGGCTCCGGCCGAGCACCCGCGCGAAGCCATCCGTCTCGCGGCGAGTGATCTCCAGCGATCGCGTGACCGCTCCCGTCCACATGATGTGGACCTCCTGCGGCACCAACCCTCCGAGCTTCCGCAGGTACGTCTCGCGCTCGGGTCTGCCGTTGCCCAGGCCCGTTCCATTCCCCTGGTAATACGGCGGACAGAAGACGAATGGCGCGTTCGGGTAGCGGGGACGAATGCGCGCGAGCAGCTCGTTGATGAGGTGCGCGTGCGCCTCCGCCTGGTCCGCGAAAGCGGCCTTGTCGGCCTCGGCAAACGGGAAGATGTCATCCGACCGCAGCATCAACGAACCGGCGCCCTCATCGAGCGCAAAGAGCCCGATCTCCGCCAGGCGCGCGACATCCGCGTCATCTGAGATGGCGATATTCGCCTCCGTCCGCCGGTGCGGGTGGAGGTGGAACATGACGTTGACCGTGCCCATGTCGCGGGCCAGGTTGCAGACCCGGCGGATCGTGTCTTGCTGCTCGGGCGTCCAGACGCGCCAGTCAGCCGGGAAGAAGTAGTTCTGCCCGAACGCCAGGTAGTTCAGCTTGTACCGGGGCATCCAGCTCAGCGCCCGCTCGTAGGACTCGAAGTCCTTCAGACCTTCCGACTGCACGATCCGCATCGGGAAGCGGGGGAAGTCGCGGATGGTAGCCAGGCGGAGCTGGTCGCCGTCGATGAGTTGCAGGAGCGACTGCACGCCCCAATACGCGCCGATCTCATCGCGACCCATGCATCGGATGTGCGCGCGCCCATCCCGCGCGGTCCAGTCGATCGCGTACCCCTCCGGCTGATCGGGAGCATCGCCGACGCCAATGGTGATCACCGTCTCAGCGCCATCGGGAGCCGCAATGGTGGGCCCGTTCAGCGCCAGCTCACCAGCCGCCAGGCGCAAGAGGGGCGTGTCGGCCTCGACCACGACCAAAGCCCCGTCCAGTGACACGTAGGCATCCTCATACGTGACCTGCTGAGGCGTGGGGATGATCGTCTTGGTGTAGTGCCCGTCGTACGGAACGGGCTCGGCGGCATGGGCCATCGATGAGACGGCGATGAGGGCCGCGAAGATGCGCATTGGGGTGCCTCCGGACGGCGGCTGATTCCATGCCAGCCCTTCCGCCGCGAGTTTGCCCGAACCTCCCCCCAAAAGGCGGGTTGACGAACCGCGACGAATGGCACAGACTCCATGGCCACTGAAGCCGCGAGAGGGACCCAGCATGAGTGATGCGAGAATCATCGCCTACCACCCCAATATGCGGGCGGAGCTGGTGGTCCACCTGAACCGCGCCTACGCCGATCTCAGGGCGCTCAGGCCGGTCGGCATCGAGCCGCCGGCCCAGGATTACCCGGACTTCACCGACGACTGGGTCCGCGCGCGCGAGGAGCAAGGCGCACCCATTGCCCTCATCTGCGAGGGCGACGAGATCGCGGCAGCCGCCTCGTGGCACCGGGCTGACCACGAGGGCCGTTGCGAGTTGGCGTTCATCGCGACCAGCCCCGAGCGCCGCCGCCAGGGACACGCAGCGATGCTACTGGCACGATGCGCTGAGTGGGCGCGCGGGGAGGGCCTGAGCCACGTGCGGACATGGCGGTTCGTCGACAGCCGCTACGCGCCGGCGCGCACGTTGCTCGAAGGCTGCGGCTACGAGGTTGCCGACCCCGACCAACACAGCATCACCATGGAGGTCGACATCAACTCGTGGCACCCGCGCGAGCCCGAGCTGCCCGACGGCTACCGGCTCGTGCGCTACGATGCGAGTGATGAGCAGGATTGGATGGACCTGCAAGGCGCCGTCTTCGGCAACGAGCTTCCGCCCGGCTGGTTCACAAAGCGCTTCGCCGGCCAGCCCAACTTCGATCCGAACGGCTGGTTCTTCATCGAGAGAGCCGGGCGCAAGGTGGGCATCACCGGCGCGATCATCTGGTTCTGGGACGAGGCCATGACGAGGCCGAGCGGCGCGCTGATTGAGTGGGTCGGCGTGCTCCCCGATGAGCGCGGCAGGAACCTCGGCGAGGCGCTGGTCGTCGCGGCGCTCAACTACCTCAAGGGCCGCAACGTCTACCCAAACTGCCTCGTGACTCAGCCCTTCCGCAAGGCAGCGATCGGGCTGTACGAGAAGCTCGGGTACCAAACCGTCCGCGAGATGGCCTTCTACGTGAAGCAGCTGTAGGGTCCTCGCCTCGCGACGGCGAACGAGGTATTGCAGGCGCACCAACCACCAGTTGGCGAGCGACCCGCGTCCATGGCCGGGCGTACGTGAAGTCATTGATTGACGCAAGTCCACCCGCAGGAGGGGCAGGCAAATGATCGAGGCGATATACCTCGCCGTGGGAGGCGCCGTTGGGATCGTGGTCGGCATTGTCATCGGGCGCCTGATGGCGAACGCTCCGCGGATTGCTGCTGAGGCGCGCCTGCAGGAAGCGAACCAACAGTCCGACGAGCAAAAGGCGCGGCTCGATGAACTCGGAGGCCAACTGACCGAAGCCCATGCGGACGTCGCTCGCCTGGAAGAGGCGAACCGACAGTCCGAGGAGCAGAAGGTGCGGCTCGATGAACTCAGAGACCAACTGACCAAAGCCCATGCGGACGTCGCTCGCCTGGAAGAGGCGAACCGGCAACTCGAAGAGCAGCGCAAGCTATTGGACGATGCCAAGACACAACTCGGGGATGCCTTCCGAGCGCTCTCATCGGAGGCACTGACCGCGAGCAACAAGGAATTCCTGGTTCTCGCCAAGCAGACGCTCGGGGCTGTCGTCTCGGAGACGAAGGGCGATATCGGCAAACGCCAAGAGGCCATCGACGGTCTGATCAAACCGCTGCAGGAGTCCCTCAAGCGCTACCAGGAGCAGGTGACGGGCCTGGAGCAGAAGCGAGAGAAAGCGTACGGAAGTCTCGAGCAGCAACTAAGCACGGTCGCAACGACCCAGCAACAGCTTCAGAGCGAGACGAGGAACCTCGTCACCGCGCTGCGTCGCCCCGAGGTCCGCGGACGATGGGGTGAGATCACGCTGAAGCGCGTCGTTGAGATCTCGGGCATGGCGGAGCACTGCGACTTCGACCTGCAGGTATCGGTGGACACCGAGGAGGGTCGGCTGCGACCCGACCTCACAGTGAACCTGCCAAACAACCGGACCATTGTCGTGGATGCCAAGGCCACGTTTGACGCCTATATGGACGCAATCGAGGCGCCGGACGAGGAGTCGCGCAAGCAGGCCCTCCTCCGCCACGCACAGCACGTGCGATCCCAGATTCGGGAGTTGAGCGTAAAGGCCTATTGGGACCAGTTTGAGCGGACCCCGGACTTCGTCGTTCTGTTTCTGCCCGGGGAGTCACTCTTCAGCGCCGCGGTCGAGCAGGACCGCGATCTGACGGAGAGGGCCATCCAAAGCAAGGTCCTGCTGGCGACTCCTACCACGCTGATCGCCCTGCTCAAGACAGTCGCCCTGAGCTGGCGGGAAGAACAAATAATCGAAAACGCCGAGGAGATCGCAAGGGTGAGTCGCGAATTCTGCGACCGGGTGACCACCTTCGCTGAACACCTGGGCAAGGTCCGCCAGGGGCTTAACAGCACAACCAAGGCGTTCAATGCAGCCGTGAGTTCCTGGGAGAGCCGCGTGCTGCCCTCCGGCCGGAGGGTGGAAGAACTCGGCGGGACCACACCCGGTAAGGAAGTGCCGGACCTCGGGCCGGTGGAGACGACGCTTCGCGAACTGCCCTCGGGCGATGCGGACGGCCCTGAGCCGGAGGCCGAGGTCCCGGACACCCAAGCCTAAATCAGACCGGGCCGCTGACCTTTGCCCGGAGGAGACGAACGATGGCAACACTGCAGTTAGCGCTCGATTTCGTCAACCTGAGCCAGGCCATCCGCGCGGCGAAAGAGGCCGTCCAGGCCGGCGAGATCTGGCTGGAAGCCGGCACTCCGCTCATCAAGAGCGAAGGCGTCGAGGCCGTACGCGCGCTTCGCGCGGAATTCCCAAACCACACCATCATCGCGGACATGAAAGTCATGGACGCGGGCCGCACCGAGACGGAAATCGCCACCAAGGCGGGCGCGGATATCGTGGCCGTGCTTGGCGCGTCCGCCGACTCCACCATCGCCGACTGCGTCGAGGCTGCGGGGCACTACAACGCCAGGATCATGGTCGATCTCGCGGAGGTCGCCGACCCGGCCGCTCGGGCCGTCCGCGCGCAGGAACTCGGCGCAGCAATCGTCGGCGTCCACTGCCCGATCGACGTTCAGATGCAGGGCGGATCGCCCATGGAGACGCTGCGCGAGGTCGCGGCGGCGGTCGACATACCCATCGCGGTCGCGGGCGGCATCAACTCCGAAACCGCGCCCGAGGCCATCGCCAGCGGCGCCTCAATCGTCATCGTCGGTGGCGCCATCAACAAAGCGCCGAACGCAACCGAGGCCACCGCCACGATCCTCGGCGCGATGGAATCCGGCGAGGCCGCGGAGACCGCTCTCTACAAGCGCGTCGGCGCGGAGGGCATCCGCGAGGCGCTCGAAGGCGCGGCGTCAGCCGACATCGCGACCGCCATGCACCACGAGGGGCACCTGGTCAACATCACCGCCGTGCAGCCGGGGCTGAAGTGCATCGGGCCGGCTTTCACAGTCTGGGCCTACCCGGGTGATTGGCACTGGCCCGTGCGCGCCATCGACATGGCCAATCCGGGCGACGTGCTCGTGATTGACGTCCGCGGCGAGCCGCCGGCGGTGTGGGGCGAGCAGGCCACGAAGAGCTGCGTCCAGCGCGGGATTGCCGGAGTCGTGATTCACGGCGCGCTGCGCGATGTCGGCGAGATCCGCTCGATGGGGTTCCCGGCGTTCTGCACCTGCACGTGCCCCTCGGCGGGCCAGCCCAAGGGCGTCGGCATGACCGGCGTGCCGCTCAAGATCGGCGACACGCGCATCGAGCCGGGGGATTGGATCATCGGCGACGACGATGGACTCGTCGTCGTGCCTCAGGCGCGAGCGGTCGAGATCGCCAACCGCGCGATGGCAACCGTCGAGCGTGAGGAGCGCGAGATCGCCGAGATTGAGAAGGGCAGCACGCTCGGTGAAGTTGGCGAGCTTGCCAAGTGGCAGCAGAAGTTCGGCAAGCCTGCAGACGACAGCGAATAGACAGCTCACGACACGCAGAACGGCCCGCGCCTCCTGAAGAGACGCGGGCCGTTTTCGTTGCTGGTGGTCGGGGCGGTCAGTCCGCCGAGATGTACGCCTCAAAGGTACCTGCGAGCCAGCAAGTCGAGCCACTATAGGTCGACGAGCCGATACCGATCTTGCCCTTGGCCGTGCCCGCGATGTCTGCGTTATCCGCGGACGGCGTCTCGTCCCACTCGGTGAATTCCAGGTAGACGCTTATGTCGCCCGGATTCACGCTGATGCCGTCTGGCGAGTCCTCGCGCGGCGTCTGATACCAGAACCACGCGTTGTTGATATCCCATTCATCGGATCCAACGGGGATCTCGACGACCACGCCCTCGCCGGCGTCCGGCACCGTGAGCTCGATGAACCGATCGCCAACGTACTTGTCGGTTTCATCACCTGGCTCCGGCGCCGTATCCAGGAAGCGGATTTCCCACGTCGTCTTGTCGGTCTCGTCGTCGACGTCCTTCCCGATGATGGCGTTCTCAACGATGAACGCCTTGCCTTCAACGTTGGCCTCTGCCGGGGCGTCCGGGATCGCTGCCCCGTCGATGGGGGTCTCCGCGTCCCAGGACCATTCGACCGACAGCTCCGACGCGTCCGCAAGCAGCGCCAGGACCTCGCGGCCACGCGCCAACTCCTCTTCCTCCGTCTCTTCGCCATCGTCCGCCGGATCGTCGTCAGCGGTTGCGTCCGCTGACGGCGCGGCCGGCTCCTCATCGATCGTTACCGGCGTCTCCGGATCTGACACCGGCTTCGGCGCGCATCCAACGCACGTCAATACGCCGAATGCGAACGCCACTATGACTACGAACACGACTCCCAAATTGCGCATCGCGATCACCCTCCCAGAATTCTGTATCTGCCTGTAATACTCAAACACCCAACTGCCACGCGATCCCTCACCGCATCGCAGATAAGGACACATGGCGCCGCGCGGCGAACCATCACAGCCTGATGATAGGCCATGGAGGAACATGATGCGCGTTGACGGTCTCACCTCAGTACTTCTGCTAATCCTGCTCGTATCCTCCGCCCGCGGCGAGAATGTGAGAATCGCGCGGGATGAGTGGGGCGTGCCCCACGTCTTCGGCGACACGCCCGCGGCCGGGTGCTACGGGTTGGGCTGGGCGCAGGCTGAGGACCGCCTTGAGCAGTTGCTCTGGAACTATAGATGGGCCACGGGCACGATGGCCGAGGCCTTTGGCGAGGGCTGGGTCGAGCACGATTGGCAAGCCCGTCTCGTAGGACATCAGGAGGTCTCGCAGGCGAAGTACGCCGACGAGCCGGCCGATGTCCGCGCCGCGATCGAGGCATTCCAGCGCGGCGTCAAGGACTACATGGCGGCGAATCCCGATGAAGTGCCGGATTGGGCGCCCGATATCGAGCCGTGGATGGTCGTGGCGCTCGGGCGGGCGATCATCTTCGGCTGGCCGCTCGGCGCCGCCCAAGCCAAGCTCGAACGGCGCGATGAGGTCGACCTTCCCTTCTCCAGCAACCAGTGGGCCGTGCGGCCAAATCGCACCGCGGACGGCCACACGATCATGTGCATCGACCCTCACATCCCGTGGGGCCAGGCCTTCCGGTTCTACGAGTTCAGGATGCGCGCCGGCGATCTCAACGTCTCCGGCTTCGGGACGCTGGGCGGGCCTACGCTGGGGCTCGGGCATAACGACCACGTGGCGTGGGCGTGCACGACGGGCGGTCCGGATACGACCGACGTCTATGTCGAGCAGTGCGATCCCGACAACCCGCGCCGCTACCGTTACGACGACGAGTGGCGCGAGATGACCATCCGCAAGGTGACGATTGCCGTCAAGGATGGCGAGAGCGTCGAGCGCGAGGTCGAGTCGACCCACCATGGCCCCGTCTTCATCCGCGAGGGCAATCGCGCCTACACGGTGGCATGCCCGTACTTCGACCAGATCGGCCTCGTCACCCAGCTCTACCGGATGGGAAAGGCGAAGAGCATGCGCGAGTTCAAGGACGCTGTTTTCATGCTCCAACTCATGGAGCAGAACACGATGGCGGCGGACGTTGAGGGCAACATTTACTACTTCCGGAACGGCCGCGTGCCAATCCGGCCCGAGGGCTACGACTTCACCAAGCCCGTCCCCGGCAACACGAGCAAGACCGAGTGGCTCGGGCTGTACGGGCCTGAGGATCTCGTCCAGCTTGAGAACCCACCCCAGGGCTACATGCAGAACAACAATTGCGGGCCCGAGTTCATGATGGTCGATTCGCCGCTGAAGCCGGAGGACTATCCGCCCCTTGTCTGGGGCTCGGGCAGCGACCACTCGCGCAGCATCCGCGGCCGCGAGCTTCTCCACGCCGCCGACAAGCTCACCCTCGAGCAAGCCATCGATATCACCCTCGACACCCACGCCCAAGGCGTCGACCACTGGCAAGAAGCCTTGCGCCAGGCCCGTGAGGGCGTCCCTGACGACGTGATCGCCAACGTGCCCGGTCTCGCCGAGGCGCTGGAGGCTTTCATGGCGTGGGACGGGTACCTCACAGCAGACGCGACCGGCGGGCCGTTCTACAAAGCGCTGCTGCCCATGGCTCGTCAGCAAGGCCTCGACTTCGGCCCCATCTACCGCGAGGAGCAGTTGAGCGGCGTGCAGATCGATGCCGTCAGGCAGGCTGTGCTCGACGCCATCGGCGAGCTGCGCGATACGTATGGCAGGACGGCCATCCCCTGGGGCGACATCCACCGCGTCCGCCGTGGTGACGCGTCATACCCAGCCCCGGGCGGCGACGCCGGCAGCGGCAGCACATTGCGCGCCATCGGCACCACCCTCGACGAGGAGACGGGCATCTACTACGGCAATAGCGGGCAGTCGTGGACCCAAGTCGTCGTCCTTGAGCCAGGGAACGTGCGATCATTCTCGGCCACCCCGTACGGCCAGAGCGACCATCCCGAGTCGCCCCACTACTTCGACCAGGGCCAGAAACTGTTCAGCCAGCTCAAGCTCAAGGACACCTACTTCCAGCCCGGCAGCGTCGACGGGCACGTGGAATCCGAGGTCGAGCTGACATTTGAGCCGTAAGAGTAAGTACCAACGCCGACGGGCCGTGCCGTCCGTGCCTGCGGGTCTCCCGACCCGCACGTCAGTCCCCGGGAGTCTGCATCGCGGGTCGGGAGACCCGCAGGCACGGGCGGGCAAGCCCAAGGGGTGCGCCCATGCCCAACGACCCAATCGTGTTGCTCGACGAGACCTTCGCCGATCTGCCAATCGGCCCCGTGCCGAATGGCTACTCTCCATGGGGCGAGTACCACTGCCACCCGGACGAGGGGCGACTGGGGTGCTGGCGCGAGGCGACGACGCACTACAGCTGGCGCGATTCCGGTGGCATCTGGGGCATCGTCGAGGACGGTGACCGCCACGTGGTGGAGGCGAGTTGGGTCGCCGAGAGCAGCTACCCATTGCTCGTCACCGGCGACGGATCGTGGCAGACCTACTCGGTCGAAGCGCGCGTCAAGCGTCTCTCCACGGACGGTCCGTGCGGCATCGTCGTCGGCTACCGTCACTCGCGCGATTTCATGGTCCTGCTATTCGACGGGGAGCAGATCACCCTCTCGCACCGGCGTCACGCGGCGGACACGGAACTCGCCTCGGCGCCCGATCCCTCGCCCTCGGAGGGCTGGCGCGCGATCGCCATCGAGTGCCGCGCCGATTCCATCTCAGTCGCGCTCGACGGTCAGCCACTGTTTGAGGCCACCGGGCTCGACTTCCCTGGCGGGCCCGTCGGCCTTCTGGCCAACGCGCCCACGCGCTTCGCTGACGTGCGCGTTACGACCACTGAGGCTCCCAAAGCCGTGCCGTCGCTCGCCAGCCTCCGCGCTGAGTACCCTCAGCCGAAGCTGTGGAAGAGGATCTCCACCCGCGGCTTCGGCACGGACCGCAATCTGCGCGTCGGCGACATCGATGGCGACGGCGAGAACGAGATCGTCATTGCTCAGCACGCGCGCCACCTCGGCAGCGGCGATTACTGCGAGATCACCGCGATGACCGCGCTGAAGCTGAGCGGCGAGCAGCTCTGGCAAGTCGGCGAGCCCTCGCGTCAGCGCTGGGAGACCACCGCCGATCTCTGCTACCAACTGCATGACCTCGACGGTGATGGCAAGGCGGAGGTGCTCTACACCCGCGAGTTCGAGTTGCGCGTGGCTGACGGCGCGACCGGCGAGACGCTCCGAAGCATCCGCACTCCCGAGTCCGTGCCACCCAAGGCCGCCGGCGCGTGGCCGCTCCGCCGAGTCATCGGCGACTGCCTCTACTTCTGCGATTTCACCGGCGACGGCAAGCAGGACGCGGTCATCCTTAAAGACCGCTACGAGCGCTGCTGGGCCTACGATTCGGGCCTCAACCTGCTGTGGGATCACTCATGCAAGACGGGGCATTATCCGACGAGTTACGACATCGATGGCGACGGCCGCGAAGAGCTGCTGATGGGTTACACGTTGCTCAATGCCGAGGGGCAGGTGGTCTGGCAACTCGACGCAATCGACCACGCCGACAGCAGCGTCATGTGGCACAACTCAGCGGGCGAGCCGACGGTCGCCATCGCCGGTAGCGACGCGGGCTTCTACCTGATGGATGGCGCGGGCGAGACCTTCGCCCACCACCCCATCGGCCACGCGCAGACCACGTGCCTGGGGAAGCTCCGCGCGGACGTGCCGGGACTTCAGCTCATCGTGAATACCTACTGGGGCGAGCCGGGGGTGACGATCATCCTCGACGAGCGCGGCAAGCTGCTGCGCGAGTTCGAGCCGATGCACTACGCCTGCTTGCTCCAGCCCGTCAACTGGACCGACGACGGCACCGATCTCATCCTGCTCTCGCCCCATGTTGACCAAGGCGGTCTCATCGATGGACGTGGGCGCCGCGTGGTGATGTTTCCGGATGATGGCCATCCGGTCCTGTGCTCGGATGTCAAGGACATCGACGGCGACGGGATCGACGAAATACTGTGCTGGGATTACGACGAGATCTGGATCTACAAGCCCGACCGCGACCCCTCGCCCCGCCCCTATCCCGAGCGGAATCCGTTCTACAACGACTCGAACTACCGCGGCCAGTGGAGCAAGGCGGAGGCTTGACGCGCCCCTCGATGACTCAACTGGTGAAGTCGACGACCCCCTAGATGGCACGGTCTGAGTTGTCTCCACCTTCGCCGGAGGATAGCTCCTTTGGCACGGTGACGGAGAAGACCGTGCCTTCGGGCGCCTGGCTGGTGAAGCTCGCGGCCCCTTGAAGATAGCGCTCCGTGAGTAGCTTCGCGCTGTGCGTGCCGATGCCGCGGCCTGACCCGCTCTTCGTGCTGAAGGACCGCTGGAATATCTGTTCTTGGATGTCCTCGGGTATCACTACGGCGTTTCTGACATGAAACTCCACGTGATCACCCGCGTCGGTAGCGTCCATGGCCACCGTGCCGCCTGCCTCCGTTGCTTCGAGAGCGTTCTTGGCCAGGTTGCCCAGCACCCTCCGCAACAGCGTGGCGTCAGTCAGGATCTCACAGTCAGGTGCTTCGCCAACGGCTAGTGTCCGGTCTTTCGCCACCGAGTGGCTCCGATAGAGTTCCGCTGTCGACTCCATGATGTCGCGCGCGGATACCGAGGACACATCAAGCACGAGCGTGCACTGCTCCGCTGCCAGCAACTGACGTTGGGCGAGGACTTCCTCGTGCAGTTGCTGCGAGATCCGGCGCAGGTTCTGTTTGCACTTCTCCTCCATGTGGGGGTCGTTTTCCTCGCTCGTGAGCAATTCAGAGACTGCCTGAAGTCCCATCGTTATGTTCAGCACGTCGTGGAAGAACACGCGCTCAAGCACGTCTCGCCGCTTCTCGGCACTGATGTCGCGTAGCGAGAGCGACACCAATTCCTCCTCGCCCACACGGATTGGCGTCGCGATGACGTTGATGTCCAGGGCCCCACCGTCCACCTCTCGCGTGGTCCGGATCCGGCACTCGCTGGCGGCCGGTTGGCCGCGTTCGAGACACTCCACGGTCGCATCCAAGGCGCCGCACTCCTGACACGCGTGACCCGTGCCGCAACCACTGGGGGCGAGTTCGACATTGACGCAGCCCACCGTCTCCCCTGAACGAAGCCCAAGCAGCTCACGCGCTGATTCGGCGCCGAGGGACTCAGCAACCCTCTGGTTCACCGCGACGATCTGGCGTTCCCGATTGAGTATCATCGCCATGTCTGGGGTGGAGTCGAATAGCGTCATGGCCAGGTCGTTCTCCAGTACCTGCCGGCGGGTAGACTGAAGTTCGGCCTCGCCAGCTCGGTCGGCGCACGCGCAGTGTGTCTGCGTCGTCGAATCGCAGTCTGTTTGCGTCATATGTGGATGCCCTCTCTTTGGCCGGAGCCTACCCGACGCTGCGCCACCGTGACCCGGTGGCGTCGCCGGAGCTTTCGCCGGCAATCCGGCTTCTCCCTGCGAGGCACCGACCCGTCCGCCGAACTGAGGCGGTGGCACGGCTGGGCACTGCCGCTCATGGATCCCCGATGGCGGATGCGGTCGCTCTTACCCTTACCACTCCCCGACCGTCCTCAGCAGCATCCACATGACGACGGGCGCGAGCATCATGAAGATGAACAGAGTCCACTGATCGAACCTGTCACTTCGGCCGTGTCCGAGCATGGCGCGCCTCCCGTCCGGCTCCGGTTGCCCTCCCTATAGATGATACCCGCCGCCAAGGTCCGCGCAAACACACCGAGAAGTAGCCGCCGGAGGTGATTCGAGTGCCGATGAGCGCCGCATCCAAACGCGCGCTGAACTACACCAAGGGACCGGAATGGTTCTGCGAGTTTCGCACGACTCCCGTAACCGGATGCTTTGAGCGGGAAGAGGCTGTCTACCGGCGTGATCCGAGCGCCGTCATCCGCGTCGGCGACCTCCATCATGTCTGGTATACGAAGTCCGTCGGCTTGGCCGAGGGATTCGGAACGGGCGATCCCGCGAAAAAGACCTTTCCATGGGACCTCTCCGAGGTCTGGCACGCGACGTCGGAAGATTCCTACCACTGGGAGGAGCAGGGCGTGGCAGTCCCGCGCGGCCCGGAGGGCGCTTTCGATGATCGCAGCGTCTTCACGCCTGAGGTTCTCGCGCACGAAGGCAAGCACTACCTCGTGTACCAGACGGTCCGGGCGCCGTACGTGCGGCGGACGAAGAACCGCATCGGCATGGCCGTCGCCGATTCGCCCGAGGGCCCGTGGGTGAAGGTCGGGCATCCCTTGCTCGAGCCGTCCGACACCGGCGAGTGGCTCGGGGATGAGGACAACCGATTCCTCGTTACAGAGAAGGGCGATTTCGATAGCCAGAAAGTCCACGACCCCTGCCTCATGTTCCACCGCGGGCAGTTCTGGCTCTATTACAAGGGCGAGATCATGGGCGAGGAGATGACCTTCGGCGGGCGCGAGACCAAGTGGGGCGTCGCGATCGCCGACCGGCCCGAGGGCCCGTACGCAAAGTCCGAATACAACCCCATCACCAACAGCGGCCACGAGGTCATCGCCTGGCCCTACCAGAGGGGCATCGCGGCGCTGCTGACGACCGACGGGCCGGAGAAGAACACCATCCAATACGCGCCCGACGGCATCAACTTCGAGATCGAGGCGGTCATCAAGAACCCGCCCGAGGCCCCCGGCTTGTTCCGGTGCGAGGACCCCGATACTCATCCGCTGGAGGGCGTGCGGTGGGGCCTCTGCCACGTCTGCCGCAACGACTTCGCCTACATCCGGCGATTCCACGTCGACGAAACACTCAAGAACTGGTTCGCCTCAAGGACCACCTACGAATAGAGGATGCGTCACCATGAGACCTCACGAGCGCTGGATCTGGACGGAGCTGATCGGATTTGACAGCGAGCAGCCCGACCAAGGCGTCGCCGAGTACCTCGAGACGACCGGCTTCGTGCCTGACTGCATCTGCCTGCTCATCACCTCGCCCGACTTCGCGCTCTCCCATGAGGACTGGCCGGGGGAGGTGGATCTCCCGCCGGATTTCTGCTCGCGCGACGGGCACGATCACAACCCGCAGCGCAGCCGACAGGTCTGGACGAATCGCCAGCTCCGGAGCCTCATCGACGGGCTCCACGCGCGCGGCGTGCGGGTCTACTTGACCATGTTCACGCGGTTCTACGACAACCAGTTTCACCATGAGTGGCTCAGCGATCACCGCGAGGTCTGCAAGGTCTTCCGCGGCTTGGGGTGGTCGGGATCGATCAACGCGCTGTCGCGGCTGGCGGATGGGCGCTACTTCGAGGACATCTGGATTGAGAAGCTCTGTCAGGTGATGGCCTACTACGACTTCGATGGCTGGCATGGCGCCGATGGCTTCGGGCCGCTCAACGGGCCGCTCTACCGCGTCTGCATCTCTGACGACATGGTCGACCAGTTCGCCCACATGAGCGGCGTCGATCTCCCCGAGGAGGTCGCGCTGCGCTGCGCGCACGACGTCGAGAAGCTCGAGGTCCGCGCCGCATGGCTCTGGCGCCACGCGCGCGAGGAGTGGATCGAGTTCTACGCCGAGAGGTGGGCCGGATTCTGGCGCAAGGCGATGGCGGCGATTCACGCGGCCGGCAAGAAAGCCGTCATCAACTCCGCCTGGGGGCGCGCGCCGTTTGAGTCGCTCTACCGATATGGCGTCGACTATCGGCGCATCGCCGAGGCAGGCGTTGACGGTATCGTCGTCGAGACGGTCGCGGCGGGGCTTAGCATGGATCCCCGCCCGGAAGCCGCCAACCCGAATCGCCACCACGACTTCCTCGCGATGCTGATGCTCATCAAAGCCCGCGTCCCCGACACCAGGCTCATCTTCCTCCACAACGTGCATGACACGGTCGAGGAATGGGACGCGATCCACCACAAGCCAACCGTGCTGGAGCGCGAGATCTACGCGTTGTCCAACGTCTTCATCACGCGGGCTGATGGCAAGCTCGCCCCGTGCGCCAACGGGTTCCTGGCCTGCCTGGGCGACGGTATCGCCGCCGAGCAATGGTCATGGCTTCGCGAGCGCTGGGAGCTGGCGTTCTCCGATTCGCCCCGCCGCGCGCTCGGCGCGACTCTGGTCTGGTCTGACGCTGCAATGGACGCTCAGCAGGCCGACTTCATTGCTAACCGCTCGTGGACGGTCCATCGCCTGGTGTTTCATCTCATGAGTCGAGGCGCGCCCGTGCAGACCACCGTCAACGTGCACGACGTCCACGCCGCCTCTGGCGCGATCCTCGTCATCAATCCGAACCTGCTGCCGCCCGCCGAACTCGAGAGCGTTCTCGCGTACGAGGGCGGCCCCATCGTGCTAATCGGCCCGGAGGGCTGTTGCGTGCATGGCGAGCCGGAATGTATCACCGACGATGATGACGCGTCGCTGCCCGGCGATGTGATGGGCATTGTCGAGCCTTACGGCTACTGGGATCACATGGAGTTCCGACCGGCGTCCGAGGAGTACCTGCAGGCCTGCGCCGATGCCATCGTCCGCGCGGCCGGCGTCTTCACCGTGACCGACGAGGCCGAATCCGTCGGCCTCATGGTCACCGAATCATCCGCCGGCGCTTTGCGAATCGCGATCAAGAACAAGACGCCCTTCTACGCCCGCCCGACCATCGAGATATCGCAGCCCATCGATTCCGTGGCCGTCTTGACGATGTTCCCATCCATGCTGGATGCGCCCGAAGGCAACGCGTTCAGCGTCCGCGTGCCGCCGGACGGAATTACGGTGGTTGAGGTGACGCCGGCAACCCAGCAGCCGTGCGAGTGAGGGTTTGTCGTCACGTGACGACAAACGCCTGCGTCAGGTCTGCCGAAGGCATGGGAAGGACACATCCGGGCAGAACGCGGACATCCGCGCGCAAGCACTAGGTATGCATCCGGAAGTCGATCTCCGCCGGCGGCGGGAATTCCCGGCGCACCCGCTTCTTCAGCTCATCGTCGATCTCGATGCCTTCTTCGATTGAGATCCGCCGCTCGTGCATGCCGTACCACAGGTCGCTCAGCGATACCTCGCCCTCGCGCAGGTCATCAATCTCCGCCGCCGCGTCGAGGATGCGTTGCACGGTCTGCAAGTCGCCCTCCGCCAACGCTGCCTGGCCCTCCAGCAGCACCACGCGCCCCGCGGAGCGCACGGGTTCTGGAACGCTCGACAGGAACCCCAGCCAATCGCCGGCCCGATCAGCCGCGAGCAGCGCTCGACCACACTCAATCACGAGCGGCTTCAGGCTCGGCATTAGCCGCGCGGCCGTCAGCAGCAGATCCGCGCATCGGCCCAGGTCCCGATCCTCTCGAGCCAGCACGGCCAGATTCCGCAGCGCCCACGGCGACTCGGCGAGCGATTGAGCGTTCTCCCAGGCCTCGCGCGCGCCGTCTCTCTCCCCGGCCTGGTATCGCATCACGCCAACGTGCAGCCAGTCGAGCCAGTCCGTGTTCTCGCTCCCCGCGACGCTCTTCTCGAGCAAATCGCGCCACTCGGGCTGCACCACGTACGACTTCGGCGCGCTGCCGGGATCAGCCGGCGGCAACTCCCCCGCTTGCAGCAGCTCGAGCCACGGCGCCTGAGCCTCGCTCAGCGAATCCTCGCCGAACACCAGCTCCGCCCCACAGAACGCCTGCTCGCCCGCGGCCTCGCGACGCATCAGCTCCAGTTTTCCCCAACCCGAGCCGCCGTGCAGGATTTCTGTCGGTGCCTTCCGCGCGACAGTGCGCGTCCGCTCAAACTCCGCGTTCATGTCGGCTCGCGGCAGGAGGTCCTCGATCCGCGCGCCCACCTCCGCCCGCGCGTCGTCCCAGTCCCCGTGGACCTTCGCCGGGTCAGCCTCGATCAGCCCATACGCCTCCAGCCACTCCCACTCCGCCTTGGCGGGCATCGGCAGGTGCTCGGCCTGCGTCCGCGCAAGCCCGGCCTGGGTCTCTATGTACGCGCACCCGGGCTTGGCCAGGAATGTCTGCCAGCGCTTCCCGCCGGGGCCATGGCCCCAGACGAACAGCTTGCGGCCTTTGAGCATGTCCGTTGAGGTCTGCCCCAGCCCCTTGCCGTCGCCGTCGAGAGCGGTGATGAACGGCCGGCCGCCATCAGGCACGCGGAAGAAGAAGTCCATCGAGTTCGGCACGTTCGTCGAGTACGTGCCATCCGTCTTGCCGTCATACAGCGGGATCGGCACCTTCGCGAGGCCGCCCTTGTAGGCAAACCGATAGCAGTGATCCGCCGGCACCACGACCCGAGTCTCGGGCGTCTCGGGCGCGGCCATATTGCTCCACCAGTACATCGGCACTTCCTCGTCTCGCGGGTTCACGATGCGCGGCCGGATGAAGAGCACTTCCGAGCCATCGGGGAGGTACGCGTCGATCTGAAACGGCACTTGCCGGATCCGTTCCCACTCATACATCCGCAGCACGGGCGTCCCGTCGTTCCCCTCCACACGGGCGGCGTGCAGCGGCGAACACGTGAAGACGCAGTGCCCGATCATGCCGATGTTCCACTCCACTCCGCCGCTGAACCACGCGTTCCGGATCGCCAGGTTCGCGGGCTGGAAGACGGGGTTCACCTCCAGCAGCTCGCGCCCGCTGGGTTTGTGGTAGATCGACCACAGCCTTCCGCCGACATCCAGCAGAAAGGTCGCGCGGAGGAACTCGTTCTCGAGCACCGCCGTCCTGAAACGCGTCGGCTCAAGCTTGCGGGTGTACCCGTCCTGCATCAGGTATGGGAGCGAACTCGTCACGCGCCCGTACCGGAGGTAGCGCTGATCCTCCTCGGGGATGTCGGGCGACATTGTGATATCCGCATGCGTGTCGGCGGCGGGGGCCAGCGGCGGCAGCGGATTCTCCGGACCGACATCGGCACCGGGCATCGTCCACGTATCCAGGCGCAGTTCGCTCATGGGGTGTTCTCCTGACTTATTGGTGACTTGGCCGATGACGAATAGGCCAACGCGATGGTCACGATGGCGAGAACGACGAAGATGATCTCAACCGTCAGCGCGGCGCCGCGCGGGTAGAGCCTGAACAATCCGGCATCCTTGTCGATCGACTGCTTGATCCACGTCAGCGCGGTCTGCGATATGGCGACGAAGGCGATGACGCTCTGAGCTGCCGGTGCAGCGCCCCAGTGGCGTCTCAGATAGCTCCCGACGACGCCAGCAGGGATCACCGCGATCGCTAGCAGGACAATGCCATTCACGTCGGCCTCAAGGCACTTCGCATAGACATCGTAGCCCGACACCAGCAGCACTGCGCCCACGCACAGCGCCGCCGAGCTAGCCAGGCCTCGTTTGCCGTTCCCATCTCGCTCGTGGAAGCAACACAGCAGCGGAATCGCGATGCCCAGGAAGGGCATGCCGAGCACGATGTCGATCGGGAGCAACTCCGCATCACCCACGATCCACAACAGGACCCACGCGACCGTCAGGCCGCCGATCCACGTCATCGGACCTATTGTCGCCGGCCTCGCCTCGCCGTTCGTAGGGGCGTGATTCATCACGCCCGCCGTCGCCGACCCCAATGCCAGCGCCGCCCCGGCACACGCGCCGAAGAAACACTCCATCACCTTCCACCAGTCGATCCATCGCTGCGCCGCCTCACCGAACGGATGCGCGTGGATGCCCCACGCCTGGATCATCTCGCCGACGGAGAACCCGACCGCCCCGCCAGCCAAGCCAAACACCGATAGCCTCACCGCGAACCGATCCCGCATCACAGCCGCCGCGCCGAGCATCCAGAACCACCCTAGCAGCAACCCGCCCCAGCACTCATGCCTTGGCTCGTCCGTGGGGTGAGAGAAGTAGACTCGCGGGATGCGATCCGGCGGGTCAAACGGCGAGTTCAATAGCCACGCGCCGAGCAGGAAACACGCGAGCCCGCCCCCCAGAATCAGCGCCAGCCGTTTCGTCGGATACGCAACATTGCTCGCGACCATGCCGAGGATCACGCCGCCAAGCGCGATCCACACGCCGCCCTTGATGGCGACTCCCAGGAAGCCCCACCAGTACGTCGGCGAGTCCGGCACGTTGTGCATCAGCCCCAGCGTCTGGCCGTATGTCATCGTGCCGCCCATGGAGAACGCCAGCGCGCCCACCGCGCCGAGCGTCAGCGCCTGCCTCCGCCCGCCGACCAGCACCAACGCCACGCACAGCCCAAACAAGGCGCCGGGCACGGTCGCGCCCATCTGCCCGCCAAACTGCCCTCGAATGCCCCATCCCAACGCACCCGCGGCGGCGCCAACGGCCGCCGCCGTCAGGATGCGTCGCGTGGAGAGGCCTTGGGGAGTATCGTGGCTCACGGCAGGATGATTCAACTGCGCGCGCCGGAGACCTGCAGGAGCTGCGGGAATCGTCGCGTCACTGCCCGTACACGCGCACGTAGTCGATATCCGACTCGCCGAGTTCGCCGGGGATCGAGAAGTCTACCGGTGCCCCTTGGCCGGGCACCTTGCCGACCAGAACCTCCGTCAGCGGCGCGTTGAATGCGCCGCTGTGGCGGAACTCGTGGATGCCCTCGAAGTGCTCGCCATCACTACTCGCCTCAAGCACGCCGCCCGCGTCAGTCCACCGGCCGCGGATCCACACCCACTCGCTGGGCTCGTGGTGTCCGGCGAGGGTCTCCAGGTACTGCATGTTGGCCTGAAGCAGGCTGTCGATGCGCGTGCCGACCCGCAGCGTTGCGCCGTTCGCCCATCGCAGCGCCACGCCGGGGCCCCAGTTCATCCCCCCATCCGAGCCATGCCGGATCTTGACCTCAAACCCGGATACTTGCAGATCCACGGGCACGCCGAGATAGGCATAGGTGTGGCCATGGGCGCGGACGTGGAGGCTTCCATCCGCGATCGAGAAGGGATCCGGATTTGTGGGTGAGACGAGACGCTCTCCCTCGGGGAGTTCGTCGAACTCAAGCGCGAAGGCAGGCTGGGACCAATCGGCGGGTGCGCGAAGGGCTCGCTCGGCGTCGCGGGCGCGGGCCGCGAGTTTCCGGGCCTGCCCGTGGCGAGCCCTGACGCGGGCGTCGACCGTCGCGCGAAATTCCGGCGTCAGCTTTGACGAGTATTCATCCTCCAGCGTCCGCATGGTTCCCGGATCCTCGAGCCAGGCAACGAACGTGTGGAGGCGCGCGTTGGCGCGCAACACGCTCGCGCATAGCTCTGGCGTCACGGGCATCGTGATGTTGTTGCAGAGGACGCCGACGCTGTTGCTGATGTTGTAGCCGGAGACGAAGAAGCGCAAATACTCATCGCTCGCTCCCCGCCGGCCCTCGCCTCGGAGAATGTAATCGACATACGCGTCCGCCTGCGGGAGGTAGCAGTCCTCAAGCCCAAGTGCTCCGGTCGAGTGCCATTCGAGAACGCCCTCGTCGCCGATCAGCGCGCGTGACTGCCGGGCGAGCGCGTAGAGCGCCGCCGGATCGAACAGGTACTGCCCGTCGAAGTACAGGCCATCAGGCTCAAGGTCGGCCATCACACGCTCGATGGCCGACATGAACGCAGGCATGTTCTCGCCCCGACCGGGAAGCACGGGAATCCCCAGAGCGTTGACCTGGCCCCAATCGTTGAAGGCAAGATTCTCGTGGGGGGTGTCTTTCAGGAAGTAGAACGGGCTGGTGTAGACGATGAAACGCTGGCCGGATTCGTGGATTGTCTCGCGGACGCGAGCGAACTCCTCGGGCCCGTGGCGCGGGATGAAATCGAGGTTCCATTCCTTCCAAAGCGCGACCTCGGACTGCAGCAGCACAATGTCGCCAACCGTCTTCCACGAGCGCAGCACGGCGTCGGATGGATAGCCCTCCGTGGGGTGCCAGTGCCACACGACATTGCTCTCGATGGAGCGCTCCCAGGGGTACTCCTTGGGCGGGCAGACGCCCAGCCAGAGCACCTCGTCGGCCGGGAGAGCGTAGGTGGCGACCGTCCTGGCGTAAGCATCGAAACCGTCGTCGAGCAATTCATCCGAGCAGTAGATCCCGAAAGCGCCCAGTTCGTCGGCGATGAGGTGGTTGACGAGGTACGAGGTGTTCCAGACGGGCTGGATGCGCCGGTCAATCGCGGCCTCGATGGGTTCATTCGCGTGGAGCATGAACAGCGAATCGCCGTTGATGCGAATCGTCAGGCGCGGGCTGTCGATGACGATGCGAGCGAAGCCCTCACCATCATGCGTAACGGTCGCTCCACTCCACGCTCGGCCGGTCCGGAGCGTCGCCACGGTGCGTCTGGCGCCGATGCGCTGACCGAAGCGGACTTCACCCTTGGCAAGGTTGATCCGGACATCAGCGCCGGTGGTGAGCACGCGAATCGCGCCGCCGCGTCGGGAGACGCCCTCAACGCGCATGCCCATCTGGGCTTCGGGGAGCATCTCCGGAGCCATGAGGTCCTGGAACGTTGGGGCTTGGGCGTGGAGGGTACCAATGGCGAGCACAAGAGCGATGACCGGAGATGCCATGTCGTGCGCTTCGTTGCGTGGGGCGCAAGTCCTCTACACGCGCGGCGGCCTTGCCGCGCCAAACGCCGCTGTGGTATACTTCGCGGGGCATTCAGCCAGGATGGGAGGGCGCTCGTGTCGGAGCAAATACCCGTCGAAGACGAGATCATCATCAGGGATCGTAAGCCCGAGGAATCGGGCGCGCGCTGGCTTGACATCGTCGGCGGCGTCTTGGGCTTGGTCGTGTTCGTTATCGGCATCGTCCTCATCTACCAGGTCTTCACCAAGGCCACCGACCTCTATGACTCCATAGCTCCCGCCATCCAGGCCGCGCAGGCGGGCTCTTCGGAGGCGGGTCCGGTCACTGTCGAGGCCGGAGGCTCGGAGGCCGACGACCCGGAGGTCGCCAGCCCCGGTGGACCGTCGATCACCAACGTTCTTCTTGAGTTCGCGCTGAAGTCGGCTTGGTTGCTTCTCATCGCCTTCGTGGGCTGTCTCATCGCCGGAATGGGCGCCAAGCTCGCCGGCGCTCATCGCGGCAAGCGAACATGAAGCTGCATGCCTACGTCAAAGGACGCGTGCAAGGCGTGGGCTTTCGCTACTACGTCCGCGACCGGGCTGATGAGTTGAGCCTCGACGGCTGGGTGAAGAACTTGCCCGACCGACGAGTCGAACTCGAGGCGCTGGGTTTTGATGAGGAGCTGGACCGTCTGGAGAAGCTCCTCTGGCAGGGCCCGCCCGGTGCGAGAGTTGAAGACGTGACCGCCAGAAGGACCGACGGCGAGCCCGACGGCAGCGGCTTCAGAATCGAGTTCTGGTAGCTCGCGCAGGCGTCCCGGCTTGCCCGGACGCGTCGCGTTCTGATACAATAGACGGACGACGTAGCAGCCACCGCCACAGCATACTACACAGCACAGGCTGGAGCACATAACATGGTACGTTTCGTCGGGGTAGGCCTCACTTACCCCAACGGCACCTGCGCCCTTACTGATGTGACCCTTCACATTGGCAAGGGCGAATTTGTCTTCGTTACGGGTGTCTCGGGGAGCGGGAAATCAAGCCTGTTGAGGCTCGTGTACCGCGAGGATGAGCCGAGCGAAGGCAACGTGGTCGTGGCCGGTCAAGACGTTGCCGCAATGGATCGAACCCGCGTCCCCTTCTTGCGCCGAGGGATCGGCGTCATCTTCCAGGACTTCCGCTTGTTGCCGCAGATGACGGTATTCGAGAATGTCGGCTTCGCGCTTGATGTCGTCGGCGCGACCCGGCGGGAGAAGTACCGCAAGGTGCCGCTGGCCCTGGAGTTGGTCGGCCTATCGCACAAGCAGGACGTCGTGCCCGGCGAGCTGTCTGGTGGCGAACAGCAGCGCGTCTGCATCGCTCGCGCGCTTGTCAACAACCCGCCGCTCCTCGTCGCTGACGAGCCCACGGGGAACCTCGATCCCGATACCTCGTGGGAGATCGTCCAGCTCCTCGACAATATCAACGAGCGCGGCACAACGGTTCTCTGCGCCACACACGACAAGTACATCGTTGACGGAATGCGAAAGCGCGTGGTGGGCCTGGCTCAGGGCGTGGTCGTGCGCGATGCGGCGGGGGGTGCCTACGATCACAGCTAACACGCTGGCATTCCTAATCGGCCGGGCATGGTCGGCAATCCGCAGGAACGGACTTCTGACGCTGGCATCCGTGGCGAACATCACCGTCTCTCTATGCGTGCTCGGAGCGCTGTTCCTGGCCGCTGTCAACCTCGAACACATGGCCAACAGGGAGGCCGAAAAGGCGCTTCTCACCGTTGAACTCAGTGACGACGCCGACCACACCCAGGTCGAGGTCGACATCTACCACGACTTGCGGGTGGACGACGTCGCGTTGATTACGAAGGAAGAGAGCCTCCGGGCAATCTTCGAGCGGTACGTCCCGAACGCCAAGGCGATGGATCTGGTCGAGGACAATCCCTTGCCTGACACCATGCGGGTCAGACCTGTCGACCCGGATGATATTCCCGCGCTCGCCGAGACCCTCGGCCCCATCGAGGGGATCGACCGAGTCCGGTATGGCAAGGAGATCATCACGAAGCTGAACGTCGTCTCGCGATCGGTGAAGATCGCGGGGGTCGTGCTGCTGACGCTGATGGCTTTCGGCATGACGCTAATTGTCAACGCGACCATCCGTCTCACGGTCTACGCGCGTCGGCACGAAATTCGCATCATGCAGCTCGTCGGGGCAACCAACCGGTTTATCAAGATCCCGTTCGTCTGCGAGGGCATTTTCCACGGGCTGATGGGTGGCATCGTTGCCGCCGGTCTCGTGCTCGGGGGTTACCTCCAGACGGTCGCCTATGTCGACCAGCACCTCGCGTTCATCGAGCTGCTCTACGGGACGAAACTGATCGTGCTCTTTGGACTCGGGATGGTGGTGGGCGGCGTGGTCGTGGGTGGAACCGGTAGCGCGATGAGCTTGCGCAAGTACCTGCGGTTGACGTGACGAGGCGGCCGATATGAGGAACCGACGCATCTGGGCGTCAATGGGGCTGATGGCCATGCTAGGCTGCTTGGCGGCCTTGCCGGGCGTCAACGGTCAGAGCCTCGACTCGCGGCTGCGGGGCACGAAGAACCGCCAAGAGACGGTCCGCGACAACCTCAAGGATGTGAAGGCTCAGCAGGAAGCCCGACGCAAGGCGCTGAGCGCAGCGCGCGGCGAGGCCGATAGGGCCCAGGCGGCTTACGGGACCGCGAAGAGCACCCTCGAGGCCACGCGCAAGCATCTGAAACAGGCGCGGACGAAGCTCGATCAGTTCACCCAGCGCATGGACCGGCACGGGGCGTCCGTCAACCAGCGCATTCGGCTGATGTATGAGATCGGGGAGCCATCGTACGTCGAGGTCCTACTCGACGCGAGCACGTTCAGCGATTTCGTCGAGCGCGCCGACTACATGCAGCGCGTCGCCCAGAACGATGCCAACCAACTCATCCGTTTCGCGGGCGAGCTTCGCGAAGTCGACACGCTCCGCCATGGACTCGAGCAGACCCAGGCTCAGGAAGAAGACGAGGCGCGCAAGCTCAACGCCACGAAGGCCGATGCGGAGCAGAAGGAAGACCAGGCGTGGGCGCTGGCGAAGCAGTCATCCGACACGCGCGCCCGCTATGAGGGCGAGCTTGCCGACCTCGATCGCGAGGAGAAGGCCCTTGAGGCGCTGCTAGCCGAGTCGCGGCGGGCAATCCGCCAAGGCGGCCTGGCATACGCGGGGACATACTCGGGATGGGCCAGCCAGCCGATCAAGTCCTCCCATCGATTCACCAGTCCATTTGGGAGGCGGTTCCACCCCATTCTCAGACGATGGAAACACCACGCGGGCGTAGACCTCGCCTGCTCAACCGGAACGCGGATTTACGCTGCGGCCAAGGGGCGCGTTGTAGTTGCCGGCTACCATAACGGTGTGATCGGCAACTGCGTCATCATCGATCACGGCAGCGGTTGGTCGACAATCTACGGGCACATGAGCCGTGTCGGCGCATCGCGCGGCCAGCACGTGGCGCCGGGCGATGTCGTGGGGTATGTAGGAAGTACGGGCCGATCGACCGGACCGCACCTGCACTTTGGCGTCGCCAAGAACGGCTCGTGCGTCGATCCGATCCGCGCAGGGGCATATCGACGGTAGCAAGTGGAGCTAATAACGCATGAGAGCCAACAGGATAGTCGGGGCTGCTGCTCTTCTCGCGATGTTGGCGGGGCTCGCGCTCATGACCGGCGCCACCGGACAGAGCGCGGCGAGCCGACTCCGAAGCAACAATAACAAGAAGAAGCGCGTCCAGACTGAACTCAAGAACATCAAAGCCGAGCAGGCCACGCGCCGCAACACTCTCAGCAGCGCGCAGCAGGATGCCCGAACCGCGAAATCAGCCTACGCCACGGCCAAGTCCCGGCTCGAGGCAACCCGCAAGCACCTCAAGCAGGCGAGAACCAAGCACGATCAGTTCTCCCAGCGCATCGACCGCCACCGATCCTCCTTCGGCGAGCGCATCCGCGTCATATACGAAGTCGGCGAGCCATCCTACGTCGAGGTGCTTCTCGATGCCTCGACCTTCACTGACTTCGTGGAGCGCGCCGACTACATGCAACGCGTGGCCGAGCATGACGCCAACTACTTGGTGAGGTACGCCGGCGAACTTCGCGAGGCCGAGGTGCTCCGCAACGATCTCGAGGTCCATCAGGCCAAGGAAGAGGATGAGGCCCGCGTGCTGAACGCTCGCAAGGCCGAGTCCGAGGCAAAAGCTGCCAAGGCGGAGTCGCTCCTGAAGAAGGCCAACACCGACCGCGCGTCCGCCGAGCGCCAGCTAGCCGAGCTGGAGAGGAACAGCAAGGAACTCGAGGCTCTGCTCGCTCGGGTGCAACGCGGAAGCGGCAGCTCGAACCTCCGCTACACCGGCAAATGGACAGGCTTCGGATCGAAGCCGATCAAGGCGGGCTTCCGCGTCAGCAGCCGCTACAAAATGCGCAAACACCCGGTCACCGGGCGCTATAAGATGCACACCGGCATCGACCTCGCCTGCGGCAGCGGGACCGCCATCTACTCCGCCGCCAACGGACGCGTGGTCCACGCCGGCTGGTACGGCGCCTACGGCATAGCCGTCGTGATCGACCACGGCAACGGTTGGTCAACGCTCTACGGCCACTGCAGCAGCATCAGCACCAGCGCCGGGCGAAACGTCACATCGGGTCAACGCATCGGGAGCGTCGGATCCACCGGCTACTCAACCGGCCCGCACCTCCACTACGAAGTCCGACGCTGGGGGAAACACGTCTCGCCCACGGGCTACTAAGGCGGCGGGCGTCCGATGAACCATGCCTGCCCGGCAAGCGTCTAACACGGTCACAGAGGTCGTCTCGGGGCGGGTTGCGAATATGTGCTAGTCTTGGTACGATGACGCGTTCTGGTGCGGCGCGGTTAAGGAGAACATAGTGATCAAACGGTTGACGTCCCCTACGACGGTGACGATCATCATGGTGGCTCTCGTGGCGTTCTTGGGAGGCACCATTACCGGCCAGCGCATCCAGCAGGAAGATCTGCTGACGTACCTGGCTAAGGTGGCCCAGCTCGTGCCTGGCGCGTTTACCTACGACACCGCTGAAACCGTCCCCGCCGCCAGCGATCTCAAGCCCCTCGCAACGTTCTGGGAAGCCCGCAAGGAACTCAAGAAACGTTTCTACCGCCCGATCGAGGACGAGACTGCGCTGACGTATGGCGCGATCCGCGGCATGCTAGCCGCGCTCGATGACCCCTATACCCGCCTCATGGAGCCCGACAGCTTCGCTCAGTTTGAGGATGAGAACGAAGGCAACTTCGAGGGCATTGGCGCCGTGCTCGGGGTCCGCGAAACGGACGAAGAGAACGGGGAGTCGGTGACCGAGGTCGTGATCTCGTCGGTCATCGAAGACGGCCCCGCCGAGAAGCGCGGTCTGCGCCCGAAGGACGTCATCATTGGCGTCGATGACGTCGCCATTCGCGGCCTGCGGCTCGACCAAGTGGTCGACCGGATCCGAGGCCCGCAGGGCACTACCGTCAAGCTGACTGTCCGCCGCGAGGAGGTCGATGAGCCGGTTGAGATCCCGATCGTCCGCGACCGCATCGAGTACCCGGTCGTGGAGACCGAGATGAAAGAGGACGGTATTGGGTTCATCCATCTGCGCCAATTCAGCCGTCCCGCCGCCGCGAAAATGCGCTCGGGCCTCAAAGACCTGATGGACCAGGGCGCCAAAGGCATCATCCTCGACCTCTCCGGAAACGGTGGCGGACTGCTCGACACCGCCGTCGAGATCGAGAGTCTCTTCCTCGATGGCGGCGCGGCCGCCTGGATACTGGAGAAGGGCGCCGAGGACCCAGAAGTCCTCGAGGCCAACGCCGGCGTGCTCGTGCCGGAATCGATCCCCATGGTTTGCCTGGTGAACGAGGGCAGCGCAAGCGCCTCCGAAATCCTGGCAGGCGCGCTGCAGGACCGCGACCGCGCGACGGTCGTCGGCCAGCACAGTTACGGGAAGTCCAAGGTCCAGACGATCGTCCAGCTCGGCGACAGTTCGGCGATGCTCATCACCACCGCGCTGTGGCTCACGCCCGACAAGCACGACATTGGTGAGGTCCGCGACGGCAAGATAGGCGTGATCCCCGATGTCGAGTTTGACGCATGGACGTCCGAGACCAAACTCACGGGCGGCGAATGGCACGATCTACAAGTGGAGCAAGCCGTTGAGGTGCTCCGCAAGAAAATGACCGAGGTTGGCGCGACGCCGCGTCCGGCCATCGCTGACGGTGCGTAGAACCGACACCTGTCACGGCCAAGAACAGCCTAACCGGCTTCGACCGTCCCCGAGCGAATCGCATCGCTCGGGGACGGTGGTTTGACGGGAGCTTCGGGGGAGTCCACTTGGAAAACGGCGAAGTCATCGATCGACGAGCGACGCGGCTCAAGGCGACGGTCGGCTTCTTTCAACGCGCGTTCTTCGTCTCGCTCGCCTTCAACATCCTCCTGGCACTCGTAGTCGTGCGCGGATGCGTTGCCCGCGACACGGCGCGAGCGATTCTGGTTGACGGCGACATCGTCTGCCTCGTCCGTAGCGAGCGCGCGGCCAATGAAGTTCACGAGGCCGTCCTCGCGGCGAAGAGGGGCGATTTTCCGGGCCAGGCCAGCTTCGCGGAGAATTGGTCGGATCAAGAGTGGCCCGCCAAGGGCGAGAACATCCTCACGACCGACGAGGCCGTCGACGTCCTCAGCCCCAAGCTCAGCGTCCTTGTCGAGGGTTTCGCGATACAGGTTGACGGCCGCACGATCGTCGCCATGCCCACGCAAGAGTCGGCTGACGAGGTGCTCAATACGCTGAAAGCTCAGTTCATCAGCGAGGGCGAGACGCTGCTTGAGCCGCAGGGGTTTGAGGTCGAGCCGGCGGTGGCCCCGGCGCAGGTCCCGCCCGGCGACATCGTCGACGACATCCACACCGCCGCCGACGAACTCATGCGCGGCACCACCGTGCCGACCGCCTATGCGGTGAAGGCAGGCGACACGCCCTTCACCGTCGCCGAGGCCAACGGCATGACGCTGGCCCAGCTCTACGAGCTAAACTCCGGGCTGGAGGAGAAGGCCCAGAGGAACGACGTCCACCCCGGCGACAGTTGGTCCATCGCCGCCGAGCGCCCGCGCGTCATCGTCCTCACCCGGAAAGAAACAACCCGCGTCGTCCCCATCCAGCCGAGCGTCGTCAGCGAGGGGCGCCCCGATCTCGCGGCGGGCGAAGTCGTCGTCGCGCGACAGGGCGTTGCGGGCGAGAAGAAAGAGTGGATCCAGGCCACGTGGCGCAACGACCACCTCGTCCAGGAGTCTGTTCGCGTGACCAAGTCAGAGGTGATGACCGAGCCCATCGACAAGCGCGTCCTCAAAGGCCCGGCGCGATAGGAGACCCGCCGTGCGGTACCAACTCATCGCGTGTGAGATCATGCTCCGGGAGACGGCTTACCGCGCCGCTCTCTCAGAAAATGTCATCGACCTCCACTACATGACCAAGGGTCTCCACGACAACCCCGACAGTCTCCGCGACGCCGTGCAGGAACGCATCGACGAACTCGACCCTCTCCCCCACGACGGCGTGTTGCTCGGCTACGCGCTCTGCAGCAACGGGCTCGCGGGCGTAACCGCCCGCAGCACCCCCATCGTGATTCCGCGCGCTCACGACTGCATCACCCTCTTCCTCGGATCCAAGGAAGCCTACGCCAAGCACCACGCCGAGAAGCCTGGCACGTACTACTACAGCGCCGGCTGGACCGAGCGAGACGCGGCCCACGCCGAACGACGTCCCGCCGACGGCGCGGGGCTCGACCAGAGCTTCGAGGAAATGGTCGACAAATACGGTGAGGACAACGCGCGGTTCCTGATGGAGTTTCAGAACCAGTGGGTCGAGAACTACACGACCGCCGCCTACATCCGGATGCCTCTGAACCCCCCAGCCGCGGTCGAAGCCGAGGCCCGTAAAGCGGCGGCGACGCACGGCTGGGAGTTTGAAACCATAGACGGCGACGACCGTCTGATCCACGCGCTCGTAGACGGCGAGTGGGACGAGGACGAGTTCCTCATCGTGCCGCCTGGGCAGAGCATCTCGCCGTCCAACGACTCAACCGTCCTCACCACTGTCTCGCAGGCCTGACGCCTCAAATCTCCCGCACAACGCCTGGTTGAGGAGACCCAACCTAATGGACATCATCATCGCCGATCACGCGGGCTTCTGCTTCGGAGTCCAGCGCAGCATTGAAATGGCCGACAAGGCCCTCGCCGAGCGCGGCGAAATCCGGTGCGTTGGGCCGCTGATTCACAACAAGCAGGTCGTCGCCGAACTCGAGGCCGAGGGGTTCCGAGTCGTCGACTCCATCGAGGACGTCCCCGACGCGGCGGCGACGATGATCCGCGCCCACGGCACCGGCCCCGCGGCCTACGAAGACGCATCCGAGCGAGAGATCACTCTCATCGACGCAACCTGCCCCTTCGTCCAACGCGCCCAAAGAGCCGCGGCCGCCATGGCCGAAGATGGCTATCAGGTCCTCGTCGTCGGCGAGCGGGAACACCCGGAAGCGCGCGGGATCGTCGAGCATTCCGGCGGGCGGGCGCGTGTCGTCCAGGAGCCCGCGGAGATCGACGACCTGGAACTCAAGAAACGGGTCGGCATCGTCGCCCAGACCACGCAGAACGCGGAGAAAGTCGCGGAAGTCGTGACGAAAGTGATCCCTCACGCGAGTGACATCAAGATCGCCAACACCATCTGCGACGCGACCAGCCAGCGCCAGACCGCCGCCCTTGCCGTGGCCAAACAGGCGGATCTCATGCTCGTGATCGGCGGCCGCCACAGCGCCAACACGACGCGCCTGGCCGAGATGTGTGGCGCCACCGGCACTCCGACGCATCTCATCGAATCGGCCCACGAAATCCGGCCGGACTGGATCTCCGGAGCGCTCTGCGTCGGCGTTACGGGTGGCGCATCCACGCCGGTGAGCGCCATCTCCGCCGCCGTTGCGCGAATGAAAGAGCTGGCAGACACAGAAGCCTAGTGCAAAGAGGAGCCTAACCGTGAAGCTAGCCATCCCGGGCATCGCAATCTCCATGCTTCTGGTCTGCGCGGCGGCGGCGGCTCAACCCGCCGCGGACGAATTCGTCGCTGGCGACCGCGCCTCATTCTTGCGTCTCCTGAAGCTCGACCAGCCCGATCTTGCCGGGGTGAAGGCCGCCCTGGACGCGGGCGATGTCGACGCCGCGAGCGCGGCCTACGCTGCCCACTTCCGCGCCAAAGCGCTGACATCTCCCCTGCTGCCGGACTGGGCGAACCGCACCCGCGATCCCAACTACGACACGTCGAGCGCCGATGCCCTGCTCGCGGGACACTTGCGCGACGGCTACAGCGTCTACGATCTCCCGCCCGAGGGGCTCGACTGGCACGACTCTCCCCTCTCGTGCGTCACCCGCTTCCCGATCTTCAGCACGCTTCGCGCCTCCATTCACAACTCGCAGGATCCGCAATACGCGCGCTGGACGGTCGACCACATTCTCGACTACATGCGCGCCTATCCCATCGAGGAGTTCGCCGGCAAGCGCACGACCGAGGGTTGGGTCAGCCACACCGTCGTCGCCAAACCATGGTACTGGTGCATGATCCCCAACCGGCTGCGCGAGCTGCCTCAGACGTTGGCGCTGCTCCGCCTCCGGCCAGGGATCACCGACGACGAACTCCTGTCCATCCTCCAGCGCATCTACGAGGAGACCGCCTACATGCGCTTGGAGATCCAGGCCTGGGTCGACCGGCGACACAACGGTGGGGGTGCGATGGTGGAGGCGATGGCCTGCTCGTGCGCCGTGCTGGAGGACTTCCAGCAGGCAGACGAGTGGCTCGCCTTCGACGCCGGCTTGGTGGGGCAGTATCTCGACGAGGCTTTCTACCCGGACGGCATGTGCGTTGAGCTGACGACCGCATACTCGGCGAGCGTCTCGAGCATGGGCCAGCGCATGGCTTACGCGCTGCGCGAGCAGGACGCGATCCAGGAACGGAAGGACAAGCTCGCCGCCATGATCACCAGCATGGTGGCCATGGGCAGTCCCACTGGCATGTTGCCGTCCTTTGGCGATCTCTATGCGAGCGAACTCAGCCGCTACATCAACGCGCCGCTGGCCTAGTGGCTCGACATGCCTTGGGCGCCGGCAGCGGTGAAACACGACGAGCCCGAGCCGCCCTTCCTGAACTGGCCCGTCGATGGTCAGGATCAGTGGTCGGGCTACTTCACGATGCGGAGCGGCTGGGACGAGGACGCCCGTTTCATGGCCATCGATGGTGGCCCGTGGGGCACCACGCACCAGCACGGGGACAAGCTCAGCTTCTCGCTCACCGCGCTTGGCGAGCGTTTCATCATCGACCCATCCGGCACCAAATACGCGAGCAACACGGAGGACGCCTTCATCGGTGGGCAACCATCCGGCTTCCTGCACAACACCATCACCGTCGATGGCGTCGATGAGTACCACAGCGAGGGCACCGTCGCCGAGAGCACGGAACCCATCAGCAACCGTTGGGAAAGCGGCGACGGCCACACGCTGTTCGTGTCCGATTACTCCTTCGCGCCGGTCAAACCGATCACGTGGGAGCGGCGCGTGCTATTCGTCGACGGCGCGTTCTGGCTGCTCCAGGACGTGCTGACCGGCGACCAGCCCGCGGCAACGGTCGAGCAGAACTTCCAGTTCGAGAAGGACACCGAGGTCGCGCTCCAAGGCAACGTCGTCGTCGCCACGGCGCCCGGCGGCGCTCGTCTGATGCTCATCCCGCTCGATGGCGATCTCGAGCCCAGCATCACGATCGGCGACAAGGCGCCCCACACAACCTACTGGCCCAGCGGCAAGCCGACGACCACGCTCCGCAGCGAGGACGGCCATGACCAGAAGCATGGTCGTGGCTGGACCGGCCGTAGCGGCCCAAAGCTGATGCCCGCGCCCGCCGTGACATACGTGGGTGACGCCGACCTCCCCGCCACCCTCACTCTAGCCATCGTGCCCCTCCGGCCGGGAGAAGAGCCACCCGAGATCACCTCCGAGCGCGAGGGCGATGTGACCCATTGGACGCTCCCCACGTCGGGGGCTCCCCTGAGGTTCACCACATCGCTGGAGGGCTGCGACGTCGAGGGGTGAGGCGATGGTGCTGAGGGACAACCCATTCGAGGGACTGACCGCGGACTCTCTCGCGCCCATCTACGAGTGGCCCGAGGAGGCGCTGCGCTTCCTCGCAGGACAGGCGGACTGCCTGCACGTAACCGGCGATTGCGGGATGGGCAAGACCACGCTTCTGCAACAGATCGAGCACCGCATCCGGAGCCAGGGCGAGAGCGTCACGTACACGTGCATCCCACTCGATGGAACGATCAACCTGACTCAGGTATGCCCGGGAACGGTCGCGCTGCTCGACGAGACCGACCGTCTGAGCGCTCCGACTCTACGCGACATCCTGACCGCGCTGTGGGATGAGGGCCACCGGCCCGTCCTGGCCGGGCACAAGAAGCAGCTCCGGGAGATCCGTCGCGCGGGCTTCACGACACTGCATCTCCCGCTCCGCGCGGTCAGGTCATCAGAAGCGCTGGCACGCATCTTCACGCGACGGATTGACGTGTCGTCGGGAGGTCCAACTCACCCCTACGAGCTGACGCCCGGGGCCACTAACGCGCTGCTCCACCACTCCCAAGGCAACGTCGAGCGTTGCCTCCAGATCGGCTACGAGGTCTTCGAGGACCTCGACTCGCCGCGCGCGATCTCCGCAGCCGACATCGCGACGGCTGCCGCCGACCTCGAGCAGGCTATTGCACCCGCTGAGGCGTGACGATGAACGGCACGCGCAGGCGCTTGTCGAACCAAAGCGGGATGTCCAACCGGACGCACGCAACCCACTCGAGCTTCACGTAACGCCCCACGTAGCTCGCCGGCCCGGAGTCCGGCACCGTCACCTGGACCGGGAAGCAGACGGGCTGGTCGGGGGTCAACGCGCCCTCGTGGATTGTCTGTTCCTGGATCAGCACGATCTTCTCATCCGAGCCCGCGCCGTGAACTCGACACCCCACCCAACACAGCACCCCGCGACAGTCCACCGTCTCCTTCGTCTGCACCCACAGGCTGAACTCTCGCGTCTCGCCAACCGCCATCACCGGCGTCTGATCGATGGACGCGCCATCCGTGGCCTGAAGCGTCGCCCACGCCTCGCCCAGTTTTGCCTGGCCGGCAGGCGGCTTGGTAGCTGCGAGCCAATCGGCCGCGACGTAGAGATTTTCCGACATCCCCCCGTCGAGTTCGGCGGCAATCTTCGGCCTAACGGTCACTGACACGCGCTTCTTCACATCCGGGCAGTAGCCCGGCACGGGCGCGCGCGCCTCGAGGCTCCACTCGATGAAGTTGTTCCGCCCCTTGTGCGATGGGATCGCGTGGGCGGGGATTGGAATCTCCACGCGAATCTCGACACCTTCGCCAGGCATCGCGGGCTTCCCGGGTATCTGGAAGATCTGCTCGTGCAATGCCTTCCGGTAGTGAGAATCCGACGTCCCTCCGCGCGAGATCGCGTGCTCCTGACACTTGATCTTGATCGTCCCCGCGCCCACGGTGATCGGCTTCTTCGCTCGGATCACGACGCCCCACGTCACCGTCTCACCCAAGCCCACCGACGGTTCGGGATCGACCTCCAACTCGTAGAACGATTCCGCGACCTTCGCCCGGATTACGAAGAAAACCACAAATGCGATTATCAGCGCCACCACGCCGCCAATGACCGCAAACGGGATCAGGGCCCCCGGACCCATTCGGCGCATCAGCGCGAACGCGAGGATCATCATGAAGAAGAAGATCCCGCCGACGACTACTGCCACGATCAGACACGCAGGGCTCGTTGCCGCCGGCTTGGGCGTGGTTGGCGTCGGTTGCGCCACGGGTGGGGGAGCCGCAGTTGGCTCGGCCTCAACTGCAATCGGCTCGGGCTCGGTCCGCACCTGCGGCTCATCAACCGCCTCCGGCATTTCAGCCGCCGGCGGCGGCTCCCATACCGGTGGCCGCACGGGCTCATCCGGCGGAGGAATCGATTCATCCGGCGGCGCCTCATCCGCGACTGCCTCAGGCTCCAGCGGTGGTATCGGCGGCGGCGCGGGAGGCGTGTCGAAATCCTGCTCCGGCGGCGCAATCTCGGCGCCATCCAGCGACTCCTGGCAGTGCGAGCATGTCGTCACGATCAACGACTTGTGATTCCGAGCCCCACAGTGTGGGCACAGCACATCAGCCATGATCGACCTCCTCAAGACTACCAACAGCTTCCGCCGAAGTCTCGCTCCAACCTGCTGCGACTCTCGTTCAGGGCCGCGCCACGCGCGGACGATCCGCTGAGCGGCATGCAGTAATCGCCGACGCTCACTCATCGACAGATTTTGGACATTAAGGTCGTATTAGGCAGGGACGATCAGCGCCGCCGGCCAATTGGGTGATTGCCACGCGAGTTGGACCGGTGCCATGTTGCTGACCGTGCGGCGATGGTTCGACGCTAAGATGTGCGATATCTCTGGAGGCTCATCCGAAAGGAGTCGATGGAAGGCGTGAAACAGAAGCTCAACCCGACGGTCATCGTTGTCGTGCTGGTGGTGGTGTTAGCCGTCATCGCCCTTATTGGCTGGAAGGTGATGGGAGTCGGAGGCGGCGAGAGGGAAGAGGAGTTGCCGAGCGACGTGCTGCCCGACGAAGCGGCGCAGGGGATGGAGCAGATGGAGCAGGAGTTGAAGCAGGCCGAGCCGGGAGCGCTGGACCCGGCGCCCAAGCTGTGATTAGGCTGGCTGACGACGGCATCAGCGTGGCATGCAGTCGCCGCATCTTACTCGCACATTCGTCTTCGAGACATCCGACGGTCCCGCAAATCCACAACTGAGGGGGTGCCCGACATGCGCGGGCGCAGAGGATTCACGTTGATCGAGTTGTTGGTCGTAATAGCGATTATTGCGATTCTGGCGGCCATACTGTTTCCCGTCTTTGCCAGGGCTAGAGAGAAGGCCAGGCAGACCTCGTGTCTGTCGAATGCAAAGCAGTTGAGCCTTGGCGTGAACATGTACTCATCCGACTACGATGACTGGGTGGTGGCGGTCTACAACGAGAATGGCCTCTACTGGTGGCACGTGCTGAACCCGTACGTCAAGAACGATCAGATCTGGCGCTGCCCAAGCTACCCCAATAGTTCACTCGGTTATGCCTACAACTATCCCCATGGCAGCTACCGGATGATCTACCCATCGACGATGCAGCACCTTGCCAACATCAACCGTCCCGCCGAGCGGATGCTGTTCCTGGACAATGAGGACACGACCGCCTGGTACCGAGCATATGCCTATTGTCCGATACACTGGCCCATCCCGGCAGGCATCCGCACGGCCCAGAACGTTATCGGAGACCGTCACAACGATGGCGCCAACTGCGGCTTCCTCGATGGCCATGCCAAATGGGTTAGCCTCAATCGGTTGATCGCGAGAGACACCGACAACCAGCTTCGCTGGGGGCACATCAACCCATAGAACGACCCGACCTTGTTCCGCACAAGCACGCAGACATGAGAAGAGCCCCGGGCCAATCCTGGCCCGGGGCTCTTTACGTGTTCTGTCGTGGGGCGGGCATTCCTGCCCGCCGCCCCTGCGGAGTCTACTCGGGCGACTCCTTGGTGATCTCCGGAAGCTTCGCGGGGGCCCAGCCGGCGTTGTACGCCTTACCCGCCGCGCCGAACAGCTTGACGTAATCCTCGATCGATTCGGAGATGTAGTCCATGCCCAGGTCGAAGACCTTGCGGAAGTCCTTCTGCTTCGGGTTCTCCTTAAGGCGCTCGGCCGTGCCGCGGATCAGCGCCATGCTGAGCGCCGTCGCCACGTTGACCTTGCAGATGCCCATCTCGCAGGCCTTCTTGATGTCGTCGAGCTTGATGCCCGAGGCGGCGTGCAGCACGAACGGGAGGTCGACGGTGTTCATCAACTCCTGCAGGAGGTCGAGCTTCAAGCGCGCGCCCTGGCCCTCCATGCCGTGGATAGCGCCAATGGCGATCGCGACGCTGTCGCACTGCGTGGCCTCGTGGAACTCCTTGCATAGCTCCGGCTTCGTGCACCAGTCGTCGACTTTCTTCTGGCCCTCGGCATCGAGGATGTCGTAGATGCTGTCAACCTCGCCGCGGCGAAGCTGGTCCATCTTGTCCTCGGGAACATCGAAGTCTTCGATCTTCGGCACGAGACCAAGCTCGGCCTCGACCGGGATCCCGGCCGCGTGCGCGACCTTGGCGATCATGGCCGTCGTCGCCACGTTCTCCTCGTACGGCTCCTTGGAACCGTCGTACATCAGCGAGGTGAAACCGGCCGCGAGGCACTGGCAGTTCTGCTCAAAGCTCGTGCCATGGTCCAGATGCAGCGAAACCGGAACGCTTACGTTCTCAGCGCCCGCCTTGACCAACGCGGTGGCGTAGTGCAGCCCGGCGTACTTGATCGCGCCCTGGCTCACCTGCAGGATCACCGGCGCGTCCATCTCGTCGCAGGTCTCCAGTACGGCCTTGACTGACTCGAGGTTGTTGGCGTTGAACGCGCCAACGGCGTATCCGCGCTCACGCGCGTCCGCCAGAATACCTTGGCTTGTTACGAGCGGCATGCTGATATTTCCCCTTCCTGTCTTTGCGGGCTCGTTGGCCCGAGCAGCAATATCTCAGGTCCGCGCGCGCGGAGTGTCAGGCGGCTGAGGAGCCGCTCGCTCGCGGACCTTTGCGTACACATTGATACCACGGCCGCGCGCGCTCGAAGCACCCCGACACTCCACCCCACATAGGTGCTATCACGCGCGTGTTAGCCGAGTAATCCGATTTGGGAGGTCCTCTGTTACCGCGCCCCGGACAACCGTGCCATCGGGCACGGGGGTGAAACCCCAAAGACGTTAACCCGAAACGACATCCGCGTCAAGAACGGTCGCGCTGCATCAGAATCCCGGATCATCGTCCTCTTCGCCAGTCTCGCCCATCATCTCAAGCACTTCCACGCGCGCCGGCAGCGCGGGTATCGCGCCTTTGCCCGTCGCCGTCACAGCAGCCGCAGCATTCGCAAAGCTACATATCCGCTCGAGATCACTTACGTTCATATCGGCGAGGTCCGTCTCGCTCTCGTTGATCATGACCAGCAGGCTGCCCACAAACGAGTCGCCGCACCCAACCGTATCCACAACATCAACCTCGTGCCCCTCCACGTATCCCGAGCCATTCGTGTGGTGGAAGTAGCACCCTTCCCCGCCCATCGTGATCGTCACCAGCTCAGGCCCCAAGTCGTGAAGCACCTGCGCGCCGCGGGCGACATCGGTCTGTCCCGCGAGAAACTTCAGCTCATCGTCATTCACCTTCACCACGTCGACCAATTCCATCGCGAGCGTCATCTGGTCGAGGGCTTCCTGCTCGTTCGGCCAAAGCGGCGGCCTCATGTTCGGATCATAGGAGATGAGGCATGCCGCATCTCTCGCCAGCTTCACCGCCTCGTACGTCGCCAACCGCGCCGGCTCTTTGATGGTCGTGATGCTGCCGAAGTGGAGGATGTCACACGCCTGGATGTAGCGCTTTGAGAGGTCATCCGGATCGAGCAGCTCATCGGCGCCACGAACGCCGTGGAAGAGGAAATCATGCCCGCCGCCTTCCTGAAACGAGACGAATGCCAGGCGCGTGAACTCCTCCTTCGTCTTGACCATCGGCGACACGTCCACGCCGCAGTCGCTCAGCGTCTCCTGCAGGCACTGGCCCCATGGATCGTCGCCAATCTTGCCGATGAAGCCGACGTCGCCACCCAAGATTCCAATGCAGGCAGCGACATTCGCCGGCGCGCCGCCAGGGGCTTTTTGGAAACCCGACGCCTGCGCCAACGGCCCGACATCGTACGCCACCATATCGATCAGAGCTTCGCCGAGACAGATGATCTCGGGCATGCCAATTCACCTCAGCCTATGCATGTAGCGTGAGCATCTACAGCGACGGAATCCGACTTGACTTCTCCAGCGCCTCGTACCGCTCCTCCAGGTCCTCCCGCGTCGCCGCGGCGAGGCCTTTGACGCCGAGTTCCTCAACGCAAAACGACGCCAGCACCGTCCCCACCGCCGCCGCGCGCATCAAGTTGTCGTCGGACAGATCGCCCGTCGACGCCAGATGCCCGATGACGCCCCCAGCGAAGGTATCGCCCGCGCCGGTGGTATCGATGATTCGCGTCGTCGGGTAGGGCGGGATGAACCGGCAGCCATCGTCCGTGCAGATGAACGCGCCGTGCTCGCCCTTCTTCACAATAGACCGCTTCGCCCCGAGCTTCAGCGTCTTCTCCGCCGCCGCGATCAGGTGCGACTCCTGCGTGAGTTGCTGGGCCTCAGCGTCGTTCATCAGCGCGATGTCGACCTTGCCGATCATCGCCTCGACCTCATCAGGCACCGTGTCGAGCCACAGGTTCATCGTGTCACACATCGACAGCAGCGGGCTCGCAACCTGTTCGAGCACCTGTGCCTGCAGCCCCGGCTGAATGTTCGCCAGGAATACGTACGGCGTGTTCGCGTAGTCGCCCGGGAGCTTCGGGGAGAAATCCGCGAAGACATTCAGGTGTGTCTCGAGCGTCTCGGCCGCTCCCAGATCGCCGTCGTAGCGGCCCGACCAACGGAATGTCTCGCCGCCCTCAATGACCTCCAACCCTTCGAGGTCGACGCCCTTTGAGGTCAGCAACTCGATGCCTTCGGACGGGTAATCGCTACCCACGACGCCCACCAGGCGCACCGGAGCGAGCATCGAGCACGCGAGCGAGCCATATACGGCGGAGCCACCGAGGGTATCGTTCGCTGCTCCGTAAGGGGTCTCCAGCGAATCGAGCGCGACGGATCCGACTATCAGCACGGCGGGCGATTCAGTCGACATTAAACAATATCTCCTCGTCCTTCATTGGCCAGGTGCTCGCCGGTCTCGCCCCGGAACATGGCCGACAGCGCCAGCCACGCAATCTTCGGGAGCGCCTTCAATCGCGGCAGTCGCTTTGGCTCTTGCAGAACCCTAAACAGCCACTCCAACCCACACTTGCGCATCCAGGCGGGAGCGCGCTTCAGTCGGCCGGAGATCACGTCGAAACTCCCGCCGACGCCGATGCAGACGGGCACGCCGAGTTCGGCTTGGTGGGCGTGGATCCACTTCTCCTGCCTGGGAATGCCAAACGCCACAAACAGCACGCCCGGCTGAGCCTCGCGAATCCGACGGATGAGGTCCGGCTCTTCCTCGGGAGTGAAGTACCCATCCTGCACGCCTGCGATCTCAAGATCCGGGACCGCCTCGACGAGCTTCTCCGCAGCGGCCTCAGCCACCCCTTCCGCCGCCCCAAGCAAGTACGCCGATCGCCCCTCCGACGCCGCGACCTCGCACAGCCGCTGCACCATGTCAACGCCGGACACGCGCTCGCGAATCGGAACGTCCAGCAACCGTGACGCCAGCACGACGCCCTGACCGTCCGCCGTGACCAGGTCCGCCTCGTCCATGATCTCCAGGAACTCCGGATCCTCGCGCGCGGCCATGAGGCCGCTGGCATCGCTCGTGATGATCATGTGTGGGGAGCCATCGGCGATGAACTCTCGCGCTCGCTCGAGGGCGCCATCCATGCTGATGGGCGTGATGCGTACGCCCAGCAGTCGAATCGCCCCAGCCGCGTCAGACGTCGCTCGCGGCAGAGCGCGGAGCGTTATGTACCCGACCGTCAGCCCGGCTGCGAGCCACGCAACGAGCAGGGCAAGCTTCGCCGCGAAGTGGACCTCGATCAGCGCGACCAGGAGGATCGCGAGCAACCCGCACCAGGCCGCGCCGGCTACGAGCAGGACGGACACGTGCTTCGTCGAGTGTCCGCGACGCAGTAGCAACTCATGCAGATGCAGCCGTCGTTGGGAGATCGCGATGCCGTCTTTGCCCGTCTTCCGTCGCGCGACGTACGAGCACGCCACGCCGCAGAGCGGCACTGATATCAGCAGCAGGGGCAGGACCGCCGTGAGGAACGCCGTGTTCTTCAGCATCCCGAGGATGCTCGCGCCACCCAACAGGAAGCCGGCCAGGTAAGCGCCGGCAGTGGCGCCCTGGGGCCGCCCGAGGGCCACGCAGGCGACCAACCCAAGGGCAATCGGTCCCGCGAGGCTGGCCCCCGCCGGGCCCGTAACGCCGGGCTCAAGCATGCAGATGATGAATAGGGCGCTCCACGAGACGATCCCCACACCGTACGCCACGCCGGGAATCGTGCCCGCCCGCGCAAACAGCGAGGCGCAGATCCACATCCAGACCGCCGCGACCGGCAAAGACCACAGCCCCATGGGCACGTATGGTCCGGCGAACGGCACCTTCACCATCTCGATCCGCAGGCCCGCATAATGCAACCACGCCGCCGCGATGAGGATCGCGGCGGCGCGTAGTCCACGGATCATGCGATTGCGGTCGGTCAGCAAGCCCCAAGCGCCAACCCACATGGCGGCCACGGCGATGGCGGCCAGAAGCCGCCACTCCGGCCTGCGGGTGGCACCCGCCCAAATCGCCACACACCAGATCACGATCGGCAGGACGATGGCGGCTACATCGAGCTGAGCGGCCTTGCGTTCGCGAGCCATATTCGAGTCGGGTCGGCCTACGTCCCGTGCTGCCAGGAGGTGAGGTAGTCCTCCTGCTCGGGCGTGAGCGTGTCGATCTCAACTCCCATGCAGTCGAGCTTCAGTCGCGCGACTGCTTCATCGATTTCTCTCGGCACCGGGTAGACCCCGGGCTCCAGGCTCTTGCCATGCTCGGCGATGTACTTCGCCGCCAGCGCCTGGAGAGCGAAGCTCATGTCCATAACGCACGACGGGTGCCCCTCGGCCGCGGCCAGGTTGACCAGACGACCCTCACCCAATATGTACAAGTTGCGCCCGTCCGCCAGCGTGTACTCGTCAAGCGAGTGGCGGATCTGACGCGTCGAGACGGCCATCTTCTCCAGCGTCGGCACGTCCGGTTGCTTCGGATCGTGGCGCAGGGCCAGCTCAACATCGAAGTGGCCTGCGTTGGCCAGGATGGCGCCGTCCTTCATCGCGTTCATGTGGTCCCACGCGATGACGTGCTTGTCGCCCGTGACCGATACGAAGATGTCGCCGATTTCCGCGGCCTTCGCGATCGGCATCACTTCATACCCGTCCATCGTCGCCTCGAGCGCGTTGAGCGGATCGACCTCGGTCACGACGATGTGCGCGCCATGGCCATGGGCCCGCACCGCCACGCCGCGACCGCACTGGCCATACCCGCAGACCACGACCCTCTTGCCCGCGAACAGGATGTTCGTCGCGCGGATGATCCCGTCGATCGTGCTCTGGCCCGTGCCATAGCGGTTGTCGAAGAGGTGCTTCGTGTTCGCGTCGTTGACCGCCAGCATCGGGTACTTCAGCGCGCCCTCGGCCGCCATCGCCCGGAGACGGATGACACCCGTGGTGGTCTCCTCGCTGCCGCCGATCACGTTCGCCGCGAGTTCGGGCCGCTCCGAGTGAAGCGTTGCGACGACGTCGCAGCCGTCGTCCATCGTGATATTCGGTTCGGCGTCGAGGCAGGCGTTGATATGCGAGTAGTACGAGTCGCCATCCTCGCCATGTATGGCGAAGGTCGGGATGCCGAAGTCCTTCACGAGCGACGCGGCGACGGCATCATTGGTGCTGAGCGGGTTGCTGGCGCACAGGTAGACCTCGCAGCCCCCCGCTTGCAGCGTCCGGCAGAGGTTGGCCGTCTCGGTCGTCACGTGCAGGCACGCGCCAAGTCGCAGGCCGTCCAGTGGTTTGTCCTTGGCGAACTGCTCGCGCAGCGTGCGGAGTACGGGCATCTCGCGGTCCGCCCATTCAATTCTTAGCAGGCCCTCCGCGGCCAGGTCTGGATTGGCAATATCAAACTTCATCCGGTTGTGTCCCCTTTCACCGGGTGAACGGAATCGGCTCTTTTCCAGTCTGTCCGCTGAGTTTACACCATCCCGACGCCGATTTCCAGTCGCAGGCACCGATGGACGCGGGAGGCGTTCTCAGCCCGAGATTCGTTCCGGTCAAGGGGCGCGGTCTGAGGCCATCGGCCCAGGGCGACGCCACCTGACGTGAACGCTATCATACCGCGCGCTCCACGAGCATCGCGCGGCCTTCACTTTTCCGGGGGGTTGTGCTACAATAACTGACCGGAATGGTGGGGCGTAGACGAAAGGAAGTGCATATCTTGAGCCGGCCTCAGATCATGGGGAGGGTGGCGCTTTTTGCTTGCGTCGTTGCGGTTACCCTCGCTGGTTGCGCACCGAAACCCATAGCGACAGTCAACGGAACGCAGATCACAGCGGAAGAGTTCGACGCCGAGCTTCGCCAGGACTACGGCAGTGCCATCCTTGGTAAGCTCATCGAGGAGCGTTTGATCGACGACGCCCTCGTGGCGGCCTCGCTTACGGTCGATCCCGCCAAGGTTGAGGAGTACGTTCAGGAGTATTACGCGAGCCATGGCGGCGAGCAGGCGTCCATAATCGAGATGCAGCAGCAGGGCCAGAATCCAGAAGACCTCCGCCGCGGCATCGAGAACTACATCAAGGTCGAGATGCTCGGGCAGAAGGACCTCCAGTACACGGACGAGGACCTGAAGGCCTACTATGACGAGAACAGCCTGCGCTACGATGAGCCTGCGAAGGTCGTCTTCAGCCGCATCATGGTCATGAGCGAAGCAGAGGCCCACGACGTCTACACCAAGGCCACGCAGCCTGATGCCTCCTTCCCAGACCTCGCGAAGGAATTCTCCATCCCCGAGGACCAGTTCCGACTCGCAGGCGGCCGTCTACCCGCGATGGCGGAGCCGGACATCCCCGACATTGCCGTGCGCGACCTGCTCTTCAAAGAGCTTGAGGCCGGAGACATCGGCAAGCCGGTCAACAGCGGCGGCGCGTGGCACGTCATCAAGCTCGACGAGAAGATCGCCAAGAAGACGGCGACCTTTGAAGACTCCAAGGAGAGGGTCGACGAGGACTACCTCCGCGAGAACATGGTGCAGCCCGCCGATGTCATGCAGCGCCTGCGCTCGGCCGCGAAGGTCAAGATCGAAGACCCGATGTTCGCCGACCTTAAGAGGCTCTACGTTGGCAGCGAATTGCTAGACGCGGCGCCGGCATCGCCAGGCGCGGGTATTCCCGAGCCGGTCCTCGAGGAACTCCCCACCCCTGAGGTGGCGCCCGAGGACGATGCCCCGCTTGAGGACGTGCCGGCAGGCGAGGGCGACTGACCTGACACTGACGCGCGGCCAAGCGTGCCGCGTGATTGAGCAGATACACAAGCAGCTGTGATTCCGCCCCCGGCACCCACTGGGGGCGGAGTGCCGACTGGGGTACTAATGGAGGGCTTCCGCGAACTCGTTGAGATCATGGCCCGCCTGCGGGCCAAGGACGGGTGTCCGTGGGATCGAGAGCAAGACCACCAATCGCTTAAGCCCTATCTACTGGAAGAAGCTTACGAGGTCCTCGAAGCGATCGACCAGGGCAGCGGCGCCAAACTGGCCGAGGAACTCGGCGACCTACTGCTCCAAGTTGTCTTCCACGCCCAGGTGGGCACGGAGAGCGGGACCTTCACAATTGAAGACGTAACCGGCAGCATCTGCAGCAAGCTGCGCAACCGCCACCCGCATGTCTTCGGAGACGTCGAAGTCTCCGGTAGCGACGAGGTGGTCGACAACTGGGACCGGATCAAGCGCGCCGAACCGCTCAACGAAGACCGAGTCTCGGCAATGGACGGCGTCCCATCCGCGCTGCCGGCGCTGCAGAAGGCCACGAAAGTCCAGAAGCGAGCTGCAAAGGTCGGTTTTGATTGGGATGACGCGACCGGGCCGGCCGCGAAGGTCCGCGAGGAGCTGGCTGAGGTCGAAGAAGCCGCGGAAAGCGGCGACCGACAGCACCTTGCGGACGAGATCGGTGACTTGCTCTTCGCGGTCGTAAACTTGGCACGTATGCTCGCGATCGACAGCGAAGATGCTCTCCGCACGGGCACAGATCGCTTCTCCACGCGCTTCCGCGCAATGGAAGCTCTGGCCAAGGAGCGGGGCATCACGATGGATGGGCTGTCGCTGCGAGAACTGGACGAGCTTTGGGACGAAGTCAAGCAAAGGCTCGCCGCGCCGCACGCGGGGGAGGGGTCGGCCGACTAAGCCATATCGGCCGAACTGTATGCGAATTGACAAGTTCCTTCAACTCTCAGGGATAATCCCAAGACGCACGCGCGCGAAGGAAACGTGTACGCGCGGATTAGTGATTCTCAACGAGCGAACCGCGAAACCGAGCGCGTCGGTCTCGGTCGGTGACCGACTGGACGTGACGCTGGGACGACGCCGGTCGGTGTACGAGATTCTGCTCATCCCGACGCGCCCAATGCGCAAGCAGAACCGCGGCGATGCGGCGGAGTTGTTGGAGTCTGAGACGCTCACCGACGACACGTAAGACGGGCGGCAACCAGAAGTGCACGACGGTCTCCTCCGGACCCGCACGGAGTCGGCCTGGGTACAAGAGTCTATCCACAGAACGCGGGTCAGAAAAAGAGACGTTGATTAGACAGGGAGGCCTAGCATGGCTGAGTTTAACATGGTATATCTGTTTGGCGAGGACACGGACCCTCTAGCGGCCGGTCTCGCCGAGGACGATCGTCTCCTCAAAGATCTTCTGGGTGGCAAGGGCGCGAACCTCGCCATCATGACGGCACAGGGACTTCCGGTACCTCCGGGCTTCACCGTCACCGTCGACACCTGCAACGCATTCAGCGCCGCCGAGCAGGTCATGCCGGCGGGTCTGGAAGACGATGTTAAGGCGAAGATGGTCGGCGTCGAGGAACTCACCGGCAAGAAGTTCGGCGACCCCTCCAACCCGCTGCTCGTATCCGTCCGCTCCGGCGCTCGCGAGTCGATGCCCGGCATGATGGACACGGTCCTCAACCTCGGTATGAACGACGAGGTCGCGGCAAGCATGGTTGACTTGTTCCAGGACGAGCGGTTCGTCTACGACGCCTACCGCCGCCTCATCATGATGTTCGGCAACGTCGTCATGGGCCTGGACCGCGAGGAGTTCGAGGAGTGCCTCGATGAGGTCAAGAAGGCCGAGGGCGTCGCTGACGACGTCGACGTCTCCGCCGAGGGCATGAAGAAAGCCGTCGAGCTTGAGAAGAAGCGTTACGAAGAGCTGAAGGGCGAGCCCTTCCCGCAGGATCCGATGGGCCAGCTCATGTCAGGCATCGAGGCGGTCTTCGTCTCATCCGACAACGCCCGAGCCATCGAGTACCGACGCATCCACAAGCTCCCCCAGAGCATGCGCACCGCCGTCAACGTCCAAACCATGGTCTTCGGCAACATGGCCGAGAACTCCGGCACGGGCGTCGCCTTCACGCGCAACCCCGCCACGGGCGACAAAGAAGACTACGGTGACTACCTCGCCAAGGCGCAGGGCGAGGACGTTGTGGCCGGCATCCGCACGCCGACGCACATCTCCGAGTTGCAGAATATCATGCCGGAAGTCTACAAGCAGTTCATGGACATCTGCCAGCTCCTGGAGACGCACTACAAGAACGTCCAGGACGTTGAGTTCACCGTCGAAAACGGCAAGCTTTGGATGCTCCAGACCCGGAATGGCAAGCGCACGGCCCAGGCCGCGATCAAGATCGCTTGCGATCTCGTCGACGAGGGTCTGGTCACCACGCGCGAAGCCTGCTTGCTGGTTGAGCCCGATCAGCTCGACCATCTGCTGCACTCGCAGTTCGTCCAGGCCGCGAAGGAAGCCGCGCAGATCATCGCCGAGGGCGTCAACGCCAGTCCCGGCGCAGCGGTCGGCAAGGTTGTCTTCACCGCCGCCGACGCCGTCGAGTGGACTGCGCGCGGGGAGGACGTCCTCCTCGTCCGCCGCGAAACCGCTCCCGACGATGTCGCCGGCATGGACGCCGCGCAAGGCATCCTCACCGAGATCGGTGGAGCCAGCTCCCACGCCGCAATCGTCGGCCGTCAGCTCGGAACCCCGTGTGTTGTCGGATGCGCAGAACTCCGCATCGATTACGCCGCGAAGACCGTCACCACCCGTGGCATCACCGTTGGCGAGGGCGAGTGGATCTCCATCGACGGCGGCGACGGCAGCGTCATGCTGGGCGAGGTCGAAGTCCAAGACTCCGACATCTTCCTCGTGCTGCGTGGCGAGATGAACGCCGAAGACTCCGAACTCTACCAGTACTTCCATCGCTTCATGGGGTGGGCCGACGAGGTCCGCAGCATGGGCGTGCGCACCAATTCCGACGACCCGGAGAACTCCGTGCTCGCCGTCAGGCTCGGCGCCGAAGGCATCGGTCTCTGCCGCACGGAGCACATGTTCTTCGCCGAAGAGCGCCTCCGCAACTTCCAGCGCATGATCGTCAGCGACGATACCGACGCCAAGCAGGAAGCCATTGACGCGCTGCTGCCCTACCAGGAGGAAGACTTTGAGGGTATTCTCCGCGCGATGGACGGCATGCCCGTTATCGTCCGTCTCCTCGATCCGCCTCTGCACGAGTTCCTGCCGCAGCAGCCTGCGGATCAGGAGACCGTTGCCGAGATGACCGGCAAGACCGTGGCGGAAATCCAGGCCATCGTCCAGGGCCTGCACGAGATGAACCCGATGCTCGGGCACCGTGGCTGCCGCCTCGGCGTCACCTACCCCGCCATCTACCAGATGCAGGTCCGGGCCATCTTCCAGGCCGCGGCCAAGCTCAAGAAGGAAGGCCTCAACCCGATCCCCGAGGTCATGATCCCGCTAGTCGGATCCCTTGGCGAGCTGACCATGTGCCGCGATAACTCCGAAGAGATCGCCCAGGAGGTCATGGCGGCCGAGGGCGTTGAGCTTGACTACATGATCGGCACGATGATCGAGGTGCCGCGCGCTTGCATCATTGCCGACCAGATCGCAGAGAACGCCCAGTTCTTCAGCTTCGGCACCAACGACCTCACCCAGATGGCCTACGGCTTCAGCCGCGACGACGTCGAGGGCCGCTTCTTCGAGGAGTACATCAATCGCAACATCTTCGAGCAGAGCCCGTTCGCCGTCCTCGACCAAGAGGGCGTCGGTGGCCTCGTCGAGATCGCGTGTGAGAAGGGTCGTGCCGGAAACCCCGACATCGAAATCGGCATCTGTGGCGAGCACGGTGGCGAGCCCCTGTCGGTCACCTTCTGCCACAATGTCGGCATGGACTACGTAAGCTGCTCGCCGCTGCGCGTGCCCATCGCGCGCTTGGCCGCGGCTCAGGCGGAGATCGCCAACCCGCGCGGCTAAAGCCTGCCCGGGGCAGAGAGAATTGGGGCCGCCTTCGGGCGGCCCCCGTCCTAATCGGAGGTGTGCTATGTTAGACACAAGCATTCAGCATGTATGGGCTCGTGAGGTGCTCGACTCCCGCGGCAATCCCACCGTCGAGGTCGACGTCTTCCTCGCGTGCGGAGCCGAGGGTCGCGCCGCAGTGCCGTCGGGCGCGTCCACGGGCGAGTTCGAGGCCGTTGAGCTTCGCGACGGCGACGAGAACCGCTACGGCGGCAAAGGCGTCACGAAGGCCGTGCAGAACGTCAACGAGATCATCGCGCCGGAGATCCTCGATCTCGACGCAACCGACCAGGTTTACATCGACCGCCTGATGTGCGAGCTGGACGGCACGCCCAACAAAGCCAAGCTCGGCGCGAACGCCATTCTCGGCGTCTCGCTTGCCGTCTGCAAGGCCGCGGCGGTCGCGAGCAACCTGCCGCTCTACCAGTACATCGGCGGCTTCTCGGCGCGGGTCCTGCCCGTCCCGATGATGAACATCCTCAACGGTGGCGAGCACGCCGACAACAGCGTGGACCTGCAGGAATTCATGGTCATGCCCGTCGGCGCGCCCAGCTTCACCGAAGCAGTCCGGTGGAGCGCGGAGATCTACCACGCGCTGAAGAAGGTCCTGGCCAAGGATGGGCTCAGCACCGCCGTCGGCGATGAGGGCGGCTTCGCCCCGAACCTCGCCAGCAACGAAGACGCGCTGAAGCTCATCATGCGCGCCTGCGAAGCGGCTGGGTATGAGCCCGGATCGCAAATCCGCATCGCGCTCGATCCAGCGGCGAGCGAGTTCTTCGACGCCGACAAGGGCAAGTACGTCCTGAAGGGCGAGGGCAGAGAACTAACGCCCGCGGAGATGATCGACTTCTACGCCGACCTCTGCGACAAGTACCCCATCATCTCCATCGAGGACGGTCTCGATGAGAACGACTGGGAGACCTGGCCGAAGCTCCGCGACAAGATCGGCAGCAAGGTGCAGATCGTCGGTGATGATCTCACGGTCACAAACACCACGCGACTGCAGCGCGCCATCGACGAGGGCGCGATCAACTCGATCCTCATCAAGGTCAACCAGATCGGTAGCCTCAGTGAGACGGTCGATGCGATCCAGCTCGCGAACCGTCATAACATGACCGCCGTCGTGTCGCATCGCAGCGGGGAGACCGAAGACACCACAATCTCCGACATCGCGGTGGGCCTCAACGCGGGCCAGATCAAGACCGGCGCTCCCTGCCGGAGCGATCGCGTCGCGAAATACGCCCAGCTTCTCCGCATTGAAGAGCAGCTAGGCGACATCGGGATCTATCCGGGCCTCGACGCCTGGTTTAACCTGGCGGAGAAGTAGCAATAGAAAACCGAAACTTACGGCAGGCCGGCCGGTGTTAGACACCGAAAGAAGCACTCGGTGCCTCCCTCCACCCGGGATGCGCCGGTTGGCCAGCCGTATTCGCGGCCCCGATACTCTCGCTGCAGCAGCGCTAGCACTACAACATCGAACCACGGGGGTGGCGACAGTGACAGACCGTTCTCGCCGCAACACGCCGACGCCCGCCACAGGATCGGCAACATCCAAACTCGATCCATCCACGCGCAGACTCCTCATCATCGGCGTGATTCTCGTATTGGCGCTCCTCACCGGCCAGTCGCTTCTGGCGCCACTCGTGCTCGGGTGGGAGCGGGCGAACGAACTGGTCGCTCTTGAGGACCGCGTCGAGGCCCTCAACCAGGAGAAGCGCGACCTCGCCGAGGATATCGACTACCGAAAGACCGAGGGCGGGCAGCGTCTTGCCGCGCTCGAGACCATGGGCGCCACCGATCCCGGCGCGCATGAGGTCGAATTGGAGCCGGCCGAGACGGCGGCGACTGACCCAGCTGCCCAACCACTTGCCGACCGCATGAAGGCCTGGCGCGAGCAAAGCAGAACCTCCCTGTACCAGAGGTGGCGCGTGATGTCGCTCTACCTGTTCGACCAGAGACATCCGGCCACCCCACCAAGCCAAGACAGCAACTGACCACGGCTCTTCGCCCGGAATCGCGGGAGCCGCAACGCTCAGCACCCGAGTGCCCGCATGCGCGCGGATCGCCAACGACCGACCCACGAAAACTGGCGGAGTTCACTCGTCGTGACGCTCGTCGTCGCGAGCCTGCTGTGCGCGGCTCAGCCGCTCAATTGGTTGGATGGCCTGGAGGCCAAACTGCTCGATCTCCGCTTTGCCATCCGCGGAGAGCGATCGCCGTCCGACGCCGTCGCTGTCATCACCATCCAGGACCACACGTTGCTCGAGCACCCTACGCTCCCGTCCAACCCCGCGCTTCACGCCACGTTGATCGACCGCCTGACCGGCGCCGGCGCCGCCGCAATTGTGCTCGACCTTCCCGGCCTCGCCAGGCGCGTCGCTGGAGGGGGCGAGCAAGCCACGAGCAGCGATCACCAGGACCTGACATCAGCCATATACGAATCTGGGCGCGTTGTCCTCCCGATGACCCTCGTGCCGGCGCCTGACACGAGCGTAACGGAGTTGCCCGCCCCCGTCCGGCGCTTCTCAGCGGGCAAGGGCAAGCTGACCCGGCCAGTCGCCCTCGCGAAGGCGCGCGTGATGTACCCGCTCCCGGCAATGTGCGCCGTGACAGAGGGCATGGGCATGCTCAACGTCTATCCCGACCGCGATGGCACGTTGCGCGAGGCTGCCGTCCTCTTCAGCGTCGGTGGCGAGCTGTATCCGGCGTTGGCGCTTGAAGCCGTTCGCGTCGCCCTCGGCGAGCGATCCGAAGCCTACGTCTACGATGGCAAGGGGTCCGTGACCGTCGGCGACGCCCGCATTCCCCTCAGCCCGACCGGCGAGACCGTCATCAACTTCGCGGGGCCCGCGAACCGTTACGCTCCCCAGCCGTACGAGAGGATCGTCGCCGGTGACGCTCTGGATCCCAAGCTCGCCGAGATGTTCGACGGGCGCATAGTGCTGGTCGGCGTGACAGCGACGAGCGCGGGCACCCATCTGGCGACCCCTTTCACGCCATACATGGATGGCGTCGAGGCAGTTGCTAACGTCATCGACACGCTGCTCACCAAGCGCTTCATCCGACGCCCAGACCTATCGGTCGCGCTGATCCTCACAGTCATGGCCGCTCTCCTCACCATGCTCGCGGTCCGACGGCTTACAGCGTCTCGAGCGGCGGCCGTTGTAGGCGTTGCCATCCTCGCGCTGGGAGCTGCCGCGACCGGTCTGTTTGCAGTCGGAGTCTGGCTCCCCATCGCGGGCCCCGTGCTCAGCATCCTCGCGGTCGGCGGGTGGTTTGGTCTGAGCAAGGCAGCCAGCGAGTACGTCGAGCGGCGGCAGACCACCGACCGAATCGTCGCCCGCGTAGACGCTCTGGCTGGCATGGGGCGCCTGTTCAACTCCGGTCTCAATCGCGAGCAACTCCTCACCGAGATCATGAAGTGGGTCGAGGAGGAAGTCGGCTGCGAAGCCGCGTCCCTCATCCTGCTTGCCGACGACGACGAAACGCTTGTGTTCGAGGTGGCTCTCGGGCCAAAAGGCGATGAGCTGAAGGGCATGGCAATGCGCGTCGGCGAGGGAATCGTAGGCGATGTCGTCGCTACAGGGAAGACCCTTCTCGTGCCCGACACGACTCAGGATCCGCGTTTCGCCCACGATGTCGCAACGGCCGTCGGCTTCCCTGCGCGCTCGATCCTCTGCGTGCCCATGTCAATCCACGGCCGGGTGGTCGGCGCCATTGAGGTCATCGACAAACGCGACGACTCACTCTTCACCGACCAAGACGCTGCGCTCCTGACGGTCATCGCTCAACACGCCGCGATGTTCCTCGAGACAGCGCGACTTTACGGCGTGCTCGAGCAACGCGTCGACCTTGCAAACCGCGAGTTGCGCGTTGCCAACCAGCGCCTCGGCACCGAGAAGGCCAAGCTCGAGACCATTGTCGAACACATGGCTGACGGCATCATCGCCGCTGATGAGTCCGGGCGCATCGTGCTGCTCAATCCTGTGGCCGAGAAGATCCTCCGAGGTGACGCGGGGCCGCTGGTCGGCACGGCTGCGGCGGACCTGGACCACCGGGAGTTGGCGGAGATGTTCGCCGAGGGCCCCGACGTGCCCGAGTCCGTTCGCGAGTTCACCATCGGCGACCCCGTCGAGCGCATCATTCGCGCCCGCTCGGCGGTTGCCGCCGACGAGGAGGGGGTCGCTGGGCGCGTGGTCGTGCTGACCGACATTACCGACCTGCGCGAACTCGACAGAACGAAGACGGACATGGTATCGTTCGTGTCACACGAACTCAAGAATCCGCTTGCCTCGATCCGCGGGTTCGCGGGGCTGATTCGCGACCGCTCCGGCGACGAGGCACACCGCGAACACGCGTCCTTTATCAGTCGCCAGGCGGAGAGGATGTTCCGACTGATCGACGACTTCCTCAACATCGCTCGCATCGACATGGGCGGCGAGCTTGAGATGCACTGGGAGTGGATTGACGACATCGGGCCGGCTATCGGCGAGGCGATCGACACGGAGACGCGGGGCGATCTCACCCACGAGTTCCGCGCCGAGATCAGCCCAGACATGCCGCCCTTCCGCGCCGATCCGGACAAGCTCCACCAGATCCTCGTGAACCTGGTCAACAACGCGGTCAAGTACTCGCCTGACGGTGGCGAAATCGTGGTCACAGCCACGGCATCCGACGGCAGTGTCCATATTGCCGTCTGCGATCACGGCATCGGCATCTCAGACGAGAACATGGGCCAGCTCTTCCAGCGTTTCCGACGCGTGCGCGACGGGACCACCGACCGCGTCGAAGGCACTGGGTTGGGGCTGTTCCTCATACGCCAACTCGTCCAGGCCCACGGAGGCGAAATCTGGGCCGAAAGCGTTCCTGAGGTCGGGTCGACATTCCATGTTTCCCTCCCCATCGAGGGAAAGGCGGACGATGAGCAGAATTCTGACGCTCAACTCGGGTGACCGGGTCCTTCTCAAGAAGACCCACCCCTGCGGATCGCGGGAGTGGGAAGTGATGAAGGCCACGTCGGACGTCCGAGCTAAATGCCTGGGATGCGGGCGCGTGACGCTCCTGCCCCGGGTGAGATTCGAGCGACTCGTGCGCGAGTTCACGCGGCGAGCCGATGACGCGTCGGACCAGGACAACCATCAGGAGGCGTGAACCGTTGGCTGATATCACCGTGACAGTTCAAGTGCAGGCGCCGCTCGAGAGGGTCTATGGACTTGCGAAGGAGATCGAGCGTTTGCCTGAGTACGATGAGAACCTGGAGAGCGTGAAGATCGTGGATCGCGATGGCCCGCGAGTCGTAAGCGAGTGGGTCGGGATCGTCCGTGAGTTTGCGCAGAAGATCAAATGGACTGAGGAGGATGTCTGGGATGATGACAGCCACGCCTGCACGTTCACGCAGGTGAAGGGCGACTTCGATGCGTACGACGGCACGTGGGTCTTCGTCGCCGAGGGCGATGACGTTACACGCATCGACCTCGAGCTCCAGTACGAATACAACGTGCCCCTCATCGGCAAACTCATCCAGGGCCTTCTGCACAAGAAAACCCAGCAGTCAGCCGAGGGCATTATGAACGCCATCAAACAGATGGCCGAGAACGCGTAGCTCTTATTGCAGCGACCTCACCCGCAATAGAGAAGGCGACACCCGTGGCGGGTGTCACCCTTTTCCGTGTCTCTCGAATCTCTGAGCGCGGCGTCAGTTTATCGGTCGTCGCGCCGGACCACGCCCTGGCGCCAGCAGGCTCGGGCCGCCGTTTTTCAGGTAGACGGTATCGATCGGCACTTGCAGTCCGAGTTGCGCCGACAGCCGCCCAACTTGGCGTTCGGCATACCAGTTGATCGAAAGCTCTGTCGCCTCGCGCCACACGCTCAGCGCCTTTTTCTTGTCGCCCTTGTCCTCAAGAATCCGAGCCTTCAGGTGCAAGCCGATCCTATCTTTCATGTCGACGAGCAGATAATTCTGGAGGTGAGCCAGCGCCTCATCGTGCTTGTCAGCTTCCCACAGCCGCCACGCCGGCAGGTACCGCTCGCGGATCGTTATCGTCGCGCCGCGGGCCGTGTTGTCCGCGGGGTTCTGCTTCATGCAATAGTCGTACCAATCCAGCGCCTTCGGGATTCTCGGGATCCGCTCATAGCAGTGGCCGATCTGGCGCGGGATGTACTCCGGGTGCTTGAAGGCCAGGCACGCCCCCAGCCATTTGGCGGCTTCGTCGTACTCCTTCATCTTGTCGAAGTACGTCCACGCCAGCTCGAAGTATAGCTCGTACGTCCCCGCGTTGTAGCTGATGCCCTCGCCGAGGTAGTTAATCCCGCGCTCGATGAGCTCGCCCTGCAACGGGTAGTTCTTGATCGCCTCCGCCTCATACGAGAGGTTGTACGCGTAGTGCCAGCCCGCGAACGTCCACGGCTCAAGCCAGTGGGGGTCAAGCAGCGTAACGGTTCGCATGACGTCTTCCGCGCCACTCGTCAGCGCGAGGTCTGACGCCTGACCCTCGTCCCAGAGCCGATGCATCTTGACCCACAGGATGTTCGCGGCAACACCCCGGAAGCTACCCAGCATTGCCGTGGCGAGAACGCCCGTAACGGCGGCCGGGCGGAACTCCACCATCTTCGTGATTGGCGTTGGCCGGTTGTAGCCGTAGATCAGCCGGTGCCGCCCGATCCAACCGTCCAGCGGCTGGAGCGCCATCCACGCGACAAAGCAGGAGATTATGCCTAATAGGAATTTCTCTCGTCTGCCCATTGCTAAAACTCACCGCCTAAGCAGGCCACTGCACGTCGTCCGCCTCAGCCACCCGCGAGAGTGATCTAGAATTCGCGGTAACTGAAGAACACGCACGCCAGTGCAACCATGACGAACGAGTAGAGGCAAGCGTGCAACACGCTCATCCCGATCATCTGCGAGTAGACGACCTCATGGGTCAGCATCTTCTCGCGTATATCGAAGTTCTCAAAGTGAGGAATGACCCGGTACATCACCCACGCAAAGACTCGGACCGCCGGTGTAACGACTTCGGTGATCTGGGGATCCTTGTACTCGGCGATGTGCTGGAAGTGACTCCCCAACTGTCCCGCAAAGTAGACCGTCAGGCTGAACACCGCGCTGAAGATCCACGACGAAACCGTCGACACCGCGATGGCGATTGACGACAGGATCATCATCTCAAACATCAGCAGCAGGATAGCCTTGTAGCAGTTCGCGCTGGTCTCAGCCAGAGACATCATCTGGCCCGTCGAGATGGCGGCCTTGGCGAGCTGCGGGGCCTTGATGTAGTACACGATCATGAACGCGGCGCCCATCAGCAGGACGTTCACAAAGACGGTAATCCAGCCGCCCAGGAACTTCCCGATGATGAACTCGCTGCGGCGGACGGGCTTGGCGAGAATAACGTCAACCGTGCGCTTGTCGACCTCATCAGCAATAAGCCGCGCGCCGAGGAAGACTGCGATCAGCATCCCGCACAGCCTGATCGAGCCCAGGCCGACGTCCAGCAACATGCTGAGCTGGCTATTCGGGCTGAGCGTTGCGAACATGTGGCTCAGTCCGATGAGTACCAGCGCAAAGATGAGGATCACGTTCAGGAACCGGCGGCGGCGCGCCTCAAAGAACGTCGCCGACGCGACCCGGAAGATCGCCCGGAAGTTGATCAGCGGAGTCTTGTGAGCTTGCGGCGCCGTCACTGTCTCGGCTGTCGGTGTGGTTTCCATAGATCAATCACCCTCTTGCCCTTCGACGACATCTATGAAGACCTGTTCGAGCGTCCGACGGTCGGGGCCGACCTCCAGCACCTGCGCGCCCCCTCCGCTGAGGAGTTGCGCGACGCCTATGGCCTGCTCCTGTCCGCTCGTCTTCACAATCAGCTCGCCGTTATCCTCAGTGACTTCCGCGCCGTCGGTCGCGGCCTTCTCCTTCAGCTCAGCCGAGACGTCCGTCGCCCGCACGCGATACCCCGCGCCGGCCTTCAACACATCGTCCATGGTGCCGGTCATCTCAAGCTTGCCCTGGCTGACGATGGCGACGCTGTCGCACATCGGCTCCATGTCCTTCAGCAGGTGCGAGCACAGGAAGACCGTCTTGCCCATGTCCCGAAGGTTGGTGATGATGCTACGCATCCGGATGGCCCCCATTGGGTCCAGTCCGGCGGTAGGCTCATCAAGGAAGACGAGGTCAGGGTCGTTCAGCAATGCCTGCGCGACCGCAACGCGCTGCATCATGCCCTTGGAGAATTCATGGACGCGGAAGTGTTTGCGGTCCGCCATCCCCACGAGTTCGAGCAGCTCCTCGATTTTGGCATCGAGGCTCTTTCCGCGCAGCCCAAACAGCGTCCCGTAGAACCGAAGTAGCTCCGGCGCATTCAGGTGGTCGTAGAAGTACGGACCGTCGGGGACATAACCTATCCGGGATTTGTAGCCCGAACTCCCTAGGGGCAGCCCAAGAACTTCGCCGGTCCCTCGGGTCGGGAAGAGCAATCCAAGCAGAAGCTTCAGCGTGGTTGTCTTCCCGGCTCCATTGGGTCCAACAAGCCCAAAGATGACGCCCTCGGGGACCTCTAGATCAAGGTCGCCGATACCGACATGCGTGCCACGAATGCCGATCCGGTAGACCTTCGTGAGACCCTCAGTACGAATGGCAATACCTATTGCGCCCACCTCCAACTGCAGCGGCCGACATGCTAGCCACGAAATGCGGCGAGGCCGACCCCCGGTTCAGATAACACTTATGGTAACGCAGGTGCGTGGACAGAATGTTCCCCCGGCTCAGCATGAAAAGGCGTTGCCTCCGAAGAGCCAACGCCTGGTGCTCAGTTGGGTGCTGTCCTTACGACGTCCGAAGAGCCTAAGCCTCCTCGGAACCCTCGTCTTCATCGGTCGGCTCAGCCGACTCGTCGGCAGCGTCCGTCTCGTCGTCCGTAGGTTCCTCATCCGCGGCGTCGGTGGCCTCGTCCGCGGGCTCGGCCGATTCATCAACAGCCTCGGTGGCCTCGTCGGCGGCCTCATCGACATCCTCGTCTGCCGTCTCGTCAGCTTCGTCCTCGGTGATCACCATGCCGCGAGCTGCCGGATCATACGCCTCAACGAACCGGCCGTCGTCGAGCATCTCGCGCTCGGCCGCCGTCCCATAGTACCCGAGCTTCTTCAGCGACGTCACGTATTCGACGCGCACCTTCATCGACGACGCGTCGTTAGCCCGGCCCTTCAGCGCGCCGATCGCCCGCCGACTGCCGATCTCGCCCAATATCCAACACGCCTTCGTGCGAACCGGCGACTCGAGATGCATGTCCCCGATGGTGGCGCTGAGCTGTTCGATTACCGGGTTCTGCTCGCTCTTCTTCGCGTTCGGATGCTCCGTCTCCCACTCGCGGCCCTTGAGTACCAGCGTGTTGCCCGCGGACTCTAGAAGATCCGGGTCGCCCTCAAGCGCCTCGACGAGCAGTTCGATTGCCCTCTCGTCATCGATGACCTTCAACTTATCAATCGCCATTTGGCGCTGAGTCAGTTTCATCGAATCGAGATTCTCTTGCTGCTCCTCGATCGGGTCAACCGCGCACCCAGCCAGCAACAGAACCGGTAGCGCTATACAGAGTAGGAGTACGAGCCAACGGGTCGACATGGAAATGCCTCCGGTGTGCTTCCGCGTGAGTGCCGGCGTCCTAGCTGGCGCCCTCGTGGGTTGAGTTCGTTTCCTTGACTGCCAGGCCGCGGCTGTCGCACGCCGTCTTAGCCGCGAGCCGACCCCAATAGCCCGCCTCGCCCTCTTCGATCAACTCGGCGGCCATCACCACGAGCTTCTCGTTGATCTCGGGGTCGACGTCGTTCTCGGAGATTCTCGGATGTCGCGTCAGAGCCCGGCATGCCCACATGCGCGTGTCGGAGTCCTCGTCCTCGAGAGCGCCGAGCAACGTGTTGGCCATGGCCTGCTTGACGCCGCCGTCCTCTGGAACTCTCGACAGATCCTCAATCGCCATGCAGGCGTACTGTCTCACCAGCGCCGCAGGCTCGATTTCGTCGTCCGCCGACGCGAACACCGCGTTTAGCGCGGCGTCTGAGCCGATCGCGCCGAGAGCGAGAACGCACTCGCGACGCAGTTCAATCTCTTTGTCCGCCGGCGCGGCTTCGGCGGCTGGAGGCGGATCCTCCTCCTCGACCTCTTCGGCCTCGTCATCACCCTCGTCCTCGTCGGCTTCCTCCTCCTCGACCTCCGGCTCCTTTGGCGGCACGTCAGGTCGCCCTTCGAGGATGCTCGCGAGCGGCCCGACAGCCAGTTCGGCATCCTCATCAGCCAGCCCATGCATGCGGAGCAGGCAGAGAGCCTGAACGGCGAGGGACCGCGTGTCCATCTCTTGATCCGTGTCGGTGATGATGCCAACCAACGCGTTGGCGCCGTCGAGGTACGCCACGTTGCCGATGGCAACAACCGACGCGCGCCGAACGGGAGGCCACTCATCCCCCAACTGCTCGACCAGTGCGGGACCGGCTTTCTCGGGCGAGCCGTTCTCTCCGAGCAGCACGGCAGCGCGCATGCGCTCCTTCTTGCGCTCGGAGGACAGCCTCTCGATCAGTTCGCCCTCGACTGCCGAACCGTGCTTCGCCAGTTCCGCCATCGTGTCGATGGCAACATCGGACGAATCGTGGTCGAGGTCGTCCAACTGCTCGGCCCTCTTCTCGGCCTGGTCGACCTTAGCCCAGACGATCCCGGCCCCGATAACGACCGCGATCAGTGCCAGCACCACATATGCACGTGTACTCATGAGGTCCTACTCCGTTCTCTTCGCTAACCTCGCAACTGCTTCACGTCGAGGGCTGCGGCGCCCCTCACATTGCGTCCAATAGCTTCTCAAGCTCCGCCAGAGCCGCATCGAGATCATTCTGCGGCGGCTCCTGGCCAGGGGGCAGGGCGTCGAAGAAGTCGCGAGCCATCTTGTCGCCCGTCACGTACATGGAGATCGATATCCAGTCGCGCGTTGTGGCTTCGGTGCCGGCCTCGGCTTGCCGGTACTGGTTGCGCGCGCGAAGCAGGTACGGGTCGACCGCTACGTTGCCGAGTCGCCCGATCACCGACGCCGCGAATGGACGGTCCTCGGGCTGACACGATTTCAGGAAGTCGATGCACGGAAGCACGGCCGCCTCGCCGATCACGGCAACGGAGAGTCCAAGCTTGGCCTTCAGCTCAGGATCGGTCTCCGCGATGGCGAGGCCGAGAAGCGTCGTCGCGGCGTCCATGGCCTCCTGGGACTTGCCTTCGCTCTCTTCCGACAGCCGTCGACCAATGTCTGCGATGGCGCCGGCCGCCAGCCGCGCGCCTGTGCCGCCCGCCTCGCACAGCGGGATGAGCACCGGCACGGACGTATCCGTCCCGAGCAACCCTAGAGCCTTGATCGACTCGTATCGGACATCGCTGTCGATCGCTGCGTCCTTGACGCCGTTCTCCAGGATCCCCGGCACTCGAGCCTGCGCGACAGCGACGGCTGCGGTCTGCTGAAGTTCGGGCTCGTCGTCGTTGAGCTTCCCTTCCAGGATCCCGAGGGCCCACTCGCGGTCGGCCTTTGTTTCCGTCTTGCGCGCCACGGTCGCGATGGCAACTATGGCCGCGTAGTCAGCCCCCTCCACGTCGGAGGCTGCGTGTGTCTCAAGCAACTGCTTGCTGGCTGGATCGGAGCCTGCGGATAGGGCTATCCCGGCCTCCTGAATAGCATTCATGTCGGCTTTGGACAGGTTCTGCGCCTCGCCGGCGGACGTTGCGCTGGCGACCGCCGAACGCAACTCTTCCTGACCGCCAACGTGTTCGGCCAGCAGGATCGCCGCCCGACGCTGAACGTCAACATCCGCGTCTGTCAGGAGCTTCGCGAATTCAGCAAGCGCCGGCGGATCGTACCACTCGATGAGCCGGCTCATCGTCGCGGCTCTGACGCCGCCATCTTCGTCCTGCAGCAGCGCCGCCAACGTCGGCGTGGCCGTCGGATTGCCCAGCTTCACCAACGCCGCCGCCACCGCCATGCGGACCTGCGGCGCATCGTCATCCGCGGCCGTCAACAGCGGCGTGACCGCATCGGCCTGCTGCCCGGAGCCACCGAGCGCCCGGGCGGCTGCCGCCCGTGCGGCGGGGTTCGGGTTCGATTCGAGCTGCTTCGCCGTCGCCGCGATCGCATCATGGCCAATCTCACCGAGAGCGATCGACACCCACTTCAGCACCTGCGCATCGGTCGAACCGAGGCTATCCACAAGAGCCGGCACCGCTGGCGCGCCGATGTCGGCCAGCGCCTGCTGCACCGTGTAGCTGACGCGGCGATCCGGGTCATCGAGCGCCACGATCAGTTCCGGCACGGCATCCGCACCGATGCCCGACAGCGCATCGCGCGCGGCGTTGTAGACCTTCCAGTCATCATCAGCCAGCGCCGCCGCGAGTTGCGGAATGGCCTTCACTAGTTGCTCGGTAACCTTCGGATCGGTCTGCGTCTCGGCCATCGACCTCAGAGCGTCCGACGCGGTCTGCCGCACGGCGACTCGCGAGTCCTGCAACTGGCCCCCGAGCAGCGGAACCGCTCGCGACGTGCCAATGCGGGCGACGGCGCGTGTCGCCAGCAACCGCACCTCATCGTCGGGGTGCTTGAGTGCCGGGGTCAGCGGCGCGATGGCCGGTGGGCCGACCTTTTCCAGCGCCACGGCAAGCTCCGAGGCCGCGCCGACGCGATTGTTGTTCAGCGCATCGGCAAGCGGCTTGGCGGCGGCAAGCGCCGTGTCGTTCGGCGGACCATCAGCGGGCTTCAAATCCGCCACAATAAACTCTCGGGCCGCGGAAATCTCGCCAAGCGCCTGCGCGGCGGCCGCCTTGACCTCCGCCCGCGGATCAGCCAGAGCGGCGATCAGTGGTTTCGTTGCGCCCTCAGCCATCGCCGTCAACCGCAGGCGCCCCACCGCCACGGCGGCCTTGCGGCGAACTGTCCATTCTGGGTCGTTCTGCAGCAGGTCAAGCAATCCACTGACCATCTTCTCCGCCTCGGCAGCGGCCAGCGGGACCGCAAGCACGTCGCCGTTGACGGACCAGACCTGGTTACCGCACGCGCCGAGCAGTTCGCAGCCCGTCGCGCGGACATCCGCGTCCTCGTGCCCGAGGAGCTGGTCCAGCACCGCCGGCATGATGGCGATCTTGTTGACCGTGACAATGCCCTTCGCCGTGCTCAGGCGCCGCAGGTACTTCGCGGCCTCCTGCTTCTGATCGGCTGTCGGCGGCGGGGCCATGATGATCTCCATCGCCAGATCATCGACGATGAGATCGCTGTCCTCGGCCAATACCTTCGCGTAGTCGTCCTTGGCCAACTGGATGAGAGCATTCTGCACGTGGGGATGCCGCACCCGCGCATCCGAGAGGAGTTCCGCCGTCTTCATCTCCGACAGGTCGTGCACCGCGAGGCGTTCCTCCGGATTGCGGAGGATCTTATCGTACTCCTCAAGCCAGTCCTTTCGTGTCTCAATGAGAGCCTTGGCGCCCGTGATCTTCGCGTTGCGCGCGTTCAGAATCGCGTTCAACTGGTCGCGGGCGGCAACGCGCACGTAGTCGTCCCACGCGTCCATCAGGTTGCTAAGCGGATCGACAGCGGCTTCGCCGATAGCGCTGAGCTGCCCAGCGCAGGCGCCGCGACGGCTGGCGTCCTTATCCTGGATGGCCTCGATCAGCAGGTCCATAATGACCTGGCCCTGCTTGCGCATTGCCTCGCGAATGCGCGCTTGCGGGCCATCATCCAGAACCCCAACCGCGCCGGCCGCCTCCCAGAATCCATCCTGCGAGCCCATGCGCGCGATCGCCAGCGCCGCGCGCTGTTGTACCCAGCGCGGCCGCTCGTCCAGGGCGTCCAGAAGGTCCTGTTGCTCGACCAACGTTCTCGCCGCCTCAAGCTGCGCCATCGGCTTGCCATCGGCGAAGACCCTAGCCATCCGGTCGTACTCGCCCTTGTGATGGATGGCATAGCCCACGATGATCGCTATCAGCGACCCGACTATTACCCACGTGACCGTCCTGCGAGTTGTTTCGTCCACTTGTCCACTCCTCGAAGCGGCCGAGGCCGCCGATCACGGCTCCGAAGAACCAAATGCCCTATCAGTGAATGGCCGAATCGCTCCGCCTACACGTGCAGACGGAAAAGCGGCGCCGCCCCAAGCAACCTTGGCGGCACCCCCAGTCTCGACCGGTGCGAACGTGAGCATCTTGGACCCGCTATTATACCAGAAACAAGCGGCATTGAGAATCCAGCGCCCATGAAACATCGCGGGCCGACCCGACAGCAGCCGCCCCGAACTAGCGGGTTCTTCCTCACCCTCACATCAATCCCTTCTTGCGAGCGGGCCTTGTCGCCCTAATTTCGGCCGCCCTTAGTGACGCGAAGGCAGACGCTGGGCCGGGGTCCGTTGATCTTGGGGACCCTTCTGTGCTATCGTGTTTCGAGGGGATGTACCACGCGACCCATCATGGGTCGCGTTTCTGTCGTCTAAGGGGCGCTCCCACGCATGCTGTTCCCGTGGACCATGGAGCTTGGAATCGACCTCGGCACGGCCAACACGCACGTCTGCGTGAAGGGTGCCGGCGTCGTTGTTCGCGAGTCGACCGCAGTCGGCTTCCAGGCATCCCGGCGCCGGCCCATATGCTACGGCACGGACGCCAAGCGCATGCTTGAGCGACAGGTCCCCGACGTGCATGTCGTCCGCCCCGTCCGCGGAGGCGTCGTCGCTGACTTCGACGCCACCGTCGACCTCGTCCGCTACTGCATGCGCGCCGCCCTTGGTCGGCGGACGCCGTTCAGTCCAGCGGTCGTCGTCGCCGCGCCGATGGCGGCCACAGGCGTCGAACGCCGAGCCCTCACCACGAGCCTGCGCTCAGCCGGCGGCGGCGTCACCTACGTCGTCCCCAAGGTCCTCGCGGCGGGCGTCGGCGCCCGGCTTCCGGTCGGCGCCGTCGAGAGCACGCTCATCGTCGACGTCGGCGCCGGCGCCACCGACATCGGCGTCGTCAGTTTGGGCACTGTCACTTCCGGGACGACCCTCCGCTACGGCGGCGATGATATCGACAAGGTCATCATCCGCGCCATCAAGCACTCCCAAGGCGTCATCGTCGACGAGGCGTCTGCCGAGGAAGTGAAGATCCGCGTGGGTTCGGTTCACCCTGAACTCGGCCACGATACGGTCAAGCTCAACACCTCGTCCGCCAACGGGAATGGTGGCGCCGAGCCGACGGCAATCTTCCTTCAAGGGGCGCCGGAGTTGCTCCTGAAGGCCATCACCCCCATCATCAGCGAGATCGCGTGGGTCCTCGAGGAACTCCCGCCGAAGCAACGAGCCGAGGTCGACCAGCGCGGCGCCGTTCTCACCGGAGGATGCGCGTTGCTCCGAGGCTTCCCCGAGTTGATCACCCACCGCCTGGGAATCCCGGCCGTCGTGGCCAAAGACCCACTCTCCTGCACCATTCTAGGTATCGAGTCCATTCTCGCCGACCTGAGCGCGCTGACCATGGACGGGCGACGCTTCTCCCTCGGCGCGAGCCGCCAGAACGGCGGTTCGTAGACACGGTCCCGCTTCTGAGCGAGGTGAACCGCCGCCGTGACTCGACGAACCATGCTGTCCACGGCCGTGTTCGCTCTCCTCTGCGTGCCCGGTCCCGCAAGCGAACTTCACGCCCCCCGCGACACCCAAGCCTCCATCGCGGTCACCGAGGCGAACGCCGATGGGCCCACGGTCCTCGTCATCGGCCACACCACCGCGGACGGCAACGCCGGCGCCTATGCCGCCCGTCAGATCGCCGGCTGGCAAGTCAGCGCCGGCAAACTCGTCGTCACTTGGGACGCCCCACTTGCCGGACCAGGCCATCTGACGGAACAGGCGCCGTGGGACATCATCCGCGAGCACAGGCCCGACTGGCTGGTCGAACTCCGCGATGACTACGACTACCACCGCTCGATCCCCGCTTCAACCGGGGCGACCGTCGCGGCCTCCGACAGCCCCGGCGAGGCGCTTGTCCAACGCATCCTCGACGCCGCCAACACGCTCGTCGATGACGAGGACGAGCAGTTCGTGCCCATGTCCGCCCAGCTGCCCGATGGCTCTCTGGCCCTGGAGGCTCGGCGCCGGTTCGGGACGCATCACCTCGCCCTTACCACAACCGTCAAGGACGACATCCGCCTGCCCATCCGCACCCGTCTGCAGCGGGTGATGGTGCGCGAATTCCTCGCCGCTCTGGACATGCTCCCCGACGGCGCGAGCGCTAGCGCGATCGCCTCACCCGCCCCCGATGCCATCAACGTCGCAATCTATGACGGCAAAGGGGCCGTCAGCAGCAGCGGCCACGCGCCACCATGGATCGAGCGATCTATGGCCCATCTGCCTGACATGACGGTCAACCGCATCGACGGGGTCGACATCGCCGCCGGGGCCCTCGATGGCTTCGACGCTGTCATCTTCGGCGGCGGACACGCCAAGGACCAGGCCAAGGGCCTCGGCGACGGCGGCCGTGATGCCGTCCGCGAGTTTGTTGAAGCCGGCGGCGGCTACCTCGGCATCTGCGCGGGCGCGTTCCTGGTGATGGAGAAGTACGACTGGGGACTGCAGATCCTCGACGCCAGGAAGCGCGACCCCGACCACACCTACACAGGCAGCGGGATCGTCAAGGCCGAACTGACCGAGCGTGGCCGCGAGATCCTTGGTGGCGAGCCCGGCCTGCTCGACACGAAGTACTCCGGTGGCCCCATCCTCTGGCCCGCCGACGATGACGACATTCCGGACTTCGAGCCGCTGTTCATCTTCCGCACCGAACGCCCGAAGAAGGGCGTCCCCAAGGGCCTGATGATCGGCTCCCCGGCCATCGTGGCGGCGCCCTTCGGAGGCGGCCGCGTCGTGGCGTTCAGCCCTCATTGCGAGCGCCATCCCGGGCCGCAGGACCTGTTCTGGAACGCAATCCGGTGGGCCGCCAAACGGCCGCGCCGCTGAGCCGTGGCCGCACCAATGTCGTGGACGTGAAACCCATTCCATAACCCGCGTGTAAGCCCGTTGGGAGCCGGTATCCGATGGCGGTAAGCGACGAGCGCCTTGCCAGGCAGGCCTTGAGGGGCGATGCGGGAGCGTTCGATACTCTCGTCCGGCGTTACTACCCTCGCGTGTTGGGCCTCTGCCGCAAGATGCTGCGAAGCCGCGATGTCGCGCACGACGCGGCTCAGGAAGCGCTTGTTCGGGCGTACAGCAAGCTCCACCTGTACGACCCCGACCGCCGATTCTCGGCTTGGCTGATGACGGTTACCGCCCGCGTCTGCGTGAGCTTGGGGCAGAAGTCCGCACGCGATCCGCAGCCATGGGAGGAAATCGGCGAGGCCGACGGCGGCCCGGCCGACGAGACGCCCGGCCCGGTTGAGCACCTTGTGAAGACAGAACTCACCGGGCGCGTCGGCGAAGCCGTCCAGAGCCTGCCCGATCTCTACAAGCCCGTCTGCGTGCTGCGCCACGTTGAGGGCCTAAGCTACGCGGAGATCTCCGAGGCGACGGGCCTGCCGATCGGAACGGTCAAAGTTCACTTGCACCGCGCCAAGAAGCACCTACGTGAAGAGCTGAGAGACCTTGTGGAGCTGGAGTTGAGCAATGGATAGGCTAGGATGTGACGCGATCAGAGAGATGCTCCCGGACCACGCCGACGGCGGCCTGCCGACGGCTGAGGCCGGCGAGGTAGAGCGGCATCTAAGTGCCTGCGCCTCATGCCGACGTGAGGCCGACGAGTGGGCCGCGCTCGATCGAGTGCTCGCCCAGGGCCTGCGCGCTGATGGGCCCGTCTCGGACGCCGAGATTGAGGCGGCCGTAGCAAGGGTCCGCGAAGCCAAGCCCGCGTGGAGGCTCGCGCCGGTGCCAGTGCGTTTCTGGCGCTCCTGGGCGCCGACGGTTGCGCTCGCGGCCGCGGCGGCTGTGTTGATGGCCGTCTTTGGCGTCGTCCCGGGCGACACGTGGGCCGAAGCCAAACAGATCGTCACCACTCACGCCACGTCGATCATCCACTCCTACCCCACCGATATCGCGCAGATCGTGCCTACTGACATCGACGCGCTCCGCGAGAGCGTCTCTGCCCTGCCCGAGTCAACCGTCGCCGGCGTCACGCGCGAATGGGATCAGGGCGCGACTTGGTCGCAGACACTCGGCCATCGCATCGGCCTGTTGCCGCTCGCGGCGGGCGCCGTGTTACTGCTATTCATCAATCTCGCCTTCGCCAAGAGCGTCCGTGGGTCGCTTCGCCCCCTTCAGGGAGGTCACTGACCGTGCAAACCCAATCCAGCAAATCACTGATCCGCTCTACCTTCACATGCGCCGCGGCCGCGTTTCTGCTGGGAGGGGTCGCGTCTGCCCAGGGCGAGGGATCGGACCAGGCCTACCAGTGGCTCATGGTCATCGTGCTGCTTCCCATCGCCCTCCTCGCCAAGTCAGCCATTGAGGCCATCATCGCCGCTCTCTTCCCCCACTGGACGGCGAAGGCCCGCACCGCGATCGACGAGCGCCGAGGCCTGTGCGTCCTTTGGGGATTGCTGCTCGCCATCTTCACGTTCGTCGTGCTCCTGATCGCTGGAGCCATCGGAGACGCCGGCGGCATCGGCGGGTTGCTGGCGATTCCCGGGCTCATCATCTGCCTGGCGGTTCCGTTGCTCGCCGCCTGGGGCTTCGTCGGCCCCGCAACCTGGATGGGCGAGCAGCTCCTGCCGTCTGACCCGTCCGGCCCGGACCGCACGCCCCTGCGCGCGCTGGTGGGAGCCTTCGTGCTCTCCGCGGCGTGTTTGGTGCCCATAGTCGGATGGGCCCTGATGCCTCTACTGCTATTCGCTTCCCTCGGCGCCGGCCTGGTGGCCATGTTCAACCGCACGAAGCAAGGACCCGCCGCCCAGACCGAAGAAGTCTGACCTGCCGTCAGAGGGACCGCCCCTCTCAAGACTAGCACACGAGGTCCGCCAACATGTCCGACTGCCTCTTCTGCAAGATCGTGGCTGGAGAGATCCCGGCCGAGGTCGTGGCCGAGGACGATCGGGTACTTGCCTTCAAGGACATCAATCCAGGCGCGCCCGTCCACTTGCTGGTCATCCCCAAGAGACACGTCGCCAACAGCAGCACTGTCGAAGAAGCCGACGAGGCTCTCGTCGGCCACGTCGTCCGCGTTGGATGCCAAGTCGCATCCGAGGCCGGCCTCAGCGAGAGCGGCTTCCGCCTCGTCCTCAACAACGGACGCGACGCCGGCGAGGCCGTCAACCACCTCCACCTGCACGTCATCGGCGGCCGCGCGCTCGACTGGCCTCCCGGCTAGCGACATTCCACCCGAGACCGTTCACGCACCGTGGCGCAGGCATTCTTGCCTGCGGTCGACCACCTCCCCCGCAATGCTCAATCTTGCTCAATCCACGTGACAAGACCCGCGCGTGCCTTCCCCCATTCTGGGTATCATACTATAATGAGTCGTTGGCGAGCGCCCCGATGAGCGTGGCGCGCTGCGGCCTCCAATACGACCAGAGGTCGATGCCAAGCGAATCTCGGTAGCCGGGAACTTCGCTTGCATGAGCCCCGTTGCGCAGAAGTAATGCAGGGGGCTCTAGCTTCGCGAAAGCGAGTGACGAACCCAATGGCGAGCCCCAAGCAGGATGTCAAGCGGATGGCGGCCCGCTCCGACAATGGAGACGGGTTCCTCAGGGCGAGGTTCGAGGCGCTCGCCGAAGAGCGCAAACGCGAACTGTTCAACGCAGCCCTGCGGATGACCCGAGGCCGCGAGGACGCCGAGGACCTGACGCAAGAGACGCTTGCCAAGGCCTATACGGCGTTCCACCAGTTCCGGCCGGGCACGAACTTCAAGGCCTGGATCTACCGGGTGCTCGTAAACACGTACATCAATCATTACAGACGCAAGAAACGCGCGCCGCAAGAGAAGTCCTGGGAAGAGTTCGCCGTTGACGGTGATGTCGACTACGCTCGAGGAGACAGTAGTCGGCTAAGCAATCCCGAAGAAGCGGTGATGTCGCGCGTTCCGGACGAAGAGGTCCAGCCAGCCCTTGAGGCATTACCCGACGAGTTTCGGGTTGCTGTGCTTCTTTCGGATGTCGACGACTTCTCATACAAGGAGATCGCGGACATCCTAGGCATCCCTCTGGGCACAGTTCGGTCCAGGATTTTCAGGGGACGCCGCATGTTGCGCAAGCGCTTGGCTAATTACGCCAAGGCACGCGGAGTGATCTAGGCCGCTCGCCGGATGTGCAGCAACGCCCGGCGGCGGCAACCGGGCGCTGACGCACGATCAAGATCGGATCCGCACCAAGCGGACACCAGACGAGGGGCCAATGGACTGCGAACTGCTGCAAGACGAACTATGCGCTTTTGCCGATAACGAGTTGGACGACGAGACGCGGGAAACCGTCGCCGCACACGTCGCGCAATGCGAGTTGTGCGAGGCGGAGTTGGCGGACATGCGGGCCATGAAAGCCATGGTCGGCCGGTTGCGCCTCCAGGGCGTCGCTGCTCCCGCATCCCTCACGGTCTTCCCCGAAGTCGAAGCCACTCCCGAGCCGACGGCGACCGTCGCGTTCTGGCGCCGACCTCTTTCTGGCCGATATGTCGGGCTCGCCGCGGCGGCCGTGTTCGTCGGGCTGATGGTCGGGTGGCGCTTCACTGTGGGTCAGTATGGACATCACGCCCGCACCGATGACATCGCCCTCGCCCATTCCAGCGGCGTCACCCAGGCGCTCAAGAGCGGGCCGCCTCCACGCACGGTTGGGCTAGGCGACGCCGGGTCGGTCATGTGGCGTCAAACATGGGCCCAGGTAGGCGACCAGCGTGTCCGGCAGACAATCTACAACGTCGGCGAGCATATCGTCTCGCAATTCGACTTCGAGGCCCGCCAATTCGACGATAGCCATCTGCCGCGCATGAGCCTCGGGCCTGACTCCTACCGAGTGGATGCCACGCGGGAGTTCAGTGTCGTCTCCCGCACCACCGGCTCGACACAGACGGTCCTCGTCGCGGCCTGCCGAGCCGAGGTGTTGGTGGGCTTGGCGCAGAAGATCCCCTCTGACGACATCGGAGGCGTCGGCTACTAAGCTGACGCTGGCGTGTGAACGCAAACACCTGTCCCGGGCTTCACGCCCGGGATCTGTTTGCGCGCGCCGGAGGACGTCCGACATGGGCCGACAACCCGGGCTGATCCTACTCGCGCTCTCGGTTATCGTGGCAGCCCTGCTAACGCTGACGCTCCGCGGCCCCATGCGCCCGCCCCGCACCCACGCGCCCGATCCCGTCTCGGCCGAGGAGAAGAAGCCGTATCTCTCTCCCGAGACCAAGACGCCCGTTGCCGTCCCTCCTCTCTTCCCCACCAAGTTCACCCCCCTCGCCCCAGGTGACGAAGGGATCACGCTCGCCTCAGTTGACATTGGCGAGATATTGAAGACCGACCTCGACGCCTCCCAACTCGCGCCTATCGACGACCCCGAATCCGTCCCGGCCTCGTCATCCGCCGCCCCCGCCGACGATGAGCCCGTCATCGGCGTTGTCATCGATGGCAAGCCGCGCGCCTATCCATTGGCCCTACTGAGCGGCCACTGGGTGGTCAACGATCATGTCGACGGGCGAAGTGTCACCGTTCTCTACGACCCAATCGCCGGCGCTGCCGCCGCGTGCTGGTCGTCCATCGACGACGAGCCAGTGACCATCGCGGCAACCGAATTCTTCTACCGGGGGAACGCCGTCTTCGTTGAGCTGGCGGCGGGCTGCTTCCTTCTCGCGCCTACGGGCCGGTTCATCACGGGTGAGTTGGCGGGCCGCGCGCTCAACACGCTCCCCTACCGCCGCGAGAGCTGGGCCGACTGGAAGAAGCGCTACCCCGAGACGCGCGTCGTCGCCGCCAATGCGCCTGACACTGATCCCTTCGAGCACGTCGAAGATGCCATCCGGGCGACGCCGGAGCTGGTCGGCAACATCACCGAGGATCCGCTCGGATGGGTTGTCGGCTATGAGGATGAAGATGGGTCGCTGGAGACGAAGACGGTCACCGGTCCTGACGACGAGAATGCTCGCATCCTGTTGCCCGGCGGCTCCTTTGCCCGCCAAGTCGTCTGCCGCTCTTTCGCCTGGCGACAACTCATTTCCGAAGTGAAGAAGACACCCTAAACGAGGCTATCGATGCCTGACCAGAAACTCGCCTGCATCATACTCGCAGCCGGGCAGAGCAAGCGCATGAAGTCCTCCCACAGCAAGGCGCTGCATGAGATCTGCGGCAAGCCGCTGCTGTGCCATGTCGTCGATACCCTCAACAAGCTCCAGCCCGAGCGCATCGTCGCGGTCGTCTCGCCCGAGACGCCTGATGTCGTCGACCTCGCCGGGAAGATCGGCATCGATACGTGCTACCAGCACGAGCGACTCGGGACGGGCCACGCCGCGCTCCAGGCCGAGGAACTCCTCGGCGATTTCGACGGGACGATCCTGCTTACGTGCGTCGACATCCCGTTGCTCCGGCTTGAGACCCTCACCGCCCTCCGCGAGGTCCACGAGTCGAACCAATCCGCCGCGACGATCCTGACCGCCGAGTACGACGACCCCACCGGCTATGGCCGGATCGTCCGCGCTGAATCGGGAACGGTCACGGCCATCGTCGAACACCGTGACGCCGACGAGGCCACGCTTGCGGTCCGGGAGATCAACTCCTCAGTCTACTGCTTCCGCGGCCGGATGATGTTCGAACTAACCAAGCAAGTCGGCACCGCCAACGACCAGGGCGAGATGTACCTCACCGATGTCATCTCATTAATGGTCGACCGCGGCGAGCGCGTCGATGCCGTCATCGCCGACGATCCCGCCGAGATCATGGGCATCAACAACCGCGTCCAGCTCGCCGAGGCCGAAGGCCTCCTCCGCAACCGCATCCGCGAGCGCCTCATGCTCGACGGCGTCTCGATGGTCGATCCCGCGACCACCTACGTCGACGATGGCGTCCGGATCGGGCGCGACACCACCATCTGGCCCGGCGCAGTCATCCGCGGGAGTACCACCATCGGCGAGGGCTGTGAGATCGGCCCGCACGCGCAAATCATCGATTCCACGATCGGCGATGGCGTCTTGGTCAAGCAGGGGTCTCAGATCATCGAGAGCGAGGTCGGCGCCGAGGCATCCGTCGGGCCCTTCGCCCACATCAGGCCCGAGTGCGTCATCGGCCCCGGCGCGCGCGCCGGCAGCTATATCGAGATGAAGCGCGCGACGCTCGGTGCGGAGGCGAAAGCCGGCCACCAGAGCTACCTCGGCGACGTCGAGGTCGGTGCCAAGGCCAACATCGGCGCCGGCGCGGTCACCTGCAACTATGACGGCGCCAACAAGCACCGCACGGTCATCGGCGAGGGCGCGTTCATCGGCACCAACGCGAGTCTCGTGGCACCGGTCACCATCGGCGAGGGCGCCTACATCGGCGCGGGCTCGGTCATCACCAAAGACGTCCCGGCCAAGTCCCTCGCCGTCGAACGCGGCAAGCAACGCGCCGTCGAGAACTGGCAACCACCAAACAAGGACTGACGCCAGACCCTTGTAGGAGCGGCTTCAGCCGCGACGCCGTTCACCCGGAGTGATCCACCATGAAGAGACTCGGCATCGTCGCGCTCGAAAGCTCTCACGTCGACCAATACTGCCGCATCTTCAACCAGCCTGACTTCGAGCACCGCCTCCCCGACGCGCGCATCACCGCCATATGCCCCCAGGACGAGAACACGCAAGAGCGCGTCGACGAACTCGCGGGGACCTACGGCATCGAGACAGTCGTCGCCACTCCCGAGGAAATGATCGGCGTCGTCGATTCGGCGATGATGCTCGGTCGCGACGGCGCTCAGCATTGCGGCCAGACGCTGCCCTTCCTTCGGGCGGGCATCCCGTGCTTTGTCGACAAGCCCTTCGCTCACACCATGGAAGACGCCGACCTCATGATCTCCACCGCGCGCGAGCATGGCGTGGCGATCACCACATCATCGGCCATCCGCCATGCCTCCGAGTTCGCCGAGGTCGATCACGACGCAGTCGGCGAGATCAAGCACGTGAGCCTGTTCGGTCCAGGGGAGCTGTTCTTCTACGGGATCCACCAAACCGACATTCTCATGAGCTTGATGGGGCCGGGGGTCGAGGCCGTCAGCAACCTGCGCGAGGAGACGATGGACCTGGTCTCAGTCACTTACGGTGATGGACGTTCGGCGCAACTCCAGCTCATCCGCGGACCCAGCGTCCGGTTCGGCGCCACGCTCTTCGGAGCAACAGGCATGGCCGATGTCCGCATTACTCGCTACGACTACTACGTCCGCCAGATGGTGCCCTACCTGAAGATGATCGACACCGGCGAGGAACCGATTCCCGAGGCTCACATGCGCGAGGCTGTCCAGATCCTCGTCGCCGCCGATCGCTCCGCCAAGCAAGGCGGTCGCGCCGTCCGCCTCGCCGAGGTCTATCCGTGGAAGAGGCCGTTCTAGCCGACCTGCGCGCCGCATTATTCCCGTGCCGGCGGGTCTCCTGACCCGCCGGCACGGTAGTACCAGTGATGCGATCCCCTGTGCCGTGGCACTAGCGCAATCGTCCGCCGCGCTCGATGCCGCCGATCTCATCGAGCAGCACCGCCACGGATTCCCGCGAGCCCTGTACGAACAGCGGTGCCAACGGGCCGTGGTGCAGAGCGTGCAAGAACCCGTCGACCAGCATCATCTGACGCGCCGCGCCGCGCGCCGTTGGCCACGCCTCGATGAGCCGCTCGCACGTTGGGACGCCCGCGCCCGTCATGAGGGTCTCCCCCTTCCATGTCGCCCTAAACGATTCCCACGATCCCTCCCACTCGCACGCCTCGCACCGCACGATGTCCGCCGCTCGCGACATCGCCTCTCCGCATGAGGGGCACGGGCCCCTCCGCCGTCTCCGCAGGCGCTCGTTGAGCTTCGTCCGCGCGTACGTTCTCTCGCACGCCGCGCAACTCAGCCCACCCTCGGACTCGCCAAGCCGAGCGCCGCACCGACACCTCGCCTCTGCTCGCCAGTGCGCCCTCACATCACGCCACGAGTGCGTCACGCCGCAGGTCTCGCACCGCGCCTCTTCCGGCGATCCCGCCCATGAGCCCGTGGCGCTCTTCTCCGGTTGCCGGACGGGCGTCGTGCAGTGCGGACACGGAAGCCTGACGCGCCCCTTGATCGACTGCCGGTAGGCCCGCGCGTCCTTGTCGACCTCACACTCCACGCACCTCAGCATGTTCGTCGCGTACGTCCACTCCAGATCGCTCCCGCAACTCAGACACAGCGGCCTCGCATGGCGTAGCGAGTTCTTCACATCATCCCACGTGTAGGCGCTCTCACAAGCCTCGCACGTCACCGTCGTCGGCACCCGAGAGTACCCACCATCACCGTCCCGCCTCCGGCGTCGAGCTTCCCGCCCGCAGCCCGGGCACTCCACCCTCCCGGTCTTGGTCGCGAGAGAGACGTACACGACGTCCTTCGCCCTCGCCCACAGCTCCCACCCAATGTCGAGCAGCAGCTCATCATCGACCCGTCCGACCGCCTCGGATCGATACAGCATCCGGATCTTGTCCGGTCGAACGCGTGGCGCCCAGTCGCGCTTGGTCGGCTTGCTCTTCGCCCCGCTCATTGATTCAGTATATCAGAGGCGGCCCGGCTTGGGAGGGCGGGGGGGCATGGGCAGGCCCCGTGTGCCGCGCGCCGAAGGTGAGAGGAGTTGGCACTACTCAGGTCTACCGGAGGCGAATGAGGATGCGCGCTAAGGTTGCTGTGGTTACTGTCTGCGTAATCGTGGCCGTCGGTCTGATCGTTGCCGTTGCCGTCACTGCTCAAGGCCAGCCGAGGGGGTTTCAGGGCCGACGCCTTCAGCGCGTCCTACTGGATCAGGCTGGGGAGCCCGCCATCACCTACGGCGGCGACAGCGTATACGTCGTCTACGCCGCCACGCTCTTTAGGTTCGACGCCGAAACGCTCGAGGAGTTGAGCCAAGCCGAGATGCGACCTGAGGGGTTCGAGATGGCGCTCGATGCTGCCGTCGCCGTCGGTGTCGGCGTCGAGGACGGACGACTCGCCAGGGAGGCCTCATTGCGCGCGCACCTCCAGGAGTTGCGCAATGTGATCGGCCTGTACCAGGCCCAATGCGGCGACTACCCAGCCCGGCTCACCGACATAATGGCCACCGCGGCTCCGCCGGCCGGAGGCAACGGCGTGGCCATCGACCCCGCCGACTTCCGCGGCCCATATATCACCCAGCCGGACATGCGACTCCCAAACAACCCCATCACGAGACACAATGTCGATGGGATCGACTGGGTCTATACGCCAGAGACAGGCCGTCTCATATCCAAGGCGGGCGGGGCCGTCGACGGAACTGACTATGGCACTTGGTAGAGGAATTCAGCTCTTCTTCGGCAGCTCTTGCACGTAGAAGATCTGCCGGCACAGCTCCTCAAAGCCCATCTTCGGGTAGAGGTGCCCGCCCGCGTCGTTGCCGACGAGCGTCTCGATCTTGGCGTGGGTCATGCCCTTTTCGCAAGAAAAGTCGAGCGCGTGCTGGATCAGCGCCTTGCCGACGCCCTTGCCCTGGTTGCCGGGCGCGACCGCGAGGTTGTGGATCCAGCCGATGCCCGTCTTCTCATCCGGGATCGCGGTGATGAAGCCGATGATGCCCTCGCCCTCGACCGCCACGAACGCCCCGTCCTCGCATAGGTCCAGGTCGTCCTCGACGTGCTTGGTCTTCAGCTCCTGCCACGTCGTATCCCGGAACTGACCGTACTTGCGCTCGGCCAGCGAGTAGATGCTCACATCGCCAAAGCAGTCGATGGTGATCTTGCGGATCGCGTCCCGGTCGGCTTCCTGGAAGTGTCGAATCTCCAAGCGTCAGCTCTCCTTGTTGCGGCTGTCAACCACGCGGCGCAGAGCATATACCGGGCGGCCCACCGACTCGTAGTACGTCCTCGCCTGCAGTTCGGCCAGCAGCCCCAGCGTGATGAACTGGCCGCCCATGAAGATCAGCAAGATCCCCACGAGCAGCAGCGGTCGCGTCCCGATGTCCTGGCCAAAGCCAAACTTCACCACTGCCAGGTAGAGGCAAATCATGCATCCCACGAAACCCGAGCCCAGTCCCCACGGACCGAATACCTGGATCGGCTTCGTCGAGTACGACAGCAGGAACTTCACCGTGATCAGGTCCAGGATCACCCGAAACGCGCGCCCCAAACCGTACTTGCTCACCCCGTACTGCCGCGCGTGGTGGTTGACAGGCACCTCGGTTATCCTCCCACCCGCCCAGTGCGCCAGCGCGGGGATGAACCGATGCATGTCGCCATACAGCTTCACATCCGCCAGCACTTCGCGGCGGTACGCCTTCAGCGAGCAACCATAGTCATGCAGGTGGACGCCGGTAATGGTGGAGATCAGCCAGTTCGCGACGCTCGACGGCAACCGCCGCGTCAGCCACTTGTCATTACGGTCCACGCGCCAGCCGCTGACCACGTCGTAGCCCTCGCGCAGCTTGTCGAGCAGCATCGGGATGTCGGCCGGGTCGTTCTGCAGGTCCGCATCCATCGCGATGACCGCGTCGCCCGTCGCCTGATCAAACCCCGCCGCCATCGCCGGCGATTGCCCGAAGTTCCGGCGCAGGTGAACCGCAACAACTCGGTCGTCCTTCGCTGCCAGCGCGTCGAGGACGTCCTCCGTGCCATCGCGGCTTCCATCGTTGACGAGGATAATCTCCGCCTCGAGGTCCAGCGGGTCGAGGGCCTCGGCAATCTGCTCGTGCAGATGACCGAGGCTTTCCTCTTCGTTATACACGGGGGCGACGATGGATATCCGCCGGATCGCGGGGTGGTTATTCCGGCTCTGGGCTTCTGCTGCGGTCAAGACAAGCACTCCTACGGATCACCCGCGGGTAGTCGAGCAACTCGAACGTTCTGACATCCAGGCAGGCGACGAGTTGCGCCGCCCTCACTCGCCGTTCTTGATGTCCACCTCGACTCCTTTGGGGACGACCTTGCTCCGCGGCGGGACCGACTTGTCCAGCCAGACGTTGCTGCCGATCTCCGATCCCTCGCCGATCACCGTCCTGCCTCCCAGGATCGACGCGCCGGGGTACACGACCACGTTGTCCTCAAGCGTCGGGTGGCGCTTGATGCCCTTGACCGGCCGGCCGTGCTCGTCAAGCGGGAAGCTCCGGGCCCCCAGCGTCACGCCTTGGTACAGCTTCACGTGGTTCCCAATCTCGGTCGTCTCGCCGATGACGACGCCCGTGCCGTGATCGACGAAGAAGCTCTCGCCGATCTGCGCGCCGGGGTGGATGTCTATGCCGACATGCGAATGCGCGTGTTCGCTCATGATCCGCGGGATCAGCGGCACGTCGAGCTTGTATAGTTCATGCGCGAGTCGGTGCGTGGTGATCGCCGCGATGCACGGATAGCTCAGCGTGATCTCGGCGTAGCTGTGCGCGGCGGGGTCGCCCTCATACGCTGCCTGCACGTCCTTGGTCAGCATCTGCCGGATCGTCGGTATCTTGTGCAGCAACTCTCCGACGATGCATAGCGCCTCGTCAGTCAGATTCTCAGTCGGCGAGGGCTCGATTCCCTGGGCTTGCGCGTACGCGCCCTTCCACCGATACGGCAGCGCGCACTCGATCTCGGCAACCAACAGCCGCCCGGCCCGCGCCAGCCGCTCCTCCATGAACGCGTCAACCATGCTCCCAACCGGAAGCTCGGTGATCATCCGTCCTGGGAAGATCACGTCCTGGATGCAGTGCAAGACCTCGACGACCTTCTGCCGCGATGGCAGCATGGTCGACGAATCGTCCGGCGCGTCCACGCCCGTCTGCGGGTGCAGGTTCTCCAGCTCGTCCATCACTTCGCACATCAGCCGCGCGATGCCGACGCAGCGGCAGTCATCGTGGTTCGGGCACGGCGTGCCCACACGGAGTGTCGATAGATTCGCCGACGCGCCCTTTGTGTCAGTCACGGTAGTTCACCCCAATCAGCGCGCCTTCAGGCACGCGATCAATCCTCATCCCGTCTGTATGCCAAGCCGCGTAGCGACGGGCTTCCAGCCCGTCGAACGCCGTCCCTCGCCTAATGCCCAAACGGCGACAGCGCCCTCAGCCTCTCCACGATCGGCGGAAGCTCCGCCAGCACGTGGTCGATCTCCTCGTCCTTCGTGTAAACGCTCAGGCTCAGACGCAGCGAACCATGCACTCGCGTGAAGGGGACGCCCAGCGCGCGAAGCACGTGCGACGGTTCGAGCGAGCCCGACGTGCAGGCCGAGCCGGATGATCCGCATATCTCGGCATCGCTCAGCGCCAGCAAGATCGACTCGCCCTCAATGTAATCGAAGGCAATGCTTGAGGTGTTCGGCAAGCGCGGCTCGCCGATCCCGTTGCGATGCGCGTCCATGCAGGTGTCGAGCAGGCCCTGCTCGAGTCTGTCGCGTAGCGGCGCGACCTGCGTCGTCTCCACATCCACAAAGCCCTTCGCCAAGTCGGCGGCCTTGCCGATGCCGATGATCGAAGCTGTGTTCTCGGTGCCGGCGCGACGATTCTGTTCCTGGTGTCCGCCGATCAGGTACGGCGCGAACGGCGTCCCCCGCCTGATGTACAGCACGCCCACACCCTTCGGGCCATGGAACTTGTGCCCGCTCATCGAGAGATAGTCGATGGTCGAATCCGAGAGATCGATCGGGACCTTTCCCGCTGCCTGAACCGCGTCGCAGTGGAAAATCGCGCCGTGCGACTTCGCGAGCCTCCCGATCTCCTCGATGGGGAAGATGATCCCCGTCTCGTTGTTTGCCCACATGCACGAGACGAGCGCGGTGTTGTCGTCGATCTTCTCCGCGACCTCGTTCAGATCCAGCTCGCCGTTCGTATTGACGCTGAGGTAGCTGACTTCCCAGCCCCGATCCTCAAGGTACTTATACGGTCCAAGGATCGCCGGGTGTTCCACGCGGGTCGTGACGATCTTCTTGCGGTCCGGCAGACACTCGACCGCCGAGCGAATCGATGAGTTGTTGCTCTCGCTCCCGCAGCCCGTAAACGTAATCTCGCTCGCGTCGGCGCCGATCAGTGATGCGACGCGCTCGCGCGCCTCGGTCAGCTTCCCCGAGACCTGGCCGCCGAAGAAGTGCATGCTGGATGGATTGCCATAGAGGTCCCCGTAATACGGGAGCATCTCCTCGAGCACGTCGTCGGCGACGCGGGTGGTGGCGTTGTTATCCAGGTAAACCAAACTCATTCCTCGGCCTCCTCAACGACAATGCTCTCATCAACAAGCTCGCGCAGCTTCTGCTGGATGAACTGCTTCAGCGTGGCTCCCGAGGCGACGCACGACGCGCACCGTCCGCGAAGCGCGACAAACACGTTCTCGCCCTCGATGTCGATCAGATCGACGTCCCCGCCGTCCATCCGCAGCGCGGGCCGAATGTGTTTCTCGATGGCTTCCTCAATCATCTTCATGAGCTGGATGTTGCTTAGCCGCTTCTTCCTTGGCTCCGGCGCCGGCGCGGTCCGCTCCTGCTTTCGCTCGTCGTCGATGATCGCGAGGATGTCGTCGTGGCACTTGCCGCAGCCCCCGCCCGCCTTGGTGAAATGGGTTACGTCCTCCACCGTCAGCAGCGCGTTGATGCGCACGGCCTCCCGGACTTTGTCCTCCGTGATGCCGAAGCACTTGCAGACGATCTCTTCCTCATCGACCGTCGGAGGCGGGTCGCCTCGATAGTTGGCCACCGCCGCCTCGAGCGCCTCAGCGCCCATGACCGAGCAGTGCATCTTCTCATCCGGCAGACCGCCCAGGAAGTCCACGATATCCTGGTTCGTAATGCCGGCGATCTCGTCCACCGACTTGCCCATCAGCATCTCCGTCAGCGCGGACCCGGATGCCACGGCGCTGCCGCAGCCGAAGGTCTGGTACTTCGCGTCCGTAACGCGATCGTCTTCGCTGACCTTAAGCATCAGGCGCAGCGCATCGCCACACGCCAGACTCCCCGCTTCGCCTACCGCGTCGGGGTCATCCATCTGGCCGGCGTTTCTTGGATTCCGGATGTGATCCCACACTTTGTCCGTATAATCCCACATTATATCTCACACTCCTCGAAAAAGCCAGTATCAAAACCGGCGCCAACTGCCGGGCGTAATCTACTGCTCCGTCCTCCTAAGAACAACCCTTCGAGACCGCCTGTTCTCACAGTCGCCCCTCGCCTTGATCCCACCCCCGCGTGGCACCGGCGCCCTCGCCGGTGCATGCTGACCCTCGCGCGCCCCCGGCTCACATGATGTAATACAGCGCCACCCCAATCACCAACGCCGGGATCGTCGTTATGACCGTCGCGTAGAGCGAACTCTTCGGGTGCATGGCGATCAGCGGAATCAGCGCGTCGCCGTCTTGGCTGATCGCGTTTGCCACCGCCGCCGGGAACGGCACGATCCCCTGGCAATAAAGGGTGACCAAGACGATCTGCGGGCCGCACCCAGGGATCAGCCCCACCAGCGCGGCGAGGATGACGGGCACAACTCCCGCCGCCGCGATGATCTGTTCCAGCCTGCCCTCGCCGCCAGGGAGCGCCCAGATGCCTAGCTCGTAGGCCATGTACGCGATGAAAACCCAGAAGCCCACGAACGCCGTCTCGTGGGCGTTGTGGATGAACGTCTCCTTCATCGACTCGAGCTTCTCTTCGCTCTCTCCGTACGTATCATCGCTGAGAAAATGCTTCGCCATGAACATCCAGATCGCGCAGAGCAGCGTCCCCGCGATCCCGATGATCTGCGGGATGCTCAGGCCCGCGATCATGCCCATGTTCGTATGCTTGACCTGAAACAGTAGCACGACGCCGATGACAAACCCCACGCCTATCAACGCCCAGAATGCCCAGTGCAAGCCATGCGTGATCTTGTAGCCCCAACTCTCCGGGTCTTCATGATCGGGCGGGTGTAGCGCGGCCTCGAACGTCTCGTCAGAGACTTCCTCCTCGCCCTCGCCGTCCGTCCTGTGCCCGACCAGTTCCTTCCCAAGCCCGAGCCAGTCGACCACGTAGCCCGTGACCACCCCTGTCACAAAGGAGATGGCATTGATCTTGAGCGCGGCCATCGGGCTCTTCGAGATCACGACGAACGCCGAGTCGCCCATCGTTGAGATCAGCGTGGCGATGAGCGTCCCGTACGAGCAGACGCCTCGCACAAACAGCGGCATGACGAAGATCGCCCCGCCACACCCGGGCGACACGCCAAGCACGGCGCCAATCAGCGGCTGCCACGTCACGTTCCGCTCGATCGCCCGTACGAACCCGCCGCCCGTCTTGTGGTTGATCCATCCAAACAGAAGCAGCAACGCGCCAACGAAAACGGTAACCTGCGTGAAGGAGCCCCACGCCGAGTAGATGATCTTCTCAGCTAGCACTTAGCGTCTCACCCCACTTCAAATCCCACTGTAGGAGGGGTTTCAACCCCGACCGCCGTCATCCGTCCGGAGGGGCCGAATACGAGATCGAAGATCGAAGTACCCGGCCCGGCCTAGTGATGATGATGCCCATGGTCGTGGTTGCTACTCATCCCATGACCCGCCACATGCAGCAAGTCGCCTGGGTCGCACGCCGTCGTCTCGACCTGGAAGGTCGTCTCAGCGATGCCGAACTTCTCGCCCACTACGCGGCCCGCCTCCTCCATCAGCTTCTCGCGCGCCTCATCGCTCATCTCGCACGCGATCAGATGCGCGCTGATGGCATGAACGTTGGAGCAGATGCTCCAGACGTGTACGTGATGCACGTCCGTCACGTCGGGCAGATCCCGAAGCGTGTCGACGATGTCGTCGAGGTCCATCCCCTTCGGCACGCCCTCCAGCAGGATGTGGATGGCCTCCTTGAGCAGTCTGACGCTGCTGTACATGATCGCCAGCGCGATCAGCACGCTCAGGATCGGGTCCACGAGGTACCAGCCAGTGAACCACATCACCACGCCCGCAACCACAACTCCGACCGACGCCAACATGTCTCCGAGCACGTGCAGATACGCGCTGCGCAGATTCAGATCGCCGTGCCCGTGGCCGCCGAGTCTCATCAATACGAAGGCGTTCACGATCAGCCCGGCCATGGCGACGATCAGCATCGGTCCCGTGTCGATGTCAGGTGGATCCTGGAAGCGCTCAATCGCCTCGCGAATGATCCCGATGCCAATGACGATCAGCGTCGCGCCGTTGAAGAGCGCCGCCAGAACCTCCGCGCGGTGCCACCCAAACGTCCGCCGCCTCGACGCCGGGCGTCGCGCCAGTTTGTGCGCGCCCCAGCTCAGCCCCAGCGCGAACACGTCGCTGAAGACGTGCGCGGCGTCGCTCAGGAGAGCGAGGCTCCCCGTCAGAAGCCCGCCGACGATCTCCGCGACGAGAATCACCGCCGTCAGCCCGGCGGCAAACGCCAGGCGCGACCCCGTCTGCTCATCGCCGGCGCCATCGGAGCAGGCTGGCGCGTCCGCGTGATGGTGGTGATCGTGATCGGCGTGGTCGTCGCCGCTATCATGATCGTGATGGTCGTCGTGTTCGCTTGTCATGTTGTTCCACTGACGTGACGGCGACCGCCAAACCTCGGCGGTCGCCGTTCGTGAGCCCTGAAACGCGGCCGGGGATTCTGCGCCCTCCCAGCCTCGTCAAACCGTGTTGTCCTAAGCGTCTCGCCTCGCGATGACCTTCTTCGCGGCGTCAACGATCGCGCTGGGGCTAAGCCCGTATTTCTCCAGCAGATCATCGGGCGGGCCGCCCTCGCCAAACGTGTCGTTGACCGCAACCATCTCAACCGGAGTCGGGATCGTGCGCGCCAGCACCTCGGCGACGGCGCTCCCAAGTCCCCCGTTGATCTGGTGCTCTTCGGCGGTGACAATGGCTCCGGTGGCCTTCGCGGCCTCCGTGATGGCGTCCACATCGATCGGTTTGATCGTCGCCATGTTCAACACCGCGGCGTTGATGTTCTCGCCCGCCAGCGTCTCGGCCGCCTCCATCGCCCGCGCCACCAATATGCCGCACGCGATGATGGTAACGTCCGCGCCGTCGCGCAGCTTCGCCGCCTTGCCAATCTCAAACTTGTAGCTCTCGTCAAACAGAATCGGCTCGCTGCTGCGGCCGAACCGCAGGTAGACCGGGCCGTCGTGATCGGCGGCGGCAATCGTAGCAAGTTCGCCCTCGACCCCATCGGCCGGACAGATGACGACCATGTTCGGCAGCACTCGCCAGATGGCAAAGTCCTCGAGCATCTGCGCCGACGCGCCGTCCTCGCCAACCGTCAGCCCGCCGTGCGTGAACGCCAGCTTCACGTTCGCGTTCGGGATGCCCACGCTAACGCGCGCCTGCTCCCAACCGCGAGCACCGAAGCACGCGAACGAACTCGCGAACGGGATCTTCCCATCAATCGCGAGCCCCGCCGCAACGCCAACGAGATTCTGCTCCGCGATTCCCACGTCCACGAACCGCTCCGGCCACTTCTCCCGGAACCACTGCGTCCGCGTGCTGGTCCACAAGTCGGCGTCGAGCACCACGACCTTCGGATTCGTCTCCCCAAGCTTCAACAACCCTTTACCGTACGCGTCACGGGTTGACATCTTCTCAGCCATGTTACCGGTTCCTCTCAATACGTTTCGTGGTACTCGGTTACGCTAGCTCCGCCAACGCCTGCGCCAACTCCTCGTCGTCCGGAGCCTTGCCGTGGAAGTCCGACGGCGCTTCCATCATGAAGCTAATCGGATACGCCTTCTTTGTGTTCGCGATGATCATCGTCGGCTTGCCGGGCACGATCCGCGCCGGGTCCAGCGCCCACGCCAATTGCTGCAGGTCGTGGCCGTCGATGTCATACGTCGTCCACCCGAACGCCTCCCACTTCGGAGCCAGCGGGTCCGTGCGCATGATGTCTTCGGTATGCCCACACTGCTGCGCGCCGTTGCGGTCGATGATCCCGATGAAGTTGTCCAGCTTCCGGTCGGGCGCGAGCAGCGCGCACTCCCAGCACTGGCCCTCATCGATCTCGCCGTCGCCCAGCATGCAGTAGACCTTGCGATCCGCACCGTCCATCTGCGCGCTGATCGCCAGGCCCATCGCCGAACTCATCCCCTGCCCCAGCGAGCCGGTCTGAACCTCCAGCGCCGGCATGAACCGGATGTCGGGGTGTCCCTGCAGCGCGCTGCCCATCTCGCGGAAGGTCATCAGCTCCTCCGGCGTGATGTAGCCCCGGTCCGCGAAAACCGTATATAGCGCCGGGCAGCCATGCCCCTTGCTAATCACGAACCGGTCGCGCTCGGGCCATGCCGGGTTCTTCGGGTCGTGCTTCAACACGCGCTCAAACAGCACGGTGATGATGTCGATGCCCGAGAGCGAGCCGCCCGGATGGCCGCTGCCCGCTTTGTGCAGGACCTTCAGGATTGTGCGACGGTGCTCTTTCGTCTTTTCGGTGAGATCAGCGTGCTCCTGGTCTGTCAGTACATTCTCCATAAGTTGTCACCCACAGAAATCGTTTACCAACCGTGGCATCCGGGCCGGACCGGCCCGGGGTCTACAGTGATCACGTGCTGCCCGTCCCAGCCGGGCCGTCAGTTCCTTCGCCGAAAGCGTTCGCCTGCAAGAAGGCCAACACGCCATCGGGTCCATCGTCATAGCTCGTGGCCGCCGCAATTTCCTCTCTGTCTGCGTCAGCGATCACGAGGTGAGGCAGCCCGAGCACCTGGTACTTCTCTTCGAGGACGCCCTCCTCCTCGCTGACCTCGGTCATATCCACTTTCAGCGCTACAAAGCCCGCCGCCGCGGCCACGATGTCCTGCCGCGGGAACGCATCCTTGTCCATCTCATGACACGCCTCGCACCAGTCCGCGCCAAAGTCGATGAAGACCCGCTTGCCCTCGGCCTCCGCCCGCGCGAAGGCCGCCTCGATGTCTGTCTCCCAGTCGATCTCGATGCGCGTCGGCGTCACCGGGCCGCCGGGCCCGACCGGACCAGCCACGCCGGTCGCCGCGACCGCCGGTTGCTCCGGCAAGAGCACTCGATGCGTCGCCAGCGAGCCAATCAGCACGTACAGCCCAAGCACCATGGTGACGAGTGCGACACCCTTCTTGAACCGCGCGCCGCCACCGGGATTCTCCGGCAGCGAATCAAGCGCGCCGAATGCAACGCCACCCGCGATCATGCAGGCAGATAGACCGATGTAATAGACCATGTCAGGCACCAGTGTTCGGATGAAGTAGAACGCCACGCCAATCATCAGGAAGCCAAAGAGCTTCTGCACGTCGATCATCCACGTGCCGCTCTTGGGCATTGATTTCAGAGCTCCCGCCGATGTGCCAACGGCAATCAACAGCAGGCCCATCCCCCACGCGTACGTGAAGAGCAATATGAAACCCGTGAACGCGCTCCCCTCAGTCGCCACATAGAGCAGGATCCCGGCAAGCGGCGCGGCCGTACAGGGAGATGCCACGATGCCCGAGACCATCCCCATCAACAGAATGCCGAGCAATCCCGTCCCGCCCACGGACTGCAGCTTGTTCGCGATGGCCGGCGGCACCTGAAGCTCAAACAGCCCCAGCATCCCGAGCCCCAGCACGGTGAAGATGACCGCCACGCCTATCAGAACCCACGGCCCCATCAGGAAGCTCCGCACCGACGCGCCGAACATTCCCGCTAGCAGCCCCAGCACGGAGTACGTGATCGCGAGCCCCAGGACGTAAACGCACGTCAGCCCAAACGACCGCCAGACAGAGCTGCCCTCTTCATCGCGACGTCCGCCGATGATGCCGATCGTGATCGGGATCATCGGATACACGCATGGGGTGAAACTCGTGAGGATTCCTGCCACGAACGCGATAGCCATCCCAACCAGAATCCCCTGCTGGGACATGATCTTCGCGAAGTCGTACTTGCTCGTCTCAGCGGCATCCTGACCCCACGCCGCAGCCACGAGCAGAACGCTCGCGACCACTATCGGGACCAATAGCCATCCGACGAATCCGCGCCTTGTCACAATGCTCTCCAAGCCTTCGTAGGGGCCTCCGCCGTTGTAGGGGATCGATTCATCGAGCCCGCCGCCGCCACTCAGCATATCACCCTTCTCGATTCCCTAGCAAGCAGAAGGGCCGGCGAGTTCCCTCGCCGGCCCGGGGTCACTCTAGTTGCCTCAACGCAAGCGGTTAGGCTCCGTACTTCGCCATCACTTCCTCTTTCATCCGCTTCGTCATGGCGAGCGCCGTGTCCCACTCGCGCTGCCACATGTTCCGCCCAAATATCAGCCCCGTCGCGCCCGCGCCCATGCACGCGTGGGCCTTGGCCATGAGGTCGTCATCGCCGAGCTTGCTCCCGCCGGAAAACAGCACGAGCGTCTTGCCCGCTGATTTCACGATGCGCCGGACGATCTCCGTCACGGCCTCGTTGTCACTCGCGTCCCACACGATGTCTTGGTACTCCTTCGGCATCGCGGAGCGATCGGACGGGCACTTCGGCACGTTGAGCTTCACGACGTCCGCGCCAAGCTCGTCCGCCACGCGCGCCGCGTAGTCGACCGCATACAGCGCGTCGCGTCCACCCTTCTCCTCGATCGCCGAGCCGCGCGGGTAGCTCCATACAATCAGCGGCATCGCGTACCGATCGCACTCATCGCGGATCGCGGCGAACTGCACGAAGTCCTCGCTCTGTGCCGGCGAGCCGACGTAAAGCGTGTACCCAACAGCGTCCGCTCCGAGCCGCACCGCATCCTCAACCGTCGCGGTCTGCGGCGACAGCGCGTAATCGTCCGAGGGAATTGTCGTCTTGCCGTTCAGCTTCAGCACGAGCGGCACATCGCCCGCGTAGTCCCTCATGTACTTCGAGGCAAGTCCGATGTGAAACACGATCCCCGAGTACCCACCCTCTCGGGCCAGGCGGAGCTGAAACTCAGGATCCTCCGACGCGGGGTTCGGGAAGAAGTCCACCGGCCCGTGCTCCAGGCCCTGGTCGACTGGCAGCAACAACAGCGTGCCGTTCGCCGGACCGTGCTCGTACAGCAACCGGTGCAATCGCGTCCGCTTGCCGACATTTAGGTCCAAGCCATCTAGCCGTGATTTCGCCTGTCTCTCACTCATCGTGCGCCCTCCTCCGTCGGCGCCCAAGGCGTCCCGCCGTGGGGCCTGACGCGCGATCGAAACCACCTATCCCATGCTCGCCGATCGCGTTAGGTTCAGCCCAATGAAAAGGCGTGGCGACTGTGTGTATCGCCACGCCTCTCATATAGCTAGAACACCACGATGTGCTATTTCTTCTTCTTTGCTTTGGCCTTCTTCTTTTTCTTCGGCGCTGCTTTCTTCTTGGCTACGGCCTTCTTCTTCGGAGCAGCCTTCTTCTTGGCTACGGCCTTCTTCTTCGGAGCTGCTTTCTTCTTCTTTGCCTTCGGAGCCACGAGTTTCACCTCCTTCGCAATCCAGGGATGCGCCCTGCTTGCGACAGCTGGCGACGACGACCCGCCCCAACGAGATAGGCACGTAATGTGAAACCGAGACTCCGGAATTCCGTACGACGCCCCCCGGCGCCAGCGGAAGACTAGGGCGCGGTTAGTCGCCAACTTGCGGACTAGTTCTACGTAGAAGGCGTTTCTCCTTCTTCATAGACATCCGCCAGTATAACGGAAAGTACAACTTTTGTCGCGCGGAATTATACATAGCTAAACACGACGGCCCGAACGGACGTGCCGGCGCGCGGCGATGACTCATTGTGATACGACAATGCAGCAGTACCCGAAGGAGAATCCAAAGAGGGTAGAGCTTGGTGGAGGCGGCGGGAATCGAACCCGCGTCCGAGAAGGAGCTAATGGGACTTCTACGAGCGTAGCGCGCGATTAGTTTTCGCTAGGGCGGGCCTCGCGCGCGGGCCCCGCCTTCGCTAGCTCAGGTTTTGATTCCCCACCGGGTTTACTGAGCAATCTCCGGCCGGTAGCCGACTAGGTTAGCGCCAAATCCGGGCTCGTCGGCAAAGCCCGGGAGACGGCAGCGTAGCGAACTACGCTGCTAGTGCGAGATTACTCTCGGCAGTTATGGTTGGTTCCGCGTTTAACGAGATATCGGAAATCTCGGCTCGCTTCCCCCATCTGCTCTGCAACCCGTCGAAGCCGGTCGCCCCCACGTTCGCAGACTTACACTGTGAGTATACCCACGTATAGGGGTACGGTCAAACATACCCCAAGGTCACGCTCCCCCCAGCCCCGTGCGACGATCGTCCCGATCGTCGATGCCGAAGGTGCGCGCAATCCACGTCACTCGCGGTCTGCCACCCTCACAGCCTCACCCGTCGCCGCTGATTCGACCGCCGCGTCGATGACCGCCAGTTCCTCACGCATCTCATCCAGCTTGACCGCCGGTTCCGCGTCGCGCAGTAGCACGTCCGCGATGTTCTCGTAGTAACTCACATATCGGCCCGGCTTCGTCGCCACCGTCATATCGACTTCGGCGCCGGAGACCTCGCTTACCACGCGCGCCCAGTTCCCCCGCGGCTCGTAGTCGCCCGCCCTCGGCGACACATCCTCAACCAGTCCATCCTTCAGCCTCGGCTCTTGCGGATCGAGGCCGGTCTTCATCAGCGCGCCCTTCGTCCCGCGGATATACCACCGGGGTCGCGGGATCCGGCTCACGAACCCGCACTCAAACACGCTCCTCACGCCCGACTTGTGCGTGATGTGACAGTGCGCCGCCGACTCCACATCATGCTCGTCGGTATACAAGAAGTCCGCCCACACCGATTCCGCCGGCCCGTAAAGCCTCAGGAACTGGTCGATCAGGTGCGCGCCCCAATCGCGGAACGGGCCACCACCCAGCGCCTTCGACTGCCGCCACGTGCCGCCGCGTTTGGCGTAGCTCACCACGCACGATTCCGAAATCAGCACGTCGCCGAGCAGGCCCTCCTCGATGATCGACCGCACGGTGAAGTAGTCGCCATCCCACCGCCGATTCTGGAAGACATTCAGCAGCTTCCCGGCCTTCCCCGAGGCGGCGATCATCTCGTCGGCCTCGGCCACGCTCATCGCCATGACCTTGTCGACCACCACGTGCTTGCCGGCCTCGAGGCACTGGATCACCAAATCCCGGTGCGTCATGTGAGGCGTGCTCACCACCACTAGATCCAGCGCGTCGTCGTCGAGCAGCTCCTCGACCGTCGCCACGGTCTTCGCATTCCAGTCCGCATCGGCGAGCGCGCGTTTCCCCTCGCTCCGCGACATGATCGAATGCACGCGCATGTCCGCCGTCGCGTTCACAAGCGGCGTGTGGAAGACTTTCCCGCCCAGTCCGTACCCGATGAAACCGACGTTGATCTGCTCGCCCATGGTTCTCACTCGCTTCCGTAGAGGTGCGGCGCGCTTCGCCAAACTGGCGCCGCGGTCCTCCCGTATGAATCATCGAGGCCCCGCCGTGTCTGACGGGGCCCCGGGGTAGAGCGTCGCGTCATGTCTGATTTAGCTCGGCGTCCGCTCAACGGGGGCGGGGATCGTTTCGAGCACGGCCTCGATCGCCTCGTGTGCCTTGCGCCCACGAAGCCGACTCTCGGGGTTGAGGATGACGCGGTGCCCAAACACCGGCCGCGCGCAGTACTTCACGTCGTCGGGGATGACGTAGTTTCGGCCCTCGATCCCGGCCAGCGCTTGCGAGGTCCGATAGAGCGCCAGAGTCGCGCGAGGGCTCGCGCCCATCGCCAGATCCGTCGAGCGTCGCGTGGCTTGTGAGATCCGCACGATGTACTCGCGCACCTTCTCGTGGATGAAGACTTCGCGCGCGGCCGCTTGCGCCTCGAGCAACTCGGCCGCGTCGGCGGCCTTGCCGATCGAATCGATCGGATGCTCGAGCCTCAGTCGTTCGAGCATCGTGTTCTCGTCTGGGAATGACGGATACCCCACCGACATCCGGATCAGGAAACGGTCGAGCTGCGCCTCGGGCAGCGGGAACGTGCCCTCATGTTCGATTGGGTTCTGCGTTGCGATGACCACAAACGGTTTCGCCATCGGGTACGTCGTCCCATCGGTCGTGACCTGCCGCTCGCCCATCGCCTCAAGCAGCGCGGACTGCGTTCGCGGCGTCGCGCGATTGATCTCGTCGGCGAGCACGATCTGGTGGAAAATCGGGCCTTGCCTGAACTCGAACTCGCCGGTCTTCTGGTTGTAGATCGACGCGCCGGTAATGTCGCTGGGCAGGACGTCGGGCGTGCACTGAATGCGCGAGAAGCTGCACCCTAGGGTGATCGCCAGACTCCGCGCGAGCATCGTCTTCGCAACGCCGGGAACATCCTCCATCAGGATGTTCCCTTCGCACAGCAGCGCCACCATCGCCAGGCGAATCTGATCGCGCTTGCCGACGATGACCTTCTCGACGTTGTCGATGACCTTGCGGCCAAAACCAGCGATCTCTTCGACCTTCATGCTTCGCTCACTCGCCCTTCAGAAAGTGCCAGACCACTGTGGGAGGGGTTTCAACCCCGACGCCCGCGCCTTCTCGTCCGTGCCTGCGGGTCTCCGGATCCGCACGCCCAGTCCCATGATTGTATACGGCATTCGCGCGACACCGCGCAATACCTTCGGACCCGACAGTGAGAACAGTCAATCTGGGGGAACGACTGCGGTTCGGGCCTACGTCCCATCCTGTTTCAACGTGTTCGCCAGTTGTTCGATGTCGGAGGCCCGCAGCGTGCTGATCGTCTCGGCAAAGCGCTCCACTTCGGCATCCTCAATCACGCCGGTCGCCACAACCGGAGCACCATCCACCGCGGCCACGTCGTCGGTTTCTTGCGACAGGATTCCCTCCTCCCACCGCGCGTAGTCCACGAGCCTCTCGCCCAGCATCCGACAGCGCGAGCAGCGGAACTTCACGTAGACCGACATCGGCTTCCACTGGCTCATGAAGTGCCCCTGCTGCAGCACTTCACGGCCTCGGATCTGACGCCCGCACGAGCAGAGAATCCTCGGCTGATTTGACATGCGAAGTTGCCCTCCGTATGCTCGCCGATAATAGCACAAAGAGAACTCTCGATCAAGCAACGCGTCCGCCGTTGTCGTCGTAGGACAGGCGTCCTCGCCTGTCGCCTTTGTCGTCCGTGCCTGCGGGTCGCCCGACCCGCACTCCCAATCCCTCGCAGGAGCGGCTTCAGCAGGGAAACTCGACGTCTGAGTTCCCACGATGCCGCCCGCTGTTGTCGTCGTAGGACAGGCGCACCTGTTGTTTATTTTCGACAGTAAGCATGATACGCTTCTACTCAGCCTGTAGAGGAGGCCGAAGATGAAGCGTGCGTTCCTGTACTGCCGCGTTTCCACTCAGCAAATGTAAGTGACAATTCGTCCCCGAGTGCCCTCGATCGGTATGGCGAAGCGCAGTTCGATGTTCCCGTCGTCGTCGATCAGGACGCTCTCCAACACCGCGTGGAGCAGGTCGCGCTGCTCTTCGCGAGTCAGGTTGTCCAGGCGCTCTCTCGCCTGTGCCAGTCATTGCTCAACCCAGTCGATCTTCCATCGGGTCGTGAGGGCATTACGTTCACGGGCGACCTCTTCGAGCTGCGTCTGTGGCTGTTCCTCACTCATCGGCGGCATCTGCTTCCGCCACGCCCGCCACAGCCTCGTCGCCTCGTCGCCGATGCCAGCGAGGCGCGCTCCACATCATCGCAGCACCAGTTCCGCACCTTGCATCCCTTGTTCTGATGTCCGGGCGCAGCCTTGCCCCAGCACACGTATTACCGATACGCGCCGTTGCCGCCAGGGCGACCGCGTCCTCGGAAACGCGAACCGCATTCGGCGCAGGTGAGTAGCCCGGTCAGCAGGTACACGTGCTTGCTGTTCCAGGGCGAACGCTTGAGACTGACTGTCCGCTGGGCCTGGGCGCGGTCATACAACTCCTGGGACACGGTGGGCGGGACCGGCACCGTCACGTCCTTGAACCGGCCTTCGCCGACGTAGATCCGATTGCGGAGCATCCTATCGACCGTGGGGATGCTCCAGTTGGTACCACTCCGATGCGTCTGGACACCCATGGCCTTCAAGCGCTGGGCGATCTTCGAGAATCCGTTGCCACGCTCGGCACACCACTCGTACATCCGCCGCACGATGTCGGCCTGCTCGTCGTTGACTACAAGGCGCTTCGCGTCGCGGTCGTAGCCGTAGCCGAAGGGGATCGTGACTGCCTCCACCCACTGACCGCGCTGGGATGCTTCGACCTTGCCTCGCTTCATCCGGCGCACGATCTTCTGCTTCTCGCGCTTGGACAGCGCGCCAAACAGGTCGCTGAGGAAGCCATCTTCCTCGTCGGCCAAGTCGAACTCCTTGCCAGGCGTGACGATGGCGATCCCGTTCTCGCGGAACGTCTTCCTGATTACCAGTCAGTCGAGCATGTCGGTGCTGCGGGAGAGACGCACCATCACGATGACGGCGCGCTTGTCGAAGCTGCCCTCCCCTGCGTCGCGCAGAAGGCGCATCATGGCGGGGCGAGCCTCGACAGTCTCGCCGGAGATGCCCGCGTCCTCGTACAGCTCATGCTCCCAACCGCGCTGTTCGCATAGGTCAGTAGTATGCGCTTCTGGGCATCGAGACCGTAGCGTTGTGTCTGACCAGCCGTGGATACCCGGACGTGGATGGCGACTTTCATCCGTGCCCCTCCTGGCGTCCTCAGTCTGCAGGTCGTTCTCCCGCCACCGGGGCACGACTCTCGGGAGTCCTGGATATGCCCACCTGGTCTCCAGGGAGTACCGCTCACTGGAGTCGAAGGGCAGAAGATACGCGGTCGTGCTTGCGGAAGCGGGCGGCACGCAGCGCAGGTGCCCATCGGCCCATCGCCGAAGAAACGTCGCAGCCGATCAGGAGAGTCCACATGCCCCCTCTACGTGCCCCCTTTCTGTTGCCTGTTCTTGCGTTCCCATGCCACCTGGCTTGCGCGCAGATGTCTGAACGCGTGGAGAACGGGAGCTTCGAGAAGATCGCAGGGGAACTGCCCGAAGCGTGGACGTGCACCGCGGACCCATCCGGCGTGGAGCGGACGATCAGTATCGTGCCGGGGCGTGATGGCGGCCGCGCTGTCAGGATCGACTGCACGGCCTACGAGTGGATCGAAGATGGCACTGGCAGTAGCCACGCTGATCTGATGCAGCAGGACGGTTTGGCGCTGCGCGCCGGAATGGCCTATCACGTGTCCCTATGGGCACGCGCCGAGGGCATCGACGAGGCCGATTCAGTGCGCGCGCGAGTCTTCGACACCTCGGACTGGCAGCTCATGGGTGGCCAATCCCTGGCGGTCACTAGAGGCTGGACGCAGTTTGAGTTCGACTTCATCGCCCCACGAGACGTGGTCCCAGCCCACTGCGTGTTCTGGCTCACGCTGTCGGAGGTCGGCACGCTCTGGCTTGACGATGTGTCGGTCAGCAGCGGCGCGCCAGGCATGGTATTCACCGAACTCATGCCGCCCGGCTCCAGCAGGAACCTGATCCCCAACGCGGGATTCGAGCTGGGCGAGGACCGGTGGACCTCGCTGGGGCTGGGTACAGGATGGTGCGGAGGTCTGGCGCACCTACACGGGAGAGCGCGAACCGGCGACGCCGTGGAAGGGGCTCGCGCCCTCAGAATCGACCTCGGGCCAGGAATCACCCCCGGCACTCTGGCCGGCGTGCCAACGCCCGTGAGCACCCTCCAAACCCGGCCTCTCGCCGCGACGAGGGGATGGCTTGAGGTGCAAGCCGGGGAGACACACACCCTATCGGCGTACCTGCGAGCCGACCGGCCCGGTGTGAAGGCCAGACTGTCGCTGGTCTTCGGGAAGCCCAGGGAATGGGGCATTGCGCGTGATCACAGCGTGGAACTCACCACAGAATGGAAGCGGCACTCGTTCAGTACGGTGGCCGAGACGGATGCCGTGTTCGTCGCGCTCGGACCGGACCTGACCGATACCCCCCAGTCGTCCGCTACTGCATGGATCGATGCCGTCCAGTTGGAGGTCGGTGAAGAGGCTACGGACTTCGCGCCGCGTGAGGCGGTGGAGGTCGGCTTCGATGCCGGCGGCTTCGGCACGGTCTTCATCGGTGACAGTGTGGAACTCGCCGTTCGGGTCCGCAATGATTCCTACGACGCCGTTGCGATGGAGCTATCGGCCCAGCTTGAGGACTACTTCGGCGAACGCCACGCCATGGGCGGGGTGACCGTTGAGGCTCCGGCCGGGCGGACGACGCAGGAGGTCTGGAGCATGCCGTTGCCCGGAACCGGGCACTACGCAGCCGTGATCTCCTGGCGTGCGAACGGCCGGGACCACGAGCGGATTCTGCCGCTCGCCGCGATCACTCCTTACGCCGATGATGATTCGCCCTTCGGCATCAACCACATGTCGGCCGATCCCCTCCCGATGCGGCTCCTGCGGCAGGCCGGCGTTACGTGGCAGCGTGACTGGTCGATGAGTTGGCAAGAGATCGAACCTGAGCCCGACCAGTGGCATTTCGATATGCCCGATCAACTCATCGACCGCGCGACAGACCTGAAGCTGCACTCGCTCTGTCTTCTTCCGCCATTCCCGTCCAATGACTGGTCCACGTCGGCCCCGGAGCAACCGGAGCCCTACCCCTGGACGCGTTGGGCCTATGCGCCCGAAGATACGGGCCCCCTTACGCGGTTCATCGGCCAGACCGTCACGCGCTACCGAGGCCGGATTGGGACGTGGGAGTTCCTCAACGAGCCCGTGTGGACGGGCCACGCGTTGCCTGCCGCCCACTACGGGCTGCCAGGCGCCGACTACACGGTCGCGGACTACGTGGAGCTGCTCAAGCCGGCCTACCGCGCGATGAAGGCGGCTGATCCGGAGTGCACTGTCGTGGCCGGAATAGGTGCATGGCCCGATGACTGGGCGCGGCGTTTCATCGAGGCCGACGGCCTCCGGTACGCCGACGCGATGAACGTGCACATCTACGGCGGGAATAGCGCTCCGGAGGGGTACATTCAGCCCATGTCCGGCATCGAGACTCTGATGCGCCAGCGCGATCAGGCACGCCCCATCTGGGTCACGGAAGCAGCATACTACGCAGCCGATCGACCTCCCTGGCGGCCCTTCGTGCCGCCCGAATCGTCGTGGGCGGGAGACCGGCTGCTGCCAAGCGAGAGGATGTGCGCCGACTACTCGGTTCGGTTCGCGATCATCATGCTCGCCCATGGGGCGGAGCGGCTGTTCTATCACAGCGGTATGGGCCTTGGAGCCGGGGTCAACGACCCGGCAATCCTCGAATCTGGACTGCTCGATTACGGCGGCGAGCCGCGCAAGCTCTACGCGGCCCAGGCGGCGCTCGCAAACGTGTTGGGCCCAGACCCGGCCTACGCGGCGGAGCTTCCCCCGCCCGCGGACCCAACGTCGGGCGTGCACGGGTACGCATTCCAGTGTGGCGCGCGGGCGGTTCTGGCGGCGTGGCAGAGAGAGGGGGGTCTCGGACAGTGGGCCCTTGAGGCAGGCGCCGACGCGCAGATCTACGACATCATGGGGAATTCTCGGGCCGAGCGGGACGTCGTGTTGGGACCGTCGGTCGTGTACGTCGTCAGCTCTTCCGACTCCGCGTCCAACCTGGCGCGACTGTGTCGGCTGCGGGATGCGCGGGCGAAGTAGAGGCTCTACGCTTGGCCCTGCCTCTCGCGGCACCCAAAGCCAGCGCTCGACCGCCTCCTCGTAGAAGCGCCTCAGCTTCTGCATGTCGACATGGTATTCACTCACCATCGGCTCCGGCGAACGTCGCCTTGCCAGTGCCCGTGACGGTGAGGTAGATATTGGAGTCACCGAAGACGACCGCCTTCTTCTGTACGTAGCGCCTGATGCCGGTGGGGATATGCCGCCGCACGCGCGGGCCGTCGGCGCGGTAGTCGTAATCAAGGAGGTCGCGCGCCCGCCCCGCCGGCACTCCTCAGCAGTCGAAGACCAGGTTGAAGGGCGAGCCGAGCTGTCCTCCCCACGGCGATGCGCCGAAGTTGCCCATCGGCGCGGCGGCGCGGAAGTTCTGCATCAGATCGCCCGTCCGCTGCCACGCTGCGAGGGGATGATCGAACCCGCCGGCTCTCATGCACGCGACATTGATCCGCCCCTGTGCGGTGCTCCAGTGGCCGCCGTGCACGCAGGTGCCGTAGGTCATCAGTCCACCTTGGGGGTAGTCAGGCTCATCGTAGGCGGGGGTGTTGGTGATGAGAAGAGCGTCCGGCGCCAGTTCTTCGATTGAGACCATCCGGTCGATGATCTTCTTGGCCTGAGCGTCGTCCACCACTCGCAGGCAGACCGCGTCGTGGTTCGGTGTGGTTTCGTAGTAGCCGTGCTGGTTTGCGCCATAGACGCCGCGCTTCACGCCATCGGGGCCCTCAGACATGATGAATGATCCCTCGTCATCCATCAATGAGGGCAGCACCTCGCGAACGGCGTGGGCGGTCGCGCCATAGCCGTCCACAGCAGGGCGTTGACCGACCATCTCACACACCTCGTCGAGTCGGACTATACCCGCGCAGTAATTCACCGACAGCTCGGTGAGAAACGCCATCTGCGGGTTGCCATCGGCATCGACGTAGACGCCGTGCCGGCGCTGGCGGACCTGATCGTCGATGAGGTAATGATTCAGCAAGAGGCCGCGCAGCGGCTGGCACTGCAGCCGGGGCGCAAGGGTCCAGAGGCTCTCTCGGAGGTGCTGGTATCGCTGTCGCCGGAGATCTCGCCATCGCTTCAGAGCTGGTGCGGATGCCGTCGATGCGGAAGCGGCATCACGCCCGCTGTCCAACTTCCCAGCGGATGCGAAGTCCACAGACCCACGAGACGCCCGGCATACCCCGCCGATCTCGGGTCCCACAACCAGATGTGCAGGCATCTGGACCCCGGCAGCCGAACGAGTGGAACCAATGGCTGACTGTTCAGCCAACACCTGGGCGACCAGTTCCATATGGGGAATCCCGGCTCAGGTGGCTCCCATTTGCTTGCGCCACCTGGCGCGTGGTCGCGAGACCTTTTCGGACGGGCTACGGCTTGCCACATCATGGGACGGCTATGAAGACAGCAGAAGCAGGAATCGTCATCGGCGCGATGCTGTGCGCGGACCTCGCACATGGCGCGGATCTGTCTGTGAGCACGTCTGCCTTTGAGTTGACCAACCGGCGCATTGCTGTGAAGATCGACCGGCAGACCGGTGCAGTTCGTTCGGTCCGCGACAAGGACCAGGGCGTCACGTACCCGTTTGCCGGGATCGGGTTTGAGGTCACAACAGAGACAGGGTCGATTCGGGCAGAGAAGGCCGAGAGGGTCGAGACAGCGAGGAACGGGGTGGAGCTTCGCTTCACCGGCAACGGCCTGGACATCACCGTGCATTATCGCCTCGGTGCCAATGACCATTTCATTGAGAAATGGCTGACAATCAGAGCGTCGGATGGCGGACCCTATCTCCTCAAGAGCGTGTTCCTGGAGGACACGACGTCGGAGGCGTTTTCGGAGATCCATTTCCACGACGACCAGACGATCTGGCACTGCCCCATAAACCTGTTCCTGCGGGGTGAAAAGGGCGGTTGCTTCGCGGGGCTGGCGTATCCATACTGGGAGCTCAAGCAAAACGGCAAAGAGGGCTTTCGTCTCGGCTACCAACCCAACTACCAGGCCGCGAACGGAGAGGCGAACGTCAGCGAGAAGTACTTCATCGGCGTGTATCGGAAGGAAGGCATCCACCGTGTTTCGCAGGGACCCTATCCCGGCAGAGGGCGCTGCAAATGGCTCAACTGGGGTGGCAAGGCAGGACTGGTCCAGCATTTCAAAGGAAAGCAGATCCCCGCAGAAGTAAGAGATGTTCCGCTGGAAACCCTCGATTGGGGCGAAGTGTGGGCCATGCAGGAGCTCATGCGGCACGTGCTTCCCGATGATCTACCGTTGCCGGAAGACGGGTTTTGGATCTGGCAGAACGGCTGGTGGGCCGGGCTCTGGAAGATCGACGCCGGGATTCTTGATCTGCTGAAGCAGGCCGGCATCCACGATGTCATGACTGCTCATACCTGGTATGGGCGGGGCAACCATCCGATGAGCCCTCCCTACATCGATCAGATGCGCGCGCAGCCCATGGGGTTTCCCAAGGACAGCGGAATTGCTGGGCTGCCGGGCCCGGCCGGGCCGGCGGCGGGGCTGCATGCCAATCATGCTGAGGTCAAGCTCGACTCGTTCTCTCCAGGCGAATTCACGCCGGAGTTCATCATGCCGCCTGCCATGAATGCACTCTATGATCATGGGCAGAAGATCGGCGTCCATGTATCCAGTTTCTCGCTGCCCTGTGTCTACTTCAAGGACCATCCCGAATGGGCATCCATCGACGAGGACGGGAAGGTAAGCGAGTACCTCTTCGGGCGTAAGGTCTCGTGCCCTGCCTGCGACCCCTACATGGACCACACGCTCGAGATTCTCGATCACGTCTTCAGCAAGTACAAACCGCGCTGGTGGGGTTTTGACGGACGGTGGCTCAGCTATTGGGAGGTCCCTTCTTACAGACCCGGCCCGAAGGGTCTGGGATTCGATACCTGCCATGCCACACACCACGGACACCTGCCCGGCGACAATCTCTACAAGGAATGGAAGAACATCCAGGAGCTCGTTCGCGCGCTTCGTCTCCGTCACCCCAAGATGTGTCTTGAGCAGTACCTCGGTCTCAAACGCGGCGGCCCGTGGGCCCTGCGCTACTTCAATGCCGACGACAACTATTACGAGACCAACGGCGCGCTCATGAACCGCTTCCAGACCTGGCATAACCAGAACGATCGTTTCCGCCCGGTCTACAAGAACTATGCAGCCATATTCGGCGGCAGCCCCGCGGAATTCCGGAACAGCGTCATCAGCAGCATCAGCGCTACCAGCTATTGCCAGGTCGGCCCTGGCTACAAAGACCTTGCTATAGAGGAGAACCGAGATTTCCTCAGAATGTGGCGCGCCTGGGCGACGAGGAATCACGCCTACCTGAAGGTCAAGCGGGACCTCTTTGACAGCCCCGGCGACTCGCCGGTGGACGGCAGCGCGCACATCATCAGAGATCGCGGGTTCCTGTTTCTGTTCCCGGCAGGAGGGATGTCGGCCCGGGCGTCCATCCCGATCAGCCGTTGGATACAATTGGATGAGAACGCCAAGGCTCTGTACCAAATCAGAGAGATCTATCCGCGCGAAGCAACCGATCTGGGCGTATACAAGTACGGCGCGGAGCTCCTGTACGACATGCCCAAAGGGTCCGCGGTCATTCTCTCGCTGGAACCGGCCCCGGCCGGCAGCAAGCCCCGGCGCCCGGTTCTGCAGGAACAGCCGGAGACACTCGTCGTTCCGGCATTCAGGACCGTGGCGCAGACCGCTTACGCCGATGCCCCCGCACGTCTCCATCGGCACTACGCGTTTGATACGCTCATCGAGAACGGCGCCTCCACGCCCGACGCCTCACCAAACACTGCCCACGCCCGGCTCTCGGGGCAGGAGCTGTGTGAAGGCGTGATCGGCAAGGCGTTGCGGTTCAAGGCGGGAAACAAGGGGGTTGCTCTCGGCGATCTCGACCTCAGAGCGCCGGCGACATTGTGCTTCTGGCTGAGGTCAGACAATGCACAGGCTGAACGGATTGTCTCACAGCTCGAAGGACCGACGAGCCAGACCGGCTGCCTGCGTCTCATCGGAGGAAGCCTGCAAGCGTGGAATGCACAGGAATGGCCCGTCGTGGTGAATGGCCTGAGTCACAAGGACGTCTGGCAACACGTAGCCGTGGTCTATAGGACAGACGGGACGGTCACCGGCTATCTCAATGGCAAGGAGGTCAACACGGCCTACGGCGGATTTGATTTCACGGGTGTCAAGGCGGCCATCGGCGCCCCGTTCCTCGGCCTGCACGGGCGCCCTTTCACAGGTGCTCTGGATGACTTCCGCATCTACAGCGGCGCCCTGAAAGGGAGCGAGATCCGGAGCATGTACCCCCAAGAGTACTTCAGCAAGTCGGCAGCCGCTGCGGCCAAGGCCGCTGCGCCTGTGCCCGTCACACCCCAATCGTTCCGCCAGGTCGGTCAGAACCGCAAACAGATCCCGCTGACCGATGGGTGGACCTTTAAGGCTGACCTGGAGAGCCAGGGCGTGGCGAAGTCCTATTTCGCCGCTGATTTCGATGCCCGGGATTGGGAACCGGCGCCCGTACCGTGCGGATTCGACAACTGCAGTCCGAAGCTGGAAAGGTATTTCGGCACCTGCTGGTTCCGGCGGACCTTCACCGTTCCCGGGACGATGAAGGGGCAACGAGTCGTCCTTCGTTTTGAGGGGGTCAACTACAACAGCTCAATCTGGGTCAATGGCAAGCTCGTAGGAGAAAACGATGACCCGTTCCTGCCCTTCGAAGCTCACATCGAGGACGCGGTCAACTACGGCGAGAAGAACCTCCTCGTTGTTCGCGTGGACAACATACGCAGGCCCGGTCAGTTCCCCCTGTTCGAAGGCTGGTACGGTCAGGGGGGGATTCTCCGGGAAGTGTACCTGTGCTCGACGGATCCCGTCTACCTGCGCGCGGCACATATCACCGCAGTACCCGATGCGACGGGCGGGACGTTCTCACTGAAAGCCGTTGTTGAGAACCAAAGCGCTCGGAGCTCGAGACCGACTGTCAAGGTGACCATCGCAGATCTGCAAGGCAACACGCTTGGCGCTTTCTCTACGGAAGCGATAACGGTCAAGGAACAGGACGAGGCCGACGCGACGATCGAAGGCACCATCAAGAATGCTCAGCCCTGGTCGCCCGACAACCCGAAGCTCTATACCGCCAGAGTTGACCTGCTTAGCGACGGCAAAGAGATTGACAGTGTCACTGCGCGTCTTGGCTTCCGAAGAGTCGAAGCGAAAGAGGGCCGGATATTCCTGAATGGTAAGCCGATTTACCTGAAGGGATTCAATCGGCATGAGGATTCGCCCAGGAAAGGGATGGCGACTGATCTGGAGCTTGCGCGATCCGACCTGACGGATATGAAGAAGCTGGGGGCTAATTTTGTCCGTCTGTGCCATTATCCGCATCACAGCGGTGAACTCGATATCTGTGATGAGCTGGGGCTGCTGGTGATGACCGAAAACGCGATGAATGGATGGGGATGGCCTGCAGACCATGGTGCCCCGAATGCAGGGCTCGGGTGGAACAAGAATCATGTGCCGGCCATCGTCGGAAACTCCAGACGGAGTATTCGCGCAATGATGCACAGGGACTATAACCACCCCTCCATCATTCTCTGTTCAGTCGGCAACGAGCCCGCGGAAGAACACGCCGAGATTGTCGCCGCATGTAATGAGCTTATTCTGTATGGCCGGAGCCTGGATCCAACCCGTCTGTGGACCCACGTCTCATGCAGAGTTCAACTCCCTAACGCCGAGACGTTCTTTCAGTCTGACGATGTCATAGGTCTCAACTGCTACCCCTCAGCGCAGAAAGGGGTAGATGCCCAGACGGTAAAGGATGGATTCCCAGAGACGCGCGAGTTTTGGGAGCAAGTTCCGGAGCGAGTGCGTCAATGGTATCCGGACAAGCCGATTGTAATTACCGAATGCGGCCATCCTCTTCCCGGGGTGAACTGGATGGCCCCGGAAAGCCTCCAGGCAATCATAACCAGAGCAGAGCTGGAGGGCATTACGTCTTCGCCTCATCTCAGTGGCGCTGTTATATGGCATTATGCCCGGCACACCTGGCCCTCTGATGCCTTCTATTCCGGGGGACAGAGCATCAGTCCCTACGGGTACAAGAGCAGAGACAGAAAGAGGAACTTCGAAGCTATGGCCGTCATAGAAGAGTACTTCAAGAACAGGCTCCCGCCGGGATAGGGGTAGGAGCACCGCATTGGTTTGCGATGTCTGTGCCCCCGAAAAAGTCCGTCCGCGTTGCCCTGACGCGACTTACGGCCACTTGCGATCAGCGGCAGATCATGGTATGCCCTTTCTATCACCACGTTGAGTTCGCGCCCCAGGCCGAAGTCGCCCTTGCGCAACTCGATGCGCTGGGGCCACGGGATGATGAGGGCTCCCCGGCGCAGCATCTCGGCGCGCTGCTGCTGCGTCTCCTCCCAGCGAGCGAAAGCCCCCGGGTCTGGGACAAGAGCATACAGATCCCAAGGCCCATCGTCGGAATCCCGGTAAGCGGTCCACTGGTCGCCTTCTGCATGCACCGTGGCCCACAGATCGACGTAGCCCTGCCTGTGGTGGACGTCCGTGAGAAGCGCGGTGGCGTCCAGGCGGGAGAGATCCTCGGCGGCGAAGTCGTGATCGCGCGCGATTGGCTTGCCCGCGTAAAGAAGCTCGCCATCGGGCGCGTCGACGTGGATCTCGACCTGGTACGACGTCCCGCCGCCGCGCATGGGGACGATGTTGTCGAGGTCCACAAGGTAGATCCCCGCTGGCGCGGGCGGCACCACGTAGCGGAACTGCAGCATCTGCCCGGACTCGAGCGGATCCAGGTAGCCCGTGCCCCTCGGCGTGGGCGCCAGTGTCTCCAGTCGCTGCCACAGGGCAGGATCGGAGGGAAATCGCTCTTGCCCGTAGGCCACAAGATGGCTAAGCAGCGTGAGGGCAATGGCACATGGGATTGTCCGCCGGGCAGACATGGCCGCCATTCTTCGCACAGAGCCTCGCATGAATCACCCTTCCGCTGCTGCGCGAAACGCCCTGCCCCTACTCCACTGCAGGGGGAGCAGGGGCTTGATCGGCGTACTCGTTCGGCGTCATGTTATCGACCGATCCTCGCGGACGTCCGATGCTGCGCCGTCGGTCATCCGGAGCACCAAGCCACCTGACACTCGTGACTTGACCCGCCGATGTTGGATGATCGGGTTGCCGTTCCCTTCCCGCCGGCAGGCATGTGTGGGGACCAGTGGCCAAGTGTGGTAAGAACCAAATGTCAGCGCACGCGCCTCGTAGCGTCCCGTCGACGGTGCCGTCGGCGGCCGTATATGTGCTCAGGACCTGCGGGAACGGCGAGCGCGACGTTGATTCGCTGGCGCGGCCACAATGAAGTGAACCGCGTGGATGTACTCGTAGAGGTGGCAACCCAACACGCTCGAGCCTCGCGCCGCTCGCGATGCGCCTTGGACATGGGTGTATGTGTTGTCGCCGCAGCACGGGGGGGGATCTTCCATGACACGCGCGCACGCGACCTCATGTCGGGGCCCCAATCGCTGGAGTTCGGTGGCTGGCGCGTCCTGCGTCCTCACCATCGCCGATCAAGACGGCACGAGCGCTCTCGCGGTCCACGAGAGGGAGCGCCCGCGCCTGCAACTGCACGGATCGCCCGCCAGTCCATTGGGGATCAAGCATGAACACCGCGGCGCATGACCACATCAGCCAGTTACAGCGTGCTGCCGACACGCGGTCCCTCTACCCCCCTGGGCATCCAAGCCACCAGGATGCGGTCAGCCGGGCGCGCGAGGTGCTGACTTCCCTGGTGAATGCCGAGGGCAAACTCGACATTGGGGTCATGCCGGACGGGATGTCCATCAACGGTGAAGCCATTGAGGATGAGTCGGGCCTTGTCGGCGACACGGCGACCGCGTGGTGGAAAGGTGGCATCTGCGGCGTGCTCATCCAGAGCCTACCATCGCCGGAGGAGACAGAGGCGCTCCTCGACGCGCTGTCGTCCCAAGACGCCGACGCCGGCGAGACTCTGGTAGCGCAATTGGATGCGCTCGAGTCAGACGCCGTCCGCGTTGCCACGCTCGAATACGACAACCTGGTCCCCAGGGCTGCTATGCCGGGCGGGGCCTTATCTGATAGCACGGATCTGCTGCGAAGCCTCGTGGATGCGAGCGCCGTGACGGCGCTCACCACAGACGAGCGTACCCGGCTTATGGCGATGCTCGCCGACCAGACGCACCTCACCCAGGCCATGCATGCGGCGGCCCTGCCCGGGGGAACTGGACTGCCTGGCACAGCCGGACTCGATCCGAATGCTGACGAGGCATTGCTCACGATCGATGGCCACGCAGTGGAGCAGTTCGACGAATCGGGCATCGCCTTGGCCACGACGCTGCAGCGCCTGGCGGAGATCGCCGTCGGTGAAGGCCTGACACCGCGGGAAGCCGTAGCCCAGCTCGCCGACGCAATACGCGAGCTTGATGTGGCGCAGCTGGGGGCTGCCTACCGCGCCGACGCGGTGGCGTCCACGGCCGATTTCGATGTTCTTGCGGAGATCGCCAAGCACTTCACGGTTGATGAAATCGTCCAGATCGCTCGCTCCCAGCGGAACGCCGTGCAGGGCGAAGCATCAGTCACCTTCCGCCGCATGCTCACGCGCGTGGCGCCCACCCGCGAGCGGCTTGCCGAGGTCATACCGGCGTTGCACGCGGCACTGCTTGACGACGGCATGTCCGAAGATGTCTTCCAGAGCACGCTGCAGCTCGTGATGAACGAAGCCGTGGACGCCCAGCCTGACGAGACGACAATCCGCGGGACCGACCCCAAGGTCCGCGAGGAGCGCAGGTCTGAGTTGGCGTCGGGCATCGAAGGCCTGCACAGCCGCGACGCGCTTCGGTCTCGCCTCAATACATGCCTCGAGCTGCTGGGGGCATCGCTTGGATCTGAGACCTTCACGAAGGCGTTGGATGGGCTCAAGACCGCGTGGGGGCAACTGCCCCCCGACGCCCAAGTGGATCTCCGGCCTTCAGTCACGCGTGCCCTGCTGAGCCTCGCTGGGCCCGAGGGTGATATCGACGCGGACGCCGCCGAGCAGGTGAGAGCCGTGGCAGGAGAGATGCTCTGCGATTTCAACCCGGAAGACATGCTCGCGTCACTACAGAGCGCCGGTGATGAGACCCGCAGTCAGACCATAGAAGCCCTGGCATCGGACCACGCCGGCCGGCAGCTACTGATCGGCGCGCTGGCGACCGACAGCTCCGTCCTCAGTGAAGCCGACGTTAGATCAGTCGTTGAGGCCCTGATCCGAGCCGAGGAAGGCGGGACAGACGCGCGTTCGCGGTTTGCTCACGCGATCATTAGCCCCGGGTGCCGGTTCCCTGTGGTGGCTATCGATGCCATTGCTGACGTCGGCGGCCCTGTCGTCCAGCGTGGCCTTACCCCCTAAAGCGAGTCCAGGTTCAGTGTTAGTATCTGGGTGTACCTGGGCCAACTGAAAGGGGCAATACCGATGGGTCAGAAGCGACATACGCCGGAGCAGATCATCCAGAAGTTGAGGCGAGCCGAAGTG
>PVBE010088361.1_pt1 | contig 164925 bp, 169 predicted proteins | sample 1631181 | NCBI WGS metagenome assembly PVBE01 (sample SAMN08397723, study PRJNA350692) | Marine metagenome, whole genome shotgun sequencing project. | isolation source: water | place: Pacific Ocean | collected 2012-04 | reverse complement strand
GATCGCCTCTTCCACCGCGATCTCGTCGAACGGGTTCATCGACATCTTCACGTTCGCCAGATCGACGCCCGTCCCGTCCGCCTTCACGCGCGGCTTCACGTTATAATCCAACACCCGCTTCACGGGCACGACGATCTTCATCGCAGGTCCTTCCCGGCCGAACAGCCAAACATGCCACCGTCTTTGGCGGCGTTGCGAGCGCATCGCAAGACTTGCACCCCAGAACGAGAAAGGGGCCCGGACGTTTCCGCCCGAGCCCCTTTATAATCGGTCCGTCAGGGCCGAAGGCGCGAATTACGCGACCTTCTGAACCTCGGCGACGATCTTCTTGGCGGCGTCGCCCAGATCGTTGGCGGGGACGATGGCGAGACCCGAATTGGCGAGGATTTCCTTGCCCTTCTCGACATTCGTACCCTCGAGGCGGACGACCAGCGGAACCTGCAGGTTCACTTCCTTCGCCGCTGCGACGATGCCGTCGGCGATGATGTCGCAGCGCATGATGCCGCCGAAGATGTTGACCAGGATGCCCTTCACGGCGGGATCGCTCAGGATGATCTTGAACGCCGCGGTGACCTTCTCCTTGTTCGCGCCGCCGCCGACGTCAAGGAAGTTGGCCGGGAACATGCCGTTCAGCTTGATGATGTCCATCGTCGCCATGGCGAGGCCAGCGCCGTTGACCATGCAGCCGATGTCACCGTCGAGCTTGATGTACGCCAGGTCATACTTCGACGCCTCCAGCTCCATGGCGTCTTCTTCGGTGGTGTCGCGCAGTTCCATCAGGTCCTTGTGACGGAACATGGCGTTGCCGTCGAAGCCGACCTTGGCGTCGAGCACCATCAGCTTGCCGTCCTCGGTGACGGCGAGCGGGTTGATCTCGATCTGCTCTGCATCGGTGCCCAGGAACGCGGCGTAGAGCTTCGACGCGACATTGGCGGCCTGCTTGGCGAGGTCGCCGGTCAGTTCCAGCGCGGCGGCGACGGCGCGGCCGTGATGCGGCATGAAGCCGGTCGCGGTGTCGATGTCGATCGAGTGGATCTTCTCGGGCGTGTCATGCGCCACGGTTTCGATGTCCATGCCGCCTTCGGTCGAGGCGACCATCGAGACACGGCCGGTCGCGCGGTTGACGAGCAGCGCGAGGTAGAATTCCTTCGCGATGTCGACGCCGTCGGTCACGTACAGGCGGTTGACCTGCTTGCCCGCTTCGCCGGTCTGGATGGTGACCAGCGTGTTGCCCAGCATGTCGGTGGCGGCAGCGCGGACTTCCTCGGCGGTCTTGGCCAGGCGGACACCGCCCTTGGCATCGGGGCCGAGTTCCTTGAACTTGCCCTTGCCGCGGCCGCCCGCATGGATCTGCGCCTTGACGACGTACAGCGGTCCGGGGAGCTTGGACGATGCCTCGACGGCCTCCTCGACGGTCATCGCGGCGAAGCCGGCGGGGACGGGCACGCCGAACTTGGCGAGCAATTCCTTGGCCTGATATTCGTGGATGTTCATGCGCTAGCCTTCCGCCTCTCGGGTGGTTCTAGGGAAATTGGGTGCGGCTAAAGCACAGGCTGGCGGACAAATCCACCCCGAAACGGCGTTAATGCAACTGCATCGCAAGTGCGATTTGCGGCGAGGCGAGTCGTGCCGCAAAGGCGATGACGGGAATCGCGCGCAAAATCCGCGCACATGCGTTATGAGGCTGTCATGCATCTCGCTTTCGGCATTCTCCTGTTCCTTGGCACCGTGATCTTCATGGAGGGGTTCGCCTATGCGGCGCATCGCTGGATCATGCATGGGCCGGGCTGGTTCCTGCACGAAAGCCATCATCGGCCGCGCACCGGCAATTGGGAGCTGAACGACCTGTACGCGGCGATCTTCGCGGTGCCCTCGTTCGTCATGATCCTGGGCGGCGCGCAGCTGGGCTGGTGGAGCGGCTTCACCTGGATCGGCGCGGGGATCGCGGCCTATGGTGCCATTTATTTCGGTTTTCACGACGTCATCGTCCACAAGCGCCTGCCGAGCCGGTATCTGCCCAAGTCCGATTATATGAAGCGGATCATCCAGGCGCACCGGCTGCACCATGTCGTCGAGACAAAAGAAGGCACGGTCAGCTTCGGCTTTCTGGTCGCGCCGAAGCCCGAAGCGCTCAAGGCCGAATTGAAACGCCGCGCCCATGCCGGGGTCCGCCGCCCGGCCGGCGCGCGCGAAGGGCAGGAGGCGTTGGCGGAAAAGTAACCTTCGTCGGGATATGGGAGGTGCGCTATGGATAAACCGGTCTTTACGCCGCCATTCGAGCCGGTCGCCGGCCAAGATCTTCGCCGTTCGCTCCGCCATGCGGTGCGGATGCGGGCGCATCTGCGCGACAAGGGGCAGACCCGGTTCGAGATCGATGTGGTCGACCTGTCACCCGAAGGCTTTCGCGCCGAAACCAGCTTCACGCTATGGCCGGGTACGATCGTCTGGCTCACGGTGCCGGGCCTCGCGCCGTTGGAGGCGGTGATCGCCTGGCGCGACCGGTTCAAATATGGCTGCGCCTTTTCCAAGCCGCTGCACCCGGCGGTGTTCGAGCATATCGTCGGCCTGGGGAATCGCTGACTTTTTCTAGAGCAAGGGCCGAGAACGTCTTGCCTGGATCTGACCCTCCCCCATCCCCTCCCGCCTGCGGGAGGGGCGTGCCTAGTTCGACCGGCTTGCGCTTCTTCTAAGCCCCTCCTCCCGGTAGGGGGGAGGGGTTTGGGGTGGGGGCCAGCCGCGCACGAAACGAATGCGATTTGCGCCGGTCAAAGCCTCAATCGAACAGGCTCGACACGCTCGTCTCATCGGCGATCCGCTTGATCGCTTCGCCCAGTAGCGGGGCGATGGGCAGGTGGCGGATTTTGGTGGTCGCACCGATCGACTCGTGGTTGCCGATCGAGTCGGTGATGACCAGTTCGCGCAGCTCGGAGCCCTCGACTCGCGCCACCGCGCCGCCCGACAGCACGCCGTGGGTGACATAGGCGACGACATCCTCCGCCCCCGCCTGGCGCAAAGCGGCGGCCGCGTTGCACAGCGTGCCCGCCGAGTCGACGATATCGTCGATCAGGATGCAGAAGCGCCCTTCGACGTCACCGATGATGTTCATCACCTCCGACTCACCGGCCCGCTCGCGGCGCTTGTCGACGATGGCGAGGGGGGCATTGTCGAGGCGCTTGGCGAGTTGGCGCGCGCGGACCACGCCGCCGACGTCGGGCGACACGACCATGAGGTTATCGTTCTTGAAACGCGCCAGGATGTCCGCCGACATGACCGGTGCGGCATAGAGATTGTCGGTCGGGATATCGAAGAATCCCTGGATCTGACCGGCATGAAGGTCGACCGACAGGACGCGGTCGGCGCCCGCGACGGTGATCAGGTTCGCGACCAGCTTGGCCGAGATCGGGGTGCGCGGACCCGGCTTCCGGTCCTGGCGTGCATAGCCGAAATAGGGGATGACCGCCGTGATGCGCCGCGCCGACGCACGCTTCAGCGCGTCGATCATGATCAGCAGTTCCATGAGGTTGTCGTTGACCGGATAGCCGGTCGACTGGATCACGAACACGTCCTCGCCGCGGACGTTTTCCTGGATCTCGACGAAGATTTCCTCATCGGCGAAGCGGCGCACCAGCGCCTCGGTCAGCGGCACCTCCAGATAGGAGGAAATCGCCTTCGCCAGCGGCAGATTGGAATTGCCGGTCATCAATTTCATGGTGGTACCCCGTCCCCGCAGACAGTCCAGTGATGCGCGTCCCCTTAATCGCGCTGTCACAATAGCGCAAAGGTGATTCCCCGATTATGGCGGCGCTCATGACCGTGACCCGTTTCGCTCCCTCGCCCACCGGGCGGCTGCATGTCGGCAATATCCGCACCGCGCTGCACAACTGGATATATGCGCAAAAGGCCGGCGGGCGCTTCCTGCTGCGCATCGACGATACAGATGCCGAGCGGAGCGAGGAACGCTATGTCGAGGCGATCCGGGCGGATTTGGCCTGGCTGGGCCTGATCCCCGACAGCGAAGTACGCCAGTCGCAGCGTTTCGCCTTGTACGAGGCCCGTTTTGCCGAGCTGGTCGCGGGCGGCCATGTGTACCCCGCCTATGAGAGCGCGCAGGAACTCGACCTGAAGCGCAAGATTCAACTCGGGCGCGGCCTGCCGCCGGTCTATGACCGCGCTGCACTCGCCCTGACCGAGGAAGACCGCGCCAAGCTGGAGGCGGATGGCGTTCGCCCGCACTGGCGGTTCAAGCTGGATCACGGCGCGGCCATCGAATGGGAGGACGCGGTGCGTGGGCCCCAGCGCTTCGACCCCGCGACGATGAGCGATCCCGTCATCCGCCGCGCCGATGGGACATGGCTCTATATGTTGCCCTCGGTGATCGATGACATCGACATGGGCGTGACCCAGGTGGTGCGGGGCGAGGATCACGTCTCCAACACCGCGCTGCAGATTCAGATGTTCCTGGCGCTGGGGGCCGAGCTGCCGCGCTTCGCCCATGCCGCGCTGCTGACCGGCAATGAGGGCAAGCTGTCCAAGCGACTCGGCTCGCTGGGCGTCGATCACTTTCGCGAGATCGGCATCGAGCCGCAGGCGGTGCGCGCGCTGCTGGCGCGGATCGGGACCAGCGATCCGGTCGAACCGGTCGCCGACATGGCGCCGCTGATCGCCGGGTTCGATTTCTCGCGCTTCGGCCGTGCCCCCGCGCGGTTCGACGAAGCGGAACTGGCGCAGTTGAACGCACGCATCTTGCACCAGACGCCGTTCGAGGCCGTCGCCGACCGGCTGCCGACCGGCATGGGCACGGCGGAGTGGGAGGCGGTGCGGCCGAACCTCAACACCGTCGCGGAGGCCGCCGACTGGTGGCAGGTGATCGAAGGGCCGGTGGATGCCCCCGAGCCTGCCGAGGACGACCGCGCCTATCTGGCGCAGGCGGCCGAGGTCGCGGGGCAGATCGACTGGGCGGGTGATCCCTGGCACGCGCTCACCGCCTCGTTGAAGGATGCGACCGGACGCAAGGGCAAGACGCTGTTCCTGCCGTTGCGCCTCGCGCTGACCGGCCGGGCGCAGGGGCCGGACATGGCCGCGCTCCTGCCTTTGATCGGTCGCGAGCGGACGATCGCGCGGCTGAACGGCTGATTTACGCCGCCACCTTTCATTACCGCCCCGCCTCGCCCACATAAGGCCGAGCAACACGTAAAGGAGCGTCTTTTGGCCACGTTGGGAATGTCGCCCGCCGACAAGGAAGCCGTCACCGCCTTCCGCCGCGATGTCGTCGAGCCGTCGATGACCAAGCTGGTCATCCTGGACTTCTGGGCGGAATGGTGTGGGCCGTGCAAGGCGCTGGGCCCGACGCTGGAGAAGATCGCCGAGGCCTATGCCGACAAGGGCGTCGTGCTGGCCAAGATCGACACCGACAAGAACCAGTTCATCGCCAACCAATTCCAGATCCGCTCGATCCCGACCGTCTATGCGATGTTCCAGGGCCAGCTGGTCGCCGACCTGACCAGCGCGCGCACCGAAAGCGCGCTGCGCACGATGCTGGACCAGCTGCTCAAGCAGCTGCCGATCCAGTCGGAGGCGGCGGACGCGGCGGCCGAGCTGGAACCGCTGATCGCGATGGGCGAGGAGGTGCTGGAGGCCGGGGACGCCGAACGCGCGGTGTCGATCTTCCAGCAGCTGCTGGACATGGCGCCGGAGCATCCCGCCGTGCTGTCCGGCCATATCCGTGCGCTGCTCGCCGCCGGTCAGGTCGCCGAGGCCGAGGCGGCCGCCGAGGCGCTTCCCGAGGCTCTGGCGAAGGACCCCGCCATTCACCGGGCCATCGCCGCCATCGCGCTCGCCCGTTCGGCCCCTCCGGCGGCGGACTATGCCGATCTATCGGCCGAAGTTGCGGCCAACCCGGACGATCACGAAAAGCGCTTTGCGCTGGCCAATGCCCAGATGGCGGCGGGCGACCGTGACGGCGCGGCGGACAATCTGCTCCACATCGTCGCGGCCGACCGCAGCTGGAACGAGGATGCCGCGCGCCAGCAGCTGCTCAAGCTGTTCGAGGTGGTCGGCATGACCGACCCCTGGGTCTCGCAGCAGCGGCGGCGCCTGTCCGCCATCCTGTTCGGATAAGGACATGGCGCGGCTCTCGATCTTTCCGCTGGCGGGCGCGATCCTCTTTCCGGGGATGCCGCTTCCGCTGCACATCTTCGAGCCGCGCTATCGGGCGCTCGTCTCCGACGCGATGGCGCGTGATCGGCGGATCGGCATGATCCAGCCTTCGGGCGAGGGGGATAAGCCGTCGCTCTATCAGATGGGCTGTGTCGGCCGTATCGCCGAGGTCGAGGCGATGGAGGATGGCCGCTACAACCTCGTCCTCGAGGGCGTATCGCTGTTCCGCATTGTCCGCGAGCTGGAGGTGACGACGCCCTTCCGCCAGGTCGAGGCCGAGCTGCTGCCGGTGATCGACGAGGATCTGCTGTCGCTTGGCCGCCGCGCCTCGCTGGAACAGGAGTCGAAGCGCTTCGCCGATCTTCAGGGCTATGCGGTCGACTGGGATGCAGTCGGTCGGCTGGATGACGAGAGCCTGGTCAACGGTATCGCCCAGATCGCGCCCTTCGACGTGGCGGCGAAGCAGGCGCTGCTGGAAGCCCCCGACCTGGAACAGCGCGCCGAGCTGATCATCCAGCTGATGCAATTTTTCGGTCGCCATGACGGCGAGGATCGGGTGACGCTGCAATGAGCCTGGACCCATGGCTGCTCGAACGGCTCGTCTGCCCGGTGACGCGGACGCCGCTGCGCTATGACGAAGCCGCACAAGAGCTGGTGTCGGAGGCGGCGGGTCTCGCCTATCCGATCCGAGGCGGCGTGCCGGTGATGTTGGTCGAGGAAGCCCGCGAACTCTGAAATCCTCCCCGGCACGGGGAGGGGGTGTTCGAGCTTTGGTCTGCCCCCAGCAGACCAATATTGTGCCGGGGGCACAATCTCGCTCGAACACGAAGCTGGTGGAGGGGGCGTGCCGCTGGTATTGTCCTACGAGGAAGCCTCCCGCCGTCAGGCCTGCGGCCTGCCACCTCCCCGTGCCGGGGAGGATCAGATGATCCTTCCCACCAACACCACCATCACGATGACCAGCGCCGCGACGCTGGAGTAGAAGCTGAGCGCAAAGCCGAACGCCCGCGCGGCCGCACCACGCGCGTAATTCGTCCAGAACAGTGTCCGCCCGACCGAGAACAGCGCGGCGAGCATCGGGACGATGGCCCCCGACCGCTCCACGACCCAGGCGAGTGCCAGATAAGCAGGGATCGCCAACACCACCTGCTCGAGCGTGTTGCGCAGCACCGAATTGGCGATGGCGACCCGCGGCGAGTCGCCGCGTCGACCCGCCGCCGCATCGATATCGGCGGGCGACTCGAACCGGAGCATCGCGACATGGCCGATCGCCGCCGCCAGCCAGAGCGCGGCGACCGTGGAAGCCGCCACTGCGCGCAACACCCGGTCGGTGGGCGACAGCGCGGGAGCCAGGCTGCCACCCAGCAACAGGGTCAGGACGACGACGGCCAGCGCGGCGGCCATGCCCTTGGCGACGCCGGTCTGGCGGCGGTCGCGAATCGGAGGGCGGACGGGACGGGGAGGGGGAGTGTCAGGCCCAGGGATCATAGCTGCCGAAACTCCAGACATAGCCCTCGGTATCCCGCGCGCTATAGTCGCGGCCGCCATAGGGCTTGTCCTCCGGCTGGGTCAGCAGGACAGCACCGGCGGCGCGGGCCCGTTCGGCATGGCCATCGACATCGGCGACGACCAGATACAGGCCCAGCGTGGAGCCGCCCGCCTCGGCCGGCGTTTTCAGCCCTGCCGCTTGGGAATGCGGCGTCGGAAGCGCGCTCGACACCATCACCATGCGGTCCTGCCAGAGCAGCTGCGCGTGATGGACGATGTGCGGATCTTCGGGATCGGCAAAGACCGCCTGCCGCACGAATCCGAAGGCTTCGCAAAGAAAGGCGATGGCGCGCGGCGCATCCTCGTACCGAAGGCAGGGAATGATCTCGTGCCGCATCGCCATTCACCTCATGGGGGTCAGACCATCACGCCCTGCAACAGGCGCGGCAACTGCCCCGTCTCGCCCCGCGCCTCGGCCATGAAGCGGTTCTTCAGCGGCGGGATATGGTCGATCGCGGTGATGCCCAGCCGCCGGATCGCGCTGGCGGTCTTGCCGGGTACGCTGAAGATACGGTTGAAGCTGTCGGTCGCCACCGAGACCATCAGCGTGTCGAGCCCGCGCCATTGTTGATAGCGTTGGAGCAGCGCCGCATCCCCCAGGTCCAGGCCGGTGCGCTTGCCCTCGACCAGCACCTCGACCAGCGCGGCGACGTCGCGATAGCCCAGATTGACGCCCTGGCCCGCGATCGGATGGATGCCATGCGCCGAGTCGCCGACCAGTACCAGCCGCTCGCCTGTCATCGTCGCGGCGCGGTGGAAGCCCAGCGGGTAGGCAGAACGCGGGCTCGCGTGGGACAGCTTGCCCAGGAACCCGCCCATGCTCTTCTCCGCCTCGGCCAGGAAGGCGCGGTCGGAGAGTTTCAGCATCGCATCGCCGTCACGCCCCGACACCGACCAGACGATCGCCGAGCGGTGGCCGATCTCGTCGTCTGGCAGGGGCAGCAGCGCGAACGGGCCGCTGGGGTAGAAGATCTCGAACGCGATATTCTCGTGCGGGACCTCGTGGTGGAAGGCGCTGATGATCGCTTTGTGGTCATAGGACCAGCGCGCGACCTTGATCCCCGCCGCGTCGCGAGTCGGCGACTGACGGCCTTCGGCGGCGACCAGCAGCGGCGCGCGGACAGTGCTGCCGTCGCTCAAGATCGCGGTGACGCCCGCCGGGCCGCGCTCGACCGACACCGCGCGGGTCTGCATCCGCAGGTCGACCAGTTCGGCCTCGTTCGCCGCCTCGTGAATCGCGCGGCGGAGCAGCTTGTTCTCGAACATCGTGCCCAGCGCGCCGTCATCGGCGTCGGGGATGAAGTCGAGCTTGCCCGGCTCCAGCCCGTCGCTGACCCGGATATGCCGAATCTCGCAGCCCTTGCCCGCCAGCTTCGCGCCGATGCCGATCGCGTCCAGCATCCGCCAACTGGCCGAGGCGACGGCCGAGGCGCGTCCGTCGAAACCGGGGGCGAGAACCACCGCCGGATCGGCCGGATCGACGATGATCGAAGACAGGCCATGCGCGGCCAGACCGACACCCAGAGTCGCGCCGACCAGGCCGCCGCCGAGGATGATGACATCGCTATCCATGGGACTGCTCCTAGACCTTCGTGCCGTCGCAAACAATGCGGGTTCGACCCCCGCGCCTTGACGTAGGAACCGCCAGAGGCGATGAATTTTCCGGGATTTTTCCCGGATTTTTGCGACATTCCTGAAGGACACGATCCATGGCCAGCCGCGCGCAGCCGGTATTATGGCGCGAGACGGTAAAGGCGGGGGCGGTGCGCAGCGGTGCGCTGGTCGCCGCGCTCGTGCTGTTCGCCGTGACGCTGACGCTGGTGCTGGCGCTCGCCAGCTACCGGGCGAGCGACCCGGCGCTCAACACCGCCTCGGGCGCGGCCCCGGCCAACTGGATGGGGCATCCGGGCGCCTGGGTCGCCGATATCGCGCTGACCCTGTTCGGGCCCGCCGTCGCGCTGATCCTGCCGATCGGGCCGATCATCGGCACCCGGCTGTGGCGCGACCGTCCGGCGGGCCGCTGGGTGCGGATGCTGCGCCAGGCGGTGATCGGCGTGGCGATGATGGCGTGCGCGCTGGCCTTCGTATCCGACTCGGCGGTGCTGGCGCTGCCCGCCGGATGGGGTGGCGTGATCGGCCTGTCGGTCGTGAATCTCGTCCGCTGGGTGCTGGGCTTCACCGGCCAGGCGGTGGTCGTCACCTGGGGATCGGCGGCGATCGGGCTGGCGCTGGGCATCGGTGGCGCACTCATCTGGGGTCGCAGCCTGGAACTCGACATCGCCGAGCGGGGCCTCGCGCGGCTGCGGCGTCGTCGCGCGGCGAGCGAGGATGGTGAGAGCGTGCCCTGGGACGATGAGGACGAGGGCCTCTATGACGAAGACGAGGACGAAGAACCGCTGACCCTGGCGCGCAAGGCAGTGCCGGTGCGCGAGGATCGTCCCGCCCCCGTCATCGCCGACCGCCAGGTCGCGCCCGCCCCCGCCAAGCCCAAGACGGCGGCCGACCGCGACGCGCCCTATCAGCTGCCCAGCCTGGACTTGTTGACGCCTGCGCCGCCCTCGCCTGCCGGACAGATCGACAAGGCCGCGCTGGAGCGTAATGCCCGCCTGCTGGAGAATGTGCTCGACGATTTCCGCGTCCAGGGCGCGATCGTCGAGGTCCGCCCCGGCCCGGTCGTCACCATGTACGAGCTGGAGCCCGCGCCCGGCATCAAGGCCAACCGCGTCATCGCGCTGGCCGACGATATCGCGCGCAACATGTCGGCGATCTCGGCGCGCGTCGCGGTGATCCCGGGGCGCAACGTCATCGGCATCGAGCTGCCCAATGCCAAGCGCGAGATGGTGTCGCTGCACGAACTGGTCGCGTCGCAGAGCTTCGCCGATCAGGCCGCGCAGCTGCCGATCATCCTGGGCAAGAATATCGCGGGCGACTCGGTGGTCGCCGACCTGGCGCCCATGCCCCATCTGCTGGTCGCGGGTACGACGGGTTCGGGTAAGTCGGTCGGCCTGAACGGCATGATCCTGTCGTTGCTCTACCGCCTGACGCCCGAGCAGTGTCGGATGATCATGATCGATCCCAAGATGCTGGAACTGTCGATGTATGACGACATCCCGCATCTGCTGTCGCCGGTCGTCACCGATCCGGCCAAGGCGGTCCGCGCGCTGAAATGGGCGGTCGAGACGATGGAGGACCGCTATCGGCAAATGTCCTCGGTCGGCGTGCGCAGCCTCGCCAGCTTCAACGACAAGGTGCGCGCGGCCAAGGCCAAGGGCCAGCCTTTGGGGCGCAAGGTCCAGACCGGCTATCATCCCGAAACCGGCCAGCCGGTCTATGAAGAAGAAAAGCTCGAATACGAGCCGCTGCCGCAGATCGTCGTAATCGTCGACGAGCTTGCCGACCTGATGATGACGGCGGGCAAGGAAGTCGAATTCCTGATCCAGCGCCTGGCGCAAAAGGCGCGCGCGGCGGGCATCCACCTGATCATGGCGACGCAGCGGCCGTCGGTCGACGTCATCACCGGCGTCATCAAGGCGAACCTGCCGACTCGTATCAGCTTCCATGTGACGTCGAAGATCGATTCGCGCACCATTCTGGGCGAGCAGGGTGCGGAGCAGCTGCTCGGCCGCGGCGACATGCTCTATATGCCCGGCGGCAAGGGCATCGTGCGCGTTCACGGACCCTTCGTCTCGGACGACGAGGTGCACCGGGTTGCCGATCACTGGCGTGCGCAGGGGCAGCCCGACTATATCTCCTCGGTCACCGAGGAACCGGCCGAGAGCTTCGCGCTCGATGGCGCGCCCACGGGTGAGGATTCGGCGGAGGACCAGCAATATCGCGCCGCGATCCAGCTGGTGTGCGAGAGCCAGAAGGCCTCGACCTCCTGGCTTCAGCGGCAGTTGCGGATCGGGTATAACTCGGCGGCGCGGTTGATCGAGCGAATGGAGACGGACGGCATCGTCGGACGACCGGACCATGTCGGCCGCCGCGAGGTCCTGCGCGATACCGAGGGGCATCCGATCTAGGGCCAATCGACATTCGCGCCGATCCTATTTTCCCTCTCCCCTCCATGAGGGGCGAGGGAAAGGCGGGGCGTGTCCGGATGTCGATGGGCCCTATGCCGACCAGAATGTGCCGACCGCAATGGGGTGATCAGGGCGCGACGGGCTTTAATGTTGCCGACTCGATATGCCAGCGCAGGCTGTCCGCGCTCGCACCCGGTACGTCGTTGACCCGGCGCACCACATATTGCCCGGCAAAACGCTGTTGCTGCCCGTCGTTCAACTGCGCGTCGACGGTGACCGGGATCGTCGCATAGACCGATCCCGCCGCACCTTCGCTCGGACCCATCTGGCCGATCGTGACCTTGGTGGCGCGCGTGTCGGCGAACCCCTTCTGGAAATCGGCGAAGCGCTGGCCTGGGCGGCTGTCCGGCCCCCATTGCGTCCAGGCGGTGGCATAGTCATGCGCGTTGATCGCGGAATAATAGCGGCGCACCACCGCGACCGCCGCCGCATCGCTCTTTGGATCGACCGAGCAACCGGACGTCGTTGCCGCCTCGTCGCCCAGCAACGCACAGCTGCGCGCGATCTCGTCCTCGATGATGGCACAGCTGTTGGCCGCGTTGCACGGCGGATGGGTGGCGGGCGAGACCGCGACGCACGTCTTTACCAGCCGCTGCGCCGCCGCCTGGCCACGCTCGGCCGAGCAGGACAGGACGCTATCGGTCTGCGCCGGAGTCGCGGTCTTGATCGGCGCGGGCAGGCTGGCGTTGCGTGGGTTCGCGGCTTCCCCTTCGGAGGACGGCGCGGCGGTGTTGGTCATCCGATCGCCAGTCGGTTCCTGGCCGCCGCCACAGGCGGTCAGCGGCAGGATCAGCGCGAGGGCAAGCCAGCTTGTCGATCGGATCACATGATCTCTCCGATGGGAAACATGCCTGTCTCAACACCGCATGCCCCTGTTCCGCTCCCGCCGATGCGACGAACGGCATCCGGGCGCCTTCCGACGGGAGGGGATCAGATCGTGGGACTGGTCGGCGCGTTCTGGGCGGTCGGAGCCTCTTGTGGCGAGGGGGCCGTGGCGGGGGGCGTGCCCGCCATCGGGGTGGTGACGATGGGCGCGGGCGGCGCGGCGATGGCGGCGACCAGGGCGGTATTCTCGATCACATCCAGCGCTCGGTGCGACAGGACATAGCGCTGTGCGTCATGTTGCCAACCGCGCGCCACATCGGCGCCGGGCAGGCGGGCGATTTCGGCGCGCGCGGCCTCGACCTGTCCGCCGTCCAGCAGCTTGCGCACATTCGCCAGCCGCTCGGTCGGATTGGACGAGGGGGTTCCGGCTTCGCGAATGACGATCAGATGGCCCAGTTCCTGGCGAAGCCCTTCCCACCAGCCATTGCTGCCATTGACGACCAGATCGGGGGCGAGATCGTCGAGCTTCTGGCGCAGCCCCTCAATCGTCACCGGCTGGCGTGCGCTGGCGATCAGGACCGAGACGGCGCTGGGGGCGGTCGCACCGAACCGGACGCGCAGCTGCTCCTCCAGATAGCCGAGCGGCTGGCCGCGATCGATCGCGCGGCGCGTGGCGGCGGCGACCAGGATCGACTCGGCACGCCCCGCCTGGCTGCCCGCCGCCGTCGTGTCGGTGGCGAGCGTCGCGGCGCGCGTCTCCAGTGCAGCGAGCTGGGCGGCCAGCGCCGCCTCGCGGGTGGCGAGCGCGACCGGATCGCTGGCACCATGGGCGGCGTCGCTGGCGGGGGCGGCATTGGTGCCGGGCTTGGCTGTCGCCACCTGATGGGTGGTGGCATCGGTGCCGCCGAACCAGGACAGATGGCGCATCGCATAGGCCATCAGCAGCGACCCGGCGATAAAGGCGAGCAGGAGCAGCGCGAAGATGGCGCCCGTACGGGGGCCGCGCGGGGGCGGTCGGTCGATCGGCGCGAAATCACTCATGCCCCGCTTATCCCCGTGGCGGCTGTCCGGGTCAACGCCCGCGCGGCGGCGACCATCGCGTCGTCATGCGGCGCGGCAGCGATGGCGACCCGCGCCCAGCCCGAACCCGCCGCCTCGGCGACCTTGGCACTGATCGCGACGAGGGACAGGCGCGCGCGCGACAGCCCCGCCCTATCGACCAGTTCGGCCAGCCGCCGTCCGGCGCGGGCGGAGTGAAGCAGCACCGTCTCGCCCGCCAGCATGGCCACCGCTTCGGCGGGCACCGGCAGCGGATTGGCGGCATAAACGGTCCGCACCATCGCTCCGGTTTCCATCCGGTCGCGTCCGGCGAGGTGAAGCAGACGGGTCAGCCCCTGGGCCTTCGCCTCCGCGACCACGGCGGCGGCATCCTTCGCGCCGGTCAGCACGACCGACAGCCCGGCGGCGCGTGCGGCCTCGGCGGTGGCGGGGCCGACCGCGACCACCGGTATCGCCTTCAGCGGCGCAAGGCTCGGCCCCGCCAGCCGCACGCCTTGCGCGCTGGTGAGGAGCAGAGCGTCGATGGTGGCGGGATCGGGCGGCGTCCAATCCACCGCGCGCGTCGCGAAGAGCGGCAGCGAGCGCGGCTCCAGCCCGGCGGCGCGAAGCGCAGCGATCGTCGCGGCATGGCCGGGTTCGGGCCGGACGACGACGACCGCCATGGGGCTCAACCCCCGGCGAACAGGCGGCGGACCTCGGGCGGCGACCGGTCGAGCAGATCGACCGCGAGCCGCGCGCCGAGTTCTTCGCCTAGCACACCCTCGACACAGCCGCCGACCCGCGCCGATCCGTCCTCCGCCAGCAATTCGGCGCGCAGGGTCAGCATCTCGCCCGCCAGCGAGGCGAGCGCCGCGACCGGGCTGTGGCAATCGGCGGCCAGCGCGGCGAGCAGCGACCGCTCGGCTATTACGCAGGCATGGGTTTCGGCATGATCGATCGAGGCGATCAGCATGGTCGCGGCGGCATCGTCGACGCGCGTCTCGATGCCGACCGCGCCTTGCGCAGGCGCAGGGAGCATCTGGTCGGTCGGCACCGCATGGCCGACCGCGCGGCCCAGCCGGTCGAGCCCGGCGGCGGCGAGCAGCGTCGCGTCGACATCGCCGTTCGCCACGGCGGCCAGGCGTGTGTCGACATTGCCGCGCAGCAGCGTGATGGTCAGGTCCGGGCGGTGCGCCAACAGCTGCGCGCGCCGGCGCGGGCTGCTGGTGCCGATCACCGCGCCGGGGGGCAGCTCGGCAATGGTCTCAACCCCGATCAGCCGGTCGCGGACATCGGCGCGCGGCAGCATCGCGGCGATGTGCAGCCAGTCGGGTCGGATCGTCTCGACATCCTTCATCGAATGGACCGAGGCGTCGATCTCGCGATCATACAGTGCGCGGTCCAGCTCCTTGGTCCACAGTGCTTTGCCGCCGATCTCGGCCAGCGCGCGGTCCTGCACCCGGTCGCCGGTGGTCTTGATGGGGACGATTTCGATCGCGTTCTCGCTCCACCCCTGCGCCTCGGCCAGCGCCGCGCGCACCATATGCGCCTGGGTGAGGGCTAGCGGCGAACCGCGCGTACCGAGCCGGAAACGAACCATATGAAGCCTTTGCCGCAACAGGGCCCCCTTCGACAACCGTCCTGCGAAGGACTATGGGATGGGTCATGCTGATCCTGGGACTGGAATCCTCGTGCGACGAGACGGCCGCCGCGCTCGTCACCGATGACGGCCGCGTGCTGGCGCACCGCCTGTTAGGGCAGGAGGCGGCGCACGCGCCCTTCGGCGGAGTCGTGCCCGAAATCGCGGCGCGCGCGCATGTCGAGGCGATGGAGCCGTTGGTCGCCGCCGCCTTTGCCGATGCGGGCGTGACGCTGGCCGATGTCGACGCAATCGCCGCGACCGCCGGGCCGGGGCTGATCGGCGGGGTGATGGTCGGGCTCGTCACCGGCAAGGCCTTGGCCCATGCGGCGGGCAAGCCCTTGATCGCGGTCAACCATCTGGAGGGCCATGCCCTGTCGCCGCGCCTGTCCGACCGCGAGCTGGCCTATCCCTATCTGCTGCTGCTGGTGTCGGGCGGGCATTGCCAGCTGCTGCTGGTCGAGGGGGTCGGGCGTTATCGCCGGATGGCGACGACCATCGACGATGCGGCCGGAGAGGCGTTTGACAAGACCGCCAAGCTGCTGGGCCTGGGTTATCCCGGCGGCCCCCGTGTCGAGGCGGCGGCGCGTGAGAGGAACCCCTATGCGGTGCCGCTGCCACGGCCGCTCAAGGGCTCGGCCGAACCGCATTTCTCCTTTGCGGGCCTGAAGAGCGCGGTGGCGCGGGCCATCGGGCATCATTCGCCCGAGGATATTGCCGCCTCCTTCCAACAAGCGGTGGTCGACTGCCTGCTCGACCGCACCCGCCGCGCGCTGGCGAATGTGCCGCCGGTCACCGCTCTGGTCGTCGCGGGCGGGGTCGCCGCGAACGGCGTGATCCGGGGCGCGCTGGAGGGGCTGGCGGCCGAGCACGGCCTGCGCTTCGTCGCGCCGCCGCTCTGGCTGTGCACCGACAATGCCGCGATGATCGCCTGGGCGGGTGTCGAGCGGTTCCGTGAGGGGCTGACCGACCCGCTCGATACGCCCGCGCGGGCGCGCTGGCCACTCGATCCGGCGGCGGAAGCGGTGCGCGGCGCGGGGGTGAAGGCATGAGGATCGGGGTGATCGGCGCGGGTGCCTGGGGTACCGCGCTGGCGCAGGTCGCGGCGCATGGCAACCGGCCGGTGCGGATCTGGGCGCGCGACCCGGCGGTGGCCGAGGCGATCAACACCACCCATGCCAATCCGCTCTATCTGCCGAATATCGCGCTGTCGCCGAGCATCGAGGCGGTGAGCGATCCGGCCGCCATGGCCGAGATGGACGCGCTGCTGGTCGTCACGCCCGCCCAAGCCGTGGGTGCGGTGCTGACGACCATGCCGGTCGGGACCAAGCCGCTGGTCCTGTGTTCCAAGGGGATCGAGGCGGGCACCCGGCGGCTGGTCGGCGAGGTCGCGCGGGCGATCCACCCGCACGCGCCGATCGCGGTGCTGTCGGGACCGACCTTCGCGCATGAAGTGGCGGCGGGGCTGCCGACGGCGGTGACGCTGGCGTGCGAGGAGGCTGAGCTTCGCAAGGCCCTGTCCGCGCGTCTCGCCGCGCCGCATTTCCGGCCCTATGCCACCGACGATGTGACCGGTGCCGAGATCGGCGGCGCGATCAAGAATGTCCTCGCCATCGGTTGCGGCGTGGTCGAGGGTGCGGGGCTGGGCCAGAATGCCCGTGCCGCGCTGATCGCGCGCGGTTTTGCCGAGATGACGCGGTTCGGGCTGGCGCGCGGCGGCCGGGCGGAGACGCTGGCGGGACTATCGGGGCTGGGCGACCTGGTGCTGACCTGTTCCTCGACCGCCTCGCGCAATTTCTCGCTGGGCGTCGGGCTGGGGCAGGGGCGGTCGGCTGCCGACCTGCTCTCCGACCGGCGCACCGTGGCGGAGGGTGCCTTCACCGCCCCCGTGCTGCGCCAGGCGGCGGCCGAGGCGGGCGTCGACATGCCGGTGTGCGAGGCGGTGTGCCGCCTGCTGGAGGGCGCGGCCGTCGGCGAGGTGATCGGGGCGCTGCTCGCCAGGCCACTCAAGGCCGAGGGCGTATAGGCTTAGCGGAGCACCTGCCGCGCCAGTGTGCCGCAGGCCGCATTCTGCGCCTTCGGGCCGGTATCGCCGGTGATCGCCCGGCCGATCGACTTGAAGATATTGCCCACCGACTTCACCTCTTTCGGGATGACGAGGTCGGGCTTTTCGAGCGTTCCCGCCACCGTCGCTGCGCCCGCCAGCCGCAGCGTCGCGCCCTGTTTCGGCGCGCCGGTCAGGGTCAATGCCAGCCGTTCGTCGGGGAAGGACACGGTTCCCCGCCCGTCCAGCCGACTGCGCGAGGTGTCCACGACCAGCGGATTCGCGCGGCCCGTGCCGTTCGTCATGTCCACGCCCAGCACCAGACAGCGTAACGTCGCCCGACCGCTGTCACCCATGAACGCCGCCCCCGCATCGAAGCCCAGCGCCGCCGCATAACGATCGGGCAGCGTCCCGTTGGCGACGACCAGTCCGATCCGCCCGTTCGAGCGGCCCACCGCGTCGCGCACCGTCTCGCCCATCCCCGCCAGCTTCGCGCGCGCCGCGACCCGGCCGGTGATCTTCGTCTCGCCCGACAGCGACAAGACGCTCGCGCCGCGCAGGCGCAAGTCGAGCGAGAGCGTCGGCAGCTTCGCGCCGTTCCGCTGGTCGATCACCGCCTGTCCAGTGACCAGCCCCTCGTGAAGCGCCAGGCGGATGGCGTCGATGGTCAGCAGCTGATGGGCCATCACCATCCGCCCCGACAGGCCGGTGATGGCGGAGGGCCCTTGTGCGCTGACCACCCGGCCGACCTTGAAGCGGATGGTCCCGTCGGTGGTGTCGATCTTGCCGATATCGATCCGGGTGTTGGGCACCAGGCGCGGCCCGATCCGTCGTTCGAGCGCAGCAGCCTCGGCGCGGCCTTGCGCGGAGGACAGATCGTCGAAATCCAGCTGCCGCGCGGTCACTTCGCCATCCAGCAGCGTGCGGCCGCCCTTCTTGTCGACGGTCAGATGCCCCGCCAGGTCGGAACGGCCGATCCGCCCCTTCAGGTCGGTGATCGTCCAGCGCGGGCGTTCGTGGCGGACATGCGCGGTCAGGGCGACGGCGCGGGTCTGGAACAGCCCGGCCTCGATCACCGCATCGATCCGCTTCAGGTCGTCGGCGCGGGCATCGAGGTCCAGCGTCATCTCATCGGTGTCAAGCGGCCGGTCCATCGTCCCCACCGCCTTCATATTCAGCTGGTCGCCCGCGATGGTCGCGGTGAAGGGCCAGCGGCCGGACTTCACCGCCGCGCCGGTAAAGGCGATGCGGACGGGGGTTCCACGCACCTTGCCCTGTCCCTGGGCGATGACGCCCTTGTCGGGATCGGCGGCGACGGACAGGACGGCCTCGCGATCCTCCTTGGCGTCGCGGTAGCTGACCACGCCATCGGTCACGGTCAGCCCCTGCAGATCGGTCGAACTGCCGCCCTCTTCGGGCTCGCCGGGGCGTGACCAATTGGTGCGGCCCTGCTTGTCGCGGACCAGCGCCAGGCGCAGGCCGGAGACGCGGATATCCTCCGGGACAAAAGCTCCGCGCAGCAAGGGCCAGACGGAAAAGCGGATGTCCGCCCGCTTCACGCGCGCGAAATCGCCCTGACCGGCCCAACCGGCCTGCGGAATCTTCAGCTCCTCGACCGCGATGGTGGGATGAAAGCCGATGCTGTCGATCCGGTGGACCGATCCGATCGTCACCGGCCGTCCGAACCGCTCGGTCGCCGCGCGGCACACGGCACTGCGCAGCATGCCCCAGGGAAAGACCGCCAGTATCAATAGGAGGAGCAGCGGCACTCCGATCAGCATCCCCGCCGCCACCCGCGTCCAGCGCGGCCATCCCCCAACCTGTGTCATGATGGTGCGACGCGTGACGGCGGCGTTCGTTCCGCCTGCGTCAGGACCAGAATGGCCGCATGTTGCTCCCGACGCGCCCGCGCCCTAGATATGGCGAAATCCGTTTTCGGGAGCCCCCACGTTGGTCCTCATCCTTCAGATTCTTCAGATACTGCTCAACGTCGTCTGGTGGATCATCATCGTGCAGGCGATCCTGTCCTGGCTGATCGCATTCAACGTCATCAACACCTCGAACGATTTCATCCGTTCGGTCTGGTACGCGCTGCAGAAGATGACCGATCCGCTCTATCGCCCGATCCGGCGCATCCTGCCCGATTTCGGCGCGCTCGACCTGTCGCCGATGGTCGTGCTGCTGGCGGTCATCATCTTGGGCAAGATCCTGGATACCGCGATCGCCAATGCGATGTACGGGGGCGCGGTCGTCGTCGGCTGATGCCCGCCTGGACCCCATGCGATGACGGGATTCGGATCGCGGTTCGGGTCACGCCGCGTGGCGGGCGCGATGCGCTGAGCGCGGGCACGGAGGAGCATTTCGCCGCCCGCCTGTCCGCCCCGCCGGTCGACGGCGCAGCCAATGCGGCGCTGGTCCCGCTGGTCGCCAAGCATTTCGGGGTGCCCAAGCGCGCGGTGACGATCATCGCAGGCGAAACCGCGCGATTGAAGCGGCTGCACGTCGCGGGCGACCCGCATACACTGGCGCGTATCGCGCAGGCGCTTTATGGCGATCACCCATGAACAGCGCCACGATCATCGACGGCAAGGCGTTCGCCGCCGGCCTCCGCACCCGTATCGCCACCCAGGTTGCGACCTTCCGCGAAGCGACCGGCCGCGCGCCCGGCCTCGCGGTCGTGCTGGTCGGCGAGGACCCCGCCTCCAGCGTCTATGTCCGCTCCAAGGGCAAGGCGACACGCGAGGCGGGCATGGAGAGCATCGAGCATCGCCTGCCCGCCGACACCGATCAGGCGACGTTGCTGGCCCTCGTCGAGCAACTGAACGTCGATCCTGCGGTCGATGGCATCCTCGTCCAGCTGCCCCTGCCGGGCCAGATCGACGCGCAGGCGGTGATCCAGGCGATCGACCCCGACAAGGATGTCGACGGTTTCCACCCGGTCAATGCCGGGCGACTGGCGACGGGCAGCGAGGGCTTCGTGCCCTGCACCCCACTGGGCTGCCTGATGCTCCTCAAGAGCATCCATCCCAACCTGTCGGGCATGGACGCCGTGGTCGTCGGTCGCTCCAACATCGTCGGCAAGCCGATGGCGCAGCTGCTGCTCGGCGAAAGCTGCACCGTGACGGTGGCGCACAGCCGTACGCGCAACCTGGCCGAAGTGGTCGGCCGCGCCGATATCGTCGTGGCGGCGGTCGGCGTGCCCGGCCTGGTCAAGGGCGAGTGGATCAAGCCCGGTGCCAGCGTCATCGATGTCGGCATCAACCGCACCGAGACGGGGCTGGTCGGCGATGTCGAATATGACACGGCGGCACAGCGTGCGGGCGCGATCACGCCGGTGCCGGGCGGCGTCGGGCCGATGACGATCGCGGTCCTGTTACGCAACACGCTGGTCTCGGCCGGTCGGCGCGAGGGCGTCGCGATCGACCAGACGGCGCTGTAAGGCCGTGCTCGAACTCTATATCTCCTCGCTGATCACCTTCTTCGTGGTGATCGATCCGCCGGGCTGCGCGCCGATCTATGCGGGCCTCTCGGCCGGGGCGACGCCGCAGCATCGCCGGGCGATGGCGATCCGCGCGGTCACCGTCGCCGCCATCATCCTGTTCGTCTTCGCGCTGTTTGGCGAGGCGCTGCTCCACGGCCTGGGCATCGAGATGGCGGCGTTCCGCATCGCGGGCGGCATCATGCTGTTCCTGATCGCGCTGGAGATGGTGTTCGAGAAGCGCACCCAGCGGCGCGAGGACCGCGCCGCCAAGGTCGCCGACGATCCGCACGAGGCGGAGGACGTGTCGATCTTCCCGATGGCGATGCCGATGATCGCCGGACCCGGCTCGATCGCGACCGTCATGCTGCTGATGAGCCGCAATTCGGGGCTGGAGGCGTCGATCGTCGTGCTGGGCGCGATGGTGTCGATCCTGCTGCTGACGCTGATCGCGCTGCTGGCGGCGGGGCCGCTGATGCGGCTGCTGGGCGCCAAGATCGAGGCGGTCATCACCCGCGTGCTAGGCGTCCTGCTCGCCGCGCTGGCGGTGCAGTTCGTGATCGACGGGGTAATGGTCAGCCTGAAGTGAACTTCATTCCTCCCCTGCAAGGGGAGGTGGCAGGCCGTCAGGCCTGACGGAGGGGTGTCACCCTCTCGATAGCGAGTGGCAGGCCGGATTGCCCCCGGCAATCCTCGAACCCGCGGGGCGGGTTCGACCTGCCGCTCCCCTCCGACGCGCTGCGCGCTCCACCTCCCCTTGCAGGGGAGAAATCGCCATCAGCTGATCCGGTACAGCCGGAGCGGCGAACCCTTGGGCAGCGGCAGCGGGGTCAGCCAGCTCGGCTGCCAGCCATGCGCCAGCCGGTCGTAGAATCCGCCCGGCGCCCGAGCCCGGTAATTGGTCGACTCGGCCATGTCGGGACAGATCAGCAGCAGGGTCGCGCCGTGCCGCTTCATGATCGCGCGGGCCTGTGCCTCATTCCCTTGGAACGCGTGCTGCACGTCCAGGATCGCATCGCCATTGCGGTGATAGGGCCCCGCGATCGCATTGTGATGCGTCGTCACGATCAGGCGCGGGCCCAGGTCGACAAAGGTGAACACGGTCGCCGCCGGATAGGCGTTGACCCGTGTCAGCACCGAGGTGCGCACGCACTGCCCGGTCGCGCGGTTGACCCGGTTGGCATAGGCCGTCGGCTGGACCGAGGGCAGATACTGAACGATCCAGGCCGCCGCGATCCCGGTCGGCACCAGCACCGCCAGCACGATGGCGGGCACGCGAAGGAGCGGCGAGCGCAGCCGCAACAGCAGCGGCAGGATCATCCAGAGCAGCGCCGCGATGCCCGGCACCGCCAGCATCTGCGCCGCCGGGGCCGCGCGCGCCTGCCACAACAGCATCAGGCAGGCGAAAATGGTGAACAGCGCCACGGCGGTCCAGCCGATCGTCCGCCGCCGCCACGCCGCGACGATCGCCCCGATCATCCCGATCACCGGCATGATCCCCATCGGGATCGCGACCCGCAGCGGGTGTTTGTAGATCGGCTTGGCCTCACGGACGTTGTTCAGCCAGTTGCGCTGCAGTTCGGGGCTGACCTGTTCGGGGCGGGTCAGGCATTGCGGGAACAGGCTGGCGAAACCGCCCGCAATCACCGCACCCGCGACCACGGCCAGGCCGAGTCGCGCGCCGCGCGACGCCGGGTTGATCCGAGCGAGCAGGAACAGCAGCGCCCCCGCCGCGACCGTCACCGACAGCCAGACCGGGGTCAGCGCGTCGCAGCGCATGGCGTAATTGGCATTGGAGGCAAAGGCCGCGAACCCCGCCGCGCTGCCGCCACCCAGCGTCAGGGCATAGACGGCCAGCCGCTCGGCCTCGTCCCGGTCCCAGACCCAGCGAAGGGTCAGGATCGCCCCCGCCATCGCCGAATAGGGTAGCATTTCCAGCCCGATCGCCAGCGACACCGCGCTGGCCAAGCCGACCAGCGCACCGCCGCGCTTGGCTTGCGGGTCGCACAGGCCCGCCACGGTGACGGCCAGCATCGCCAGCTGCCACCCGTGATGGTCGATGCGCATCGGCATGTACATCAGCTGGGTCGCGCCCGCGCAGAACAGCAGGACCATCGCCAGCGGCCAGGCGAGCGGCGCGATCAACCGCCGCGCGGTGGCCGCGATCGCCAGCATGGTGATCGACAACGGCAGGATCGGCGCCAGGCCACAGGCGAGTCGCTCGGCCCAGGCGGGGGTGGTGAACAGGCGGAAGAACAGGATCAGCCCTGCGATCGGCAGGTCGACGATACGGCTCCAATGGATGTCGAAGCCCACCGGCGGGTTCATCCGATACTGGCGCAGATCATACCAGCCCTGTCCGGCCATCCAGGCCCGCACCTGCATCAGCCGCATATTGTCATCGGTGTCGCCCAGCGACCACCAGCGGATCTGCCCCCAGCGATCGTACATGTACCAGGCGGCGACCGCGACCCAGGCGACCAGCACCCAGCGCCGCCAGTTGCGATCCATCTCGTCCCGCAGACGTTCCAAAGACGCTTCCCTCATACCCGCCCGCAGCTTAAGGCGCAGGACCAAGGCTTCGCTCTATCGTGGGCGGCGCAAAGGGCAAGGTTGGCGACGCGTTGGCACTTCTTCACCATCGGATCGGGCAGATGCGGGACAGCGGGATGCTGGGCCAGATCATCCGGTTTGGCATTGCGGGCGGGTTGTCGACGGTCGTCTATTCGGCGGTCTATCTGCCGCTGACCGCCTGGGTCCTGCCGAAGACACAAGCGGTGCTCGCCGTGCCGCCCGCCTTTCTGGTCGCGGTGATCGTCGGCTTCTTCCTGCACAGCGCCTGGAGCTTTCGCGGGCATGGCACCCGCGATTCCAGCGGCAGGCAGCATCTGAAATTCCTTGTCGTCCAGGGCTTCGGACTGGTCCTCAACGCCGTCTTCACCTGGCTCACGACCAGTGTCTTGCATCAACAACCCTGGGTCGCGCTGATCCCGGTGGTCACGATCACGCCGATCGCGACCTTCGCGCTCAACCGCCAATGGGTCTTCGGATAAGTTCATGGACCGTATCGTTTACGACCGCATGGCCGCGCATGATTCCACCCATTGGTGGTATCGCGCCCGCCGCGACATCCTGGCCGATTACCTGACCCGTTACGGCAAGCTGCCTGGCCAGGCTCGCATCCTGGAGATCGGCTGCGGCACCGGCCACAACCTGCCCATGCTGGCGAGCTTCGGCAGCGTGGATGCGATCGAGATCGATCCGGCCGCCCGCGAGATCGCCTCGCAGCGGCTGGGTAAGCCGGTCGAGGCCGCGCCGCTGCCCGAACTGCCGGGGATCGAGCGCGGGGCCTATGACCTGATCGCGGTGCTGGACGTGGTCGAGCATATCGAGGACGATGTCGCCGCGCTCGCCGCGATGAAGTCCTGCCTGAAGCCGGGCGGCAAGATCCTGATCGCGGTCCCTGCGCACCAGTGGATGTGGTCGGCGCATGACGTGGTGAACCATCATCATCGCCGCTATTCCAAGGGGACGTTGGTCTCGGCGATCGAAAAGGCGGGTCTGAAACCCCGCAAGCTGACCTATTTCAACTCGCTGCTCTTCCCGCTGGCGGCCGCCGCGCGGATCGCCGGACGGCTGACCGGCCGCGACGACAGCGACGATTCGCCGCCGCCCGCGCCGCTGAACAAGGCGTTCGAGGCGATCTTCCGGCTGGAGCGGCATCTGGTCGGCCGCGCGCCGATGACGCCGGGGGTGTCGATCGTGACGCTGGCGGAGCCGGTCTGACGGCGAAGGCCAGGGAATCGTTCACAAACATGGTTCCGCTCCCCGACCCGGCGGGTTAGGGAAGCCCCCATGCTGGACTTTCATCGCGCCGATCTGGCCCGACTGGCCGCGCGGGACCGATTGCGGGGGCTGGCCCCGCAGCGCGGCCGGGATTTCGCTTCCAACGACTATCTGGGGCTGGCGAGCCACCCGCGCCTCGCCGCTGCCATCGCCGAGGCGATCGAACAGGGCGTGCCCGTCGGCTCGGGCGGGTCGCGGCTGCTGCGCGGCAACCACCCGGAGCATGAGGCGCTGGAGGCCGAAGCCGCCGCGTTCTTCGGCGCGGACGCCAGCCTCTATTTCTCGTCGGGCTATACCGCCAACGCCACGCTGCTGGCGACGCTGCCCCAGCGCGGCGACCTGATCGTCCATGACGCCCTGGTCCATGCCAGCATGCACGAAGGGATGAAGCTGTCGCGGGCGCAGGCCGTGGCGGCGGCGCATAACGATCCGGCCGCGTTCGAGCAGGCGATCCGCGACTGGCGCGCGCAAGGCGGCAAGGGCACCGTCTGGATCGCGGTCGAAAGCCTCTATTCGATGGACGGCGACACCGCGCCGCTTGGCCAGCTGTACACCGTCGCCGAGCGGTATGACGCGATGCTGATCGTCGACGAGGCGCACGCCACCGGCGTCTTCGGGACGCGGGGGCAGGGGCTCGCCACGCCCGGTGAGCGGGTCGTCACGCTCCACACTTGTGGCAAGGCCTTGGGGTGCGAGGGCGCGCTGGTCGCCGGACCCGCCATCGTGCGGGATTATCTGGTCAATCGCGGGCGGGGTTTCATCTTCTCGACCGCGCCCTCGCCGCTGATGGCGCGCGGCGTGCGCGAGGCGCTGCGCATCCTGGCCGACGAGCCCGAGCGGCGGACCCTGCTCCACGACCGGATCGCGCTGGCGGGCGAGCGGCTGGGGCCGCACGGCGCGCTGGCACAGGGGACGCCGATCATGCCGCTGATCCTGCACGACAATGGCCGCACCATGCGCGCCGCCGAAGCATTGCAGGCTCGCGGCTTCGACATTCGCGGCATCCGCCCGCCCACCGTGCCGGTGGGTTCGGCCCGGCTGCGGCTTTCCATCACGTTGAACGTCGAGGACGCGGATATCCTGGCCCTCGACCACGCACTCCAAGAGGTTCTGGCATGAGCGCCGTCATCGTCACCGGCACCGATACCGAAATCGGCAAGACCGTCTTTGCCGCCGCGCTGACCGGCGCGTTGGGCGCGCAGTATTGGAAGCCCGTCCAGGCGGGAACCGATGACGAGGGGCATGGCGATGCCGAGACGGTCGCGACACTCAGCGGGCGTCCGGTTCTGCCCTCGGCCTATCGACTGAAGACCCCCTGCTCGCCGCATCGCGCGGCCGAGATCGACGGGGTGGAGATCGATCGCGACCGGCTCGCCCTGCCGCAGATCGACGGTCCGCTGGTCGCGGAGGGCGCGGGCGGGGTGCTGGTGCCGGTGACACGGCAGATGCTGTTCGCCGACCTCTTCGCGCATTGGGGGCGACCGGTGGTGCTGGTCGCGCGGACCGGGTTGGGCACGATCAACCACAGCCTCTTGTCGATCGAGGCGCTGCGGTCGCGCGGGGTGCCGATCCTGGGCGTGGCGTTTGTCGGGGACGCGGTGGAGGACAGCGAGACCACCATCGCCGCGATCGGCGGGGTGAAGCGGCTCGGCCGTCTGCCCCGCCTCGCCAACCTGTCCCGCGAGACACTGGCGGAAGCGTTTGCCGCGAATTTCGATGTCGAGGATTTCCGATGACCTCGCCGGTTTGGCATCCCTTTACCCAGCACGGCCTGGGCGAGCCGATCCCCCGGGTCGCCACCGCCAGCGGCGCGGTGCTGACCACGGTCGACGGGCGCGAGGTCATCGATGCCATCTCCAGCTGGTGGGTGACGACGCACGGCCACAATCATCCGCGCATCAGCGCCGCCATCGCCGCGCAGGCGGGCAAGCTCGACCAGATCATCTTCGCGGGCTGGACCCATGAACCGGCCGAAGAGGTCGCCGCCGAGCTGGTGCGGATCACCCCGCCCGCACTGACGCGGGTCTTCTTCTCCGACTCCGGCTCGACCTCGGTCGAGGTCGCGTTGAAGATGGCGCTGGGATACTGGCTCCACCGGGGCGAGCCGCGCGACCGTATCCTGGTCCTCGAACACAGCTATCATGGCGATACGATCGGCGCGATGTCGGTCGGTGAGCGCGGCGTGTACAACCGCGCCTATGCGCCGCTGCTCTTCGATGTCGGCACCATTTCCTTTCCTACCGACGTGCAAGCCACGCTCGACGCGCTGGAGGCAGAGTGTCGGGCGGGCGCGGCGGCATTCATCGTCGAGCCGCTGGTCCTGGGCGCGGGCGGGATGCTCTTCTACACGCCCGAGACGCTGGCCGCGATGCGCGGCATCTGCGCCCGCCACGGCGTACTATTCATCGCCGACGAGGTGATGACTGGCTGGGGCCGCACCGGCACGCTGCTGGCCTGCGAACAGGCAGGGGTGGTGCCCGATATCCTGTGCCTGTCCAAGGGGCTGACCGGCGGCGCGGTGCCGCTGGCGGTGACGCTGGCGACCGAGGCGATCTTCCAGGCGCACTGGTCGGAAACCGATCGGTCGAAGCAGTTCTTCCACTCGTCCAGCTATACCGCCAACCCCATCGCCTGTGCGGCGGCGGCGGCCAATCTGGCAATCTGGCGCGACGAGCCGGTGCAGGCGCGCATCGATGCGCTGGCCACGGCGCAGGGACGGCATCTGGCGGCGATCGGCGGCGAGGCGGCGGTCCGCAACCCCCGGCAGCTCGGCACCATCGCGGCGTTCGAGCTGGGCGCGGGGCAGGATTATCTCTCCGACCTCGCCCCCCGGCTGCTCGGCCATTTCCGCGAGCGGGACCTGCTCGTCCGGCCGATGGGCAACACCGTCTATGTCATGCCGCCCTATTCGATCACGCCGGAACAGCTCGGTACAGTGTGGACCGGCATTCACGAGGCGATCGATCGTTTCGGACGTTAAGCCTATTCCTCCCCTTGCAGGGGAGGTGGCAGGCCGTAGGCCTGACGGAGGGGTGTCCCCATATCGATAGGGGGACACCCCTCCGTCACGCTTCGCGCGACACCTCCCCTTACAGGGGAGGAAAGGGTACAGCGCCCTTTGACTTTACCGCACGTCCTTTGCTTTATCCGGCGGCGATCAGAAAGGGAGACGGCATGAGCGTGGCGGCGGCAAGAGCGATGGGGGCTCTGGCATCGATGACGGCGCTGTGCTGGGGGCTGGCGGTCTCCGCCCAGACGACGACCGCGCCCGCAACACCGCTGGGGCCGATCAATGCCGATCTGCCGCAGGGGGGCGATGCCTATCGCCGCGCTATCGTGGCGACGCCGGTCGCCGCCTCCAGCTGGACGCTGTCCGCCTGGGTCCAGCCCAAGACGGTGCAGGGCAAGGGCACGACGATGCTGATCGGCGGCTTCGGCGATCCCAAGGCGGGCCCGCGCCGCTATCTGGCGCTGGTCGACGGCCAGCCCGCGCTCGTGACCGAAGCGGGGGTGGTGCAGGGCGGCGGCGATGCCGATCGCAACAAATGGACGCATATCGCCGCCAGCTATGACGGAAAGGTCGTCCGCCTGTTCGTGAACGGGCGACAGGTGGTGCAGCGTGGTTTGACGCTGGAGCCCGTGACCGGCGTCGCGACGCTAGCGCCGCGTGATTACCAGCCGGTCTTTGCGGGCAAGGTCATCGATTTCCGCATGGTGCGTGAGGTTGTCGATCCGCTGACCCTTCGCCTGGCCGCCCGGCGCGCGCCCGACCCGGCAAAACTGGCGCTGCAGACCGGCAGCCCCAGTTGGCCCTATCAGACCCGCCAGATGCAGGGGCAGACGGTGCCGCAGGACGCCTGGACCCTGCCCCAGTCAAAGGCCCCGATCCCGACCAGCGGCACGGCCAAGCCCGAGCCCAAGGACGCCGCGCTCGTCTCCACCGCCACCGGCCAATGGGCGGTCAATGGCTGGCGCCTGATCGAGGCGGCCAAGGTCGGCCCCGGCGGCGCGGACCTGTCGCAGGGCAATTTCGACGCGAGCAAATGGTATGCCGCGACCGTGCCGGGCACGGTGCTGACGACCCTCGTCGATCGCGGGGTCTATCCCGATCCGGCGGTCGGGCTGAACAATTTGGCGATCCCCGAGACGCTGGCACGGCAGGATTATTGGTATCGCACCGAGTTCGACACGCCGCCCGAGGCGGCCGGGCGGCAGATGTGGCTGACCTTCAACGGCGTGAACTATTCGGCCGAGGTCTGGGTCAATGGCCGGATGACGGGTACGATGAAGGGCGCCTTCATCCGGGGCCGCTTCCCGGTGACGCTGGCCGCCGGGCGCAACGCCATCGCGGTGCGGGTGTCGCCGCCGCCGCATCCGGGCATTGCGCATGAGGAGTCGATGACCGCGGGAGTCGGCGAGAATGGCGGCGTCCAGATGATGGACGGCCCGACCTTCGTCGCGACCGAGGGCTGGGACTGGATTCCGTCCGTGCGCGACCGCAATACCGGGCTGTGGCAGGGGGTGACGCTGGCCGCGACGGGCCCGGCGGTGATGGGCGATCCGCAGGTCGTGACGACACTGCCCAAGCCCGACAACTCGGTCGCCGATATCGAGATCGCGGTGCCCGTCACCAACACCGGGCAAGCTCCGGTGACGACGACGGTGCGCGCGGTGTTCGACGATGTGGTGGTCGAAAAGCCGGTGACGGTCGCCCCCGGCCAGACGATCCGCGCCGTCCTGTCGCCGTCCGAGTTCCCGCAGCTGTCGGTCAAGAACCCGCGCCTCTGGTGGCCCAACGGCTATGGCGACCCGGCGCTGCACAAGCTGGCCATCACGGCGGCGGTCGATGGCGCGCTGTCGGATAGCAAGGCGTTGCGCTTCGGGATGCGGCAGGTGACCTATGACCTGTCGCTGTTCGACGATGACGGCGATCTGGAGCGGGTGACGCTCGACCTCAACCGGGTGCGCGGTGGACCCAAGGTGATCGACACCAGCCACAAGGGCATTCGCAAGACCGCCAATGGCTGGGCGATGAGCTTCACGCCGGGCGGCGACCAATCGGCGGCGGTCTCCAAGGTCACCGACGATCCGCGCCTTTCCCCCTATCTGACCTTGCGGGTCAACGGCGTGCGGATCGCGGCGCGCGGCGGCAATATCGGCATGGATGACTATATGAAGCGCGTCGACCGCGCGCATCTGGAGCCGTTCTTCCGCCTGCACCGTGACGCGCATCTCAACATCATCCGCAACTGGGTGGGCCAGAATACCGAAGAGAGCTTCTTCGACCTGGCCGACGAATATGGGTTGATGGTCCTGTCCGATTTCTGGGAGTCGACCCAGGATTACAATATGGAGGCCGAGGACCCGCAGCTCTTCCTCGCCAACGCGACCGATGTGGTGCGCCGGTTCCGCAACCATCCCTCGATCGTCGCCTGGTTCGGGCGGAACGAGGGCGTGCCGCAGCCGATCCTCAATAACGGGCTCGACACGCTGCTGCGCGCCGAGGACGGGACGCGGCTCTACATGCCCTCGTCCAATGCGGTGAACCTGCAAGGCTCGGGGCCCTATAACTGGCGGCCGCCGGTCGAATATTTCACCACCCACGCCAAGGGCTTTTCGGTCGAGGTCGGGACCCCCTCGCTGCCGACGCTGGAATCCTGGAAGCGTGCCATCCCGGCCGAGGCGGATCGCTGGCCGATCGGCGACGTCTGGGCCTATCATGACTGGCACCAGACCGGGAACGGCGCGGTCAAGAGCTTCACCGATGCGCTCGAAAAGCGTTTCGGCGCGCCCACGGGCCTCGAGGATTTCGAGCGCAAGGCGCAGATGATGGAGTATGAGTCCTACCGCGCCATCTTCGAGGGGATGAATGCGGGCCTCTGGACCGAGAATTCCGGCCGGATGCTGTGGATGACCCAGCCCGCCTGGCCGTCCTCGGCGTGGCAGATCTTCTCGTCCGACTATGACACGCACGCCGCCTTCTACGGCGTGAAGAAGGCCGCCGAGCCAATCCATGTCCAGATGAACCTGCCCGACCACCGCGTCGTGCTGGTCAACAACACCCGCGACGCGCTGAAGGGAGTGCAGGTGCGCGCGCGTGTCGTCGGGCTCGACGGCCGCAGCGAGGGCGATCAGGAGGCAAAGGTCGTCGCCAACGCCGAGGGCGTCACGCCGGTCTTCAACCTCGACCTCGCCTCGGCGATGAAGCGCGGGGCCGTGCTCGTCCGGCTGGAGGCGACCGATGCGGGCGGGCAGGTGCTGTCGACCAACAGCTATTGGCAGGCGGCGGACGATGCGGGCTACCGCGCGCTGACGACGATGGGCGCAGCGACGGTCACCGCGAATACCAGCCTGGAGGGGCAGGGTGAGGAGACGACCGCCAATATCACCCTGACCAACAGCGGCACGGTTCCGGCGGTCGAGACCAAGCTGACCGTGATGAACGCCGATGGCACCCAGGTGCTGCCCGCCTATTTCAGCGACAATTACGTCACCCTGCTGCCCGGAGAGACCCGCGTGATCGAGATTCGCTTCCCAAGTGCCAAGGCGGACAAGCCGACCGTTGCGATTCGCGGCTGGAACGTCACCGCGACCCAGGCCGAGCTGCGTCCGTGAGCCGTCTGGTCATCACCGCGCTGATCGCGCTGACCCTCGCAACGCCAGCCCTTGCCCAGCAAAAGGAGACGGATGCCCAGCGCTGGACCCGCGAATGGGAGGAGCGGTTGCACAACGACTTCGCCTATCTGGCGCGCTACCGCGACGACAATGCCAGGCTCGCCGCGCCCGTGGCGGGGCAGCCGCGTATCGTCTTCATGGGCGATTCGATCACCGAGGGCTGGGTCGGCAAGATGCCGCAATTCTTCGTGGCCAACCGGATCGGGCGCGGGATCAGCGGGCAGACGACCTCGCAGATGCTGCTGCGCTTTCGCCAGGACGTGATCGACCTGAAGCCTGCCGTCGTGCAGATCATGGCGGGCACCAACGACATTGCGGGCAATACCGGCCCCACGACCGACGCGCAGGTCGAGGGCAATATCATGTCGATGGTCCAGCTGGCCCAGGCCAATGGCATCCGCGTGATCCTGGCCTCCATCCCGCCTGCCGACCATTTCGAGTGGAAGCCGGGCCTACCCACCGCGCCGCGCATCGCCACGCTGAATGGCTGGTTGAAGGAGTATGCGGCCCGCGTCGGCGCGACCTATGCCGATTACTGGTCGGTGCTGCATGTCGGCGATGCGCTGAACCCCGCTTACGGCACCGATGGGGTGCATCCCAATGCGGCAGGCTATGCCGCGATGGCGCCGGTCGCCGACGCCGCGATCAAGCAGGCGCTGGCCAAGCCTCAGCCGCGCAGGACGCGATAGTTCAGCCGGGCGGTCGCGATCGGACGGTCGCGATCCTCCTGCCAGGCGGTCGCCTCGATATGGGCGGTGCGCTGGCCCAGGCGCAGGATCGTGCCGACCGCGCGCGTCGGATGCTGGTCGCGCCCGGTGCGCAGGTAATCGGTGGTGACCGTCACCGGCTTGATCCGGCCGCCGCCCTCCTGCGACAGGCGGTGGGTGAGCGCGGCGATCCCCGCCACCTCCAGCAACCCGGCGATCGCCCCGCCCTGGAGCAGGCCGGGCCAGCCCATCACATGCTCGCCGAACGGCAGGACCAGCTCGGGCACGTCGCCGACCCACTCGATCGAACAGCCGAGCCACTCGGCATAGGGCGGCAGGACCATCGCCTGTCCGATCGCGGTGCGCGGGGCGCTCATGCGGCCATGCCGATAAAGGTGCCCGCGACATGCGCGACGGGATCGTCGGGGTCGCCGTCATGCGCGATGCCCCGGACAAAGGCGATGCTGCGGGTGATGCGATAGCATTCGCCGCGCCCGACCACGGTGCGCTCCGGGATCGCCGGGCGCAGATAATCGACCCGCAGGTCCAGCGTCACATGCGGCTCGAACTTGCCCCGTTTCAGCCAGACCGCGACGCTGGTCGCCATGTCCATCATCGCGACGATCGGGCCGGAGGCGAGCACGCCGCTGGCCGGATCGCCGATCAGGCGCGGGTCGTATGGCAGCGCCAGCTCCGCCCAGTCGTCCCCATGCGCGCGGTATCCGATGCCCAGATGCCGTCCATGCCCGCCGCCCAAGCCGCCCATCGCGACGAAGCGTTCCATATCGAACCCCATGGGGCCATGGTCTACACGAGCGGCCACGAAGCGCAAAAGGAGAGCGACATGGAAAGCCGGGTGACGATCGCGGTCGAGGAGGGCGTCGCCGATGTCCGGCTGGCGCGCGGCGAAAAGCTGAACGCGATCGACCGCGCCATGTTCGACGCGCTGGCCGAAGCGATCGAGACGCTGGGCGCGCGGCCCGACCTGCGCGTGGTGGTCCTGTCGGGAGAGGGGGACGGCTTCTGCTCCGGCCTCGACATGGCGGCGATGGCGGGGGGCGACCTTGCCGGGCTGGACCTTGCGGTGCGGAGCCATGGGGCCGCCAATCTGGTGCAGCAGGTGGCGTGGGGCTGGCGGATGCTGGCGGTGCCGGTGATCGCGGCGGTGCATGGCGTGGCCTTTGGCGGGGGGACGCAGATCATGGGTGGCGCCGATATCCGGCTGGCGCACCCTGCGACCCGCTTTGCGATTCGCGAGGTGCATTGGGGCATCGTCCCCGACATGGGCGGCTTCGCGCTGTGGCGCGGGGTGCGCGAGGATATCTTGCGCGAATGGATCTACACCGCGCGCGAATTCGACGCGGCCGAGGCGCTGGCGGCGGGGTTCGTCACCCGGCTGTCCCACGATCCGCGCGGTGAGGCGCTGGCCCTGGCGCGCAAGATTGCCGCGCGCAGCCCCGACGCGGTGCGTAGCGCCAAAAGGCTGTTCGGGGCGATGGGATGCGCGCCGGAGGAGATGCTGGCGATGGAAAGCGCCGAGCAGCTGGCGTTGATGCGCGGCGAGAACCACCGCGAGGCGGTACGGGCGAACATGGAGCGGCGCTCGCCCGTATTTCGCGACGTTTGAGGAAGGCCGTTCCCTCACCCCAAGCGATAGCCCCTCCCGCAGGCGGGGGGGGGTGGGGAGGGCAGCGTGTCTCACCGAGACTGTCGCCCGTGGCATGCCCTCCCCCCATCCCAGTTTCAGGTAAACGATGCTCCGCATCGTTTAGGTCATGCCGGGGGCATGACCGACCTGAAACTCGCCTGCGGGAGGGGGCGTGCCTGTGGCGGATAAAGGGCCCAAACAAAAAGGGGGAGCCTCTTTCGAGACTCCCCCCTTCCTTCGGCTCTCGCGGAAGAATTACTCAGCGGTCGCCTTGATGATCTTGCCCGGATTGCGGGGCGGCTCGCCCTTGGGCAGCGCGTCGACATGTTCCATGCCGCTCTCGACCTGGCCCCAGACCGTGTACTGGCGGTCGAGGAAGCGCGCGTCGTCGAAGCAGATGAAGAACTGCGAATTGGCCGAGTTCGGATCGTTGGTCCGTGCCATCGAGCAGGTGCCGCGCACGTGCGGCTCGGCATTGAATTCCTGCTTCAGGTTGGGCTTGTCCGAACCCGACATGCCGGTGCCGGTGGGATCGCCGCCCTGCGCCATGAAGCCGGGGATCACGCGGTGGAACACGACGCCGTCGTAAAAGCCTTCATTGGCAAGGCCGCCGATGCGCGCGACATGCTCGGGCGCCAGGTCGGGGCGCAGGGTGATGACGACATCGCCGCTCTCGAGCGTCAGGGTCAGCTTGGAAAAGGTCTCGGCCATAAGGGTTCTTCCTTGGTTGATGGTGCGCAGGTAGGCGTTCACACGCCCGCTGGCAAATGCCGCCGTCGCAGTTTAGAGGCGTGACACAGCGTTCATGATCGATCGAGGGAGGCCGAGATCAGCGACACCGAACTCCCCGAACTCGAAACCGAAACCCAGTTGCCCGAAACGCAGCTGGACGAGGATGACCGGCTGAAGCCCGAATATGTCACCAGCGTGCTCGCCGCGCTGGAGGATGGCGACGACGAGGGCGCCCGCGCGCTGGTCGAGCCGCTCCACCCTGCCGACATCGCCGACCTGTTCGAGCTGGTGGGCGACGAGGAACGCGTCAACCTGGCGCGGGCGGTCACCGACCTGCTGAACGGCGACGTCTTCGCCGAGATGAACGATTATGTGCGCGAGCAGCTGATCCAGGCGCTCGAACCGCATGAAGTCGCCGATATCGCGTCGGAACTCGACACCGACGATGCGGTGGCGATCATCGAGGACATGGACGAGGACGAGCAGCGCGCGGTGCTGCGCGCGCTCGACCCCGACGACCGCGCCGCGATCGAGGAGGCGCTGTCCTTCCCCGAGGAGTCCGCCGGTCGCCTGATGCAGCGCGAGCTGATCGCGGTGCCCGAGCATTGGACGGTCGCCCAGACGATCGAGTTCCTGCGCGACGACGAGCAGCTGACCACCGATTTCTGGGAAATCTTCGTCGTCGATCCCGGCCACCGGCCGATCGGGACGTGCCAGCTGTCCTGGATTCTCCGCGCGCCGGGCGGCATCGCGATCGGTGACGTGATGAAGCGCGAACAGACGCTGATCCCGGTCGACATGGACCAGGAAGAGGTCGCGCTGCGCTTCCAGAAATATGCGCTGATCTCGGCCGCCGTGGTCGATGCCAGCGGACGATTGGTCGGTATGATCACCGTCGACGATATCGTCCACATCATCCAGCAGGAGGCGGGCGAGGACGTGCTGCGCCTGTCGGGTGCGGGCGAGGGCGACATCAACGAGCCGATCCTCGACAGCTATAAGAGCCGCGTCCGCTGGTTGATCGCCAACCTCGTGACCGCGATGGTCGCCTCGTCGGTGATCGCGGCGTTCGAGGGGACGATCGCGCGGATGGTGGCGTTGGCCACGCTGATGCCGATCGTCGCGGGCGTCGGCGGCAATGCGGGCACGCAGACACTGGCGGTGACGGTGCGTGCGCTGGCGACCAACCAGCTGACCCAGTCGAACACGGCGCGCGCGATCATGCGCGAAATTCGCGTGGCGATGATGAACGGCCTGACCGTGGCCGCCGTGATCGGGATCGGCGTCAGCCTGGTCTTCGGCAATCCCGCGCTGGGCATGGTGATCGCGGCGGCGATGCTGACCAACATCATCATCGCCGGGCTTGCGGGTGTGCTGGTGCCCGTCACGCTGGACCGGTTCGACGCCGATCCGGCGGTGGCGTCGTCGGTGTTCGTGACGATGACGACGGACTCGATCGGCTTCCTGGCGTTTCTCGGCCTGGCCACGGCGTCGGGCCTGACGGGGTAAGGAATTCCTCCCCTTGCAGGGGAGGAATTTCAACGATTTCTGCCCCCGATCAAAACTATGGCGGTCGCGCGCCACCATGCTTATGATCGTCCCCCGCGCAGCCGGGGGGCCGCGTCCGTTCCACCACCCGCCCCAAGCGGTCTATTTAAGCAGCGCGCATGAATCGTTTTGCCATCGGTATCGCGGGTATATTTGTCATTCTGGCCATCGCGGTGGCCCTGTCGACCGACCGGCGCGCCATCCGGCTGCGCGTCGTCGGCGCGGCCTTTGCGTTGCAGGCGGGGATCGCGGTCCTCATCCTCTACGTGCCCTGGGGCAAGCATGTGCTGCAATGGTTGTCGGGCGGGGTCGCAGGGCTGCTCAGCTATGCGAATGAGGGGACCAAGTTCCTGTTCGGCGCGCTGGCGTCCGATCCGCTGGGCCGCAATTTCGCGATCCAGGCGCTGCCGGTCATCATCTTCTTCGCCGCACTCGTCTCGATCCTCTATTATCTGGGGATCATGCAGCTGGTCGTGCGCTGGCTGGGCGGCGCGATCGAGAAGGTGATCGGCGTATCGAAGGTGGAGTCGCTCTGCGCCGCCGCCAATGTCTTTGTCGGCCAGTCCGAATCGCCGCTCGTCATCCGCCCCTATCTGGCGAGCCTGACCCCGGCACAGCTGTTTACCGTGATGACCAGCGGCATGGCGGGCGTCGCGGGCACGATCCTGGCGGCCTATGCCTCGATGGGCATCTCGATCGAATATCTGCTCGCGGCCAGCTTCATGGCAGCGCCGGGCGGCATCCTGATGGCCAAGATCATCATGCCCGACCGGATCGAGCCGCCAGCGGGCCAGCTGCCGCTGGGCGATGTGATCGAGGACGAGAAGATCGCACTGGCCGAGGCGACCCATGACGAGGAAAAGCCCGCCAACATCATCATGGCGGCGGCCCAAGGTGCGCAGACCGGCGTGAAGCTGGCCGTTGCGGTCGGCGCGATGGTGCTGGCTTTCGTCGCGCTGGTGGCGCTGGCGAACGGGCTGCTTGGGGGGCTGGGCAATCTGATCGGCATTCCGGGCCTGAGCTTCCAGGCGCTGCTTGGTTACGTGTTCCAGCCGATCATGGCGCTGCTCAACGTGCCGTGGAAGGAAGCGGGCATCGCGGGCGGCCTGTTCGGCGAGAAGATCGTGCTGAACGAGTTCGTCGCCTATATCGACCTGGGCAAGCAGACCGCACAGCTGTCGCCGCGCACGGTCGCGGTCGTCACCTTCGCGCTGTGCGGTTTCGCCAATTTCTCCTCGATCGCGATCCAGATGGCGGTGACCGGCAGCCTTGCCCCCAACCAGCGGCCGACCATTGCCCGCCTGGGCATCCGTGCGCTGGTCGCCGGGAGCCTGGCCAATCTGATGTCGGCGGCGCTGGCGGGCCTGCTGATCGGCTAAATTCCTCCCCTGGAAGGGGAGGTGGCAGGGCGAAGCCCTGACGGAGGGGTGTCACCCCTATCGAGAGCGGGACACCCCTCCACCAGCTTCGCTGGTCCCTCTCCCCTTGCAGGGGAGGAATCACAGACATTTTTCCGGGGTTGATCCTGCGTGGCGGGGCGTTATGGCGCGCCTTGTCGGCCGTAAGAGCCGACTCACACTTAGGATCACAATGCCCCGATCTAGTCCCTTGTCCGGCGACGAGGACAGTAGACGCTTCGGCGTCCACATCCTTGCCGACCGTCTGACGGGCCTGACGGGGTCGCCGAGCGCGGCCCGCTAACGCCGTATCTCGCCGACCTCCGCCGGGCTCGACCACATGAACCCGAAGGAGGTCTATCATGACCCGTACCCTGTTCCGCGCGCATGTCCGCGCCCATTCCCTCGCCACGCTGATGGCGAGCGTTCCCCTCGAGCGGGCGCGGTTGCTTCGTGCCGTCGCCACCACCCGTCCGCAGCCCCTGCGCCGCGAGCGTCCGTCGGCCTGATCCAAGGGGACCATCAATGATCAAGATCGTGTCGCGGGCCGCGCTGTGCGGCCTGTTCCTCGTCGCGCGTCCCGCCTTTGCGCAGGACGCCCCGCAGCAGGATGTCGCCATCCACGGCCAGGCGACCTTCGTCGCGCAGGGCGTGGGCGGTTTCGCCTCGCCCTATGTCGGCGACAACAGCCTCACCCCGCGCCAGCTGAAGGAAACCGCCGACGTCACCGCCTTTATCGGCGCGCGCGCCTGGAAGGGTGGCGAGTTGTGGGTGAATCCGGAGATCGACCAGGGCTTCGGCCTATCCAACACGCTGGGCGTCGCCGGTTTCCCCAGCGCCGAGGCGTATAAGGTCGGCAAGTCCGAACCCTATTTCCGGCTGCAGCGCGCCTTTTTCCGCCAGACCATCGGCCTGGGCGGCGCGTCGGAGACGGTGGCGGGGGTGGCCAACCAGCTGGGCGGATCGCGCTCGGTTGACCGGATTGTCCTCACCATCGGCAAGTTCGGGGTGGGCGATGTGTTCGACACCAACGCCTATGCGCATGACCCGCGCGGCGATTTCCTGAACTGGTCGGCGGTCGATACCGGCAGCTTCGATTATGCCGCCGATGCCTGGGGCTATACCACCGGCATTGCGGGCGAACTCTATCGTGGCGACTGGACGCTTCGCGCCGGGCTGTTCAACCTGTCGACCATTCCCAATGGCGAGCGGCTGGAACATGGCTTCGGCCAGTATCAGATCGATGCCGAGGTCGAGCATCGCCACAGGCTTGCCGGGCGGCCGGGATCGGTACGCTTCGGGTTCTTCCGCAATCGCGGCAGGTTCAGCCGTTTCGACGAGGCGCTGGCCTATGCCGCGGCGACCGGCGGCGCGGTCGATCCGTCGGTCACCCGGCGGCGGATGACGCGGGTCGGCGGCTATATGAACATGGACCAGGCGCTGACCGATACGCTGGGCCTGTTCGCCCGCGTCGGGGTGAGCGACGGGTCGATCGAGCCCTATGACTTCACCGATATCGATCGCACCGCCCAGATTGGCGGGTCGCTGAGCGGCAAAAGCTGGGGCCGGGCGCAGGACCGGGTCGGGCTGGTAATGATCGCCAATGGCATCTCGGCCGAGCATCGCCGCTATCTGGCGGCAGGCGGCCTGGGCGTGCTGGTCGGCGACGGCAAGCTGCCCAACGCGGGCGCGGAGGAAATTGCCGAGGCCTATTACGACGTCGCACTGTTCCGGGCGCTCGCGGTGACGCTGGATGCGCAATATGTCGAGCATCCGGGCTACAATCGTGATCGCGGACCTGCCCAGATCCTCGCGGTGCGCGTCCACGGCGCGTTCTGACATATTTTCCTCCCCTGTAAGGGGAGGGGGACCATGCGCAGCATGGTGGAGGGGTGTCCCGCTCTCGATAGGGTGACACCCCTCCGTCAGGCCTTCGGCCTGCCACCCCCCCTTCCAGGGGAGGAATGGGTTACCGCGTCGGCACGGGCTCGGCCCCCGAATAATCATAGAAACCGCGCTTGGTCTTGCGACCATACCAGCCGGCTTCGACATATTTGATCAGCAGCGGGGCGGGGCGGAACTTCGGATCGCCCGTCCCCTCGAACAGCACTCGGGTGATTTCCAGGCAGGTGTCGAGCCCGATGAAATCCGCCAGTGTCAGCGGCCCCATCGGATGGTTCAGCCCCAGCTGGCACGCCGCGTCGATATCCGGGATGGTCGCCACGCCTTCGCCCAGCGCGAAGATCGCCTCGTTGATCATCGGCATCAGCACGCGGTTGACGATGAAGCCGGGCGCGTCATTGGCATGCACCACGCGCTTGCCCAGTTCCTGCGCGAAGCTTTCGACCCGGGCGACCGTCTCGTCCGAGGTGGCAAGGCCACGGATCAGCTCGATCAGGCCCATGACGGGTACGGGGTTGAAGAAGTGGACCCCGACGAAGCGCGCCGCGTCGGGCGCGGCCTGCGCCAGTCGGGTGATCGGGATGGACGAGGTGTTGGTCGCCAGGATCGCGGTGTCGGACATCGCCCTGCCGACCTCCTCGAAGATGGCGCGCTTGATCGCCTCTCGCTCGGTCGCCGCCTCGATAACCAGCTCGCATCCGGCCATGGCGGACAGGCTGCCCACCGGCTCGATCCGCGACAGCAGCGCATCGGCGTCGGCGCGGGTCGTCTTTTCCTTGGTCACCAGCCGATCGAGCGCCTTGGCGATGCCCGCCTTGCCCGCTTCGGCCCGCTCGGCCGAGACATCGGCCAGCTTGACCGCATAACCCGCCGCCGCCGACACCTGGGCGATGCCTGCGCCCATTTGTCCGGCCCCGATCACGCCCACTGCCTTCATCGCGAACTCTCCTGTTTTCCGGCCCGATTCTTTGGCCCATATCCTCGGTCGCGTTGCCCTATCCGGTTCGGAACGGGACCGCCAGCAAAGGGGTTGATCGGGAATGATGCGCTTGAACCCGGGCCTATGGATCGCACTGGTCGCCGCACCGGCCATGGCCGCCGTGCCCGATACGCCCCGGCCGGAAAAGCTGAAGCTGTTCCGCGACTGGATCGTCGCCTGCGACAATGGCGGGGCGTGCGAGACGGCCTCGCTCGCAACCCAGGATTCGGCACTGCAGGATGTCGGGCTGATCGTGGCCCGTGACGGCACTGGCCAGGTCACGGTGCGCGTACGCGACATGACCGGCACGGCGAAGACGGCGAGCGTCAGGATCGATGGTCGCACGATCGCTTCCACCCTGCTCGACCGCGATGGCGAGGGCATTTGGCGGGGCGCTCATGCCACGGCCCTGGTCGCCGCGATCGGCAAGGGGCGGCGCGCCGTGCTGACGACTCCGGCCAACCACCGCGTCTCGCTCAACGGGGCCGCCGCCGCCCTGCGCTATATCGACGCGCGGCAGAAGCGCGCGGGCACGACCACCGCGCTGATCGCCCGCGGCGCGGCGCGCTATCGGGGCAGCCCCCCGGCGCTGCCCGTGGTGCAGATCGTTACGCCACCGCCCGGTGCCGCGCCCGCCATCCCCGCCACCGCGATCAGCGAGGCCCGGCGTCGCTATGGCTGTGTGGTCGATGACGGCAGTCCGTTCAGTGCCGACGCGCATCGGCTCGACCGGCGGTCCACGCTGGTTCTGATGTCGTGCGGGGCTGGGGCTTATAATTATCTGGTCAAGCCGCTGATCTGGCGCGACGGTCGGCTGAGCCCCGCACGCTTCGATTTCACCTATCATTTCGGCGAGACGCCCGAACCCGACCAGCCCGAAATCCTGGTCAATGTCGAATGGTCGCCTGCTGGCCGCCTGTCGAGTTGGGGGAAGGGCCGGGGGCTGGGCGATTGCGGCGATGCGCAGACCTTCGGCTGGGACGGCACGCGCTTCCGCCTGCTCGAAGCGGCGCAGATGACCGAATGCCGGGGGGCGATCGACACGTTGACCGTGTGGCGCACGCGCGTGGTGCCGGTGACCGCACGTTAGGAGATACGCGATGCTCGAACATCTGCCCGCCTGGCTGGGCAAGGCGATGAGCGGCTGGCGCGCAGGCGTCGAGTCGCTGGCGATCGTGCGAACCGAGCTGACCCCGCCCGCTGCGATGCGGCTGAACAGCCCGGCCTTTGGCGACATGGCGCGCCTGCCTGAGCGGTTCACCGCCGATGGTGCGGGCGTGTCGCCGCCCCTGGTCTGGGGCGATCCGCCCGAGGGCACCGCGATGCTGGCACTGTTGGTGGAGGACGCCGATGCGCCGACGCCGCAGCCGTTGGTCCATGGTATCGTGTGGAACCTGCCGCCCGTTGCCGGCGACTTGGCGGAAGGGGCGATTGTCGCGGACGGCGCGGGCACGCCGGGGGCCGGGGATGTCGGGCGCAATTCCTATTTCAGCGAAGGCTGGCTGCCGCCCGATCCGCCGCGCGGTCATGGCGAGCATCGTTATGTGTTTCAGCTGTTCGCGCTGGATGCCGTGGTCGATATCGGCGGCGCTACGCCGGGCCGCAGCGCGATGGTCGAGGCGATGGCGGGGCATGTGCTCGCCGCCGGGGTGCTGACGGGCGCCTATTCGCGGGAGGAGGAAGCGCCGGTCGGGCCGGTCGGGGCCGTCGCAACCGCTTGAGCGGAGGCGTGGGGATTGCTCACCGGGCGGCCGGGCATCGGATAGCCCGGCCGGGGTAGAGCGCGGTCATATTCAGGCGATCGGAAAGATCGGCGCGGCGGAGGTGATGGCAAGACCGGCAAAGACAAGCGCGCCGACAACCGAAACGAGGATCTGGCGAGTCTGGAACGAAGCGAACATGGTGAAACTCCCTGTGAAAGCCGGTCGCCCATCTATTGGGTGACCGATGCCAGGGACTTTGCAGAGAGCGTGCCAGTTTCTTAAGACATTGATTTGTATGGTTATTATTCTCTGTCGCGAGAAAAGTGGGAAAATGCGCCATTCGTGGTGCGCAATTCCCACCATCCCATGGCAAAAAATCACTAGTCGTTGAAGGCGCGGTCGCGGCCTTCGTTCTTGGCGCGATAAAGCAGGGCGTCCGCGCGCGCGAACAGTGTTTCCTGCGTGTCGCCGGGGCGGAAGGCGGTGATCCCGGCGGAGAAGGTGATCTCACCGATCATCGCCCCCGTCTCGCGCACCCGCAAGCGCCGCTCGCGCACCGCGTCGCGCGCTCGCTCGATCATCGCGGCGGCTTCTTCGTTCGACAGGTCGGACATCAGGATGGCGAATTCCTCGCCGCCATGCCGACACACGACATGCCCCTTGCCCTGTTCGGCCAGGATCGCCCCGATCGAGTGGAGCACGCGGTCGCCGACCGCATGGCCCAGTTCGTCGTTGATCCGCTTGAACCGGTCGATGTCACACAGCGCCAGATGACAGCTGCGCGGTGCCTGGAAGCACTGGCCCAACGCCTAGTTGAACGCCAGGCGATTGGCCAGCCCGGTCAGCGGGTCGCGCCGCGCGGTCGCCCGCGCCTCGGCCAGCTTTTCGCGCAGCGTCTCGGCCTCGGCCGTGGCCTGTTCCAGCCGTAGCTCGGCGGCATTGACCCGTTCCAGCATCGCACCGGTCAACCGGGCGAGCGCCGCCAGGCCGATCGTCTCGCCGCGGGAAATCACCTCGGCATTGCGCGCCAGGTCGGCACCGAATTCGGAGGTGTCGGCTTGGATCGCGCGGATGACCGCGGCAAAGGTCTCCACCTGGTTCTGGGTCTGCGCAGCCAGCGCGTCGGACTGCGCCTCCGGCGGCGGTGTGATCGTGCGGGGAACGGCGGTCCGCGCGGGCGGAGCGGGGGCGGCGACGGGAAGCGGCGCGGGCGGCGGGCCGCCCAGCCGGACGATATCGTCCTGATGCAGGCGCACCCCGTCATCGACCAGCGACGCCACCGCCTTGGCCAAGGCGCCGTCCGGCTCCGTCAGGATCGCATGCACAAAGGCATAGTGCGTCGGATCGGGCGACAGCCGATGGTCATCGAGAAAACGACCGATCCTGTCGAACAGGCGGTCGGATGTCCCGACCGCCTCCTGAATATCCCCCTGCATTCGATTGTCCGTATGGCCCCCCCAGCTCATGTCCGCGCCCCGAACCGAGAAATCAGCGACGGTTTTTCAGGTCGCGCACCGCCGCCAGCGTGGTGGCGACATGCTCGGCCGGATTCATGTCATCGTGAACGAAGACCACGCGGCCACGCTGATCGATGACGTAACTGGTGCGCGAGGTGATGTCGCGGCCCTCGATCTGGCGGCCCAGCGCGACGTCGTAATCCTTGACGATGGCGGGTCCGGCGCTCGCGACCGGGAACTTGCCCGCGCATTCCGCCTTGGAAAAGGCGGCCAGCTTGTCCACCGGATCGGCCGACATGCCGATCACGCGCGCGCCAGCGGCCTTGAACGCATCGATCTTCTCGGCAAAGGCGCGCGCCTCGGCGCTGCAGCCGCTGGTGAAGGCGGCGGGGAAGAAATACAGCACGACGGGGCCGTGGCGCAGCTGCTCCTTCAAGTGCAGCGTAAAGACTTTGCCCGCCACCGCGCCACGCGTGGTGAAGTCGGGCGCCGTCGCGCCGGGGCGCAACGCAGCTGTCGCAGGCACAGCCGCCGCAACCGCCAGAAGAACGCCTAACCAAGCCTTCATCGCGCTATTCCTCTCGATAAACAAGGTTAACGCCTATCCTGTAAGCGGCTCGCCGTCCATTGCCGATCATTCATGGCTACCCTATTCAGGTTAACATGTCCGTACATGTCACCGATATCGATCTGGCCCTGCGCCTGGCCGACGCCGCCGGCGCTGCCATCCGTCCCTATTTCCGCCGCGAAATGGGGCTGGAGATCAAGGAGGACCGGTCGCCGGTGACCCTGGCCGATCGCGAGGCGGAGTCGGCGATGCGCCGCATCCTCGACGCGGAACGCTCGGGCGACGGGATTCACGGCGAGGAATATGGCGTGAAGGACGGCGTGACCGGGCGCCAATGGGTGCTCGACCCCATCGACGGCACGCGTAGCTTCACCGTGGGGCGCCCAATCTTCGGCACGCTGATCGCGCTGGTGGAAAATGGCTGGCCGGTGCTGGGCATCATCGACCAGCCGATCGCGGGCGAGCGCTGGCTGGGTGTCGCCGGGCGACCGACCCTGTTCAACGGGCAGCCGACCCGCACGCGGCCCTTTCGCGAGCTGGACGGCGCGACCATCGCGACGACCAGCCCGCATCTGTTCGACGACGAGGACGTGCCGCACTTCATGGCGCTAGTCGCGGCGGTCAGCGGCAATTCCCCGCGCCAGGGGCCGGTCTATGGCGGCGACTGCTATAATTACGGCCTGCTGGCGAGCGGGCATATCGATATCGTGTGCGAATCCGGGCTGAAGCTCCACGACTTCGCCGCGCTGGTCCCGGTGGTCGAGGGCGCAGGCGGGCGCATGTGCGACTGGAACGGCGATCCGCTGACGGCCGACAGCGCGGGCCATGTGCTCGCGATCGGCGACCCGGCGCGCACGGACGAAGTGCTGGAGGCGCTGCGCAACGTGCCGCATGGGCATGACCATCACGATCATTGATGGGGGGCGGCGTTGGGCAGCGCACTGCTACGCCTTTGCTTCGGCCATATAGGGCAGCAATGGTATGACTGGCGTAATTACCGACGCGTGCATCAAGTGTAAGTACATGGATTGCGTCGAAGTCTGCCCCGTGGATGCGTTCTACGAGGGCGATAACATGCTCGTGATCAATCCTCTGGAATGTGTGGACTGCGGATGCTGCGTCGAGGCTTGTCCCGTGGACGCCATCGTTTTTGATACCGAAGCACGCGCCCAGCCGTGGTTGGAACTGAACGCCAAATACTCGGCGATATGGCCAAATGTGACATATGATGGTGGGCAAACACCGCCTGATGCGAACCAATATGAATCTGTCGCTGGGAAGTTCGAGCGCTATTTCTCGCCGGTGCCTGGAAAAGGCGATGGTGGTTCGCGGGTCAGGTCAGGCTTAGTCAACCCATGTCGCAGATGTGCGGATGAAACAGTCCGGGGCAAAGTGATGCGGATGATTCGGGTATTCTGGCGCTAAAGAACATTGTCTGACGTGTCCGCTTTTTGTGCCGAGGTGGCGCGGATCGGCGGCTTTCAAAAAATCCCCAGGAACTTCTTCCGCTGCGCCTTGGCCTCGCCCGGATTGCCCTTTCCGTCCTCCGCCTTGGCCGTCGTGCCGCGCCCGACATCGTCGCGCTTGTCGCCCTTGGCCGTCCGTTGCGCGCTGGCCCGTGCCCCTGCCAGCACCGGCCCGCACGCCGCCGCCTTGGCGTCGCCGACATCGACGAACGCCAGCACACCCGCGAGCGGCGTAGCCACTACCGCCAACCCCAGGCCCGCACCCGCCCGCGCGAGCAGGTCGCCACTGATGGGGTTGATGCCAGGATGCGCGAAGCTGCCGGTGATGCCGACCGGTGACTGGCCCGAGAACAGGCTGAAGGTCTTGGCGTCGGCGCGCACCGCTATGTCCAGCGCTTCGTTGCGGAAGCTGAACCCACCGCGCCCTGTAACAACGTTCTTCGACGTGTCGATCAGGATCGGGTCCGCCGCCGCCACGCCGCCGCGCACGGTGAAGGCGATCAGGCCGCAGTTGATCCGCACCGGTTCCTTCAATTCCTTCTCGAACATCTTCTGGACGAAGGTGCCGATGTCGAGTTCGGCCAGCTGCGCATTCTTGGTCCATAGCGAGCCCGCAGGCAGGATAAACGCCATCCGCCCGTTCGCGCTCGCCAGCGAATCATGAACCGTGTCGCCACGCCCGGTCAGCTGGACGCGACCCTTGACCGTGCCGGTCGTCCCTGCCTCCGCCACGCCCCAGCCCGCCAGCAACCGGCCGAGCGGGGTCGGCGACAGGCGGATGTCGTAGCGGACCAGGCTGGGCCGCTGGCGCGTGTCGAACAGCAGGTCGGACGACACATCGCCGCGTGCCATCGCGAACTTCAGCGGCGACAGGGTCAGCTTGCCGCGATCGAGCGCCAGCGTCAGGTCGACATTCGAGATCGGCACCCGGCGCGACCGCACGGTGCGGATCGTCCATTTCAGGTCGGCATCGAAGCGCTGCATCGTCGCCACCGGCAGCGCGGCGTCGGGCAGCAGGCGCTGCGGCCCCACGCCGGTCGCCGCAGCGGCGGCCTCCGCGCCCTTGGTCGCGACGATATCGGGATTGTAGCCGATGAACGGCGCGGCATCGATGATGTCGAGCTTCTCGGTCGCCAGCGTCGAATCGAGGTGCAGCCGCTCGCCATGTGTGACGGTTAGTTTGCCCGCCAGATCGCTGTCGCCGAACGTGCCCTTCATCTTGGTGAAGCGATAGACGTCACCGTCCTTCACCAGCTGCGCGCGCAGGTCATAGGTGCGGGTGCGCGGAATGACGACACCGATGACCTCCAGCAGGGTCGACAGATCCTTGCCCCGCGCATGGGTGCGCAGCGGCACATCCTCAACATCGGCGATGGAGGGCAGGGTGCCGGTGACATCGACGATGTTGCCCGCCGCGCGCATCCGCGCGACCAGCTCGTTCTTGCCGCGATTGGCGGTCGCGTCGGGGGAGAGCAATTGCGCGTTGAGCACGAACGGCGTTTCGCGAATGACGCCCTTGCCACGCACCCCGACCGCGCGGCCGATGCGGGCGTCCTGCGACCGGAAATCCTCGAGCGCCAGATCGGCCGTTACCTGCATCCGGGGATCGCGATAGCGGACGGTCGTGCCCTTTACCTCGGCCACGTCGATACGCGGGAATTCGAGCCGCTTGCCGCCCTTCTTCTCGCTGAACGTCCATGTGTTGCTGCGGTGGTCGGGCGTCCATTCCAGATCGACCGCGCCATTGGTCAAGGCCAGCCAGGTGAAGCGCCGCTTGCCGAACAGCAGCGACAGCGGCGCGATGCGCGAATCGATCCGGTCGGCGGTGAACAGATTCGGCCGCGTCGCCCAGCCGGGGTTGGAGATGGCGATCTTCTCGGCGACGAACTTGATCCGCCACGGCGCGAAATAGAGCTGGAAGTCGCCGCCGACCGTCACCGTCCGATGGGTCAGCTTTCCGACGATCGACTCGAACGAATGGCGCAGGAAGCGGCCCTTGGTGACAAACAGGACCAGCCAGATCGCGGCAAGGACGGTCAGCAGGCCGATGAGGAGGCGAATCGCCCAGCGGCACCACCCGGCACGGGCGGCGGTGGGACTAACAGGGCTGTCGGCCGCGTGCGCCTGATCCATGGAATAGCCAAGCGCCCGAGCGGAGCGGCGGTTCCGCCCGCGCGCATCGGTTGCATTGCGGCGCGGCTTCGTCTATGCGGCGCGCTTCCCGAGCGAGGTGACACGAACGGCCCGGCCATCAGGGCTGCCGCGGCCGTTTCTGCCTTAGCTCTAGCGAAAGGAAAAAAAATGCCCAAGCTCAAGACCAAGAGCGGCGTCAAGAAGCGCTTCAAGCTCACCGCGACCGGCAAGCTCAAGCACGGCGTCGCCGGCAAGCGCCACCGCCTGATCAGCCATAACGGCAAGTATATCCGCCAGAACCGCGGCACCTCGGTCCTGTCCGATGCCGACACCAAGACCGTGAAGGCCTGGGCGCCTTACGGCCTGAACTGATTTCTGGAAGGGTAGAAAGATATGGCACGCGTCAAGCGGGGCACGACCACCAAGGCGAAGCATAAGCGGATTTTGGATCAGGCGAAGGGCTATTATGGCCGTCGCAAGAACACCATCCGCATCGCGCGCCAGGCCGTCGAAAAGGCCGGTCAATATGCGTATCGCGACCGCAAGGTTAAGAAGCGGACCTTCCGTGGTCTGTGGATTCAGCGCATCAACGCGGGTGTCCGGGCCGAGGGCCTGACCTATTCGCAGTTCATGCACGGCCTGAAGCTGGCGGGCGTCGAACTGGACCGGAAGGTCCTGGCCGACATCGCCATGCACGAGGGCGAGGCCTTCAAGGCGATCGTCGCTCAGGCGAAGGCCGCTCTGCCGCAGGCCGCGTAATTCGCGACTGACGGACTAGCGCCGGAAATCAGGAAAGGGCGTCGGTGGGTTTCCACCGGCGCCCTTTTTTGTTGGGATATTCCTCCCCTGCAAGGGGAGGTGGCAGGCTGAAGGCCTGACGGAGGGGTGTCTCGGTCAGCGAGGTCGTTCCTCGCGAGCGGCTACACCCCTCCACCACCGCTGCGCGGCGGTCCCCCTCCCCTTGCAGGGGAGGAAGGGTTTTTCACCTCAATACCGGACCGTCACCGTCCCCAGGATCGAGCGCGGCGCACCGTAATACCCGCCGTCGAAGGTCAACGCCGTCAGATACTTCGCATTGGTCAGGTTGCGCAGGTTCGCCGACAACGCGATCCGCGACGTGATGTCATACTTCGCCATCAGGTCGACCAGCGCATAACCGTCCTGCCGGACCGAGCGGGTCTGGGTATAGATCACGCTTTGATACTGGGCCGACGCACCCACCTTGAGTGCAGGCAGCGCGGGCGGCGAATAGACGATGTTGAGGCGCCCGGTGTTGCGCGGCACGAACAGGCGGGCGGGGTCGCCCTTCTGATCCTCGACCCGCATCAGCGTATAGCCGCCGGTGACCTGCACCCCCTCGGCCAGCCGTCCGCCGACCTCCAGCTCGATGCCCTCCGATTTGGCGTTCACCCCGCGCGAGACGAAGCGGCCGTTGACGAAGCCGATGCTCTCGGCGGTGTTGTTCTGGTGGACGCGGAAGATCGCCGCGCTGGCGTTCAGCCGCCCGCCAAACCAGTCGCCCTTGATCCCGGCCTCGATATTCTTGCCGCTGACCGGGTCCAGGATACGGCCGTCCTCGCCGATCGCGTCCTGCGGATTGAAGATCGTCGTATAGCTGGCATAGGCGCTGAGCGACGGGCTCAGGTCATAGGTGACTCCCGCGAAGGGCGAGAAGCGCGTCGTATCGTAATTGGTGTCGACGTCGTAGGAAAAGCCTTTGCTGCGCGCATGGGTGACGTTGCCGCCCAGCATCAGCTTCAACGGATCGGCCAAGCTGAAGCGCACCAGGCCATAGGCGGTCTCGCGCCGGGTCTGGGTGTTCTGGCTCGATGCATAAGCGGTCGAGAAGGTCGTCGGGAAGTTCACCTTGGGGAAATTCCCCTGGAACAGGTCCGGGAAGGGCAGCGTCAGGCCGACCTGCGAATAGTCATAGGACGATCCCTGCTTGTAATCCTGCGCGCTGCGGTTGACGCCGAACATCAACTGATGCTCGCGCCCGAACAGCGTGAAGGGGCCGGTGGCATAGGCCTCCATGGTCAGGTTGCGCGTCTGCGCGCGGAAAGCGCCTGGATAGCTCTTGATGCCCAGGAACTCGCCGGGATTCGCGGGGTCTGGAGCGATGCCGTTCGGGGCGCCACGCACGGGATTGCCATAGACGTAGAATAGCTCGTCCGCCTCGCTGGTCGCGCGGCGCACCGCACTGATCCGTGCGACCCAGTCCCCGGCGAAGTGATGGGTCAGGTCGCCGAAGATCTGCCGGTCGATCACGTTCCAGCCCGCCCATTCGGGCGCGACATTGGTCGATCGCGGCATGTCGATGCGGGTGCCGTCGGTATAGGTGAGTGGCAGGGCACCCCACATCGCGCCATGGCTCTGGTGATCCTGATGGCCGTAACCGCCGCTCAGCACGGTGTCGGGGCCCAGATCCGCCTCGACCACGCCGTAGCCGGTCCAGCGGCGCAAGGAATAGCGGTCGAGATAGCTGTCGGCGTCCGACAATACGCCGACGACACGCGCACGGACATGGCCGTCCTTGGTCAGCGGCGTGCTGACATCGGCGTCCAGGCGCAGGCTGTTGAACGATCCGTACTGGACGCTCGCCGTCGCCTGCAAATCCTTGGTCGGGCGCTTGCGGACGAAGTTGATGACGGCGGACGGATTGCCGGTCGGCGACAACAGGCCCGGCGCGCCGCGCACCACCTCGATATGGTCGTAGATGGCGGTGTCGATCGATCCGGTCTGGATGCCGAAGGCGAAAGGCACGCCGATGCCGTCGATCTGGAAGGTCTGGATGTCGAAGCCGCGCGCCGAATAATAGACGCGGTCGGTCTCGTTCGCCTGGACGTTGATGCCGGGCACCGTCGTCAGCAACTGGTTGACGTCGTTCAGCTGGAAATCGGTGATCTGCTGCCGCGTGACGATGCTGACCGACTGCGGCGTCTCGCGCAGGGTCAGCGGGATGCGCGTCGCGGTCGTCTGTCCATCGATCGTATAGTCGTCCTTGCCCTCGGTCCGCTGGCCGGTGACGATGATCTCGTCACGCGCGGCTTGCTGCGGATCGATGGTCGGGGTGGTCGACGGTGCGGTCACGGCGGCGGCGTTCGCCACCAAGGAAATCAATAGCGTCATGAAACGGCTCCCTTTGAGGCGCCCCTATGAGCGTATTGATGTTATTGCAAGTCAGTATCGAAATCAAAAACAGAATGGCTCAGGCATTCCACGGCGTAACTCTAGCGATCCCAGAGCTCTACCCCCACATGGGCGGCGACATGGCGCTTCATCTGACCAAGGTCGCGTTCGGGGCGGCCAGTATCGATCATCTCGCGGAACGGCTGAAGATTCGGGCGCAGGAGGGGCCGGTCTTCCTGACGACGCGCTATTTGCCCAAGCGGCACGAAGAAGTGGCGGGGCAGGGATCGCTCTTCTGGATTCTGAAGCACCAGTTGGTCGCGCGCTCGCCGATTCTGTCGTTCGGCGAGGCGGAGGGCGGGCGTTGCGCGATCCATATCGATCCCGCACTGGTGCTGGTCCAGGCCCTGCCGCGCCGGGCGCATCAGGGCTGGCGCTATCTGGAGGCGGCGGACGCACCGCCCGACCTGAGCGGCGCGGCAACGGGAATCGAGACGATGCCGCCGGTGCTGGTCGGCAAGCTGGTGGAATTGGGGCTGATCTAGCGTTCTCCTCCCCTGTGAGGGGAGGAGAGATTCTCAGAACTTCGGACCCGCCACGGCCGCGCGGGTCTTTTTCGGTGTATCGGCGAACAGCTTGGCAATGGCGGTGTTGCGCGCATCCTGTTGGGCGTAGTCCCGCGCGGTGAGGCCGGCGATATTGTCGGGCTGGTCGGGATCGGCTCCGGCGGTCATCAGGTCGCGGACCATGCCGATCTCGTGGCGCTGCACGGCGCGGATCAGCGGGGTCTCGCCGCTGGAATTGCCGAGGTTCGGGTTGGCCTTGGCAGCGGTCAGGATGCGGATCATCTCGGGCTGGCCGCCCGCCACCGCCAGCAGCAGCGGCGTGTTGCCGCGCCCGTCGCGCAGGTTCGGGTCGGCGCCCTTCTGGAGCAGGAAGCGCAGATAGGTCTCGTCGCCGCGCTTGATGACGATGTGCAGCGCGCCTTCGCCGGTGCTGACGTCGCGGGTGTTGATGATGTTGGCGCCGGGCTTGTCCAGCATGTTGGTCACGTCATTGCCCTTGGCCTCGCGCACCGCTTGCAGGAATTTATAGCTTTCCGACTGCATCATCTGGGCGAGCGCCGGGGCGGCGACCGCGCCGGTCAGCGCGGAGGCCAGAAGCGCTGCGGTGAACAGGGGGCGAAAGGTCATGAAGGGCATTCCTGAATGGGGGACCATGGCTTGCAACGGGCGATTTATCACAGCAAGGCTGTCGGCGTCATGACCCGATTGCTCCTGTCCTTCCTGGCCCCGCTGGGCCTGATGCTCGCCGGTTGCGGCCCGACCCAGCCCGAGGCGAAAGCCCCGCTGGCGGGCACGAAGATCGGCGGGCCGTTCCAGCTGACCGATGGCAACGGGCGGACCGTCACCGACCGCGACTTCGCGGGCAAGTATCGCGTCCTGTATTTCGGCTATACCTTCTGCCCCGATGTCTGCCCCACCGACATGCAGGCGATCGCGGGCGGCCTGAAAATCCTCGACAAAAGCGCGCCCGCCAAGGCGGCCAAGATTGTGCCGATGTTCATCACCGTCGACCCCGACCGCGACACCGCGCCGGTGGTCGGTCGCTTCGCGGCCGCCTTCGACCGCCGCGTCGTCGGGCTGACCGGTACGCCTGCGCAGATCGACGCAGTGAAAAAGGCCTATGCCGTCTGGTCGGCCAAGGGCGATCCGTCGCCGGGCGGCGGTTATCTGGTCAACCATAGCCGCCAGGTCTATCTGATGGACCCGGACAACAAGCCGTTGGCGCTGGTGCCCGCCGACGAGGGCCCCGAGTCAGTCGCCCGGACGCTGGACCAGTGGGTCCGCTGATGGAGCGTTTCTGGGAAAAGCCGATCGAAAGCCTCGACCGCGCCCAGTGGGAGGCGTTGTGCGACGGCTGCGGCAAATGCTGCATCCACAAGCTGGAGGATGAGGAAACCGGCGAACTGGTGCCGACCAACGTCGCCTGCCGTCTGCTCGACCGGCGCAGCGGGCAATGCTCCAATTATCGCCATCGCCGCGCCTATGTCAGCGAGTGCGTGCGGCTGACCATGGGCAATGTCCGGTCGATCGACTGGCTGCCCACCACTTGCGCCTATCGCCTGCGGGCGGCGAACGAGCCACTGCCCGACTGGCATTACCTCGTCTGCGGCGACCGCGAGGCCGTCCACCGCGCCGGGCAATCGGTACGCGGCTGGACGATCAGCGAGGACGATGCGGGCGATTTCGAAAACCATATCGTGGACCGAGAATTGTGATCGACGAAGTCGTCCGTCATCCGACTGCCAAGACCATCCGCCTCAGCGTCGATCCCGCCACCGGCACCGCGCGGCTGGTGGTGCCCAAGCGCGCCGGGCTGAAAAAGGCGCTCGCCTGGGCTGAGGACAAGAAGGAGTGGATCGCCGAGCAGCGCGCGCGCCTGCCGCGACCCCGGCCATTCGTGCCGGGCTGCGAGATTCCCTTTGGCGACGTGACGCTGTTCCTCGAATGGGTCGAGGGGCGCGCGCGGGTGATCCAGCGCGAGGGCGATCGGCTGATCGCCTCGGGCCCGCTAGAGACGCTGGGCCGCCGAGTGGAGGCATGGCTGAAGCGCCAGGCGCTGGAGATTCTGGCGCGCGAGACGGCGGAGGTCGCGCGGGCGGCCGGGGTGCTGGTGTCGAAGGTCAGCGTCGCCGATCCCAAGGCGCGCTGGGGCAGCTGTGCCTCGACCGGCGCGATCCGCTATAGCTGGCGGCTGGTCCTGGCGCCCGACTTCGTCCGCCGGGCGACGGTGGCGCATGAGGTCGCGCACCGTGTCCATATGAACCACGCGCCGGCCTTTCACGCGCTCGTCGCGACGCTGCTGGGCGAAGACCCCGCGCCCGCCACCGCCTGGTTGCGGCAGCATGGCGCTCAGCTTCACTGGTTCGGGCGGTCGTCCTGACGCTCGCCCTGGCGGTCACGGGGTAGGCCGCGCGGCGGGGTGTTCGACCGCCCTTCGCGCGGGGCCGCGCCGTTGCCGCGCCCGGTCACCCGGTCGATCCACGCCTGGTCCAGCCGCTGTTGCGGTGCGGCGGGCGGGACGGGCGCCGGTTGAGGCTGACCGGCGCCACCCGGCTGCTGGAGCGGGGCGGGGGTGCCGGGTTCGCGGCGAGTCGGGATTTCCACCGCCTCGCTGCCGTCCTCGGGGGCGACCGCCGTGGGGGAGGGCAGCGGATTGCCATCGGCATCGACCGCCGAAACGCCATTATCGGGCTCGCCGAAATAGCTCTCCTCATCCGGCTCCAGCTGCCATTCGGGCAGGGTGACCTGGGTCTCGAACTGCTCGATCGGACGGTTGGCGACGGCGATCTTCATATAGTCGGCAAAGGCCTTGGCGGGCGCGGTGCCGCCATGCAGCCCGGCGACCGGCTTGCCATTGTCGCGACCCATCCAGACGCCGGTGGTGATCCCGCTGGAGAAGCCCAGGAACCAGCCGTCCTTGGAACTGCTGGTCGTGCCGGTCTTGCCCGCGACCGGCCGCCCGATCTGCGCGGCGCGGCCGGTGCCGGTATTGACCGCGGTCTGGAGCAGGTCGGTCATCTGCGCGGCGACATAGGGCGCGACCAGCACCCGGCTGCGATCGACCTCATGGGTATAGATGGTCTGGCCGTTGGCGGTCACCTTGGTGATGCCATAGGGGGTCACCTTCACGCCCTTGTTCGCGACGCTGGCAAAGGCGCTGACCATGTCGATGACATGCACCTCCGACGTGCCCAGCACCATCGAGGGGTGGGTGTTGACCGGCGTGGTGATGCCGAAGCGGCGCGCCATGTCGGCAACCGTCTGGAACCCGACCTCCTGACCCAGCTTCGCCGCCACCGTGTTCAGCGAATAGGCAAAGGCGGTGCGAAGCGAGACACTGCCCGAGTTGCGGCGCGAATCGTTGCGCGGGCTCCAGCCGTCGATCGTGACCGGCTCGTCGACCACCTGGTCCTCGGGCTTGTGGCCCGCCTCCAGCGCGGCGAGATACACGAACAGCTTGAACGCCGATCCCGGCTGGCGGACCGCCGTCGTCGCGCGGTTATAGTTGGTGGAGACGTAATCCAGGCCACCCACCATCGCCCGCACCGCGCCGTCGCGGTCCAGGCTGACCAGCGCGCCCTGCGTCCCCGGCGGGGCATCGGCGCGGATCGCGCTGTCGGCGGCGCGCTGCATGTTCAGGTCGAGCGTGGTCCACACGTCGAGCGGGGCGCTCTGCTCGTCGATCAGCAGGTCGAGCTGCGGCAGCGCCCAGTCGGTGAAGTAACGGACCGAATTCTGCTTGGGCTCGGGCGCCAGCTTCAGCGCCTGGGGATTGGCGTCAGCGGCCTGTGCGGCGGTGATGAAGCCGTTGCGCTCCATCTGCTCGATGACCACGCCCGCACGGCCGACGGCGGCCTCGGCATCGGCGGTCGGCGAATAGTTGGAGGGGGCCTTGACCAGACCCGCGATCACCGCCGCTTCCGATAGGCTCAGATGCTCGGCGCCGTGGCCGAAGAACTTCCGGGACGCGGCATCGATGCCGTACGCGCCGCCGCCATAATAGACCTTGTTCAAGTACAGCTCGAGAATCTGGTTCTTCGAGAATTTCAGCTCCATCGCCAGCGCCAGGATCGCCTCGCGGAACTTGCGGCCGAACTTCTTCTGGTTGTTCAGGAAGATGGTGCGCGTGATCTGCTGGGTGATGGTCGAGCCGCCCTGCTTCCACCGGCCCTTTTCCAGGCGGACCTGGACCGATCGGGCGATGCCGATCGGGTCGACGCCGGGATGCTCGCGGAACCGGCGATCCTCGACCGCGATGGTCGCGTCGCGCATGACCAGCGGAATCTTGTCATAGGACAGCCACTCGCCATAGCTCGGCCCGAGTGAGACGATGACCGATCCGTCGGCGGCGTGGACGCGAATCATCTGCCCGTTGGGCGAGGATTTCAGCTCCTCGAAGCTGGGCAGCTGCGACTTGGCGACGAAGACCGCGATGGCCAGCGCGCCGACCGCCAGCACGGCCAGGCCGATCAGGATCTGCAGGGTTACGACGATCCGGCGCCGCCAAGGAGAGCGGGGCTTGGAGGAGCGGGGCCGGGTGGACCGGGAAGACGACGCGCGAGGCATGAGACGGCTCGCGAATTACAGGGCTTTGGACATGACCACAAGCGGCCGATGCCTCAGCGCCGCTGACCGGGTGATGAACCGATGTTGCACACGCGCAAAGTTGTTAATTTTTTAGAGGTGTTGCGCTAGTACCCGGGAAGACGCCGGATATCGCATGGGGGCGATCTTGGCCGAAAGGACGGGAATGGAGCAGGTCGAACAGCAGCAGGGGACGTCCGCCGAGCGGCGGTCGGGCCAGCGGCACTCGGCCGTCCTCCTGCTGGGCAAGGTCTGCGGCGACGTTCCCGGCGTGTGCCTGGTCCACAATATCTCGTCCAACGGCCTGATGGCGCGATTCGTCGATGTGCCCCGCGTCGGTGATTCGCTGTCCGTCGAAGTGCGCGGCCTGGGCCCGGTGCACGGCACGGTCCGCTGGGTGAAGGGCCAGAAGGCGGGCGTGCAGTTCGATTCGCCGCAGCCCTATCAAAGCATCTTCTCGACCGAGAATGAGGACGGCACGATCCCGCGGCCGCCACGCTTTCCGGTCACGCTGTCGGCCGATGTCCGGTTGGGCGACCGCAAATTCACCGCCGCGATGATCGACGTCTCGGCCGGTGGCGCCAAGCTGGAGGCGGCGGGTGCGGTCCAGCCCGGCCTGGCGGGGCATATCGTCGTGCGGCCGCTGGGCACCGCGATTTCGGGCACCATCTGCTGGGTGAAGGACGGGCGTTTCGGTTTTCGCTTCGTCTCGCCGCTGCCCATCGACACGCTGGCGGCGATCGTCGGCCTGCGCTGAAAGGCGCGGGCGCGCGCCCCGGGGGCGTTCGTCGTCATGATGTCGGATTGTTCTGAATGATCTGGTGCGGTCGAGAAGACTCGAACTTCCACGGCCTTTCGGCCACAACGACCTCAACGTTGCGCGTCTACCAATTCCGCCACGACCGCACTCGATAGTCACCACCGGCAAGCCGGAGGGCTGGTAGGCGGGTGCCCCTAGCAAAGCGATCGGGGCAGCGCAATGCCTTTCGTCCGTCCTTTATCCGCCCTAGGGCAAAAGCCATGACGCCATCCCCCCGCCCCGCCCCCGTTTCCGCCAAGGGCGAGGCGCGTCGGCTGCTCGGTCTGGCCTGGCCGGTGATGCTGACCAGCCTCAACTGGACGATCCTGCACGTCACCGATGTGATCGTCGTCGGGCGCGTCGGCGAGCATGAGGTGGCGGCGCTCTCGGCCAGCCGGTCGCTGACCTATATCGCCATCGTCACCGGCCTGGCCTGGCTGTCGGGCGTGCTGGTGCGCGCGTCGCGGGCGGACGGGGCGGGAGATCTGCCCGCGACCGGCCAGGCGTTGCGCGACGGCATGGTGCTGGGGCTGATGCTGGGCATCGCCGCGATGCTGATCCTTGGGCTGGGCGGGGCAGGTCTGCTCGCCGGGATCGGCGTTGCGCCCGCGTTGGTCGAGCCGGGTGCGCGGGTCGTGGCGGTCATGGCGCTGGGTTATCCATTCCAGATGGTGATGATCGCCGCCAGCTTCTTTCTGGAGGGGATCAGCCGTCCGCGCCGGGTGACGATGGTCAATCTGTCGATCCTGCCGATCAACGCCGCTCTCGCCTGGGCGCTGGCGGGGGGCGAGCTGGGCCTGCCCGCGCTCGGCGCCGTCGGCGCGGCACTGGCCACCGTCATCGCCTCCGCCATCGGCGCGGTCGCGATGGTGGCCAGCGCGATGCGGCTGCCGCGCGGCGGACAGCGCGGCGTGCGGCGGCTGGACCGCGCCGCCTGGACCCCGACGCTGGCGGGAGCGGCCAGCCTGGCGCGGTTCGGGTTCGTGCCCGCCATCGCCTCCGGCCTGGAGCTGGCCGGGTTCGCCATCCTGATCGCGCTGTCGACCCGGCTGGGCGATGCGACCGCGCATGGCTTTCAGATCGTGTTCTCGCTCCACAACGTCACCTTCGCGCTGGCGATCGGATTGGGATCGGCGGCGGGCGTGCGGGCGGGCAATGCGGTGGGCGAGGGGGCGGCGAGGGCGGCGGTGCCTCGCACCCTGCTGGCGCTGGCCATGGTCGTGCTGACCATGGGGCTGTGCAGCCTGTTGCTCTGGACCCTGCCCCAGGCGGTCGTCGGCCTGTTTCCCGCCCTGCCCGAGGCGCGGATGGCGGCGGTGGCGATGCTGATGATCTGGGCGCCGTTCATCCTGTTCGACGGGATTCAGGTGGTGCTGGTCTATGCGCTGCGGTCGCTGAACGATCAGGTCGCGGCGGGGATCAACAGCATCGTCGCCTATTTCCTGGTCACCGGCGGGCTGGGCTGGTGGCTGGTGTCAGAGGGATGGGGGGCAGCGGCGCTCGGCTGGGCCTCCGGGATCGGGATGCTGGTCGCGGCACTGCTCCATGGCGCGCGGTTCGCCATCGTCGCGCGGCGGCTGCGGCGCGAATAACCCCAGGCGAGGGTCAGGCGACGGCGATCAGTTCGCCGCCGCGCCCTCGCCCGCGAAGCTCAGGTCCAGCCGCTTGGAGCTGGGCGGTACGTCCAGCTTGGCCGAGTTGAAGTCGATCGACGCGCCCGGGCCCAGCGTCCGCTGCTGCGGCGCGATCGCCCAGGAAAAGACGACACGACCCTGCGCATCCTTCAGCTCTGCGCGAAGATCGGGCACGCGCTGCGCGCTGGACGACGGATTGATGATCTGGCCCGAAATGGCGAACAGTTCCGAGCCGTTTTCCAGCTCACGCCGCTCGATCGGGTTGGAACGTAGCTCCAGTGCCGATTCGGTGTTGCCCAGGCCCAGCCAGCCGCCGATGCCGGGCATCCCCGTCCACATGATCGCCGCCGTCGCGAGCAGCAGCAGCAGGCAGGCGGCGACCGCCCCGATCGTCCAGCGGCGCACCGGGTTGCGGCGCGCGCGGAAGGGCGGACGATGGGCAAAGGCGTCGAAGCCCGCATCGTCCTGGGTCAGGATCGGCGGCGCAGGTGGCGGCACGATGACCGGCGGCGGCGGGGGCGGCGGTTCGGCGAAAACGCTGTCCGCCGCCGCGTCGACCGGGGCCGTATCGGCCGCGACTGCCACGGGGGGCAGGGGCAGTTCGGGTTCCGGCTCGGGCGGGGATTGGAACCAGCTGTGCCGGCAATGGGCGCAGCGCACGGTCCGCCCCTCCAGCCCGATCGCGCTGTCGGGCACCAGATAGCGGGTGCGGCACTCGGGACATTCGAGGATCATGCGGACAGGCACTTCAACCGACGGGACAGGTCACAGACGGACAGGCCCTTCGATCCAGGCCCCCCCGCCGGGCCAGTAAGCACGCCGCCCCTAGGCGTGGCAAGCGTGAAGCGTGGAACTTGAAGCGCGCGCCCGCCCATGCCAAGGCCGGTCGGGCATGGCGAACATCGTCCAGTTCGAGAATGTCGGCCTTCGCTATGGCGCGGGCGAGGAAACCCTGTGCGACGTCAGTTTCACGTTGCGGTCGGGCCAATTCTATTTTCTGACCGGGGCCAGCGGCGCAGGCAAGACCTCGCTTCTGCGGCTGCTCTATCTGTCGCAGCGGCCCAGCCGGGGCATTATCCGCCTGTTCGGCGAGGATGCGGTGATCCTGCCGCGCGACCGGCTGCCCGGCTTTCGGCGGCGCATCGGGGTGGTGTTCCAGGATTTCCGCCTGATCCCACACCTGTCGGCCGCCGACAATATTGCGCTCCCTTTACGCGTTGCGGGCATGGCGGAGGGCGAGATCGCGCGGGCGGTGCGCGAGATGCTGGCCTGGATCGGCCTGTCCGAGCGGGCGGGGGCGCGGCCCGCGACCCTGTCGGGCGGCGAGCAGCAGCGGGTGGCCATCGCCCGCGCGGTCATCGCGCGCCCCGAATTGCTGGTGGCGGACGAACCGACGGGCAATGTCGACCCGGCCATGGCGGAGCGGTTGCTCCACCTGTTCAACTCGCTCCACCGGCTGGGCACCACGGTGGTGATGGCGACGCATGACTGGCATTTGATCGAGCGGATTCCGGGCGCGCATCACCTGCATCTGGACCGGGGACGCCTGGTGGACCCCGATCCCCTGCCACCGACCCGGCCCATACCGCCCGAGGCGCGGCCTTCGACGCCTGTCCCGCCCGAGGCGCGGCCCTCGACGATCGTGCGGAGCGGCCTGTGACGCGGGCCACTCCAAAGCGCCGCACGGGCGCGGATGCGCGGGCGCTCGACGATGGCGGCGGCGCGCATGTCATGAGCTGGGTCATCGCGATCATGCTGTTCCTGACCCTCTTGTCGGGCGCGGCGGGGCTGGCGACCGCGCGGGCGGCGGGCGCGCTCGACCGGCAGATGGCGGGGCGGCTGACCGTGCAGATCGTCGACGGCGAGACGCAGCGCCGCGATGCCGCCGCCGCGCAGGTGCTGCGGGTCTTGCGCAGCCTGCCCGACGTCACCCGCGCGACCCCGGTGCCGCAGGCCGAGCTGGCCCGGATGCTGCAGCCCTGGCTCGGAACCGATGCGCAAGCCGCCGGACTGCCCGTGCCCGCGCTGATCGATGTCGACCTGGCGAGCGATGCGAGCGCCGCGATCGCGCGCGTGTCGGCGGCGGCGAGCCGGGCCAGCCCCGCCGTGCGGGTCGATGCGCATGCCACCTGGCTGGGACCAGTCGGGCGGCTGCTCGACACCGCCGCCTGGCTGGCCGGGGCGATCATCCTGCTGATGCTGACCGCCACGACCGCCGTCGTGATGCTGGCGGCGCGCGCCGGGCTGGAGGCGCATCGCGGCACGATCGAGGTCATCCACATGCTCGGCGCGACCGACCGGCAGGTGGCGCGCCTGTTCCAGCGGCGCATCGCGCTCGATGCCGGGATCGGCGCGGTGGCGGGCAGCGTGATCGCGGGCGGCGCGATCCTGCTCATCGCGCGGCAGGTGGGGGCACTCGATTCCGAATTGCTGGGCGGCATGCGGCTGGGCGTGGCGGACATGGGCGCGCTGATCGCCTTGCCCTTCGGCTTCGTATTGCTGGCGGTGGTCGCGGCGCGCCATGCGGTGCTGCGCCAGATGCGGCGGATGCTCTGAGATGCTGCGGCTGATCGGTCTGGCGGCGCTTGCCTGGTGCCTGGGGTTCGCGGCCTTCATGCTGAGCCTGCCCCATCCGCTGGAGAACAACACCACCGATGCGATCGTGGTGCCGACCGGCGGGCCGGGGCGGATCGATCGCGGTATCGCTCTCATCCAGGCGCATCAGGCCAAGCGGATGTTGGTCACCGGCGTCGCGCCCGGCGTGCGGCCGATCGACCTGGCGCGCACCTATCACACCTCGCCCAGGCTGTTCGCCTGCTGCATCGACCTGGGCGGCGAGGCGGTCGATACCCGCTCCAACGCCGAGGAGACGGCGAACTGGGTGCGCGAGCATGGCTATCGCACCGTGCGGCTGGTCACCTCCGACTGGCACCTGCCGCGCGCCAGGATGGAGCTGCGCGCGGTGCTGGGCAATCAGGTGCTGGTGCTGGGCGACGGCGTGCCGTCGGAGCCGCGCCTGGGCACGCTGATCAACGAATATAACAAGCTGATCCTGCGCCGGATCGCGCTTTGGACGGGAGTGGGGGCGTGATCCTGTTTCGCAACATCGTCTTCGTGGCGATCTTCTATCCGATATCGGCGGTGATGGCGCTGCTGTCGCCGCTGATCGCGGTTGGCGGGCGTCACGCGGTGATCCACTGGGCGACGACCTGGACACGCTTCCACCGCATCTGCACGCGCTGGATTTTGGGCATTCGGGTGCGGGTGGAGGGCACGCGGCCGACCACCCCGGCGCTCTACCCCGCCAAGCACCAGGCGATGTTCGAGACGATGGAGCTGCAACGCATCCTGGGCGCGCCCGCCATGGTGCTGAAGCGCGAACTGGCCAATATCCCGCTCTGGGGCTGGGCGGTGCGCAAATATGGCGCGATCGTGGTTGACCGCTCGGCCTCGGCGAAGGCGATGCGCGGCATGATGCGCGATGCGCAAGTGGCGGTGAAGCAGGGCCGCGCGATCATGATCTTCCCCGAGGGCACGCGGGTGAAGCCGGGCGAGACGCCGCCGCTGAAGCCCGGTTTTGCCGGGCTCTACCGGATGCTCAACCTGCCGGTGGTGCCGGTGGCGACCGATTCGGGGCTGGTCTGGCCGCGAAAGGGCCTGAAGCGGCCGGGGGTGGTGACGCTGCGCTTCGGCGAGGTGATCCCGCCGGGGCTTCCCCGGGCCGAAGCAGAGGCGCGGGTGCACGCGGCGATGAATGCGCTGGAGAAACTTCCTCCCCTGTAAGGGGAGGTGGCAGTCCGTAGGACTGACGGAGGGGTGTCACGGCCAGCGGGGACACCCCTCCACCAGCTTCGCTGGTCCCCCTTTCCTTGCAGGGGAGGAAAAACTTACCCCTCGTGGTTCCGCCCGAAATCCTCTCTCGCATCGTCCTGGCCTTGGTCGATGATCGAGCGGCGGATGGTGCGGGTGCGGCTGAACAGGTCGAACAGCTCGTCACCCTTGCCCCAGCGGATCGCGCGTTGCAGCTGGCTGAGGTCCTCGGAAAAGCGCTGGAGCATCTCCAGCACCGCCTCGCGATTGGTCAGGAACACGTCGCGCCACATGGTCGGGTCGGACGCGGCGATGCGGGTGAAGTCACGGAAGCCGCCAGCCGAATATTTGATGACCTCGGACTGGGTCACTTCCTCCAGGTCGCTGGCGGTGCCGACGATCGTATAGGCGATCAGGTGCGGCAAGTGGCTCGTCACCGCGAGCACCCGGTCGTGATGGTCGGGAGCCATCAGCTCGACATCCGCACCCAGCCGTCGCCAGAATTCCGCGACCCGCTCTACGCTGAGTTCATCCGCGCCCTCGGGCGGCGTCACGATGCACCAGCGTTTCTGGAACAGCGTGGCGAAGCCCGCCTCCGGCCCGCTGCGCTCGGTGCCCGCGACCGGGTGCGCCGGGATGATCGTCGCGCCGGGCAGCGCTTCGGTGAGGGCGGCGAGCACCGAGCCCTTGCAACTGCCCACGTCGGAGACGATCGCCTCGGCGGGCAGGTCGTCGGCGAACTCGGCCGCGACCGCGCCCATCGCACCGACAGGTACGCACAGGATGACCAGATCGGCGTCGATCACGCTCGCACCCGCCGTGTCGGCAACGTCGTCGGCCAGATCGAGCGCACGCACCGTCTCGCGCACCGCGGGATCGGCGTCATAGGCGGTAATCCGCGCGGTTGGCATGGCTTTGCGCGTCGCCCGCGCGACCGAGGAGCCGATCAGGCCGAGCCCGATGATGGTGATCCGCGCGAAGGGGAGCATTATGCAGCGTCTACCATCTGGCGCAGCGCGGCGACGACGCCCTTCACCTCGTCCTCGGTGCCGATGGTGATGCGCAGGCCATGGCCCAGCCCCTGGCTAGGCAGCCAGCGGACGATGTACCCGGCGTCCATCAGCCCGTGATAGGCGCGCTCGGCGGTCAGCTGGCCCTCGAACAGCACCAGCGAGAAATTGGCCTTGGACGGCACGCAGCGCAGGCCCGCATTGCCCAGCGACGCGATCTGCTCCTCGAACCAGCCGAGCCACTTCGCGTTGTGCGCGCGCGACGCCTCGACAAAGGCGCGGTCGCGGATCGCTTGAATCGCGGCGTTTTGGCCGGCAATGGTCACGTTGAAAGGTGCCCGGATACGGTGCAGCGCGTCGATGATCGGCGCTGCGCCATAGCCCCAGCCGATCCGCTCGGCGGCCAGGCCATGAATCTTGGAGAAGGTGCGCGAGACGAGCACGTTGCTCGCCCGCTCGGCCAGCGCCAGTCCGCCATCATCCTCGCCGGCCTCCAGATACTCGGCATAGGCCTGGTCGAGGACCAGCAGGACATGGGGCGGCAGCCCCGCGTGCAACCGCGCGATCTCGCCCGCGCCTGCATAGGTGCCGGTCGGGTTGTTGGGGTTGGCGACGAAGACGACCTTGGTCTTGTCCGTCACCGCTGCCAGGATCGCGTCGACATCGGTGGCATAGTCATGGTCGGCGACCACCACCGGCTCTGCACCGACCCGGCGGGTCGCGATCTCATAGACCGCAAAGCCGTAGCGGACATGGATGATCTCGTCCCCCGGCCCGGCAAACGCTCCCGCCGCCAGGTGCAAGATCTCGTCCGAACCAGTGCCGTAGATGATCCGCGCCGGGTCCAGCCCATGGACTTCGCCGATCGCCTGACGCAGCGCGGTCGCGCCCGCATCGGGGTAACGCTCCAGATGGGCGGCGGCGGCGGCGAAGGCGGCGCGCGCCTTTTCGCTGGTGCCCAGCGGATTCTCGTTGGATGACAGCTTGGCTACCTTGCGTCCGTCATCGGTCGTCGCGCGGCCGGGGACGTAGGGCGCGATCGCCTTGACCCAGGAGATCGGTTCGGGGGCGGTAAGCTCGGTCATGCGACCCGCCATAGCGGCCTCGCCCTTGCGTTGCCAAGCATCGCGGCCTAGCGGATATCGCTCCATGGCCGCTTCCGTTTCCACGCACTCCCTTGGCGACGACCAGCGTTTCGGTCTGTCGCGCCATGTCGTGCTGCCCGGGCCGCTTCGGCTCGACGGTGGCGGGCTGCTGTCCCCGGTCGAGATCGGCTATGAGACCTATGGCACGCTGAATGCCGATGGCTCGAACGCCATCCTGATCTGCCACGCGCTGACCGGCGACCAGCATGTCGCCTCGCCCCATCCGCGCACCGGCAAGCCGGGCTGGTGGACGCGCCTGGTGGGCGAGGGCAAGCCGATCGACCCGGCGCGGCACTTCATCATCTGCTCCAACGTCATCGGCAGCTGCATGGGATCGTCGGGCCCCGCGACCATCGACCCCTCGACCGCCGAGCCCTGGGGGATGCGCTTCCCCGTCATCACCATCCGCGACATGGTGCGCGCGCAAGCCATGCTGCTCGACCATCTGGGCGTCGGGCAATTGAAGGCGGTGGTCGGTGGATCGATGGGCGGGATGCAGGCGCTGAGCTGGGCGGCGACCTTCCCCGAACGCGTGCGCGCCTGCGTCATGGTCGCCTCGACCGCGCGGCACTCGGCGCAGAACATCGCCTTTCACGAGGTTGGGCGGCAGGCGATCATGGCCGATCCCAAGTGGAATGGCGGCGCTTATTACGAGGCGAACGATCCCCCCGCCGCGGGCCTTGCGGTCGCGCGTATGGCGGCGCACATCACCTATCTGTCCGAAGCGGGGCTGACCGAGAAGTTCGGGCGGCGGTTGCAGGCGCGGCCTGACCGGCCGGACGGCGCGAAGAGCTTCGGCTTCGACGCCGATTTCCAGGTCGAGAGTTATCTTCGGCATCAGGGATTGAGCTTTGTCGACCGGTTCGATGCCAATTCCTATCTCTACATCACCCGCGCGCTCGATTATTTCGACCTCGCCGAAGAGCATGGCGGCCTGCTCGCCAACGCCTTTCGGGGGACGAAGACGCGCTTTTGCCTGGTCAGCTTCGATACCGACTGGCTCTATCCCACCACCGAGTCGCGCGCCGTCGTGCAGGCGCTCAATGCGGCGGGGGCCGCGGCCAGCTTCGTCGAGCTGTCGAGTCCGTACGGCCATGACGCCTTCCTGCTCGACGCGCCCGAGATGAACCGGGTGATCGACGGCTTCCTGCGGGCCGAGCCATGAGCGAGCCGTTGCGTCCCGATCTGGCAATCATCGCGCGCCACGTCGCGCGCGGTGCGCGCGTGCTGGATATCGGCTGCGGCGACGGACAGCTGATGGCGGCGCTGCGCGACGAGGCGGGGGTGGATGCGCGCGGGCTGGAGATCGACCCGGCCAATGTTGCCTCGGCGGTCGCGCGCGGGCTGGCGGTGGTGCAGGGCGATGCCGATGTCGACCTGGCGGGATATCCGGACAAGGGCTTCGACTATGCGATTCTCAGCCAGACGCTGCAGACCGCACGCGCGCCCGACCAGGTGCTCGACCATCTGCTGCGCATCGGCCACCGCGCCTTTGTGTCCTTCCCCAATTTCGCGCATTGGCGGGTGCGGACCTCGCTGCTGTGGGGTGGTCGGATGCCGGTGACCAAGCTGCTACCCGAACAATGGTATGACACGCCCAATATCCACCATGTCACGATCGACGATTTCCGCGCCTTCGTGCGCCAGCGGCGGATCACCGTAGAGGGAAGCTGGTTCCTGTCGCGTGGTCGCCCGACCAGTGCGGCGGCAGCCAATTTCCGCGCCGAACATGCGGTCTTTCTGTTACGTCGCTGAAACGACGACAGTTCGGAACTTTATCTGGATCAAGAGTGTTGAGCCGGAAAGTGACGGGAATTTGACATGAGCCAAACCGCCCTGATCGTGGAAGACGAGATTTTCGTGGCCCTCGATCTGGAGCGCATTCTGACCGATGCCGGCTATCAAGTAGCTGGGATCGCGGCGGATAGCCGCACCGCCATCGAAACTGCGCCCGGCTGCACCTTTGCCTTTGTCGATGTGAACCTGCGCGACGGCGCGACAGGGCCCGACATCGCGCGCCAGCTGGCCGAGCAGTTCGGCGTCAAGATCGTCTTCGTCACTGCCAATCCTGCACAGATCGGATCGAACTGTCAGGCGCTCGGCTATATCCGCAAACCGTTCAGCGAACGGGCGATTCTGGCCGCCGCAGCCATGGCCACCGGCGCGGACGTCGCATCCACCGATTATGTTATGCCGCTCAGCCTGAACGCCTGAGTTCCGATCCTTAGACTTAACGGCCCTTTGCCTTAGCGACAGGGCCCCGTGCCGGGCGGGCGGCTAAAGGCAGCCAGCGGCACTTCGATCGTCACCACCAGACCTTCGCGCCGCCAATCGCGTTGCACCGTTCCGCCCAACTGGCGCACCGCCGACAGCTCGACCAGTTGCGACCCGAAACCGGCATGATCGGGCGTACGCTCCAGCACCGGACCACCCCGCTCCTGCCAGCAGAGCGTAACCATCTCCCCGTCCGGCTGGACGGCCAGTTCGACATGCCCTTCGGTCACCGACAGCGCGCCATATTTGGCGGCATTGGTTGCCAGTTCGTGGAACAGCAGCGCCAGCGGCGTGGCCGATCGATCGTCGACCGGCACATCCTCTCCGGACAGATGGATACGGGTATCGTCATCGCCGCGATACGGATCGAACAGATCGGTCAGCAGGCCGTGCAGCGAGTCCTGCCGCGCCTTGGGCTGCGACTGCGGGCTGTGCGGACGGACGAAGTCGTGCGCGCGGCCCAGCGCGGTGATCCGGTCGCGCAGGTCGCTGGAGATGCCGGCAAAACCCGGATGGCTGCGCGCGGCAAAGGCGATCAGGCCAGAGATCACCGCAAAGATGTTCTTGATCCGGTGGCTCAGCTCCTGACTGACGATTTCGCGCTCTTCCAGTGCCAGCTTCTGTTCGTGAATGTCGGTGCAGGTGCCGAACCAGCGGGTGATCCGCCCCTCGGCATCACGGATGGGCAAGGCGCGACCCAGTACCCAGCGATAGGTGCCGTCACGGTGCCGCAGCCGATATTCGATCTGATAGGGCTCACCGGTCGCCAGGCTGTGGCGCCAGCGCGTCCAGGCCCGCTCCTGATCGTCGACATGGAACATGCCGTTCCACGCTTCACCATCGGTCGAGCCGGGTTCCATGCCGGTGTAGTCGTACCAGCGGGCGTTGTAATAATCGTGATAGCCATCGGGCAAAGTCGACCAGACCATTTGCGGCATGGTGTCGGCCAGGGTGCGGAACCGCTGCTCGCTGTCGGCGACGCGCGCCTCCGAGGCCTCGACGGTCTGTTCGTGTTCGAGCTGGGCGCGGCGGTCCTGCAACCGGCCCATCACTGCGGTCGCCAGGATTTCCAGCCCGCGAAACTGGAAGTCCGTCAGCCCTTGCGGACGCGGTTCGGGCGAGATGACACAGATCGCGCCCAGCGGCACGCCTTCATGCGACAGAAGCCGCGCGCCCGCATAGAAACGGATATGCGGCGGCCCCACCACCAGCGGGAAATCGGCGAAGCGCGGGTCCAGCCGCGCGTCGGGCACGACCATGACGGTTTCGCCCGCCACCATCGCATGGGCGCAGAAGGAGGTATCACGCGGCGTCTGCGGCTCGTCAAAGCCCAAGGCCGACAAGAATTGCTGCGACTCTTCCTCGACCAAGCTGACCAGCGCGACCGGGGTGCCGCACAATTCGGCGGCAAAGGTGGTCAGGTCGTCCAGGCACCCGTTTTCGCGATAGCCCGCCAAATCGTAGCGGCGGATCAGCGCGGTGCGTTGCGCTTCCGTAATGGCCGATGGGTCGAGCATGTCCGTCATCCCATCCTGTTGGCCGATCGCCGAGTCCGCCCGAAAAACCGTGTCCTGCATGTCCTCACCGTGGAGAAGTCCGTCGGCGATCAGAACGGAACGTCGTCATCCAGATCGTCGGCGAAGCCGCCGCCCTGTCCGAACCCGCCACGGTTGCCGCCGTTCCCGCTCTGGCTTGCGCCGCCACCGGAATTGCCCGAACCGCCACGCGCTCCGCCGCCGTAACCGCCGCCCGACGAACCACCGCCAAAGCCGCTCGACCCGCCACCGAAGTCGCCGCCGCCGAAATCATCGCCGCCGCCGAAATCGCTGCCGCCACGGCCACCGCCGCCGCCCTGACCGCCGCCGGGGCCGTCGAGCATGGTCAGCACCGAGTTGAAGCCCTGCAGCGTCACCTCGGTCGAGTAACGGTCGTTACCCTGCTGGTCCTGCCACTTGCGGGTGGTCAGCGCGCCTTCGATATAGACCTTCGAGCCCTTGCGCAGGAAGCGCTCGGCGACGTTCGCCAGACCCTCGTTGAAGATCTTGACCGTGTGCCACTCGGTCTTTTCCTTGCGCTCGCCGCTGTTGCGGTCCTTCCACGACTCGGACGTGGCGATGCGCAGCTCGACCACCTTGCCGCCATTCTGGAAGGAGCGGCTCTCGGGATCGCGTCCCAGATTGCCGACGAGAATCACCTTGTTGACGCTGCCCGCCATGTATCAGTCCTGTATCTTGCCTAGAGGCCGGCGAAGACGGCCAGCCAATATGTGATACCCGCCATGACATAGGCGGTCACGAAAAGGTAGCCCACCATGAAGGCTGGCCATTTCCATCCGTTGGTTTCCCGACGCGTCACCGCGATGGTCGAGATGCATTGCGGCGCGAAGACGAACCACATCAGGAAGGCGAGCGCGGTGGGCAGCGACCAGTTGCGCTTCAGCTTGTCGGTCATCGCCTTCTGCCCGCCCTCATGCTCGGTATCGTCGATGGCATAGACGGTGCCGATCGCCGCCACCGCGACCTCGCGCGCCGCCATGGCGGGGACGAGGGCCAGTGCGATGTCGCGGTTGAAGCCGATCGGACGCACCGCGACCTCGATCCCGTTGGCGATGCGGCCCGCGATCGAATAATCGACCGGCGAAATCCCTGAGCCCTCCGGCGGCTTCGGGAAGGAGAGCAGCGCCCACAGGATGACGGTGGTCAGCGCGATGGTGGTCCCGGCGCGCTTCAGGAAGATCAGCGCCCGGCTCCACAGGCCGAGCAATACGTCGCGCAGATGCGGCCATTGGTACTTCGGCATCTCCATCATGAAGCCCGACGACGCACCCTTGGTGACGGTGCGGCGGAGCAGCAGCGCGGCGACGAACGCCCCGACAATCCCCATCAGGTACAGGCCGAGCAGCACCAGCCCCTGAAGACCTACAAGCGGCAGCACCTGCCGATCGGGAATGAACGCGCCGATGATGATGGTATAGACGGGCAGCCGCGCCGAACAGGTCATCAGCGGCGCGATCAATATGGTGGTCAGCCGGTCCTTCTCGTCATCGATCGTCCGCGTCGCCATGATGCCGGGCACCGCGCAGGCGAAGGAGGAGAGGAGCGGGATAAAGGCCCGCCCCGACAGACCCACCTGCGCCATCAGCCGATCCATCAGGAAAGCGGCGCGGACCATATAGCCGGTCGCCTCCAGAATCAGGATGAAGAGGAACAGGATCAGGATTTGCGGCAGGAAGACGAGGACCGCGCCGACACCGGCGATCAGGCCGTCAGTGATGAGGCTGCGGAACCAGCCGTCCGGCAGCAGCAGCCCTGCCTGGATTTCCAGCCATTTGAATCCGGCCTCGATCCATTCGACCGGCGTTTGCGACCAGGCGAAGACCGCCTGGAACATGATGAAGAGCAGCCCGACCAGCAGGATCGGCCCGGCGATCGGATGGAGCGCGACCGAGTCGAGCATGTGCGTCCAGCGGCGCGTCGGTGTCTCCGCCACGGTGGCGGCGGACGCGATCTGGCGCGCGCGGCGTTGCAGCGTGACGATATCGTCGATCCGGTCGGCGGCCGCTATGGCGTGGGGCCGCTCCTGCGACACCAGCCGGTCGATCTCGGCCTTCAGCGTGTCGAGCCCGCGACGGCGGACGGCAACGGTCGGGATGACCGTCACGCCCAACTCGCGCGCCAGGATATCGGCGTCGAGGGTCAGCCCGTCACGCTCGGCCAGGTCGACCATGTTGAGCGCGACCACGACCGGCAGGCCGAGCGCGATTAGCTGGAGCGTGAAGCGCAGGTGATTGTCGAGATTGGCGGCATCGACCACGACGACCAGCGCATCGGGACGCCGTTCGCCCGCCTGCGAGCCCATCACGACGTTGCGCGTGACCTGTTCGTCCAGGCTGCCGGGATCGAGGCTATAGGCACCGGGCAGGTCGACCAGCTCGACCGCGCGGCCATCGTCCAGCACGAGTCGTCCCGAATGCCGCTCGACGGTGACGCCGGGATAGTTGCCGACCTTCTGCCGCGCGCCGGTCAGCGCGTTGAACAGGGCGCTTTTGCCGGCATTGGGATTGCCGACGAGCGCGACCAGCGGTGCAGCGTTCATTCGTCCGGGCTAAGCCTCAGGCGCTCGGCGCGACGCGGATCGAGGCGGCGACCCGACGACGCAGCGCCACGGTCATCCGGCCGATCCGGCAGGCGATGGGTCCGCCGCCCAGCGTGGCGCGGTGCAGAACCTCGACCCCGACGCCCTCGTCGAAGCCCAGTTCGCGCAAACGACGCGCTTCGGGCAGGGCCAGCTGGGTCCAGTCGATCGCGGCCACGGTCGCCGGTTGCCGCCGGGGAAGGGTTTCGAGACTGCTGAACATCGCCATGGGGCATACATAACCCCGGTGCGATTGATTATCAATTACCAGTTGGTGAATTGGGTGAGAGGATCGGTGGCCAGGCGTGGGCCGGGCACCCTTCACACCGCCGGATAACGCAACCGCCCGATAAACCGCGACAGGCTGGGCATATGCTCACCGCGCTTGGTGATCCCTGCCTTCCACTTCTCGAACCGCATGATCCCCTCGATCCGGCGCGCGAGGAAGGCGCGCGTGTCGGCGTGATCCTCGCTCTCGTCGTTCAGGAACACCGCGATGGTCGAGGCATAGACGGCGAACAGCGTCGCACGCTTGGTATAGTGGTTATAGTCGGTCGCGGTGTCGCCCGCCTGCGCCCAGATCGCATCGACCGTGCGCCAGCCGAGTCGCGCGGCCGTAGCGGCGTTTTGCGGCATGGCGAGGATGGTCAGCGCACGGCGCAGCGCTTCGCGATTGGGAGCAGCGGCGGCCAGCCGTGCCTCGACCAGCGCGGTGATGCGTTCGCGAATCTTCATCTGGGCCGCCCGGTCGGCGGGCACCGCTTCGACCATCGCCTGATCGATGGCGGCGAACCACGCGTCGATCATCGCGACGGGGCCGTCCTTGAAGGCGAGTCGCGCGATGTCGCGGTCGATGCCCGCCGCGTCCGCCGCCATGTCGCGGGCGTCGTCGCCCCAGCCGTCGAACGCGGCGTTGGACGCAATGCCCTCCGCCAGCAGCGCACGCACCTCGTCGAGAGTCAGGTCCTGAACATCGGTCATGGCAGCCTCGGTCATATCCTATCCGTCGTCCCTATCGCCCGGCTTGGCAACCGTCGATCCGCGCCGGACCAGTACCAGCGCGACCGCGACCATCGCCACGCCCACCAGATCGGGCAAGGCCAGCCGCTCGTCATAGACGATCCAGCCGATGGCGGTCGCCACGATCGGCTGGACCAGCAGCGCCAGGCCGACGACCAGCGGGCTCAGCAGGCCCAGCGCATAGATCATCAACCCCTGGCCGATGATCTGGCTCCCCAGCGCCAGCAAGATCAGCGCGCTCCAATGGCCGGGCCAGACCCGCTCGCCCAGCAGCACGGCGAAGACGAACAGCGGCACGATGCTGGCGATCGTCGACCAGGCGAGCGCCGGGATGGGCGGCATGGTCGTCCGCACCCGCGCCATCAGGATGAAGTAGAGCGCATAGAGAATGCCCGCCAGGACGCACATCAGGTCGCCGACCAGGTGGCGCGGATCGACCTGATAGCTGCGCCCCATCAACAGTCCGGCCCCGACCGCCGCCAGGATCAACGCGATCCCCTGGCTTCGCGAGGGCCAGGTGCGCGCGATGAGAAAGCCGTAGAGCGGAAAGATGAAGGTCGCCGAATTGCCGAACAGCGTGGCATTGGCCATCGTCGTCTGGCGGATGCCGATATGCCAGGAGCCCAGATCGCCCGCAAAGGCGATGCCGCCGATCAGCAGCAGCGCCCACAGCCCCGCCTGTCCCTTGCCCGGCCGACGCGGCCGGGCGGGCGAGATCAGCGCGACCAGCGCCAGCACCGGCGCGGCGAGCGTGATCCGCCAGAAGGCGGCGGCGACCGGCCCGGTATCGGCCATGCGCACCAGCAGCGGCCCGAAGGCGAGCGCGACATTGGCGAGGATGACGGCGGCGAAGGCCAGCGGCGGCGTGTTATCCGGTCCGGTCCGGTCCGACTGACGATCGCTTTGCATCGGTTCAGTTTTTCTTGGGGGGCGGAACACGGGCATGGGGTCCCTTAACGCCCTATCTGCGTTGCGTCAGGCCGGAAAGGCCGCAAAAGGACTGCATGTGATGCCAACGCTCTTCGACCCCATCGATCTCGGGGCGATCCACGCCCCCAACCGTATCCTGATGGCCCCGCTGACCCGCGCCCGCGCCACGCGCGAGGCGGTGCCGACGCCGATCATGGCGCAATATTATGCCCAGCGCGCCAGCGCGGGCCTGATCATCTCCGAAGCCACGGGCATCAGCCGCGAAGGGCTGGGCTGGCCCTATGCGCCGGGTCTGTGGACCGACGAGCAGGTCGAAGGGTGGAAGCCGGTGACCGACGCGGTGCACAAGGCAGGCGGCCGGATCGTCGCGCAGCTCTGGCACATGGGCCGCCAGGTGCACAGCTCGGTCACGGGGATGCAGCCGGTTTCGTCCTCGGCCACCCGCACTGAAGGGCAGGCGCATACCTTCGAGGGTAAGAAGGATTTCGAGACGGCCCGCCCGCTGGAGCTGTCGGAAATCCCGCGCCTGCTGGACGATTATGAGCTGGCGACGCGCAATGCGCTGGCCGCCGGGTTCGACGGGGTGCAGATTCATGCCGCCAACGGCTATCTGATCGACGAATTCCTGCGCGACGGGGCGAACCACCGCGAGGACGAATATGGAGGCAGCCCGGAGAATCGCATCCGCCTGCTCCGCGAGATCGCCGAGCGGGTGATTTCGGTCGCGGGCAAGGAGCGCGTGGCCGTGCGCCTCTCGCCCAATGGCGACAGCCAGGGCGTGGACGACAGCGATCCCGCTTCGGTCTTCGTGCCCGCCGCCAAGATGCTGTCGGACCTGGGGATTGCGTTCCTGGAGCTGCGCGAGATCGGCCCGGACGGCACCTATGGCCGCACCGACGTGCCCAAGCTGTCGCCGCAGATTCGCGAGGTCTTCAAGGGCCCGCTGATCCTGAACAGCGATTTCGACACGCGCGAAAAGGCGCAAGCTGCGATCGACTCGGGTGTCGCGGACGGCATCGCGTTCGGCCGGACCTTCCTCGCGAATCCCGACCTGCCCGAGCGTCTACGCACCGATGCGCCGCTGAACGAGGGCGACATGAAGACTTGGTACAGCCAGGGGCCGGAGGGGTATATCGACTACCCCACGCTCGAAGAGAGCGCGCGGGCGGCGTAAGGCCAGGGGGGCGGGGTTTCTCCCGCCCCTTTCACCTAACTTTTTGCACCACCCCGGCGAAAGCCGGGGTCCAATTGCGATGCGCTGTCGGCATAAGACCATGCGTGCAACTGGCTTGGTAGCATCTGGACCCCGGCCTTCGCCGGGGTGGCGGCTCTTCGTAAGAGCGTATCAAGACAAATATTATCGCGGTTTAGCCTCACCGGAAGTGCGGGCTATTCGCCGCTATCCAATGCGTCGAGCCATGCTGTCACCCGGTCGCGCACCGTCTGGCGCATCTTGGGATTGAGCATCAGCAGCGGCGCCCCCCATAAGGGTGGGACGAAGCTCGCGACCAGCACCCACAGGATCACCAGCGCGACCAGCCCGGCCCCGGCAAAGCGCAGCCTCTGCATCGCGACCGCATCGAGTGTCAGGGCGCGCGGACCCTTGGCGTCATAGAAACGGTCGGTGGTCCAGCTTGCCGCACCGTCGAAGCGGATCTTTTCCGGCAGCTGGAATCGCGCTCGGGTCTTGTCCGAGGCCGGTCGCAGTAAGTCCGTCCGGCGCGCAGGGGGAGCCTTCGCCGCCTGGGTATCGATGACCTCCAGCCGCCGACCCCGTTCGACGACGCGGAAGCGGCTGGGCGGCATATCGGTCATGATGTCGGGATGGCCCGACGTGCCCGCCACTGGTCGGCGCTCTGGCCCCAGGCATCGACGGGGAAGCTCTCCAGCGGGGCGGGAAGGCGTGTCGGGCCCTGGTTCACCGACCCCAGCCGCTGGGCCAGCTTAATCGAGCCGATATTCTCCGGGTCGATGGTGTGGATCACATGGTCCCAGCCCAGCACATCGACCGCATAGTCCATCGCCGCGCAGGCCGCTTCATAGGCATAACCGCGCCCGGCGAATTCGCGCGCCACGCCCCAGCCGACCTCGCGCCCCGGCCAGCCCTCGGGCTGCCACGGCCCGATCCGGCCGACCCAGCGGCCGGTGTCGCGCTCGATGACCGAAAACATGGCGAAACCCCGTACGCTCCACGCACCGACCATGGTGCATAGCGATCGCCAGGCCGCGCCGCGCGCCTGCACGCCGCCGAGGAAGCGCATCGTGTCCTCCTCGGCATGGAACGCCGCCCACGCCTCGAAATCCTCCGCCGAGGGGACCCGCAGGGTCAACCGCTCGGTCTGGAGGACGGGCGATGTCACCCGAACCGCCCCTTCAGCGCCAGCATGGCGAGCGCCGCCTTGGCCGCCTCGCCGCCCTTGTTCTTTTCGTCGGGCTTGGCGCGGGTCAGCGCCTGCGCCTCGTTCTCGGTGGTGATGATGCCGTTGCCGATGGGCAGCCCGTCCATGGTCAGCGCCATCAGGCCGCGCGCGCTTTCGTTCGACACGATCTCGAAATGATAGGTCTCGCCGCGAATCACCACGCCGATCGCGACGAAGGCGTCGTAGCGCCCCGAATCGGCCGCCATCGCCACCGCGCCGGGGATTTCCAGCGCGCCGGGGACGGTGATCGTCTCATGGCTGTGGCCCGCTTCCTCGATCGCGGCGCGTGCACCGGCCAGTAGCAGGTCGTTCAGATGCTCGTAGAAGCGGGCCTCGACGATCAGCACATGCGCCATCAGGCGTCTCCCTCAGCATTTTCGATACGACGTTCGCCGACGATCGACAGGCCATAGCCGTCGAGCCCGATCAGCGTGTGATGGGTGTTGGTCAGCAGCACCATGTCCTGCACGCCCAGCTCGGCCAGGATCATCGCGCCGACGCCATAGTCGCGCAATTCCTCCATATCGATCTGCACTTCCTCCCCGGCCTTCAGGCGGACGGCGGTGGTGAAGGCGTCGGTGCGCGGGCGGTTGATGACGACGATCACGCCGGAGCCTTCCTCGGCGATCATGCGCATCGACTTGGCGAGCAGCGCGCCACGTGACCCTGCCTCGCCGAACACATCGGCGAAGGGCGACAGCGCGTGCATACGCACGAGTACAGGTTGCGTCGTGTCGAGCTTGCCCTTGACCAGCGCGACCTGTTCGGTCCCCGTCGCCTTGTTGCGATAGGCGCGCGCGGTCCAGGTGCCGCCCCATTCGCTCTCGAACGTGGCCTCGGACTGCAATTCGACCAGATGATCGTAGCGGCGGCGATAGGCGATCAGGTCGCGGATCGTGCCGATCTTCAGGTTATGGAGCTGCGCGAACGACACCAGGTCGTCCATCCGTGCCATCGTCCCGTCCTCGTTCATGATCTCGCAGATCACGCCCGAGGGGTTGAGGCCCGCCAGCCGCGCGACATCCACCGCCGCCTCGGTATGGCCCGCGCGCACCAGCACGCCGCCGTCGCGCGCGACCAGCGGGAAGACATGGCCCGGCGTCACCAGAGCATCGGGCCCGTGGCTGGCGTCGATCGCTACCGCGATCGTCCGCGCGCGGTCGGCGGCGGAGATGCCGGTGGTTACGCCCTCGCGCGCCTCGATCGAGATGGTGAAGGCGGTTTCGTGCCGCGTCCCGTTCTTCGGGCTCATCAGCGGCAGGCCGAGCGTGTCGACCCGCTCGCGCGTCATCGCCAGGCAAATGAGCCCACGTCCGTGCCGCGCCATGAAGTTGACCTTCTCCGGCGTCGCCATCTGGGCCGGGATGACCAGATCGCCCTCATTCTCGCGGTCTTCGTCATCGACCAGGATGAACATGCGGCCGTTGCGCGCCTCGTCGATGATCTCTTCGGGGCTGGAGAGAAAACCGCGCCGCAGACCGGAAAGCGAGTCGGGATTAGCGGCCACGATAATGCTCCATGCGCTGCAGATACCGGGCGAGCACGTCGATCTCGATATTGACGCGCTGGCCCTCGCCGATGCCGCCCAGCGTGGTGACGGCGGCGGTATGGGGAATGATGTTCAGGCCGAAGACGGTGCCGTCGGCGGTGTCCTCGACGCTGTTGACGGTCAGCGAGACGCCGTCGACCGTCACCGAACCCTTGGTCGCCATGAAGGGGGCGAGGTCGGCGGGCACCGCCACGAAGACGCGGTGCGATCCGCCCTCCACCGCAACCGACACGACATGGCCGACGCCGTCGACATGGCCGGTGACGATATGTCCGCCCAGCTCGTCGCCCAGCTTCATCGCGCGTTCCAGGTTCAGCCGCTGGCCGGTCGTCCACTGGTCGGCGGTGCGCCCGATCGTCTCGGCCGAGACGTCGACCGCGAACCAGTCGGGGCCCTTCTCGACCACGGTCAGGCAGACGCCCGAACAGGCGATCGACGCGCCCAGGTCGATACTGGCCGTATCATAGGCGGTGGCGATGACGACTCGCGTGTCGCCGCGCGTTTCCACGGCGGTGACGGAGCCGATGTCGGTGACGATCCCGGTAAACATATCAGGCGCGCTCGTAGACCTCCAACCGGTCGCTGCCAAGCATCCGTGCATCGGTGAGCCGCCAGCGGTCATGCGCCTCGGCGAGACGGGTGAGGCCGATATCGCCCAGCGCCGAGCAGCCCTCGCCGATCAGGATGGGCGCGCGATAGAGGAGCAGCCGGTCGACCAGATCGGCGGCGAGGAAGGCGGAGGCGGTCTGTGCCCCACCCTCGACCATCAGCCGGTCGACGCCCGGGAGGTCGGCAATGACGGCGGGAGAGGGGAGGGTTTCCCAGCCCGTCTCGGGCGTACGCGAGAGCAGGATGCGGCGCGGACTGCGCGACTCGAGGCCCGGCAGGCGAACATCGAGCCGGGGCGCATCGGCCTCCAGCGTGCCGCGCCCGATCAGGATCGCTTCGTGGCGGCTGCGCTCCAGATGGGTATGCGCACGCGCCTGTGGCCCGGTGATCCAGCGGCTCTCGCCATCGGCCCGCGCGATCTTGCCATCGAGCGAGGTGGCGAGCTTGAGCGTGACGAGGGGGCGGCCCCGGGCGCGGCGAGTCAGGAAACCGGCGATCATCCGCCGCGCCTCTTCCTCGCGCACGCCGGTCGTGACCGCGATCCCGGCGGCACGGGCGCGGGAAAAGCCGAGGCCGTCGGTGCGCGGATCGGGATCGCCCATCGCCGCGACGATCCGCGCGACGCCGGCCGCGATCAGCAGGTCGGTACAGGCAGGACCGCGCGGCGAAATATGCGCACAGGGCTCCAGCGTGACGTAAGCGGTGGCCCCGCGCGCCGCCGCTCCGGCTTGGGCCAGGGCCATCGCCTCGGCATGGGGGCGGCCGCCTGCTTGCGTCCAGCCGCGCCCGACCACTCGGCCATCGCGAACCAATACGCAGCCGACATTGGGATTGGGCGCGGTCCGCCCGACGCCGCGATCCGCCAGCGCCAGCGCCACCCCCATCCAGCGATGGTCGGTCAGAAGCCCCACTTGGTCAGCGCGTCGTCGACCTTCTTGAACTCGGCCTTGCGCTGGTCCTTGGCGGCCTGCTCCTCGGCCAGTTCCTGCTTCTTCTTCACATAGTCGATCTTCTGCTGTGCGCGGATTTCCGCATCGGTGCGGTTCGCGGGCCATTGTTCAACATAGATGATGTTGGGCTGGTAGGGCGGCCGCACATAATCGTCGCGCGCAAAGGCGTAGATGAAGAAGCCGGTAATCCCCATCGCGATGATCAGGAACACCAACTCATAGGGCTGGCGCTGCGACAGGAAGAATCGCAGGTCGCGATACGCGCGGACGGGGGAAAAGCGGCCGAAGAACGACATGGGGGGAATGTAAGGGGTAAGGGCGGGGGATGCCAGTGGGGATGGGTTGGTCTCGGTGAGACACCTTGCCCTCCCCCATCCCCTCCCGCCTGCGGGAGGGGAGCGGCAAGGGTCGAGGGTTGGATCAACTCGCGAGCGCAGACCTTGGCACGCCCCTCCCGCAGGCGGGAGGGGATGGGGGAGGGATTGGCCCCACGCGACGTCCCCCAATTACCCGCCAGACACGAAAAAGGGCGGCCACCGAAGTGACCGCCCCTTCCTGTTCCGCGAAGGAAAGCGTCAGCGCATTACGCGACGGTCTTCAGCTTCTCGGCGGCGACCGCGAAGCGGTTGCTGATCGGCTGGGCGATCTCGCCGGCCAGCTTCATCATGTGCTCGGTCGAGCGCGAGGTCTCGGTGACCATCGAGTCGAAGGCCGAGCGGGCGAAGTCCGACTGCAGCTTCATGAATTCGGTCGGCGACTTGACCGACGACAAGGTCTGCAACGTCTGGCTGGCGGTCTCGAACGAGCGCTTGGCATAGTCGGCGGCACCCTGGCCCAGCGTCTCGGCGCCCTTGGCGGCGATCTTCGACGATTCGACGACCGCTTCGATATTGTCCTTGCTGAACGCGATCATGTCCTCGAACAGCTTGGCGCTCTTCTCCATGGTGGCCTGGGTGCGGGCCTGGGCGTCGCCGAAAAAGGCCTGGGTCTTGGCGGTCGCGTTTTCGATGGTGCTCTGGGCGTCCATGATAAAATCCTTGGGCTTGGAGTCCGCCGAAACCGCGGCGGTCGGGGAAGAAATCGTCGGGGCCGCCGCCTTGGGGGCGACGGGCTTGGCCGCTGCACGCAACGGGGCCTTGGGCTGTGGCGCGGGTTTCGGCTCGACCGGCTTGGCCTCCGCCTTCGCGACGGGGGCCTTGGGCGCCGGAGCGGGCTTCGCTTCGACCTTGGGTGCGACTGGGGCCACAGCAGCGGGCGTTTCCACCACCGGCTTCGGCGCCGTCTCGACCTTCGGGGCTTCGACCTTGGCGGTCGGCGCGTTCAGCGGCAGCGCCGGGCTGTTCGAGGGAGCGGCCTCGGCAGCGATCGCAGGCTTGGCGACCGGCGGCTTGGCCGATGCGGTGGTGTCGGAGGGCAGGCCCGGCAGCGTCTTGGGCGCGACCGGCTTGGTCGCGCGACTGGCTTTGGTCACCGCCTTGGCGGCGGGCACGGTCGGCTTGTTCTTGTCCAAGAGCGCTCTCCCGATTTGTTGCGCTGCACAATAGCGATTCGCGGGAGCAAAATCAAGCCTATTGTGCAGTGCAACAAAACCGAAACTAACGCTGTCGGACGTAGCGTCCGGGCGCTTCGTCGAGGGCCGCCAGTGCGCCTTCGCCGGGGATGCGTGCGCCCTGCACCGCGACGGTCGCGGCATCGCGAGTGCGCAGCCACTGGGCCCAATCCGGCCACCAGCTGCCCTTGGTCTCGGTCGCGCCCGCGACGAATTCGGCAAGTGTCGCGGCGGGGGTGTCGTTGGTCCAATATTGATATTTGCCGGCGGCAGGCGGGTTCACCACGCCCGCGATATGCCCGGAGCCGGCCAGCACGAAGCGCAAGGGGCCGGTGAACGCCTCGGTGATCTTCCACACGCTCTCAGGCGGCGCGATATGATCCTCGCGCCCCGCCTGGACATAGGCGGGGGTGGCGACCTTGGTCAGGTCGAGCGGTACGCCGCCGATGCGCATCGCGCCCGGCTGCATCAGCAGGTTGTCGCGGTACAGGTCGGTCAGATAGGCGAGGTGCCACTGGGCGGGCAGGTTGGTGACGTCGCCATTCCAGTGGAGCAGGTCGAACGGCACATAATCGCGCCCCAGCAGATAGTTGTTGGTGACGTAATTCCAGATCAGGTCGCGCCCGCGCAGCAGGTTGAAGGTCATCGCCAGATAACGCCCGTCCAGATAGCCTTCGGGCGACAGCGCGGCGATCATCTTCAGCTGTTCGTCATCGACGAAGTGGAGCAGCTCGCCCGCCTTCGAGAAATCGACCTGCGCGGTGAAGAAGGTGGCGCTGGCGACCTTCTCCGCCTGCCCCTGCGCCGTCAGATAGGCGAGCGTCGCGGCCAGCGTCGTGCCCGCCACGCAATAGCCGACGGTGTGGACCGATTCGACGTCGAGCAGATCGCGCACCGTGTCGATCGCATCGACCTGTGCCGCGACATAATCGTCCCACATCACGTCCTTCATCGTCGCGTCGGCGGATTTCCACGACACCATGAAGACGCTGAACCCCTGATCGATCAGCCATTTGATCAGGCTCTTCTCGGGCGCAAGGTCGAGGATGTAGAAGCGGTTGATCCAGGGCGGAAAGATCACGATCGGCACTGCCGCCACCTTTTCGGTGGTCGGCGTGTAGTGGATCAGCTCGTATAGGTAATTGCGCTTCACCACCTTGCCCGGCGTGGCGGCAAGGTTGCGCCCGACCTCGAACGCGCTCGCATCGCTATGGGTCAGCTGGCCGCGCCCCAGATCGGCCATCATGTTCTGAAGGCCTTTCAACAGATTCTCGCCGCGCGTCTCGACGATCTTGTCGAGCACTTCGGGGTTGGTGGCGGGGAAGTTGGTCGGGCTCATCGCATCGATAAAGCCCTGCGCGGCGAAGCGGATCTGCTCCTTCTGCTTCGGGTCCACCCCCTCCAGCGCGTCGACGCCGCGCAGCATATGGTCCGAGATCACCTGATAGCTTTGCCGAATCCAGTCGAAGAGCGGCGATTGCCACTGTTCGGCCTTGAACCGACGGTCGGGTTTGGGAGCCACGCTCGGCTCGGCGGCGGGATCGACGAAGCGCTGCCACAGCTTCATCGAATCGGACCAGAAGTCGCGCACCCGACCGACCGTGGCGGGGTCGTTGAAGCCGGGCACCACCGGCACGCCCTCGGGCGGGGTCAGCGCGGCCTCCATCATCATCTGCTGGGCGCGGCCCATCACCCAGGTCCAGTGCTGCAACTCCTCCAGCGTGGGCAAGGTGGGGGCTTTGGTCTGGCCGGGGGTCATCCGCATCCTCTCGTTCGTCGCGCGCCCTATTGGCGTCAGGATATTGCGTCATCATGTCGGGTCGCGTCGGGAAACGAAAGCCGCTAAGGTCCCGGTCCCAAATCGTTACACAGAGGGACCCATGTCCGAAGAGTTCTACCGCATCAAGCGTTTGCCGCCCTATGTCATCGCCGAAGTCAACGCGATGCGGGCCGCGGCGCGCGCGGGCGGTGAGGACATCATCGACCTGGGCATGGGCAATCCCGACCTGCCGCCGCCCGACCATGTGCTCGACAAGCTGGTCGAGGTCGCCAAGAAGCCCGACGCGCACGGCTATTCCCAGTCCAAGGGCATTCCCGGCCTGCGCCGGGCCCAGGCCCATTATTACGGCCGTCGCTTCGGCGTCGATCTCGATCCCGAGACCGAGGTGGTCGTGACCATGGGCTCGAAGGAAGGGCTGGCCAGCCTCGCCACCGCGATCACCGCGCCGGGCGACGTGGTGCTGGCACCCAACCCGTCCTATCCGATCCACACCTTCGGCTTCATCATCGCCGGCGCAACGATCCGCGCGGTGCCGACCACGCCCGACGAAGCCTATTTCGAGAGCCTGGAGCGGGCGATGCACTTCACCGTGCCGCGCCCCTCGGTGCTGGTGGTCAATTATCCGTCCAACCCGACCGCCGAGACGGTGGACCTGGCCTTCTACGAACGCCTCGTGGCCTTCGCGAAGAAGCATGAGCTTTGGGTGCTGAGCGACCTCGCTTATTCCGAGCTTTATTATGACGGCAATCCGACGCCTTCAATCCTGCAGGTGAAGGGCGGCAAGGACGTCGCGGTCGAGTTCACCTCGCTGTCCAAGACCTATTCGATGGCGGGCTGGCGCATCGGCTTCGCGGTCGGCAACAAGAAGCTGATCGCCGCGATGACGCGGGTGAAGTCCTATCTCGATTACGGTGCCTTCACGCCTATCCAGGCGGCGGCCTGCGCTGCGCTCAACGGGCCGCAGGATATCGTCGAGAAGAACCGCCAGCTCTATCACAAGCGCCGCGACGTGCTGGTCGAGAGCTTCGGCCGGGCGGGGTGGGATATTCCTTCCCCCAAGGCCTCGATGTTCGCCTGGGCCCCGTTGCCGCCCGCACTCGCGCATCTGGGCAGCCTGGAATTTTCCAAGCAGCTGCTCACCGAGGCCAAGGTCGCGGTCGCGCCGGGTGTCGGTTACGGCGAGAATGGCGAGGGCTTCGTCCGTATCGCCATGGTCGAGAACGAGCAGCGGCTTCGCCAGGCGGCGCGCAATGTGAAGCGTTACCTCCAGTCAATGGGCGTCAACACGCCGGGGGCGACCAAGGCGCTTTGATTTACGGGGCTATCGGGGGCGGGTAGCCGGTTGGCGGCCCGTCCTTGCCCATCTCGCGGCTCTGCGTCCGATCGGGTCAGGCGGCATCCACATGCGGGCGCTGCGCGTGGCGGGACCGCTTGACGGCATACATCGCCTCGTCCGCCTTCTGGATCAGCCGATCGAGCCCCTTGTCCGCCGATCCGGTCGCGATGCCGATGCTGAGCGACGGCGGGTAGGGCGAATCTATGGCGGCGACCACCGCGCGGTCGAAACGCTGGGACAGGGCCTTGCGCAGCGCCTCCGCCTCGGTCTGCGTGGCGGCGGGCAGGACGCACAGAAACTCGTCGCCGCCGATCCGTACCACCTGTCCGCGCGCGCCCAATTCGGCCTGGGCCAGATCGACCAGCAGCCGCAACACCATGTCCCCCGCCGCATGGCCCTGCGTGTCGTTGAGCGACTTGAAGTGATCGATATCGATCAGCAGCAGGGCGACCGGGCCGTGCTGCGCGGTCCGGCTCTGGTCCAGCCCGAACCGGTTGAGCGCGCCGGTCAGGCTGTCGCGACAGGCCTGTTCGCGCAGTTCGCGCTGGGTGCGTTCGGACTCGATCAGCAGCAGCGAGAAATGGGTCAGCGTCACCATGATGATCGCGGTGCCGACCGCCCAATGCGCCATCGCATGGGCCTGCACCTCCCAGGCGGGCACGGTGAAGCCGATCAGGTTGAGCACCATGTTCAGCAGGAAGGCGATCGTCGAAAGGGCAAAGATGGCGCCCATGGTCCAGGCGGTCATCAGCCTTTCCCGCCGGGCGATGCCGGTCACCAGCCAGGTGAGCGACAACAGGCACAGGATGCGCGCCATCCCCATCGTCGCCACGGTCCAGCGAACGTCATAGGGGTCAAACAGGAACAGCGCGATCAGCGCCGCTCCGGTGCCACCGAACAGCACCATCAGGATACGCGGCGGCGTCCGGCCGCTCATGGTCGCGGCGCTGCGGATGCTCAAGGCAAGGCCGATTACCAGGATCAGGTTGAGCAGGCGTTCGACCGGCAGCGTGCTGGAGCCGTCGAAGAGCAGCGTCAGCCCGTTGGCCAGACCGATCAGGATTTTCGCCAGCCCCCAGTCGCGCACCCATCCGCCGCGATCCTGGCGCGTCAGGCCCGGCGTCAGGTGAAGCGCGCCGATGATGAGGTGGCTGATCGCGGCGATCACCTGGATGGTAAAGACGTCGAGAATCAAAATGCGTGTTCCGTAGCGGGCATGGCACGGCCCTTCGCAAGGGCTGCGGGGCGATCCTAACCCATGATCCGTTGAGGAAAGGTTGGCGCGACGTCGGCTGTCACGGTCCGGACCCTGCGCGAAAGGATTGATCCCATGGCCACCCAGCCGCTACGGCGGGGCCAATCCCGCCAACGGGCCACGCGCCTTCACGGGGGCGCCAGAACGGCCGACGGAGTGACATGTGAGTAACGAACTCGAACAAATGCGTGAGCCGCTGCTCGCCGCCATCGCCGATGCGCCCGCGCTGGACGCGCTGGAGACGATCCGCGTCGACACGCTGGGCAAGCAGGGCCGCATCACCCAGTTGTTGAAGACGCTGGGCAAGATGAGCCCCGAGGAACGCCAGGTCGAAGGGCCGAAGATCCACGGCCTGCGCGAGGCGGTGACCGAGGCACTGAGCGCCCGCAAGGCGGCGCTGGAACAGGCGGCCCTCGACGCGCGCCTCGCCTCCGAGCGGCTGGACATGACCCTGCCGGTCGAGGGCGGCAGCTTCGGCACCGTCCATCCGGTCAGCCAGGTCATGGACGAACTGGCGGAAATCTTCGCCGATCTGGGCTTCGCTGTCGCCACCGGCCCGGAGGTCGAGACCGACTGGCATAACTTCACCGCGCTCAACATCCCGGAGACGCATCCGGCGCGCGCGATGCACGACACCTTCTATCTGGCGGGTGTCGAGGCGGGTGGCGACGAGCGTACCGTGCGCCGCGTGCTGCGCACCCACACCTCGCCGGTGCAGATCCGCACCATGCTGGACCAGAAGCCGCCGATCCGCATCATCGCGCCGGGCCGCACCTATCGCTCCGACTCGGACGCGACCCACACGCCGATGTTCCATCAGGTCGAGGGGCTGGTGATCGACAAGGGCATCACGCTCGGCCATCTGAAGTGGACGCTGGAGACCTTCCTGAAGGCGTTCTTCGAGCGCGACGACATCGTCCTGCGTCTGCGCCCCAGCTATTTCCCCTTCACCGAACCCTCGGCCGAGGTCGATGTCGGCTACACGATCGAGAAGGGCAAGCGCGTCATCGGCGGGTCCGGCGGCGGCTGGATGGAAGTGCTGGGCAGCGGCATGGTCCATCCCAAGGTCATCGAGGCGTGCGGGCTCGATCCCAATGAGTGGCAGGGCTTCGCCTTTGGCTGCGGCATCGATCGCCTTGCCATGCTGAAATACGGGATGGACGATCTGCGCGCCTTCTTCGACGGCGATATCCGTTGGTTGAAGCATTACGGGTTCGCGAGCCTCGACGTACCCACGCTGTCGGGAGGAGTCGGCGCATGAAGTTCACCCTGGGCTGGCTGAAGAGCCATCTGGACACAGACGCCTCGCTCGACACCATCGTCGAGGGGCTGACCCGTATCGGCCTGGAGGTCGAGGGCGTGCACAATCCGGGCGAGGCGCTTGAGCCTTTCCGCGTCGCGCGCATCCTGTCGGCCGAGCGGCATCCTCAGGCGGACAAGCTGCAGGTCCTGTCGGTCGATGCCGGTGACGGCCCGATGCAGGTCGTGTGCGGCGCGCCCAACGCGCGCGCTGGCCTCGTTGGTGTCTTCGGCGCACCGGGGGCCTATGTCCCCGGTCTCGACGTGACGTTGAAGGTCGCCGCCATTCGCGGTGTCGAGTCGAACGGCATGATGTGCTCGGCGCGTGAGCTGGAGATCGGCGAGGGCCATGACGGCATCATCGAACTGCCCGAGGACGCCGCCATCGGCACGTCCTTCCCCGACTATGCGGGGCTTAACGATCCGGTCATCGACGTGTCGATCACGCCGAATCGTCAGGACTGCATGGGCGTCCACGGCATCGCGCGCGATCTCGCCGCCGCAGGGCTAGGCACGCTGATCGCGCCGACCGTGCCGTCGGTCGCGGGCGAGGGCGCTGGCCCGGACGTGCGCATCGAGGATGCCGAGGGCTGCCCGGCCTTCTATGCGCAGGGCGTCTCCGGCCTGACCAATGGCGAGGCCCCCGAATGGATGCGCCAGCGGCTGACCGCGATCGGGCAGAAGCCGATCTCGGCACTGGTCGACATCACCAATTACATGACCGTCGATCTCGGTCGCCCCTTGCACGTCTATGACAAGGCCAAGCTGACGGGCGGCCTGGTCGCGCGGAAAGCGCGCGAGGGCGAGACGGTCGAGGCGCTTAACGGCAAGACCTATACCCTGTCCGAGGGCATGACCGTCATCGCCGACGATGCGGGTGTCCACGACATCGGCGGCATCATGGGCGGCGAACATTCGGGCGTGTCGGAGACGACCACCGACGTCATCATCGAATGCGCGTACTTCACCCCCGAGGCGATCGCGCGCACCGGCCAGAAGCTGGCGCTGACCAGCGACGCGCGGACCCGGTTCGAGCGTGGGGTGGACCCCGTCTTCCTCGACGACGGCCTCGCCATCGCGACCTTCCTGGTCCTCGAATATTGCGGCGGCACCGCCAGTGGCGTGACGCGCGCGGGTCAGCCGCCGGTCGTGGGCAAGACCATCGGCTACGATCCGAATCTGGCCGAGACGCTCGGCGGCCTCGCCATCGCAGCGGATCGGCAGAAGGCGATCCTGGAGTCGCTGGGCTTCACCGTCACCGCCGACTGGCAGGTGACGGCGCCGAGCTGGCGCCGCGACGTGGACGGCCCCGCCGATCTGGTCGAGGAAGTCATTCGCATCGAGGGGATCGACCATGTTCCCCCGGTGGCGCTCCCCCGCGCGCCCGGCGTCGCGCGCCCGACCGCCACGCCGCAGCAGAAGCTGGAGCGTCGCGCCCGCCGCGCCGCCGCCGCGCGCGGTCTGGACGAAGCGGTGACGTGGAGCTTCATCAGCGAGGCACAGGCGGCACCGTTCGGCGGCGGCGCGTTCACGCTCGCCAATCCGATCAGCGAGGATCTGAAGGTCATGCGGCCCTCGCTCCTGCCCGGCCTGCTCGCTGCGACCGAGCGCAACATCAAGCGCGGCGCGACTGCCGTCCGGCTGTTCGAGATCGGCCGCCGCTACCTGGAAGAGGCCGAGCGGCCGACCCTGGGCGTGGTGCTGGCGGGGGACAAGACGCCCCGCAACTGGCGTTCCGGCAAGGCGCAGGGCTTCGACGCCTATGACGCCAAGGCCGAAGCCATTGCACTGCTCGCCCAGGCGGGTGCGCCTGTGGATAACTTGCAAGTGATGGGCGAGGCGGGTGATGCCTGGCATCCTGGCCAGTCGGGCACGCTGCGGCTGGGGCCGAAGACGGTGCTGGCGGCGTTTGGCATGGTCCATCCTTCGGTCCTGAAGGCGTTCGATCTCGACGGCGCAGTGGCGGCGGTCGAGCTGTATCTCGACGCGATCCCGCCCAAGCGGGCGACCGGCTTCATGCGTCCGGCCTATACGCCACCGGCGTTGCAGTCCGTAAAGCGCGACTTCGCCTTTCTGGTGCCCGACACGCTGGCCGCAGACATGCTGATCCGGGCGGTTCGGGGCGCGGACAAGGCCGCCATTACCGCCGCGCGCGTGTTCGACGTGTTCGCCGGGCAGGGCGTGCCCGAGGGGCATAAGTCGGTCGCGGTCGAGGTGCTTCTGCAACCCTCGCAGAAGAGCTTCACCGACGAGGAGCTGAAGGCCATCGCCGACAAGATCGTCGCGGCCGCCGCCAAGCAGGGAGCGCAACTCCGTGGCTAATGAAGAAAACTGGGTCCACATCGGCAACGATCATCTGTCGGCGGCGATCAATCCGTTCGGCGCGGAGCTGTCCTCGCTGAAGGATGCGGAGGGCCGCGAGCTGATGACGAATGCGGACCCGGCTTTCTGGACCGGCCGCGCGCCTTTGCTCTTCCCGGTGATCGGCGTGACCCGCGACGGCATCCGCCTGAACGGCCAGCATTACCCGATGGCCAAGCATGGCTTTGCCCGCCACTCGACCTTCGAGCTGGTGACGCAAGAGACCAGCCGCGCGGTCTTCTCGCTGGGCGATAGCGAGGAGACGCGCACCTCCTATCCCTTCGCCTTCCGGCTGGAGGCGGAGTTCCGTTTGGAAGAGGCGATGCTGGTGATGAAAATCCGCATCCTCAACCGGGGCGAGGTGCCGATGCCCGCCAGCTTCGGCTTCCACCCCGCCTTCGCTTGGCCGCTGCCCTATGGCCAGGCACGCGCCGAGCACCGGATCGTCTTCGAGAAGGAAGAGCCCGCCCGCCTCCGCGAGATCGCGCCCGACGGCCTGATCGCGGAAGCCCGCCGCGACAGCCCGCTCGACGGTCGCGTGCTGCATCTGGCGGACGATCTGTTCACCCACGACGCGCTGGTCTGGGACCCGGTCGAGAGCCGCCATGTCACCTACGGCGCGGACGGTGCGCCGCAATTGCGCATCGCCTTCCCCGATACCGACAAGCTCGGCATCTGGACCAAGCCCGGCGCGGCCTATGTCTGTGTCGAGCCGTGGCACGGCATCGCCGATCCGGAAGGGTTCGATGGCGAGTTCACCGACAAGCTCGGTGTGTTCACCGTGCCGGTCGGCGGGGAGAAGGTCATGCAGATGACGGTGACGCTGGCGGGATAGGCACATCCCCCAACCCCTCATACCCCACCCCGGCGAAGGCCGGGGTCCAGTTGCTGCGACCTTAGAGGTCGAGCCCGTCGTACGCATCACAAGCCTTCTGGCATCTGGACCCCGGCTTCCGCCGGGGCGGGGCGGATGGGGACGGGGCGGTACTGATGGCCGCCCGCAATCCGGGGCCTGTCTTGTGCCACAATTTGCTGTAACAGGCGCAGCATCTCGGGCGCCCGGATGCGCCATTTCCCTATTCGACAGAGCCGCCCATGACTTCCCCCCGCCGTACTTTCGCGATCATCTCGCACCCTGACGCCGGTAAGACCACGCTGACCGAAAAGCTGCTCTATTTCGGCGGCGCGATCCACCTAGCGGGTGAAGTCAAGGCGCGGGGCCAGAATCGCCGTGCGCGGTCGGACTGGATGAAGATCGAGCAGCAGCGCGGCATCTCGGTGACGTCGTCGGTCATGACGTTCGAGAAGGACGGCGTGACCTTCAACCTGCTCGACACGCCGGGCCACGAAGACTTTTCGGAGGATACCTATCGCACGCTGACCGCGGTCGACTCGGCCGTGATGGTCATCGACGCGGCGCGCGGTATCGAGGCACAGACACGGAAGCTGTTCGAGGTCTGCCGCCTGCGCTCGGTGCCGATCATCACCTTCGTCAACAAGGTCGATCGTGAGGGGCGTCCGCCCTTCGAGTTGCTCGACGAGATCGCCGACATCCTGGCGCTCGACGTCGCGCCGATGAGCTGGCCGGTCGGCATGGGCGGGTTGTTCGAGGGCATTCTCGACCTGACCACCGGCAAGGTCAGCCGTCCCGAGGGGGACAGCCGCGCCTTTCATGGCAAGATGGACGAGGCGCCGACCCTGCCCGCCGAAATCGCCGAAGAAGTCGAACTGGCCCAGGCCGGTTATGCCGAATTCGATGGCGAGGCGTATCGCAACGGCGACCTGACGCCGGTCTATTTCGGCTCCGCGCTGAAGGATTTCGGTGTCGCCGAGCTGATCGACGCGCTCAGCCGTCATGCGCCGCCGCCCCGGCCCCAGCCCGCCGAGCCCGCGCCCGTCGCGCCCGAGAACAAGGAAGTCACCGGCTTCGTGTTCAAGGTGCAGGCGAACATGGACCCGCAGCATCGCGACCGCATCGCCTTCATGCGGCTCTGCTCGGGCACCTTCAAGCGCGGCATGAAGCTGACCCCGACGGGCCATGGCAAGCCGATCGCGGTCCATTCGCCGATCCTGTTCTTCGCACAGAATCGCGAAGTGGCGGACGAGGCGTTTCCGGGCGATATCATCGGCATCCCCAACCACGGCACGCTGCGGGTCGGCGATACCCTGTCGGAACGGGCGGATGTCCGCTTCACCGGCCTGCCCAATTTCGCCCCCGAAATCCTGCGTCGCGTCGCGCTGAAGGACCCGACCAAGACCAAGCAGCTGCGCAAGGCGCTGGACGACATGGCCGAGGAGGGGGTGACCCAGGTCTTCTATCCCGAGATCGGGTCGAACTGGATCATCGGCGTGGTCGGGCAGCTCCAGCTCGACGTGCTGCTGTCGCGACTGGATGCGGAATATAAGGTCGCGGCCGGGCTGGAGCCCGCGCCGTTCGACACCGCACGCTGGATCGCGGCGGACGAGCCCGCCGACCTGAAGGCCTTCATGGACCTGAACCGTGCAGCGATGGCCAAGGATCGCGACGACAATCCCGTCTTCCTCGCCAAGAGCGCCTGGGAAGTCGGTTATGTCGCCGATCGCTATCCCAAGGTCCGTTTCCTGGCGACGCGCGAGCGCTGAGTCGGAACCCGAGGGCCGTTTCGGCGCTTCAACGACCATGAACGAACAGGGACCCGCCATGGACCGAGCCGCGATCGAAGCGACCTTCGAGGCCAATGAAAAGCTGATTCGCCGCCGCGCGCTAAAGGCCGGGGCGAAGGCGCTGACTATCGGCACCGAGAGCCTGGCGGACACGATCGATGCGATCGCCGACGCCTATGCCCTGACGGGCGCGCAGCGTCGTCAGCTGGAGCCGGGCATGGCGATCGAGGCGCAGGAGATAGCGGCCAAGCTGAAGGGCTTTGTCGGTCCGGCTGCGCTTCTGGGCGACCTGCGCGGCGGGTCGGGCCTGTTGTCGCAGGCGCGGGCGGCGGGGAAGCTCGCCAAGACCGCGCGGCGCATCGGCAAGGGTGGTCTGGCGGCGGGCCGAGTCGCGGCGCGTGGCGGCCGGGTGGCGCGGGCGGTGCCCTGGGCGGCGCTCGGCGTGGCGGCTTGGGGCGTCGGCAATGGCGGCTGGTTCTGGTGGCGGGCGCATGCCTATAACCGGGCGTGCCGCGATCTGTTGCTGGGTCAGCAGGGCGGGGTGGTCCAGCCCGCCTGACAGCGGGTAACTTCTATCGCCGCTCGGCCCGGTCGTCCCAGGCCAGCGCCTCGACCAGCGAATCGCGGATGCTGCGCAGCATCGTCGCAGGATCGTCCTTGGAGCGTGCTTCGCTCTCGAACAATTGATGGACGCCGCGCACGGTGTAACCCTGCTGATTGAGCAGATGGTCGATGCGGCGGATCAAAATCAGGTCATCGGCGCGATAATAGCGTCGGTTGCCCGCGCGCTGAACCGGACGAAGCTGGGGAAAGCGGCTTTCCCAATAGCGGAGCACATGCTGCGCCACCCCGGTTTCGCGCGAGACTTCGCCGATGGTGCGCAACGCACCATCGGTCTTGCCGCCATCGGCCGGGCGTGTCGGTCTATCCGGCCGCGACAATACGATCGCGCATCATCTGGCTGGCGCGGAATGTCAGAACGCGGCGGGGTGCAATCGGCACCTCGATCCCGGTCTTGGGGTTGCGGCCGATCCGCTCACCCTTGTCGCGCAGCACGAATGTTCCGAAGCCGGAAATCTTGACGTTTTCCCCCCGCCCCAGGGCGTCGCACATCTCGACGAGAATCTGCTCGACGACTTCCGCCGAATCGGATCGCGACAGTCCCACTTCCTGATGCAGAGATTCGGCGAGATCCGCCCGTGTCAACGTTCCAGCCTTCGTCATGCCATCCCCCAATGGTGCGGAAGTAACCGATTAACACATCCAAGATTGGGACCGAAAGGGATTTATCTCGGTTAATGTCAATCGTTTGTCTAAAAGCGGATCACCGCCGCACCCCAGGTGAAGCCCCCGCCCATCGCTTCCAGCACGATCAGGTCGTTCTCCCGGATGCGTCCGTCGCGTACCGCCGTGTCCAGCGCCAGCGGCACCGAGGCGGCGGAGGTGTTGGCGTGACGGTCAACGGTGACGACGACCTTTTCCGGGGCCAGGTTCAACTTGCGGGCGGTGGCGTCGAGGATACGGGCATTGGCCTGATGCGGCACGACCCAGTCGACATCGTCCGCAGTCAGGCCCGCCAAGCTCAGCGATTCTTCCATCACCTGCGCCAGATTGACGACGGCGTGGCGGAACACTTCGCGTCCCTTCATCCGCAGCTTGCCGACGGTGCCGGTGGTGGAAGGGCCACCATCGACATAGAGCAGGCCGTTATGGCGGCCATCGGCATGGAGCTTGGTGGCCAGAATACCGCGACCATCCGAATCGGAGCTTTCACGCGCCTCCAGTACCATCGCGCCTGCGCCGTCGCCGAACAGAACGCAGGTGGTGCGATCCTCCCAGTCCAGGATACGGCTGAAGGTTTCTGCGCCAATCACCAACGCACGGCGCTGCACGCCCGAGCGCAACATCGCATCGGCGACCTGCACGGCATAGAGAAAGCCCGAGCAGACGGCGGCGACGTCGAACGCGACGCAGTCGTTGATGCCCAGCATCGCCTGGACCTTGGTCGCGGTCGCCGGGAAGGTCTGGTCGGGCGTGGCGGTCGCCAGGACGATCAGGTCGATGTCCTGCGCCGACAGACCAGCGGCGGCGATCGCGGCCTTGGCGGCGTCGGCGGCCAGCGTCGCCGTCGTTTCCTCGGGCCCAGCGATGTGGCGGAAGCGGATGCCGGTCCGCTCGACGATCCACTCGTCAGACGTGTCGACCTCTTGCGCCAGTTCTTCGTTCGACACCCGCCGGGTTGGAAGTGCCGACCCCGTACCCGTGACGATCGAACGAATCATGCGGCGTCCTCGAAGTTCAGGAGATCCTCGGCAATACGCCGGGTCAGGTCGGCGCGCACCATCTTGGCCGCATTGCCGATCGCGGTGGCCACGCCCAGTTCGTTGGCGCTGCCATGGCTCTTCACGACCACGCCGTTCAGGCCCAGGAAGACCGCGCCATTATGGTTGTTGGGGTCCAGGTGATCGCGCAGCAACTGCGTGGCGGGTCGCGAGATCAGGAAGCCGAGCTTCGACCGCGCCGACGAGCGGAAGGCGCGCTTCAACAGGTCGCCGACGAAGCGGGCGGTGCCCTCGGCGGTCTTGAGCGCGATATTGCCCGCGAAGCCGTCGCAAACGATGACATCGACCTCGCCGCGGGCCAGCTGGTTGCCCTCGATGAAGCCGGTGAAGTTTAGCGGCAGGTGATTCTGGCCGCGCAGCACGGCCGCAGCATCGCGAATCTCGTCGGTGCCCTTCTGATCCTCGGACCCGATATTCAGCAGCGCGACGCGTGGATTGTCGAGTTCCAGCAGGATGCGGGCATAGGCCGCGCCCATCACCGCGAACTGGACGAGGTTCCGGGCATCGCACTCGGTATTGGCGCCGAGGTCGAGCATGACGACGTCATTGTCGCCCAGCGTCGGCAGCGGCGCGGCAAGGGCGGGTCGGTCGATGCCGGGCAGGGTGCGCAGCGACAGCTTGGCCATCGCCATCAGCGCACCGGTATTGCCCGACGACACCATGGCGGCAGCGCGACGCTGCTTCACCAGATCGATGGCGATACCCATCGACGTCACACGCGCACGCCGGATCGCCTGGCTCGGCTTTTCGCTCGAACCGACGATCTCGGGCGCGTGGATGATCTCGGACGCGGCGGACAGGTTGGGATGGACCTTCAGCCCCTCCGCAATCTGTGCCTCGTCCCCGACCAGGAAGAAGCGCATGCCCTCGAAGCGACGACGCGCCCTGGCGACACCGGCCAGCATCACGGCCAGCCCGTCGTCGCCGCCCATCGCATCGACGGCGATCCAGGCGTTATCGGCCATGCGTTCCTCTAACGGTCAGTCAGGTCAGGTAGAGGGATCAGCCCTCGACCGACACGACCTCACGGCCGTTATAATGGCCGCAGGCGGTGCACAGATTGTGCGGACGCTTCAGTTCGCCGCAGTTCGGGCATTCCTGGAACGCCGCGACCGTCAGCGAGTCGTGGCCACGGCGCATGCCGCGCTTGGAGGGCGAAGTCTTTCTCTTGGGGACGGCCATTGCGGCACCTTATCAATCGAACAATGGGTGGAATACGCCACGATCAGCACCCATTGCGCGCCCGGATCGAGGACCCGGCCGCGTGAGCACCCAGCCGGACGCATCGCGAAGCCCCGCGCCTATAGCGAGTTTTGCCGATGTTGCAAGCCGGGCTGGGGAATGGCACTCCGCTTCTTGGTCCAAATCCCGGAGAATGCGCCGCTTATGATCCTGCCCGTCACGCTCAGCATCGCGGCGGCGGCCGCGCTGGTCAATCTATGGCTCGCCCTGCGAATCGTCGTCGGGCGGGTGCGCGGCAAGATCCTGCTGGGCGATGGCGGCGATTCGCGACTCGCAGGCGGCATGCGCGCCCAGGCCAATTTCGTCGAATATGCGCCCTTCGTCCTGATCCTGATGGGGTTGATCGAGCTGGCGGGCGGCTCGGCCTTCTGGCTGTGGGTACTGGGTGGGGCGTTCATCCTGGCGCGGATCGGCCATGGCTGGGGCATGATGCGGCCCGCGCCCAATATCGGCCGCGCGGGCGGTGCGATCGGAACCTGGGCGATCCTGGCCTTGTTGGCCGGGTGGGCGATCGGCATCGTCTATACCGCCAACACCACCCCCGTGACCGGGGTCACCGTCTATAAGGTTGAGCAGCGATGATTCGTTTTCCCCTGATCGCTCTGGCCGCCGTCACGCTGACCGGTGCCGCCCCCGATCCCATCTCGCCACAGCGGCTGTCCGACGATGTGAAGACGCTCGCCTCGGACGCGTTCGAGGGGCGAGCGCCGGGCACGGCGGGAGAAACAAAGACCGTCGACTGGCTGGTCGCGCAATTCCGGGCGATGGGCCTGCAACCCGGCGGGCCCGATGGCCAGTGGACGCAACCCGTGCCGCTGATCCGTACCCAGATCGGTCAGGGGACGATGCGCGCCGGGGCCATGCCGCTGGTTCAGGGGCAGGGCGTCTATGTCTCGACCGTGCGGCCCGTCGACCGGGTGGCGATCCAGAATGCGCCGATGGTGTTCGTCGGTTACGGCGTCCACGCGCCCGAGCGCGGCTGGGACGATTTCAAGGGCGTCGACCTGAAGGGCAAGATCGCGGTCTTCCTGGTCAACGATCCCGATTTCGAGGCCGTCGCGGGCGACGATGCCAAGGGCAAGTTCGGCGACCGGCGCATGACCTATTACGGCCGCTGGACCTATAAATATGAGGAAGCCGCGCGGCAGGGCGCGATCGGTGCGCTGATCGTCCACGATACCGCCGGAGCAGGCTATGGCTGGGCGACGGTGACCGCCCCCGCGGGCGAGAATTACGATATCGTCCGCGCCGATCCGAGTTCGCGGGTCCTGCTGCAAGGCTGGCTGTCCGGCGAGTCGGCGACCAAGCTGTTTGCCGCCGCCGGGCTGGACCTGGCGCAGCAACGCCAGGCCGCGCGGCGTGCCGATTTCCGGCCCGTCGCATTGAAGGGGCAATCCTTCTCCGCCGACCTGCCGGTGACGACGGTGCGCGCGGAAAGCCGTAACGTGCTGGCGAAGCTGCCCGGCAAGACGCACCCGGATGAGGTCGTGATGTTCGGCGCGCATTGGGATGCATACGGCCGGGGCAAGGCGGACGCACAAGGTCGAACGATTCGCCCCGGTGCGAACGACGACGCGCTGGGCGTGGCGGGCGTGCTGGAGCTGGCGCGCGCGTTCAAGGCCGCGCCGCCGACCGACCGCAGCCTGGTGTTCGCACTGTGGACCGGCGAGGAGCGCGGGCTGCTGGGCTCGGAAACCTATGCCGTGAAGCCGGTCTATCCGCTGTCGAAGACCGTCGCCAATCTGACGCTCGACATCCTCCAGACGGCGGGGCCGGCCAGGGACGTGATGCTGGTCGGCGACGGGCAGAACGACCTGGAGGACCGGTTGAAGGCCGCCGCCGGGGCGCAGGGCCGTGTGGTGACACCCGAGGCGCTGCCGGAGCGCGGGCTATTCTACCGCGCCGACCATTTCTCGGTCGCACGGCGCGGTGTGCCGACGCTGCTGCTGATGGCGATCAGCGGCGCGCCCGATCTGGTCGCGGGCGGGCGCACGGCGGGGCAAAAGTGGCTCGACGACTATATGCGCTGCTATCACCAGACCTGCGATGCCTGGGACGCGAACTGGGACTTGCGCGGTGCGGCGGCGGATGTCGGGCTGTTCTACCGGATCGGGCGCGACCTGGCCGATGGGCGGGACTGGCCGGAATGGCGGGCCGGGTCCGAGTTCAAGGCGATTCGAGCAGAGTCGGCTTCGGACCGGCATTAATCCCGCCGCGTCTATTCCTCCCCTGCAAGGGGAGGGGGGCCAGCGAAGCTGGTGGAGGGGTATCCCCGCTCGTGGTGACACCCCTCCGTCAGTCCTGCGGACTGCCACTTCCCCTTGCAGGGGAGGAATGAAAGGAAGCCCTCACCCCAGGCCCAATACCCGGTCCGCCACGAACGCGTTGCTCTGCCGCTCATGGCCGAAGGTGCTGGGCTGGCCATGCCCCGGAATGAACGCCGTCTCGTTCCCCAGCGGCCAGAGCTTTTCCACGATCGAGCGGATCAGCGTATCGTGATCCCCGCCAGGCAGGTCGGAGCGCCCGACCGATCCCTGGAACAGCACGTCCCCAACCAGCGCGAATTTCGAGGGGGCGTGGTGGAAGATCACATGGCCGCGTGTATGTCCTGGCGTCTCGTATACATCCAGGGTCAGGTCGCCGATCGTCACCGTATCGCCCTCCGACAGCCAGCGCGTCGGCTCCAGCACCTGCGCGGGGATGCCGTAGGCCTGCCCGTCCTCGTCCAGCCGGGCGAGCCAGAAACGATCTTCTTCCTGCGGTCCCTCGACGGCCACGCCCAGCAGGTCGGCCAGCGCCTTGGCCCCGCCCGCATGGTCGATATGGCCATGGGTCAGAAGGATCTTCTCCACCGTTACCCCGGTCTTGGCGATCGCGTCCTGGATACGCGGCAGGTCGCCGCCGGGATCGACCACCGCCGCCTTCATCGTCGCGGTGCACCAGACGATCGAGCAATTCTGCTGAAGCGGGGTGACGGGCACGATCGCGGCGCGCAGCGGTGGCATAGGGGTCTCGGTCATGGGCCCGGAGATAGGGGCTGGGACAGCATCGGCCAATCGATACTTGCAAGCGCCCCTGCCCGCCGTGCATGGATCATGGTTCATGCTGCGGCCTACCCCTCCTTTCGTCCTGCTCGACGACGCCCGTGACGGGGGGGCGGCGGCGCGTCTCTATACCGCGCCGGTCGAGATCGTCGTCGCCCACGCCCCGGCGGAGGTCGCGCCCGCGCTGGCACGGTTGCGCCGCGCAAGGCAGACGGGTCTCCACGCAGTCGGCTATCTGACCTATGAGGCGGGGGCGGCGTTCGAGCCCGGCGTCGCCGCTCGGCCCGCCAACGACCCGCTGCTGTGGTTCGGCCTCTTCGCCGATTATGCGATCGTCGATGCGCAGGCGATGCTGCCCGATCCGGCGGGAGCCTGGATCGGCGATCTGGAGCCCGAGGTCTCGCCCGAGCGCCATGCCGCGCAGTTCGCGGCGGTGCAGGCGCTGATCACGGCGGGCGATCTGTACCAGGTCAACCAGACCTTTCGCGCGCAGGTGCCCGTCGCGGGCGATCCCCTGGCGCTCTATGCGGGATTGCGGGCCCGGTCGCGGGCGGGCTGGGGCGCGGTGGTGGCGACCGGCGAGGCGACGATCCTGTCGCTGTCGCCGGAGCTGTTCTTCGCGCTGGAGGATGGCCGCCTGACCGCGCGGCCGATGAAGGGCACCGCGCGGCGCGAGGCCGATCCCGCCGCCGATGCGCGCGCGGCCGCCGCCTTGCGCGACGATCCCAAGCAGCGCGCCGAGAATCTGATGATCGTCGACCTGATGCGCAACGACCTGTCGCGCGTCGCGCGGGCGGGCAGTGTCGCGGTGCCCGAACTCTTCGCGGTCGAACCCTATCCGACCGTGCACCAGATGGTGTCGACCGTCACCGCCGATCTGGCCGAGGGGCGCGATGCGCTGGACGTGCTGGCGGCGCTCTTTCCTTGCGGCTCGATCACCGGCGCGCCCAAAATTCGCGCGATGCAGGCGATTGCCGAGATCGAGGATTCGCCGCGCGGCCTCTATACCGGCGCGATCGGGCGGCTGGATGCCGATGGCGATGCGATGTTCAACGTCGCGATCCGCACGCTGACCTGGCCGGTCGGGGGCGCGCAGGCGACGCTGGGCCTGGGATCGGGCGTGGTGGCCGACTCGGTGGCGGCGGACGAGTGGGACGAATGCTTGGCCAAGGGCGCATTCCTTGACGGCGGGCGGGCCGATTTCGATCTGATCGAGACGATGGGCTTCGATCCCATCGAGGGTATCCAGCATCTGGAGGCGCATCTCGCGCGGATGAAGGCGAGCGCGACGGCGCTGGGCTTTCGCTTCAACCGCCATGACGCGCGCAACGAATTGCAGGCGGCGACCTTCCGCCTGCGCGATGCCCGCCGCATCCGCCTGTTGCTGGCGCGCAGCGGGGCGCTGGTGGTCGAGGTCGGGCCTGCTCCCGCCCCCTTCGAGCAGGTCGTGCCGGTGCGTGTCGTGCCCCTGCCTGTTGCGCCCGAGGATCTGCGGCTGCGGCACAAGACGAGCGCGCGAGGCTTCTACGACGCCGCCCGGGTGGCGGCGGGCACGACGGAAGTGGTGTTCGAGGGTCCTGACGGCACGCTGACCGAGGGCAGCTTTACGTCGCTATTCGTCGAGCGAGAGGGGAAGCTGCTGACGCCACCGCTTGCCGCAGGGCTGCTCCCTGGCGTGCTGCGGGGACATCTGATCGAGACGGGGCAGGCACTCGAGGCGCCGTTGACCCGAGACGATCTGAAAGACGGATTCTTGCTTGGCAATGCGCTGCGCGGATTGTTTCGTGCACGGATGGTTGCGGATTGAGGGCTTGAGCGGCTAAGGCGCGGCCGCATTCTCCTGTCGCAAAGGTATCCATCATGCAGCCCTCCGCCGCGCTCGGCCGTATCAGCCCGTCCCCCACGCTCGCCATCACCAGCCGCGTGATGGAGCTGAAGCGCGCCGGTGTCGACGTGATCGGCTTGGGCGCGGGCGAGCCCGATTTCGACACGCCGGATTTCGTGAAGGAAGCCGCGATCCAGGCAATCCGCGACGGCAAGACGAAATACACCAATGTCGACGGCACGCCCGAGCTGAAGGCGGCGATCGCGGCCAAGTTCGCGCGCGACAACGGCCTGACCTACAAGGCCGATCAGATCAGCGTGAATGTCGGCGGCAAGCACACTTTGTTCAACGCGATGGTCGCGACGATCGACGCAGGGGACGAAGTGGTGATCCCGGCGCCTTACTGGGTCAGCTACCCGGATGTCGTCCAGTTCGCGGGCGGCGTGCCGGTGATCGTGAAGGCGGGGCCGGAACAGGGGTACAAGCTGACCCCGGAAGCGCTGGATGCCGCGATCACGCCCAAGACCAAGTGGGTGATCCTGAACTCGCCGTCCAACCCGACGGGCGCGGGCTATACCGCCGACGAGCTGAAGGCGCTGGGCGAGGTCATCCTGCGCCATCCGCATGTCTGGGTCTTCGCCGACGATATGTACGAGCATATCGTCTATGACGGTTTCCGCTTCGCCACCATCGCGCAGGTCTGCCCCGAGCTGTACGAGCGCACGCTGACGGTGAACGGCTGTTCCAAGGCCTATGCCATGACCGGCTGGCGCATCGGCTATGCGGGCGGTGCGCCCTGGCTCATCAAGGCGATCGCCAAGCTCCAGTCGCAATCGACCTCCAACCCCTGTTCGGTGGCGCAGGCGGCGGCGACCGCCGCACTGACCGGCGACCAAAGCTTCCTGGCCGAGCGCAACCTGGCCTTCCAGGCGCGGCGCGACATGGTGGTGTCGATGCTCAATGAGATCGAGGGCATGACCTGCCCGACGCCGGAGGGAGCCTTCTATGTCTATCCGTCCTTCGCGCCGCTGATCGGCAAGACCACGCCCTCGGGCCGTCTGATCGACAGCGACGAGGCGTTCGTCGGCTATCTGCTCGACGATGCGAAGGTGGCGGCGGTGCAGGGTGCGGCGTTCGGCCTCTCGCCCGCGATGCGAATCAGCTATGCGACCTCGGACGCGCTGCTCAAGGAAGCCTGCACCCGCATCCAGGCGGCTTGCGCCGCGCTGAAATAATTTTGCCATAACGGCTATGGGGAGGCCAGCCGATCCGGGCAAATTGCCGGATTGGCTGGCTTTTTCATGGGCTTATGTGCGCTGCAGCAATATGGCTTAACTGTGGCATGAACGACACGTCCACGTGCCGTTAATGCTGAGTTTCTATAAACGTCATTGTCGGAACGGCGGCCATCGACCACATGGCCCCCGGATGATCGCTGACCCAACCGGGGAGCGACCCGTTTAGACAGGTGAAGTGAACAATGCGTGCCCTCTTCAAGTCCAGCTTCGTGTGGCAGTTCGCCGGCGGATTTGCGCTGGGAGCTTTGGGTCTCGTGGTCCTTCACCCGGCCGAAGCGCCCAGCCGTTACGGTTCGGCACCGGTCGAGGCGGTTCGCTAAGCACCTCCCCCATAGGCTGATTCCTCGGGGTCGCCTCTAGCCGAACCATCGGGCCCGCCCCATATTCGGGCGATGCGCAATATCCTCTGCCTCGCCCTGGCCGCGACCGCATTCGGAGCGGTCGCCTTATCCTCCCTACCCGCTCAGGCCGAACGCGCGGTGCCGCTGCCCAAGGCGGCGCTCGACGTGCCTGTCGCCCAGCGTCCACAGGTCGCGGTGCTGGCGGGCGGCTGCTTCTGGGGCATGGAAGCGGTGTTCGAGCGGGTGAAGGGCGTACGCTCGGTCACGGCGGGCTATGCCGGGGGGCGGCGCGAAGACGCCAATTACGGCGCGGTCTCCACCGAACGCACGGGGCATGCCGAAGCGATTCGGATTACCTATGATCCGCATCAGGTGTCCTATGCGACGCTGTTGCGCATCTATTTCTCGATCGCGCATGATCCGACCCAGGTCGGCGGGCAGGGCCCCGATCGCGGCCCCAGCTATCGCTCGGCCATCTTCGCCCAGTCGCCCCAGCAGGCCCAGGTCGCGCGCGCCTATATCACCCAGCTGACCCGCGCCCATGCCTTTGCCAAGCCGATCACGACTCGGATCGAGCAGGGCAGCTTCTTCCCCGCCGAGGCCGAGCACCAGAATTTCTACGACCGCAATCCGATGCACCCCTATATCGTGCGTTGGGACAAGCCCAAGGTTGCGGGCTTCCGCGCCGGTTTCCCCGATCTGGCGCGGGCGGGATAAGCCTCAGGCGGCGACCGGGAAGCGCAGCATCCGGTCGCGCACCGGCACCAGCGCCTCGGCCGGGCGGCCCACCGCCTGACGAAGCGCGGGGTGATCGACGTCCAGCCCACCGGTCAGCGATCCGAAGGCGGGCAGGATCAGCTTGCTGGCGGTCCCCACGAAACAGCGCCGGGCGACCAGCTTGCCGCGGACTCGCAGGCGCAGCTTGGGATGGAAATGCCCCGACAATTCGGGCCGGGTCTCCGCCGGATCGGCTTCATGGCGCAGGACAAGGCCATCGACCAACGCCTCCTCTGTCACCGCGCCGCCGCAGCGGTCGCGTAAGACGGGATCATGGTTGCCGGTGATCCAGGTCCAGTCCGTCGAGGCCGTGAGCGCCAGCAGCATCGCCCGCGCATCGGCAGGCAATCGGTCGCAGCCCTCGGCATCGTGAAAACTGTCGCCCAGGCACCAGACTTCCCGCGCGCCCGTCTGCCGGACGATGGCGGTCAGCTCGGTCAGCGTGGCGAGCGAATCATAGGGGGGCAGCATCTGTCCGCCGCCCGCATACCAGCTCGCCTTCTCCAGATGCAGGTCGGCGACCAGCAACGCCGCCCGCGCGGGCCAGTACAGCGCGCCATCGGGCAGGGCGGTAAAGTCGTGGCCGCCGAACGAAAAGGGAACCATTTCCCGTCCATGCGCTTGACGCACAGCAATATCAAGCGTTTGCAGGGGACGATGGAAAGCCCTTGCGTCGGGCGCGCAGAAGCGTAAAGCGCGCCGTCCTTTTGGCACAGGGGGTTCCGGCGGGCATGATAGGCACGGCGACCGATTTGACGGGCCATCAGGCTCCGACCAGCGAGAGTAACGACGCGAGCGTCCACCGCCATCCGGCGCTAATGGCGCTGACCGTCGGCGCGATCGGCGTAGTGTTCGGCGACATCGGCACCAGTCCGCTCTACGCCTTTCGCGAAGCCCTGGCGCAGACGGCGGGCGACGGCATCGACCCCAGCGAGATCCTGGGCGTGTTGAGCCTGGCGCTCTGGTCGCTGATCCTGGTCGTGACGATCAAATATGTCGTCTTCCTGATGCGCGCCGACAATCAGGGCGAGGGCGGGGTGCTGGCCCTGGCCGCGCTGGCCCGGCGCGCGGCGGGGGTTCGCTCGCGCGTGGCGCTGGTGCTGGGTGCGGCGGGGGCATCGCTCTTTTACGGCGACGCGATCATCACGCCTGCCTTGTCGGTGCTGTCGGCGATGGAGGGGTTGCGCACCATTCCCTCGGCCGCGTCGATCTTCGACGAGAGCGTTATTCGGATGTGCACCATCGTCATCCTCGTCGCGCTGTTCTTCATCCAGTCGCGCGGCACGGCGCAGGTGTCGAAGCTGTTCGGTCCGATCTGTATCCTCTGGTTCCTGGTCATCGGCGGCCTGGGCGTCTGGCACATCGCCGACGAACCCTCGATCGCGCGCGTGATCTGGCCGGGTTACGGGGTCAGCTTCCTGATGAGCCACGGCGTCATCGGCCTGTTCGTGCTGGGTGCGGTGTTCCTGACCGTGACCGGCGCAGAGGCGCTGACCGCCGATATGGGGCATTTCGGGCGGTTGCCGATCCGCATCGGCTGGTTCTCGCTAGTCCTGCCCGCGCTGGCGCTCAACTATCTGGGGCAGGGCGCCTTTGCGCTCGCCTCGCTGGAGCAGGCGGCGGCCAATGGCCAGACCTTCACCAACCAGGACTGGTTCTTCCTGATGGCGCCCGAGCCGTTGCGCCCGGCGCTGATCGTGCTGGCGGGGCTGGCGACTGTGATCGCGGCGCAGGCGGTGATTACGGGGGCCTTTTCGCTGACCCAGCAGGCGATCCAGCTCGGCCTGTTGCCGCGTCTGCGCGTCCGCCAGACCTCGGCCGATTTCCAGGGGCAAATCTATCTGCCCGCGATCAACTGGCTGTTGCTGTTCGGGGTGTTGGTGCTGGTCATCCAGTTCAAGACCTCCTCGGCCATGGCCGCCGCTTACGGCATCGCGGTGACCGGTACGATGGTGGTGACCACCTGCCTGGCCTATCTGGTCGTCCGCCACCGCTGGGGCTGGTCGCGCGGGCTGGCGGCGGCGGCGATCCTGCCCTTCCTGGCGCTCGACCTCGTCTTCTTCGGCGCGAATATCTTGCGGGTGATCGAGGGGGGCTGGGTGCCGCTGCTCGTCGGCGCGGGCGTGGGCGTGATCATCCACACCTGGGTGCGCGGGCGCGGCATCGTCTCGGCCTTTGAGAAGCGGCAGGCGATTCCGCTCGCCGACCTCGCCGCCGCGCTGACCAAGCGTCCGCCCGAGCGAGTGCCGGGCACGGCGGTGTTCCTGACCGCCAATCCCGCCTCCGCGCCGGGCGCGTTGCTCCACAACCTGAAGCACAACAAGATCCTGCACGCGCAGAACCTGATCGTGACGATCCGCACTGCCGACCGCCCCGTCGTGCCGCCGGAGAAGCGCGCGGAAGTGGAGCGGCTGGACGAGAATTTCGCGACCGTTGTGCTGAAATATGGCTTCATGGAAACGCCCGACGTGCCGCGCGACCTGCCCCGCGATCTGGGCGTGCAGACCAGCGGCAAGGGGCTGGACCCGATGAAGACCAGCTTCTTCATCGGCCGCAACACGCTGAAGCCCGAAGCGGAAAAGGGCATGCCGCCCTGGCAGGACCGGCTATTCATGTTCCTGCAGCGCAACGCCAGCGATCCTACCGATTTCCTGCGCATTCCGCCGGGCAAGGTGCTGGAACTGGGCGAACAGGTGACGGTGTGAGTTATTCTTCCCCGGTACGGGGAGGGGGACCGCCGCATCGCGGTGGTGGAGGGGGGATCGCGGCAGGGGCTGAACTGTGTGGAAGCCCCCCTCCATCAGGGCTTTCTCCCCGCCACCTCCCCGTACCGGAGCGGATCTTTCAGATCGTGACCTTGGGCGGCTTGGCGGCTTCGACCGCGACCAGCACCATCTTTTCCCAGATGACGGGATCGCCTGCATCGGCCATCGCCTGATCGGGCTCGCGCAGCGTACGCAGCACGGCCAGCGCGTCGGCCATATGATCGCGCCACTGCGCGTCGACCAGCTTGGAGGCGGATTCGGAGTCGCCCTTGGCATTGGCGCTTAGGCGCTGACCGCACAGCACGCGCGCGATGCGTTCGGCGGCGGGGGTGTGGGCAATGTCCATGGCAACCTCTCTCCTGATGCGCGTGTCGTTACGCGCTCAACGCGGGAGAGGGGCTTTGGGGTTCATGTGCTATCCAACAGCACGCCCCTCCCGCAGGCGGGAGGGGATGGGGGAGGGTAAGCCCCAGGCGTTGGTCTCGGTGAGACCCCTTACCCTCCCCAAACCCCTCCCGTTTACGGGAGGGGCTTAAGAAGCAATCAGCCCTGCGCGCCGCGACCGGCACCGCCGCCGCCACTGGGGCGACCCTGGCCGCCACGACCGCGACCGCCGCCACCGGGGGCACCGCCACCGCCGCTGCGACGGCGCGGCTGGCGACCCTGCGGTGCCCGCGAGTCGGTCGCGCGCGGGTGATGCGTGGCGCGCGGGCGTGCCGGATCGCGCGGGCGGTCGACGCGCGGCGCGGGATCGGCGCCGATGGCCTTTACGCGCTGCGATTTGATCGTCTCGGCGCGCTTCACGAAATCGGCGGGCAGCGGCACGACGGTGATCTTCTGCCGCGTCAGCTTCTCGATATCCTTCAGATAGGGCCGCTCATCCTCGGCGCAAAAGGCGATGGCCATGCCCGAACGACCGGCGCGCGCGGTGCGGCCGATGCGGTGGACATATTGTTCGGCGACGTTGGGCAGCTCGAAGTTGAAGACGTGGCTGACGCCCGGAATGTCGATGCCGCGCGCGGCGATGTCGGTTGCCACCAGCACGCGGGTCTGGCCCGAGCGGAACTCGCCCAGCGCGCGCTCGCGCTGGCCCTGGCTCTTGTTGCCGTGGATCGCGTTGGCGGCGATGCCGTTGCCCGCCAGCAGCTTCACGACGCGGTCGGCGCCATGCTTAGTGCGGGTGAAGACCAGCGCCAGCTCAATCGCGGGATCGGCGAGCAGGATGGTCAGCAGCGCCTGCTTTTCCTGTTGCGTGACAAAGGTCACCGACTGGTCGACGCGCTCGGCGGTGGTCGACACCGGGGTGACGGTGACGGTCGCCGGATTGTCGAGGAACTTGTCGGCCAGGTCGCGGATCGCGGCGGGCATGGTGGCCGAGAAGAACAGGGTCTGACGCTTGCGCGGGATCATCTTCACGATGCGGCGCAGCGCGTGGATGAAGCCCAGGTCGAGCATCTGGTCGGCCTCATCCAGCACCAGGATTTCGATCATCGACAGGTTCAGGAAGCCCTGCTCGACCAGGTCGATCAGGCGGCCCGGCGTGGCGACCAGGATGTCCACGCCGCGCGACAGGTCCTGCCGGTTCTTGTTCAGGCTGGTCCCGCCGAAGACGGTCGCAACCGCCAGCTTGGAGAACTTGGCATAGCCCTTGGCATTTTCGGCGATCTGGCTGGCCAGTTCGCGCGTCGGGGCCAGGACGAGCATCCGGCAATGGGTCGGCAGGACGCGCTTGTTCGCCTCGACCAGACGCTGGATCGACGGCAGCACGAAGGCCGCGGTCTTGCCGGTGCCGGTCTGCGCGATGCCCAGCAGGTCGCGGCCTTCCAGCAGCGTCGGGATCGAATCGCGCTGGATGGGCGTGGGTTCGGAATAGCCCTTGGCTTCGAGCGCACGGACGAGCGGCTCGGCAAGGCCGAGTTCGGAAAAGGACATGGAATTACTTTCGATCATGGCGCGCGAGTCACGACAGGCCGCAAGCGCGGGCCGGGGTTGATGACACCCCGCGTGACAAGGGAAGCCTGAAGACAGGGTCGGGGCGGAGCCGGGACCAGATGGTCCGTTCACGCTGCGAGTGGACGCCTCGACGGGCGGGCATGTGCGCTAACGCTTGCGGAAAGTCAAGTTTCGGGCAGGATCACCATCCCAATGCGTGACAAGCGCGGACGGATGGTTACATCCGATACCAGTTAGCGAAGAGGAGTCCTGCATGAAACTCGCCAGTCTGAAAAACGGTCGCGACGGCAAGCTGGTCGTCGTGTCGAGCGACCTCGCCTGGTATGCGGATGCGGGGCATATCGCGCCGACACTGCAGGCCGCGCTCGACGATTGGGACAGGATCGCCCCCGCGCTCGCCAATCTGGCGACAGATCTGGATCATGAGGCGATCCCGCGCGCGCGTTTCCACGAGCATGACGCCGCCTCGCCCTTGCCGCGGGCCTATCAATGGGCGGACGGGTCGGCCTATGTGAATCACGTCGCTCTCGTCCGCCAAGCGCGCGGGGCGGAACTGCCCGAGAGCTTCTGGCATGACCCGCTGATGTATCAGGGCGGCTCGGACGGGTTTCTGGGGCCGCGCGACGCCATTCCCCTGGCCGATGAGAGCTGGGGCTGCGACCTGGAGGGTGAGGTCGTCGTCGTCACCGGCGACGTGGCCCTAGGCGCAAGCCGCGAAGAGGCGCTGGCGGCGATTCGGCTGGTCGGGCTGACCAACGATGTGTCGTTGCGCGGGCTGATCCCCGGCGAGCTGGCCAAGGGCTTCGGCTTCTTCCAGTCCAAGCCCGCCTCGGCCTTCTCCCCCGTCTTCGTGACGCCGGAATCGCTGGGCGACTGGTGGCAGGACGGCAAGCTGCACCGGGTGTTGAAGGTCGATCTGAACGGCCAGCCCTTTGGTCGCGCGGATGCGGGGCAGGATATGACCTTCGATTTCGGCACGCTGGTCGCGCATGCGGCCAAGACCCGCGCGCTGGGGGCGGGGACGATCATCGGGTCGGGCACGGTGTCCAACCGCGATGCGGATGGCGGCCCCGGCAAGCCGGTCGCCGAGGGCGGCGTCGGCTATAGCTGCCTGGCCGAACTGCGCATGATCGAGACGATTCGGGGCGGCGAGGCGGTGACGCCGTTCCTGAAGAAGGGCGACACGGTCCGCATTTGGATGGAGGATGACCGCCATCATCCGATCTTCGGCGCGATCGAACAGACGGTGGAGTAACCCATTCCTGTCTAGGGCGGATCGACCTTTATTCCATTCCCCCCCCCTGCAAGGGAGGTGGCAGGCCGTAGGCCGGACGGAGGGGTGTCCCGGCTGGAGAGGTTCGCCCCCGTCCACGACCGGTGACACCCCTCCACCATCCTTTGGATGGTCCCCCTCCCCTTCCAGGGGAGGAAAGAAAGTGGCTCCACTTGAATGTCGATCCTCCCCAAGCGGACTTGGGGAGGGTTTGGCGGTCACTCCACCAGCGCGTCGATCGCCTCGGCCATGTCGATATCGCGCGCCGACAGCCCCCCGGCGTCATGGGTTGTCAGCACGATGTCGACCCGGTTCCAGACATTGGACCATTCGGGATGATGGTCGGCCTTTTCCGCCAGCAGGGCGACACGGGTCATGAAGCCAAACGCCTCGTTGAAGTCGGCGAACACGAAACGGCGGCTGATCGCGTCGCGCGATTCGTCCCAATCCCATTCGGTCAGGCCGTCCAGCGCCTCGTCCCGGTCCAGCTCGCTCAGCCGTTCCACCATGATCGTCCCCTTGGCTTCTCTTGTTCTTTTGACCGGCACAGCGGTAAGACGGCGGCCATGAGCGGGCAAGACGCGATTGGTGAAGCACCCGGTCCCGAGGTGATCGAGCGGATCGCGCGGGATGCGATCGCACGCCTGCCGGAGGAATTCCGCGCCCATCTGGGCGATGTCGTCCTGATCGTCGAGGAATTCGCCGATGACGAGACGCTGGCGGCACTGGGCCTCGAACACCCGCTGGAGCTGACCGGCCTGTATCACGGCCGGCCGGTGGGCGAGAAAAGTTCGATGGATTCCGCCAGCCTGCCAGACCGTATCCATTTGTATCGGCGCGCGATCCTGGACGAATGGATCGAGACCGGCGTTCGGCTGGACGATCTGGTCGTTCATGTGACGATCCATGAGATCGGCCATCATTTCGGCCTGTCCGACGACGACATGCACGCGCTGGAAGATGCGGTGACGTGATCCTGGAATTGAACCAGGTCGCCTGCGCACGCGGCGGGCGGCTGCTTTTCGCCGGACTGTCGCTGTCGCTGGGCGAGGGTGAGGCGGCGATCGTTACCGGCCCCAACGGCATCGGCAAGTCCAGCCTGTTGCGCCTCGCCGCCGGGCTGATCGCGCCGTTCGAGGGGCGCGTCGCGCGGGCCGGGCGCATCGCGCTGATGACCGAGGATATCGCGCTCGATACGGATCGGCGGCTGGGCGAGGCGCTGCTGTTCTGGGCGCGGCTCGACGGGCATGCCGACGCGGCGGCGCGGGTGGCGGCGGCGCTGGAGACGGTGGGTCTCGCGGCGCTGGCCGAGGTCCCGGTGCGGCTCCTGTCGACCGGGCAGCGTCGCCGCGCGGCGCTGGCGCGGGTATGGGCATCGCAATCTTCGCTATGGCTGCTGGACGAGCCGGGCAACGGCCTGGACGTGGACGGGGTGGCGATGCTGGAGCGAGTCCTGTCGCAGCATCGCGCGGGCGGCGGCGCGGTGTTGTTGACGACGCATCAGTCGCTGGACGTTCCGGGGGCGGGGCGGGTCGCGCTCGATGCGCTGGTTCCGGCATGAGTGTAGCCGCGACCCTGATCGCGCGCGACGTGCGGCGCGGCTATGCCGGGGGCGGAGCGGGGCTGGTCTGCGGCTTTTTCCTGCTGGCGGTGGTGTTGTTTCCCTTTGCCATCGGGCCGGATCGCGCGGTGCTGATGCGCGTTGGCGCGGGTGCGATCTGGGTCGCCGCGTTGCTCGCCGCGCTGTTGCCGGTCGAGCGGCTGGTCGCGCCCGATATCGATACGGGCTGGTTCGACCAGATTCGCGTGCATGGCCTGTCGCTGCCGCTGGTGATGACGCTGCGCATCGTCGCGCACTGGATCGCCTTTGCGCCGCCGCTGATGCTGGCGGCGCTGGTCGCGGGCGGGCTGTTCGGGCTGGAGGCGGGAGCGCTGGTGCGGGTCGAGGCGGGGTTGCTGCTCGGCACGCCGGGGCTGGCCGCGCTGGCGGTGGCGACGGGGGCGCTGACGGCAGGGTTGCGCGGGGCCGGGGGGCTGGCCGGGTTGCTGCTGCTGCCGCTCGCACTGCCGCTGCTGATCTTCGGGGCGGGCAGCGGGGACATGGGGGCACTGAAGCTGCTGGCGGCGGTGTCGCTGCTGCTGGTCGCTGGCGCGCCGTGGATCGCGGCGGCGGCGATCCGGTTGGTGCGTGATTGAGCTGATGGCTGAAGCGAACGTGATCGCGCGGGCCTTTGACGCGGCCTCGGCCTATGATGCCCATGCGGTGGTGCAGCGGCAGGTCGCCGACTGGCTGGCCGAGCGGGTCGTCGCGGTCGCGCCGTCCGCGCCGCGTGTGCTGGAGGTGGGATGCGGCACTGGCTTTCTGACGGGAGTGGCTCTGTCCCGGATTGATGGAGCCGACTGGCTGATGACCGACATCGCGCCTGCCATGCTGGCGCGCGGCCTGGCGGCGAATCCGTCCGCGCGCGGGCGGGTGATGGATGGCGAGCATCCCGATCTGCCCGGCGAAGCGCCGTTCGACCTGATCGTCAGCAGCCTGGCCGTGCAATGGTTCGCCGATCTGGAAGGCGGCTTGCGGCGGCTGGCGCAGTTCCTTGCACCCGGCGGGCGGCTGCTGGTGACCACGCTGACTGAGGGCACCTTTGCGGCTTGGCATGAGGCGCACCGGGCGGAAGGATTTGCGGCCGGAAGCCCGGTCTATCCTGCCGCTGATCGGCTCCGCGCAACGGGATGGAGCGTCGAGACGCGGACGTTCGCGCAGCGGCACGACTCGGCGGCGGACTTCATGCGCGCGTTGCGGGCGATCGGCGCAGGGACGCCACGCGACGGGCATCGGCCCATCCCCCCAGGCGCGATGCGGCGTATTGCCCGGCGGTTCGAGGCCGCCGGAGCGGTCGCGACCTATGAGGTCGCGCTGATCGAGATTTCCAAACCCCGCTCAGGCTGACCGCTTACCGGCTCCACCGCGCCCAGATGGCGGTGGGCAGGGTGAGCCCGCGCGCTTCCTCGCGCACGCCGAGTTCGCCGCATTCCACCTTGCCGGGAAGATCGGCCATCACCTGGCGCATCATCTCGCCGATCGCCATCGCCGACATGCGCACGGCGTACACCGTCAGGAACAGGAAGCGCGAATCCGCGTCCAGCAGCTGGCGGCAATTGGCGATCAGGCCGGGCAGGTCTTCCTCCAGCCGCCAAACCTCGCCCTCCGGCCCGCGTCCATATTTGGGCGGGTCGAGCAATATGCCGTCATAGCGCCGCCCGCGCCGCACTTCGCGCGCGACGAACTTGGCGGCGTCGTCGATGATCCAGCGGACCGGCGCATCGCCCAGACCCGACAGCATCGCATTGCTTCGCGCCGCCTCGACCGATTTCTTCGAGGCGTCGACATGGACCATCTTGGCGCCCGCGCTCGCCATCGCCAGCGTGCCGACGCCGGTATAGCCGAACAGGTTCATGCACTCCGGCTCGGCCAGGCCGTCGACCTGCTCGCGCATCCAGCTCCACACCGGCGCCATGTCGGGGAAGAAGCCCAGATGGCGGAACGGCGTGTTCTGCGCGGTGAAGCGCACCTCGTTCCATTTCAACGGCCAGCCGTCGCGCGGGACCGGCTCGTTGAAGTTCCAGCGGCCGCCGCCATCCTCGTCCGACCCGGGCACGAACTCGGCCGCCGCGCGCCAGTCGGTGGTCGCGGGAGCCCACATCGCCTGCGGTTCGGGGCGGATGAAGCGGAACCGGCCATAGCGTTCCAGCTTGCGACCATGGCCGGAGTCGACCAGCCCGTAATCCGCCCAGGGCTCGCCGATCATCGTTTCGAGTTTCATGGACCCGCGTTAGCGCAAACCATGCCCGTCGATAAAGGCCGTCACCGCGTCGAAGGTGGCGGGCAGGGTAGTGAAGCGCTCCTCGCGCTCGAACAGGTCGCCGACGCGGCGGGGAAGGGGCGGGCGAACGCCGGTCGCGCGCTCGACCGCATCGGTGAACTTGGCCGTATGCGCGGTGGCGAGCGTGACGACGGGTGCGGTCGTCTCGGCGGCGCGCGCGGCCGACAGCGCGATGGCGGTGTGCGGGTCGAGCACCTGGCCCGCCTCGTCATGGGCCCAGCGCATCGCGCGGCTCATGTCATCGGCATCGACGCGCGTGCTGGTGAAGAGCGGGGCGATGGCCTGGCTCTGCGCATTGGTCAGCCGCATCGCGCCGCTGCCCTCGAACCCCTTCATCTGGCTCGCCAGCGCCGCGCCGTCACGGCCATTCGCGTCGAACAGCAGCCGCTCGAAATTCGAGCTGACCTGGATATCCATCGACGGCGTCGCGGTGGCCTGCACCTGCCCCTTGGAATAGTCTCCCGAGGACAGCGCGCGGTGAAGGATGTCGTTGACGTTGGTCGCGACGATCAGCCGCTCGATGGGCAGGCCCATGCGTGCCGCGACATAGCCGGCGAACACGTCCCCGAAATTGCCCGTCGGCACCGAGAAGGCGATGGCCTTGCCCGGTGCGCCCAGCCGGACGGCGGCGTAGAAATAATAGACGACCTGCGCCATCAACCGCGCCCAGTTGATCGAGTTGACCGCCGACAGGGTATGGCGGTCGGCAAAGGCGCGGTCGTTGAACATCGCCTTCACCAGCGCCTGCGCGTCGTCGAAATTGCCCTCTATCGCGATATTGTGGACGTTGGGGGCGAGCACCGTCGTCATCTGGCGCCGCTGGATTTCGGTCACGCGGCCTGCCGGGTGCAGCATGAAGATATCGATATTGGCACGCCCCGCCACCGCGTCGATCGCCGCCGATCCGGTGTCGCCGCTGGTCGCGCCGACGATGGTCAGACGGGTGTCCGTGCCGCGCAGGAACCGCTCGAAGAGAAGGCCCAGCATCTGGAGCGCGACGTCCTTGAAAGCCAGTGTGGGACCGTGGAACAGCTCCAGCAGCCACTGGTCATGGTCGAGCTGAACGAGCGGCGTGACGGCGGCGTGCGAGAAGCGGCCATAGGCGGTGTCGCACAGGTCCTGCAGCTCTTGCGGCGTGAGGCTGTCGCCGACGAACGGCGCCATGATCCTGGCGGCGGTCTGCGCATAGGACAAGCCCGCCAGCCCCTCGATTTCCTCACGGGTCAGGGTCGGCCAGACCTCGGGCACGTAAAGCCCGCCATCGCTGGCGAGACCGGCCAGGGTCGCGCCCCGGAAATCGAGGACGGGGGCGGAGCCACGGGTACTGATATAGCGCATGATGCGGTGCGGCTTAACGGGGTGCAGGCCCCGCAACAACCATTCGATTGCGTCGAAAGACCGCCAAAGCATAGATAATTGCGGCGATCGCGGCGAACAGGAACCATTGGATGGCGTAGGCGAGGTGGTTGTTGGGCACCGAGTCGAGGTCGGGGCGCGCATTCGCCTCCAGCCCGCCGACGGGCGTGTCGGCGACCAGCAGCATCGCCTGCGGCCGATGGTCGAAGGCCGACTGGATCAGCGAGCGGCTGTCGGGGGCATGGGCGATATAGCCGTCGACTGTGCCGCCCGGCCAGATGACCTCCTTGCGGGGATCATGGGTGGTGCCGAGCTGCACCTGCATCGCCCCTTGCGGCACCGAACAGGTGGCGATCAGGCGAAAGCCCGCCGCCCCCGCCCCTGCGCGCCGGATGGCGACGGGCGGGCGGCAATCGGCGGTTGCGCGGCGGAAGAGCAGGCGCTCGTCGGGATAGAGCGGAAAGGCGATGACGGGCCTTGTCGGATTGGCGGCGAGCTGCGCCAGATACGCTTCCTTCTGCGGCAGACGGTCGAGCAGCTGCCACAGCCCCAGCGCGATCATCCCGGCGACCGCCAGGCCGACGATCAGCGTGGGCAGGATCGGCACGCGCCTCATGCGTCCTCGTCCTCCGGCGGAGCGACGACCGCGCCCTCGCGCGCTTCGTTGCGATACTCGGCGGCCATCAGCGCACCCTTGGCGATGCGCAAGGAATAGACGACGCCCACCGCCGTCAGCGGCAGCCAGATCAGCATGTGGAGCCAGAGCGGCGGATGGAGCGTCAGTTCGACGATGATCGCCGCGATGGTGATGACGGTGCCCAGGATCAGGGTCAGGAAGGCGGCAGGCCCGTCCCCGACATTGAACCGGGTGAAGTCCAGCCCGCAGGCGCTACACCGATCCGCGAAGGTCGCCAGATGCGTCGAGAGGAGCGGCCCCGCAAACAAATGGGGCTGGCCGCACCGCGGACACAGCCCCTGAAATGCCGCCTGCGCGATGGTGGGCGGGGTAAACTCAGCCACTATGAACCGGCGCGCCCCAGCCACCCCAGACATAGATGGTGACGAACAGGAACAGCCACACCACGTCGACGAAATGCCAATACCAGGCCGCCGCCTCGAACCCGAAATGCTGGCGGGGCGTGAAGTCGCCGCGATAGGCGCGGATCAGGCAGACGATCAGGAAGATGGTGCCGACGATGACGTGGAAACCGTGGAAGCCGGTCGCCATGAAGAAGGCCGCGCCATAGTTGATGCCCTTGAAGGGGAAGGGCGCATGGACATACTCATACGCCTGGATCGAGCTGAAGATCAGGCCAAGTACGACGGTCAGCCAGAGCCCCTTCAGCACGCCGTCGCGGTCGCCGACGCCGAGAGCGCCCCACAGGCCCTTCTTTTCACCGCCACGCTGGTTGTGGATCAGCGCATGGTGTGCCCAGGTGACGGTGGTGCCGCTGGTCAGCAGGATCAGCGTGTTGAGCAGCGGCAGCTTGAAGGCGTCGATCACCTCCAGCCCCTTGGGCGGCCAGGTCGCGGCGATGGCGGCGGCGCCCTCGGTCGCGCGTTCGACCTGTCCGTCGACGAAGCTCATCGCGGTGGGGAACAATGCGAAGTCGAAAAAGGCCCAGAACCAGCCGACGAAGAACATCACTTCCGATGCGATGAACAGGATCATGCCATAGCGGAAATGCAGCTGCACCACCGGGGTATGATCGCCATGATGCGCCTCGCGCACCACGTCGGCCCACCAGCTGCCCATGCAGAAGAGAACGGCGGCCAGCCCCGCCAGGAACGCCCAGCCGCCGCCCGGCGCACTGTGCATCCACATGATCGCGCCCGAGGCCATGAGCAGCGCCGACATCGAACTGGCCAGCGGCCAGGGGCTCGGCGGCAGGATATGATAATCGTGGTTCTTTGCGCCAGCCATGATCCCGTCCCTTAGCTTTTTGCTATTTTGAGGACAGGCTAACCCGCTTTCTTCGCCGAATCCACCGGGTAAAATGTGTAGGACAGGGTGATGGTCTCGATGTCCTTCGCATCGGGGTCGTTCAGGATCTTCGGGTCGATGAAGAAGATGACCGGCATCCGCGCGGTCTCACCGGGTTTCAGCGTCTGCTGGGTGAAACAGAAGCACTGGATCTTGGTGAAATAGCGCCCCGCCTGATCCGGCGTCACGTTGAAGGTCGCGGTGCCGGTAATCGGGACTTTCGCGTTGTTGGTGGCGGTGAAGAACACCATGTCGCGCGCGCCGATATCGACGGTTTCGTGCGGATTTTCCGGCTTGAAGGTCCAGGCGAGCCGCGACGAGACATTGGCGTCGAAATTGACCGTGACCTGGCGGTGGACGCTGCCCGGCGCCTGGTTGCCCCGCTGGGTCGTGCCCTGATAGCCGGTCACCTGGCAGAACATGCGGTAGAGCGGCACGCTGGCAAAGGCGAGGCCGGTCATGAACACCACGCCGAAGACCGCGAGGGCGACCGTGCGAGCCTGGCGCGAGAGGGTCATCCGTGCATGCCCGTGCGAATCTTGGACAGGGTGATGAAGAAGATCAGCACCACGAGGAAACCGAGCAGCAGCGCCATGGCGGTGGCGCGGGCCCGCTGTTTGCGGCGAATCCGATTCGAGTCGTCAGGCGTCATGCCCAACGATCCACCACCAGCGCGCCAAAGAGAAGGAAAAGATAGAAGATCGAATATTTGAACAGCCGCTTTTCCGGCTTCATCGCATCGTCGGCCTGGGTATGGCGGAAGGCGACGATGGCGGCATAGGCGGCGAACAGCGCGGTCCCGGCGGTCGCGATCACGCCATAAATGGGCCCGGTCAGCCCCAGCGGCCAGGGCGCGACGGCCGCGATCGCCATCGGGATGGTGTAGAGCCCGATCTGCGCGCGCGTCACCCGCTCGCCCGCCACCACGGGCAGCATCGGCACGCCCGCATTGGCGTAATCGGTCTTCACGAACAGCGCGAGCGCCCAGAAATGCGGTGGCGTCCACAGGAAGACCAGGCTGAACAGCAGGAAGGGGAGGAGCGCGACCTCGCCGGTCGCGGCCGCCCAGCCGATCAACGGCGGAAACGCGCCCGCCGCGCCGCCGATGACAATATTCTGCGGCGTGCGGCGTTTCAGCCAGACGGTATAGACCAGCACATAGAACAGGATCGAGACGGTCAGGATTCCGGCGGCGACATAATTAACCGCCAGCCCCATCAGCAGGACCGAGAAGCACGCCAGCCCCACCCCGAAATGCAGCGCCGACTCGCGGGTCATGCGCCCGGCGGGCAGCGGCCGCTTGGCGGTGCGCTTCATCAGTGCGTCGAGGTCCGCCTCATACCATTGATTGAGCGCCCCCGCCGCCCCTGCGCCCAGCGCGATGCACAATATGGCGGTGAAGCCGATGACCGGATCGATGCCGATGGGGGCCGCCAGCATCCCGCAAAGGCCGGTGAACACCACCAGCGTCATCACCCGCGGCTTGGTCAGTGCGAGAAAGTCGCGCCAATCGGCGGGAACGAAGACGGAGGAGGGGATGCTGGACATGAGAGCCCCGCATATAGGGCTTGGCGAGAAGGGGGGCAATCGAAGCGTCTCCCCCTCCCGCAAGCGGGAGGGGGCGGGGGGAGGGCAGGGAGTCTCACCGAGACCATCACCCGTGGCTGGCCCTCCCCCATCCCCTCCCGCCTGCGGGAGGGGCGTGCCAAGCTTCGAGGGAAGGGCCTCAACCAGACCCGGTCCTTCTCGCGTCAGCCCTGCTTCAACGTCGCCATGTCGATGACGAAGCGATACTTCACATCGCTCTTCTGCATCCGGTCATAGGCGGTGTTGACCTCGTCCATCGCGATCATCTCGATGTCGGCGGTCAGGCCATGCTGGTGACAGAAGTCGAGCATCTCCTGCGTCTCGGCGATGCCGCCGATCAGCGAACCGGCCAGCGAGCGGCGGCGGAAAACCAAATTGCCGACCGAGGGCGAGGGGTGCGGCGAATCCGGCACGCCGACCAGCGTCATCGTCCCATCGCGCTTCAGCAGCATCAGGAACGCGTCGAGGTTGTGCGGCGCCGCGACGGTGTTCAGGATGAAGTCGAAGCTGTTGGCATGTTCCGCCATCTGCGCCTCGTCCTTCGACACGATCAGGTCCTTGGCGCCCAGTCGCTTGGCATCTTCGGCCTTGTTCGGCGAGGTCGAGAAGACATAGACCTCGGCACCCATCGCGGCGGCGATCTTCACACCCATATGACCCAGGCCGCCGAGACCGACGATGCCGACCTTCTGGCCCGGCCCGACCTTCCAGTGGCGCAGCGGCGAATAGGTGGTGATGCCCGCGCACAGCAGCGGCGCGACGGCGGCGAGATCGGCGGCGTCATGGTTGATCTTCAGGACGAAGCCTTCCTTGACCACGATATGGTCGGAATAGCCGCCGAAGGTGTGGCCGCCCAGCACGGGATCGGGGCCATTATAGGTGCCGACGAAACCGGTCGTCTCGCAATATTGCTCTTCGCCGTCATGGCAGGACGGGCAATGGCCGCAGCTGTCGACCATGCAGCCGACGCCGACCAGATCGCCGACCTGATACTTGGTGACGTCGCCACCGACGGCGGTCACGCGGCCGACGATCTCATGTCCTGGCACGCATGGATATTGGGTGCCGGCCCACTCGCCGCGTGCGGTGTGCAGGTCGGAGTGGCAGACGCCGCAATAGAGGATGTCGATGGCGACATCGTCGCCCTTCGGGTCGCGACGCTCGAACGAGAAGGGCGCGAGCGGGGTCTCGGCCGACTGGGCGGCATAACCCTTGGCGGGAGTGGGCATGGAAGCTCCTTTGGGAAATCTGGGACGCGACCGAACGATCGCGGCGTTCATATGGGTCCCATGGAGTCGTGCGCCAGAGCTTCCCCCCGGCTAGTTTTTCCGATTGGCGCTGATCGGCAAATTGCCAAAAATCAATATGTTATATTGTAACGTGTCGCCGAGGTCGAGAATGGCGCCGTTCCCGGAGCCACTCTCTCCGACCTATCCCAGGAAGCCCTGATTCCAGGTCGAGGCGTCATAATTGCCGATATTGGGCAGCACGGTGCGCAGGCCACTCGAGTCGATGCCGAACCAGCTGGCCAGCGTCGCGGCATATTGGTCGACCGCCATGGTGGGCAGCAGGCGGCCTTGGCCGACATCGTCGTTGGTGCCGTTGCCGACTGTCGGCGCCTTGCCATAGAAACGCTGGCCCCGCACCGCGCCGCCGACGACGAAGTGCATGCCGCCCCAGCCATGGTCCGAGCCGTCGTCGTTCGACTGCAGCGTCCGGCCGAAGTCGGAGGCGGTGAAGCTGGTCACCTGATTGGCGACGCCCATCGCGGCGGTGGTATCGTAGAAGGCCTTCAGCGCCGACGACACCTTGGCGAGCAGGCCGGGATGCTGGGCGACCAGATTGTCGTGCAGGTCGAACCCGCCCATCGACACGAAGAACACCTGGCGCTTCAGGCCGAGCGTCTGGCTGACCGAGATCATGCGCGCGACCATCTTCAACTGGTCGGCCAGCGAATTTCCCGTGGGGAAGAGCGGGAAATTGGCGGCGGGTGCCCCGGCCAGCGCGCTGCTGAGCTGGGCCTGGACGTCGAGCGCGCGCTTGGAGATGCGGGCATATTCGCTGCCCATCTCCGAACCGCCTTCGGTGGTCATCAGGCGGCGCAGCGTGTCGAGCGCGCCCGAAGAGCCATAGAGCGTCCGGCTGTTGTTGAGCAACGCGACCGGCCCGCCGGTGCCGACTGCATATTGGATCGCGCTCCGCCCGGTCAAATAGACGGCATTGCCACTGGTGTTGATGCAGGTCAGCGCGGCGGCCCCGTTGCCGCTCTGGAACACGTCACCGATCCGCCCGCCCCAGCCGCTCGTCGCGCCTTCGGGGTTGGACGCCTGGAAGAAGCTCTGCTGGTCGTTGTGACTGAACAGTTTTGGCGGCAGCTTGACGGTGTTGCGGGTGAACTGCGTCTTGGTCGTCGGCTCGACCAGCGTGCCGACGTTCAGTGCGACCGCCATCTTGCCCGCCGCGAACAGCTGGTTCATCTCGGGCATGGAGGGCGACAGCGCATAGACGCGGCCCCCCGGCAGCGCGACCGCCGGGTTCAGGACCGACCCCGCCAGTGCCGACCGCTGATACCCGATATTGGCGCGCGCGGCGGTATAGGCGGCGAAGCTGCTCTCGTCATAGGGGACGAGCGTGTTCGCATAGTCGTTGCCGCCATAGAGAAACACGCACACCAGCGCCTTGTAATCCGAGGCGGTGGCGGCGGCCGCCTCGCCGATCGCGGCCAGGCTGGTGACGAACGGGGTCGCGGTGCCGGCCAGGCCGAGTAGCGCGCTGCGCTTGAGGAAAGCGCGCCGGGATTGGTCTTGGGTCATGCTCATCACCGCAGGGTCAGATAGTCGGGGGAGGCCATGGTCAGCAGAATCGCGATGCCGACCCGGTTGACGGGGCCATTGGTCGCGGTGGCCGACACGCTGTCGACGGCATCGCGGATCGCGGCCAGGGTCGTAGTCGACAATTGCCCGGCGGCGAGCACCAGATTGACCTCGTCGACCAGTCCTTGCGTGTCGGCGGCCTTGGTCAGGATCACGCTGTAATCGGCCTTCACGTCGCCGATGCCGTTGGCGATCACGCCGTACATGAAGTTCACATAGCCGACGACGCTCTGTTCGTTGGCGATCTGGAACTCGGGCGCGACCAGGCCGCTGCTCGCCAGGGTGGTACCGGGCGGGGTGTAGCCGGGACGGTAGAAGTTGAAGACCGAGGGACTGTGCCCCTTGGCCTGGCCCAGCCGGGTCGCGGCGTTGGAGGTGTCGCCGATCGCCCAGGCGTTCGAGGGCGAGTTGGCGGCAAAGGCGCGCGCCCAGCCGGTCAGCCGGAGCACCGGCTCGCGCAGCTTGCCCGCCGTGGTGGTGGTCGGCACGCTGCGCGCCTCGCTGTCGAGCAGGATGGCGCGGATCACCGCCTTCATGTCGCCGCGCACACCCTGGCCATTGTCGGCGAACTTGGTCGCGACGCGGGTGACATAGGCGGGCGAGGGGTTGCTGGTGACCAGCCGCTGGATCAGCTGCTTCGATATGAAGGGCGGCACGTTGGGATGGGCGAAGATGGTGTCCAGCGCGGTCTTGACCGCCGCCATGCCACCCCCGCTGACCGTGGTGCCCAGAAAGCTCGACGCGCCGGTTTCGTTGATCCCGGCATTCATCACCAGCGGCATGCGATAGCGGGCGGGCGTCGAGCTGTCCGAGGTCGCCGGGGACAGGCCGGTGAACACACGCGCCAGCCCCGACACATCGGCCTGGCCATAGGTTTCGATCGGCTGGCTGCCATTCATCTTGGCCGAGCCGTCCATGTTGAGCTGATAGAGGCCCAGCGTGAACAGCTGCATCAACTCGCGCGCATAATTCTCGTCGGGCTGGGCACCGGTGGTCGCATTGGCCTTCCGGTTGTTGAGGAAGGTCAGATAGGAGCCCATGGCGAAGCTGGTCGTGACCGCGCCCAGGATATCGCGGTAATTGCCGAACGCGTTGTCGAGCAGGATGTCGACATAGGCGGCCATGCTGAACGTGCGCCACGCATCGGCGATCCCGTCGATGCCGACCACCAGGATGTCGAGCAACGCCATGCCGACCCGCTGGCGCAACTGGTCGGGCTCGACGATCATCTGCCGCCAGAGCGTGGGGTCTAACCCCGCCACGATGTTGCGATTGGCGGCGGCGTCATAGCCATTGGCGACCAGCCAGTCCCAATGGCTGGTGGCGCGCGGCAGCGCGAACTGGTCGGTCAGCCAGCCGTCATAACCGCGCGAGACGACCGCATCCATCGTGCTGCGGGTCGCGCCCATGGTCGCCTGGGCCAGGAAGCGGCTCGCTTCGGTGGCGGTGGGCGGCGGGGTGACGACGACGACCGGCGTGGAGGAGCCCGCCGTGCTCGCGGTGCCGCCACCGGCGCTCGCGGTCCCGCCCGAGCCGCCATCGCTACAGGCGGCCAGCGCCACCAGCGGCAGGACCGACCCGCTGACCGTCAGCAGCCGGTGAGCCGATTCTTTCGCGTCGGACTGCTTGTCGGTGACCAGCGCAAACGTAGCCTCTTCGGTGGTCGCCATCACTGGCTCCGCCGGAAATTCCCGCCCCATCATGGATTCATACCCGCTACTGCCGCCTGCTCGGCGGCCGGGGCTCAGGATGCGGCCTGTGTGGCTAACGAAATATGAAGAACCCCTGCGGTTCGTCGCAGGGGAGCGGCGATCCGACGGAAAGTTTTCGGTCATCACAAAAGCGTAACGAAAAGGGCCCCGAAACCGCTGTTTCGAGGCCCGTCTTCAGGTGTTTGAGGTCGATCAGTCGATGCGCGGCAGCGTCTCGAACTGGTGATAGGGCGGCGGGCTGGACAGCGTCCATTCCAGTGTCGTTGCGCCCTCGCCCCAGGGATTGTCCCCGGCGGGCTTGCCCGCGATCAGCGACCAGACCAGGTTGATGAAGAAGAAGCCCATGCCGACCGCCATGATCTCGTAACCATGGGTCGCGACGCGGTTCCACATCTCAAAGGCGTCCGGATAGTCCGGGTAGCGGCGCGGCATGCCCTGCAGGCCCAGGAAGTGCATCGGGAAGAACAGCAGGTTCACGCCTGCGAAGAACACCCAGAAATGCAGCTGGCCGAGCAGCTCGCTATACATCTTCCCCGACATCTTGGGGAACCAGTAATAGAAGCCCGCGAACAGCGCGAACACTGCGCCCAGCGACAGGACGTAGTGGAAGTGCGCCACGACATAATAGGTGTCGTGCATATAGTCGTCGATGCCGCCGTTCGCGAGCACGACGCCGGTCACGCCGCCGACCGTGAACATGAAGATGAAGCCGATCGCCCAGACCATCGGCGTCTTGAAGGTCAGCGAGCCCCCCCACATGGTCGCGATCCAGGAGAAGATCTTGATGCCGGTGGGCACCGCGATGATCATCGTCGCGGCGGTGAAATACATCTTGGTGTTCACCGAGAGGCCGGTGGCGAACATGTGGTGCGCCCACACGACGAAGCCGACCACGCCGATCGCGACCATGGCATAGGCCATGCCCAGATAGCCGAAGACGGGCTTGCGGCTGAAGGTCGCGATGATCTGGCTGACGATGCCGAAGCCCGGCAGGATCATGATATACACTTCGGGATGGCCGAAGAACCAGAACAGATGCTGGTACAGGATCGGGTCGCCGCCCCCGGCGGGGTCGAAGAAGGTCGTGCCGAAGTTGCGATCGGTCAGCAACATGGTGATCGCGGCGGCCAGCACCGGCAGCGACAGCAGCAGCAGGAAGGCGGTGACCAGCACCGACCAGACGAACAGCGGCATCTTGTGCAGCGTCATGCCCGGCGCGCGCATGTTGAAGATGGTGGTGATGAAGTTGATCGCGCCCAGGATCGACGAGGCACCCGCCAGGTGGAGCGCCAGGATCGCCATGTCCACCGATGGTCCGGGCTCGCCGAAGGTCGATAGCGGCGCGTACGCCGTCCAGCCCACGCCCGCGCCCGACCCGAAGAAGGGCGAGGCCAGCAGCAGCGTGAAGGCTGGGATCAGCAGCCAGAAGGACACGTTGTTCATGCGCGGGAACGCCATGTCGGGCGCGCCGATCATGATCGGCACGAACCAGTTGCCGAACCCGCCGATCATGGCGGGCATGACCATGAAGAACACCATGATCAGGCCGTGCGCGGTGATGAGCACGTTCCACAGGTGCAGCGACTGGTCGAGGCTCTGCGCCCCGCCGTGCAGCATTCCTGCCCAGATACCCAGATACTGGATACCCGGCTCGCGCAGCTCGGCGCGCATCAGGCCGGAGATGCCGCCGCCGATGATGCCTGCAACGATCGCGAAGATCAGATAGAGGGTGCCGATATCCTTGTGGTTGGTCGACAGGAACCAGCGCGCGAAGAAGCCGGGCTTGTGATCGGCCCCATGGTCGTCGCTGTGGTGCGCGTGGTGGTGATCGTCATGACCGACGAAAGCCGATCCGGGGTGAAGTGCGGTGTCGGTCATGGCTTATTGTCCAGCGTTGCCGGGGCCGGCCGGATTGCCGGTGGCGCCCTGTGCGGAGGTGGAGGACTGGGCAGGCGTCGCGGCATTGTCCGCCGGACCGGTCACCGCCTCGGCCGCATTCGCCTGGGTGGCTTCGGCGGCCGAACCCTCGGCACCGGGCTGCGGGATGACGGCGGCGGACGGCGTGGCCGCGCCGGGCATCTTGCCGCCCTTGGCCGCGATCCAGGCGGCGAACTGGGCCGGGCTGACCGCCTGCACCGCGATCGGCATGAAGCCGTGGCGCGCGCCGCACAGTTCGGAGCACTGACCGAAATACAGGCCCGGCTTCTCGATGGTGAAGCTCGTCTCGTTCAACCGGCCGGGCACCGCGTCCAGCTTCATCCAGAAGGCGGGGATCGCCCAGCTGTGGATGACGTCGTTCGAGGTGGTGATCAGGCGGATCGGCACGCCGACGGGAAGGACGATGCGATTGTCCACCGCCAGCAGGCGCGGGCCGTCGACATCGGTGCGCGCGCGCTCACCGGGCGACACCTGATCCTTTTCCTTCAGCATGTTGGCGGTGATCTCGATCCCGCCATGGTCGGGGTATTGATAGGTCCAATACCATTGGTTGCCGATCGCCTTCAGCGTGACAGCCCCGGCGGGCGCGGGCTTGAACTGCGCCTGGAGCAGCCCGATCGAGGGGATGGCGATCAGGACGAGGACCACGACCGGACCCAGTGTCCACAGCACCTCGATAAAGGTGTTGTGGCTGGTCTTCGACGGCACCGGATTGGCGGCGCGGCGGAAGCGGAAGACGACCCAGGCAAGGAGCAGCAGGACGAGGACGCAGATCGCGGTGATGACCGGCAGCAGGACGTCGTTGTGCATCCAGTGCGCGAATTCGCCGTTCTTCGTCACCTGCGGCTGAAGCCCGATCCGGCCGTCGATCGGCAGGCCGACCTTCGGATCGATGGCGATGGCGGGCGCACCGTCCTGCGCCAGCAGCGGGCTGGTCGGCGCGGCGGTGGTGGGAGCCGCGGCAGTGGTCGGCGCGGTGTTCGCGGTCCCCGCGGGAGCAGCGGCAGCTTGCGGGGCGGCCCCGGCCGGGGTGGCGGCGGGTTTCGCGAACGCGGCCCCCGACAGCGCGGCACAACCCAGCCCGGCGGCGATCGCCAGCGCCTTCATCCGTGACGGCATCCTCATCCTCCGGGGTCCGGACATGCGCTTGACCTCGCTCATCCCGCTTTCGTCTCCCATCTCCCTCACCGGTCCGTCGGTCGTCCGACGGTCTTTGGGCGGGGCATCCTGTCGTTTTTGTTAGGTCGACTATAGCACGGGACCGCGCCCCCTCAACCCATAGTGTCACATGCCAGATTGCACGGGCGCGAGGGCGATCCTATGAGGCCGGGTCATCTGATCGATGCCGGAGTTGCCCCATGACCGATGAAGACGTCCTCGCCGAGTTCCGCGCCGCCGAGGCGCTGCTCGAAGGGCATTTCATTCTGTCCTCAGGCCTGCGCAGCCCGCGTTACCTGCAATGCGCACGCGTCCTGATGGACCCGGCTCGCGCCGCCCGGCTGTGCGAGGCGGTCGCCGCCAAGATCCCGGCCGACATCCGTGCGCAGATCAGCGCCGTCGTCGCCCCCGCCATGGGCGGCGTGATCGTCGGCCACGAGATGGCCCGTGCGCTGGGCGTGCCGGGCATGTTCCTGGAACGGCCCGAGGGAACCTTCCACCTGCGGCGCGGCTTCCGCCTGGAGCCGGGGCAGAAGGTGCTGATGATGGAAGACGTGGTCACGACCGGCCTGTCCAGCCGCGAGGCGATCGCCGCCATCGCGCGTGAAGGGGGCGAGACGATCGCCGCCGCCTCGTTGGTGGATCGCTCGAACGGGGCGGCCGATCTGGGCGTGCCCTTCTTCCCGCTGATCCGCCTCGACGTGCCGAGCTACAGCCCCGACGCACTTCCCCCCGAACTGGCGGCGATCCCTGCGATCAAGCCGGGGAGCCGGGCGGCGGCATGACCGAGCACCTGCGCCTGGGCGTCAATATCGACCATGTCGCGACCGTGCGGAACGCGCGCGGCGCGGGCTATCCCGATCCGGTCCAGGCGGCGTTGGTCGCGGCAGAGGCGGGGGCGGACGGCATCACCGCGCATCTGCGTGAGGATCGGCGGCACATCACCGATGCCGATATCGCCCGGCTGTCGGCGGAACTGACCGTGCCGCTCAATCTGGAAATGGCGGCGACCGAGGAAATGCTGGCCATCGCGCTGAAGCATCGCCCGCACGCCGCCTGCATCGTGCCCGAAAAGCGTGAGGAGCGCACGACCGAGGGCGGTCTCGATGCCGCCGGGCAGCGGGGGTGGCTGGCGCCGATGGTCGCGAAGCTGGGCGAGGCGGGTATTCGCGTCTCGCTGTTCATCGAACCCGATCCCCGCCAGATCGAGGCGGCGCTGCATCTGGGCGTGCCGGTGGTCGAGCTGCACACCGGTCGTTATGCCGATTTGGACGGCGAGGCGCGCGCGCAAGAGCTGCGCCGCCTGTCGGACGCGGCGGCGCTGGCGGCCAAGAACGGGATCGAGGTTCATGCCGGACACGGCCTGACCTATGACAATGTCGCGCCGATCGCCGCGATCCCGCAGGTGCGGGAATTGAACATCGGGCATTTCCTGATCGCGGATGCGGTGTTCGTCGGCCTGCTCGAAGTCGTGCGCAAGATGCGCGCCGCGATGGATATCGCGCGGTGATGGGTGTCCCTTATTCCTCCCCTGTAAGGGGAGGGGGACCAGCCATAGGCTGGTGGAGAGGTGTCACCGCTGGCGAGTTAGGTATGACGTCGCAAAGCGTGACACCCCTCCGTCAGGGCTACGCCCTGCCACCTCCCCTACGAGGGGAGGAAGAGGTGGGAATCGCACCCTCGGAAGCTTTATGATCATCGGTCTCGGTTCCGACCTCTGCAACATCGAGCGCATCCAGGCCGCGCTGGACCGGCATGGCGGCCGTTTCGAGGCGCGCTGTTTCACCGACATCGAGCAGGCCAAGGCCGCCAAGCGACCCTTCACCCGTGCGGGGACCTACGCCAAGCGCTTCGCCGCCAAGGAGGCGTTTTCCAAGGCGGTCGGCACCGGTTTTGCGCAGGGCGTGTTCATGCGCGACATCGGAGTCGTGAACCTTCCCGGCGGTGCGCCCACGCTGTCTTTGACGGGCGGCGCGCGCGAACGGCTTGACGCGATGACCCCGGCGGGCCACGTCGCGCATATTCACTTGACCATGACCGACGATCACCCCTGGGCCCAGGCCTTTGTCGTGATCGAGGCACGACCGGAAGTTTCCGCATGAAGGACGCGGTGTTGGACACGAACCAGGGCTCGGCCCCCGCTCAACCGGGGAGCGATCAGCCGGTCAACGCCGCGCCGCCGCCCCCGACGCCAGCGGCCAAGAAGAAGGGCACCGACTGGTGGTCGGAGATCAAGGGGCTGTTCTGGCTGCTCCTGATCGTGCTGGGCTTCCACAGCTTCATCGCCAAGCCTTTCTACATCCCGTCCGAATCGATGCTGCCGGGCTTGCGCGTCGGCGACCGGCTGGTGGTGTCGAAATTCGCCTATGGCTGGTCCTATGTCTCGCCGACCATTCCGAACCCGGTCGCGATCTTCAAATCGCTGGTCCTGCGCCAGCATGAGGATAGCTGGAGCTATCAGCTGCCCTTCATCCATGGCCGGTTGTTCGGTTCGCTGCCGACACGCGGCGATGTCGTGATCGTGACGCCGCCGGGCACGCATAACGACTATATCAAGCGGGTGATCGGCCTGCCCGGCGATACGCTGGCGGTGCGCGACGGCACGGTGATCCTGAACGGCAAGCCGGTGCAGCGCGGGCCGCTCCATTATATCGACATCCCCATCGATACGAACAGCCCGTGCACTGACTATGGCGATCAGGCGCGCGTCCGCACGCCGAACGGCCAATGGGTCTGCCACCTGCCGATCGTGACCGAGACGCTGCCTAATGGCCGCCGTTACGACACGGTCGAAATGGGCTGGAGCCCGGGCGACAATTATCCGGCGATCACCATCCCGGCCGATCACGTCTTCCTGATGGGCGACAATCGCGACCGTTCGGCCGATAGCCGCTTCTCGCTGGCCGAGCTGGGGCTGGGCGGACCGGTGCCTTATGAGAATATCGGCGGCCGGGCCGAGTTCGTGACCTTCAGCCTGGACGGCGATACGACGCTCAACCCGGTGACCTGGTGGACGTCGCTGCGGTCGGGCCGGGCGGGCCTGTCGCTGCACCCGACCACGGTCAAGACCGGCCACGGCACCGCGCCATGAGCGATCCGGCCCCGCTGACCGACCGCCCGGCGCCGATCGAGTTCCGGGAAGGCTTTGTCCGGCGGGAGCTGACACGCGCGGCGATCTGGCTGGGGCTGATCGCGGCCATGGCGGTGGCGGTGCTGCTGGTCCAGCCGCTGCTGGTGATCTTCGCCGGGCTGGTCTTTGCCACCCTGCTCGACGGTGGCGTCCGGCTGCTCGGCCGGGTGTTGCCGATCGGGCGGGGCTGGCGGCTGCTGATCGTCGTGCTGGCGGTGACGGCGTTCCTGCTCGGCACCTTCTACCTGACCGGCGTCGAGATGACGCAGCAGGTGACCGAGCTTCGTTCCACGCTCGAGACGCAGGCGGGCAAGGTCACCGGCTGGCTGTCGTCGCAGGGGCTGATGCCCGGTACGTCGGACATCAACGGCCTGTTGAAGCAGTCGGTGGGGTCGATCGGCAAGCTGACCTCCTGGGTCGGCACCGCCGTGGGCGCGGTCACGACGATGTTCATGATCCTGATCATCGGCCTGTTCCTGGCGATGGACCCCGAAGGCTATGCGCGCGGGTTGCAATGGTTCGTGCCGCGTGCCGCGCGCGCCGAATTCGCGATCACGCAAGCGCGCGTCATGTTCACGCTGCGCCGCCTGCTCGCCGGGCGTCTGCTGGGCATGGCAGTGGAGGGGGTGCTGACCGGCATCGCGCTGATGATCGGCGGCGTGCCGATGGCGCTGCTGCTGGGCATCATCGCCGGCATCCTGGCCTTCATTCCCAATATCGGGGCGATCGTCACCGGCACGCTGATGATCGCGGTGGGCTTTTCGGCGGGGCAGGATGCAGGCTTCTGGGCGATCGGCACCTATCTGATCGTGCAGACCTTCGACGGGTATGTCGTGGTGCCGATGGTCGCCAAGCGCACCGTCGACCTGCCGCCCGCGCTGACCCTGTCGACCCAGATCATGGCGAGCGCGCTGTTTGGCATATTGGGCCTGGCGCTGGCCGACCCGATGACCGCGATGGCGAAAACCGCGCTACAGCGCCGGTCGGAGCGCGAGGCGGCGCGCGATGGCGACAGCGCGCGGGCCGAAGCCGATATCGGCTGAGCGCAGGAGCGCGGGTTCCGGCGAACCCGCCTCCACCACGCCGCGGCGGTTCCGTGCGGCAACGATCGAATCGAACAGCGCCAGATAGCGCTCGGGCGAATCCTGTCCCGGCTGCGGCACGGGATCGGGGCGGACCGTGACCGGGGCCAGCCAGTGGTTCAGCGCCGCCGCCAGCGCCCGCACATCCTCGCGCGGCACGATGCTGCCCAGCGAGGGGTGGGACACGATCTCATGCACCGCCGGGCTCGAATCGGTGGTCACGACCGGCGTGCCGACGGCCAGCGCCTCGCGCAGTACGCCCGGCACGCCCTCATAGTCCGACGACAGTGCCACCACCGGCGCGGCGGCCATGGCGGCGGGCGCATTGGCGCTATGCCCGGGCAGCGAGACACGGTGCGACAGGCCGAGGATTTCGATCTGCGCGGTCAGTGCGGGGCGCAGGCTGCCCTCGCCCAATATGGTCAGGCCGACATCCTCGGGCAGATGAGTCATCGCAGTGATCAACCGGTCCCAGCGCTTCTGCGGCTCCAGTCGCCCGACGCCCAGGATGCGGCGGTCGGCCGACACCGGCCGGGGCGCGGGCGTGCCGGGCAGTACGGTCGGCGGGTTGGGGATGACCGCGACCGACAGGCCGGTGGCACTCCCCGCCTCGCGCGCGGTGGCCGGGGTCATCGCGACCAGTGCATCGAGGAAATGGTGATGCCCGGCGAGCCATTGCCGCTGGCCCCAGGCGATCAGCGCCGCCTGGTCGCCGCGCTGGACCGCGTTGGACATCTTGGCGACGATCGGCGGACAGGCCCCGCCCAGCCGGGCCCGCGTCCAGGCGGCCATGGCCGTGTAATGATTGCCTGGGCAGAAGACGATGTCGGGCCGCGCCCGATCGACCAGGCCGGGCAGGACCGTGCACAGCCCGCCATAGCGCTGATGGCCCAGTACCACCGTCTCGACTCCATGCGGCACGGAGTCCTGGAACTGGCCGTCCTCATCCCCCAGGATCAACGTGACCCGCCGCCCCCGGTCGAGCCAGCCCGGCAGCATCCGCCCTAGCGCCGCTTCCACGCCGCCACGCATCGCCAGGGCATAAGTCAGGATGTGATCGGCGGGCATGGGCTCCGAAAGGCTCACAGGGGATATGCCCGAACCGCTAATCGCCGCTTGTCGCGCAATTATGTCAGTTTCAGCCCTAAGGTGGACACAATCGCACGACAGAGGATGAATTCTTATTCAGGTGCGAGAAAGCAGTGTTGAGGTTAGCGGGCGCCACCGGCGTACGCCGCCGAGGAATCTCCCTAACGTGCAGAATGAACGAGATGATCCCATGACCCCGCAACAGGTCCTGCCCGCCGGGTCCGGCGGTCCGGTGGCCCGTGACATGGCCGCGCTGGAGCCGTTGAAGACGGTCAAGAGCCGCTGGCCCGCCATTATCGGCGGCGTGCTGACGCTCGCCATGGTCGTCGGGCTGGGGCACGAACTGCTCGGGCGCGGCCTGGTCGGGCTCAGCCATTCGGTGCCGACCAATCCGCTCTTCTATGTGGTCTTTTTCGGCCTCTACATGGCGCTGCCGATCGGCGACTACATCATCTTTCGCCGTTTGTGGGGCATTCCGTTCAGCGGCATGGCCGCGCTGATCCGCAAGCGGATCGCGAATGAAGTGGCGTTCAGCTATTCGGGCGAGGCCTATTTCTACGCCTGGGCCCGCGCCAACGCGAAGATGGTTGCAGCGCCCTTCGGCGCGGTGAAGGATGTCGGCATTCTGTCCGCCATCGCGGGCAATGCCATCACCTTGCTGATGATCGGCCTGGCATTGCCGGTCGGGCGCGAATTGCTGACACCCGAGCAGCTGCACCTCGTCTGGGGATCGATCGCGATCGTCATGGCGACGTCGCTGCCCTTCCTGATCTTCTCGCGGCGAGTCTTCTCGCTCGACCGCAAGACGCTGTGGTGGATCTTCATGGTCCACTGCGTCCGTCTGATCGCCAACTCGCTGCTGGTGGCGCTTGCCTGGCATTACGGGATGCCCAGCGTGTCGCTGGGCATGTGGTTGTTCCTGTCGGCGGCGCGGCTGCTCGTCTCGCGTCTGCCGCTGGTGCCCAACAAGGACCTTCTTTTCGCCAATTTCGCGATCCTGTTGATCGGGCAGGATCAGGAACTGAGCGAACTCATCGCGTTCACTGCGGCGCTGACCCTGCTGGTCCATGTCGTGCTGATCGCCGGGTTCGGCGTTGCGGCACTGGTTCGGAAGGTACGCGCATGATTCGCGTGATGAAGATGATGGCGGTGGCGGCGGTCGCGCTGGCGGCGATGCCGCAGGCGGCGGGTGCGCAGATCCTGGGCAGCGACGCGGCGGCCTGTGCGGGAGGCGGCGGCCCTGCGATCCTGGCGCGGATCGAGGGACTGAAGGACCGCAAGGGCAACCTCAAGCTGGAACTCTATCCCGCGAACGAGGAGGATTTCCTGCAGGACGACGGCGTGCTGGTCCGCGCGGGCAAGACCTTCCGCCGCGTCCAGGTGCCGACCCCGACCAGCGGTGCGCGGGTCGAGATGTGCATCCGCGTGCCGCACCCCGGCCGCTATGCCCTGCTCTTCACCCATGACCGCGACGGCAAGAACAAGTTCAACTTCTGGAGCGACGGCGCGGGCTTCCCGGCCAATACCAAGCTCGGCCGCCGCAAGCCGCCGCTCGCCTCCGCGCTGATCGACGTGCCCAACGGCGTGGCGACGACGACGATCCGGGCCCAGTATCTGCGGGGGCTGGGCGGCTTCGGCCCGGTAGAGTAAGGAACGGGCGATGCGCATCGTCGACGTCAACGAGTTCTACTCCCCCACCGGCGGGGGCGTGCGGACCTATATCGACCGCAAGATGTCGATTCTGGCCGAGATGGGGCATGAGCTGATCGTGCTCGCCCCCGGCACCGAAGACGTGGTCGAGGAGCGCCCCGGCGGCGGCAAGATCATCTATATCAAGGCGCCGCGCCTGATCCTGGATACCAATTACGGCATGTTCTGGGACGGCGCGCCCGTCTGTCGCCTGCTCGACGAGCTGGACCCCGATATCGTCGAAGTCTCCTCGCCCGCCAAGCCCGCCTGGTTCGTCGCCAGCTGGCAGGGGCGCGCGAAGAAGGTCTTCTTCATGCACAACGACAATGTCGGCACCTATCCGGTCCGCTGGCTGGACGGGCTGGTCGCGCAGGAGCGGGTGGAGGACTGGTTCAGCTGGTACAGCCGCTACATGAACCGTTTCCTCGACCATTACGACCTGGTGCTGTCCAACGGCCCGGCGCTGGTAAAACGCCTGGGCAAGCGCGGCGTGCGGGTGGACGAGGGCATTCCGCTGGGCATCGAGCGGCATTTCTTCTCGCCCGACCACCGCGACGAGCGGTTGCGTGCGGCGCTGCTGGCCCAGTGTGCGTTGCCGGAGGACGCGCATCTGCTGCTGGGGCTGGGGCGGCATCACCCCGAAAAGCGCTGGCCGATGGTCATCGATGCGGTCGAGCGCGTGGCCTCCACCCGCCCGGTCGGCCTGATCCTGATCGGCGGCGGCGTCGCCAGCCGGACGCTGGAAAAGCGGATCGCGGGCAGCCCGCATATCCGCCTGTTCCGCCCGGTCTATGACCGCCCGCGCCTGGCCCGGATCATGGCGAGTTGCGACGCGCTGGTGCACGGGTGCGAGACCGAGACGTTCGGGCTGGTCGCGTCCGAGGCGCTGGCCTCGGGCCTGCCGCTGGTGGTGCCCGATTATGGTGGCTGTGCCGAAGTCGCGAACCCGCTGTTCGCCGAGACCTTCCGCGCGCGTGACGGTGCGGCGTGCGCCGAGGCGATCGAGCGGCTGCTGGCGCGCGACCAGCGGGTGCTGCGCAACGCCGCGCGCGTGGCGGCGGGCAAGGTGTTCAGCGACCGCGACCATGCCGAGGCGCTGATCGCGCGCTATCAGCTATTGCTCGACCAGGGCGAGCCGTTGCAGGCCGTCGCCTAAGCCGCGACGGAGCTTTCGCATCGCTCGCCGGTCTGTCATCATGACAAAAATGTCATGGGAGACGGTCGATGAGTTGTGGCTTGGCAGTCGTGATCGGCATCATGCTGGCGTCGTCGGGCGTCGCGCAGGCGGCCGACCGTCCCCCGATCGAAAGCTGGGGCAAGCCCGGCATCGCCTTCGACCAGTATCGCGCCGACTCGGTCGAATGCGCCAAGATCGGCTATTTTCGTGACGTATCGCAGGATGAACCGGCCAAGCGGTTCATCCGGGGGTTCGAGACGGCGGATCGCCTGATGAATTTCCCCAGCCTCGCCGACAGCGGCGATGACTGGATGCTGTCGGTGCGTCGTATGCAGCCGGATCGGCAAAAGCGACTGCTACAGGCGATTCAGGTCGGCGATGTCGAACGATGCCTGACCGGCAAAGGCTATCGCAAGTTCACGCTGACCGCAGGGGAGGCGAAGACGCTTGCGAGCTACCCGCGCGGTTCGGAGGCGCGGCATCGCTACCTCCATACGCTGGCCGCACGCTGATTCAGGCGGCGAGCAGGTCCGCGTAGCGTGACGGCGTGTGGGTCTTCGCCAGCCGTGCATAGGTCTTGTCGATGCTGTCGAGCAGCGCGGGCACGCCATTGTCGCCCGGATGCACCGCGACGCGCGCGACTGGAGTCGGGCGCAGAACGTGACGCAGCACGGCGGCGGCGGCAAGCGAGCTTAACTGCCGCCCGCGCGAGCGACTCGCCCAGGTGACGACGGGGCCGCGCGCGATGATCTTGCCGTCGGCGGGCGTCCAGACGCGGAAATGATCCTCGGCCAGCCCGAAACCCGCATCGCCCAGCGCCAGCCGCGCCTCATCCGAATAGAGCCAGGCGGGGGCAATAAAGCCGGTCGCGCGGCGGCCGATGATATCCTCGATCAGCGCGGTGCCGCGCTGCATCCGGCGGAGCGCCTCGGCGCGGTCCAGGCCGACGAACTCGCCTTCGCCCGCGGTCATGTGCTTGGCCTTCAGCGCGGTCTTCTGGTCGGTGTGGACCATGTCGTCCTTGTGCGACCAGCCATGGACGAACATCTCGATCCCCATGTCCGCCCAGTTGCGCAGGCGCGTGGCAAAGGGCGTGCCGGGTGCGATGGGCGCGCTGTTCCAATGGTCGGGGATGACCAGCATCGCCAGGCGCGGTCCGCCGAGATGCCCCGACAGCCGGTCGAACAGCGCGTCGACCGCTCCCTCGAACCGGGGGGACACGTCATGGATAGAGGCGAGAAGGCGTTTCATCGCGCGGATTTATAGACGCTGATCATCTCATTGCCCATCGGCAGTTTCGCCGCCAGCCGATAGCCGTCGGCCATCGCCGCCAACATGCGGGCATGGGCCTCGGGCCGCTCGCCATTATAGGGCGGGCGCATCACCACGACGGCGGGGTGTTGCGAGAGGATGCGGGCGATCTCCACATCCTGGTCGACGCCGGTCGCCCCGACTTCGCGCGCACGGCTGAGCTGCGCGGGCACGATCCAGCGCGACAGGGTGCAACGCTGGGTCGCGACATAGAGCATGGTGCTGCCCGAATAGACGTAGAGGCAACCCGGCCCCTGGCCGACCGCCTGGGACAGGGCGGCGAACTCGGTCGCGTCGCCGCGCTCGTGGCGCAAGGACAGCAGCACGATCTGCCCTGCCAGCGCCACGGTCAGCAGCAGGGCAGGGGTCTGGCGCCGACGCCAGTCCTCTCGCCCCAGCATGGCCGCCGCCGCCGTGCAGGCGGGCAGCAGGATCGGCAGGCCATAATGGTCGAACCACGGCCGGAATATCAGCACCCCGATGATCGCCCCGCCCAGCCAGACGGCCAGGAAGGTCCGCTCGCGATCGCGCTCCGCTCGCTTCAGTCCGAGCACCGCCAGGGTGACGATGGGCGACAGGATCAGGACCATCTGCCCCAGATTGCCCGCCAGTTCGCCGATCGGATCGGGGTTGCGATGAAAGATCGACAGGAAATTGGCGTAGAGAAACGCATCCCACTGCCCGATCGCGGCATAGACTCCCGCCGCCAGCGCGGTAGGGGCCAGCGATACCGCAACCAGCGCCGCACCATAGAGGATCAGCGCGACCACCGACCGGCTCCGCCGCCATTCGGCAACCAGCAGCCAGAGGCCGAACACCATCCCCTCGAACACCGCCGAATATTTGATCTGGAGGACAAGGCCGACCAGCGCCATCGCCGCCAGGCCCAGCGGGCGGGAAGCGCGCCGATCCGACTCGAGGATCGCCCAGGCCGCCGCCATCATCAGCAGATTGTAGAAGACCGGAGCCTGCCCGCCTTGCCCACCCAGCAGGTCCAGCCACAGGATATAGGCGATCCCCGCCGCCGTGGCGCCCGCGCCCCAGCCGAGTCGCTCGGCCATGCGCGCGATCAGCCACGCGGTCCCGACGACGCTGAGCGACGCCATCGCCTGATAAGCCCAGATGCCCGCCGGAAAGCCGAAGGCGGCGGGTATGGCGTAGAGCAGGAACAGCCCGACCGGCTTGCGATCCCACACATCGACGAACGGCCATGCGCCCTGCCACATCGAATGGCCGGTGAAGAAGTAGAACTCCTCATCCACATGTACCACCGGATTGCCGAAGGTCAGCGCACGGGCGAGGACCGCGACCGCGAGCAGGATCAGCAGGCGGTGGGTGCCAGAATGGTTCGCTGAAGGCTTTGGCGAGATCGACATTGCAGAGGTCCGATCATGTTCCTCCCCTGTAAGGGGAGGGGGACCATGCGAAGCATGGTGGAGGGGTGTCCCCGGTTGCAAGGGTATCCCGCCCGATCGGGCCGGGACACCCCTCCGTCAGGCCTGCGGCCTGCCACCTCCCCTTGCAGGGGAGGAATGATCCTACCGCGTCGCGGTGATGAAATAGTCGAGCGCGGTCGAGTCGCTGACCATGAAGCCCTTGGTCGGCGAATAACTCAGCCCCCGCACATCGCGCACCGTCAGTCCCGCGTCCGTCAGCAGCGCCGACAATTCCTCCGGCGTCAGGAACTTCGACCAGTCATGCGTGTCCTTGGGGATCGCGCCCGTTCCCTCCGCCAGCGTGATCAACGCCAGCTTCGACAGCGGCGTGCGGTTCGGCGTCGACAGGATCATCAGTCCGCCGGGCGCCAGCGCATCGGCCAGCCCGCGCACGAATCGCGCCGGGTCGGCGACATGCTCGATCACCTCCAGCGAAGTCACGAGGTCGAACGTCTCGCCCTCCAGTCCCTCGACGCTGCCCGCGCGATAATGGATATCCAGCCCCGACTGGGCGGCATGGGCGGCGGCGACCGCGACATTTTCCGGCGCGGCGTCCAGCCCCGTCACCTCGGCCCCGAGTCGCGCCAGCGGTTCGCACAGCAGCCCCGCGCCGCACCCGACATCCAGCGCCCGCTTGCCCGATAGCGGCGTGAAGCCCTGTCCATCTGCATCCCAATGCAGGTCGATCTGCTCGCGAATGTAACGCAGCCGGGGCGGATTGAGTCGGTGCAGCATCGCGCTCGACCCCTTGGGGTCCCACCAATCGGCCGCCATCTTTCCGAAATGTGCGGCTTCGGCCCCAATAATGGTAGAATCGTTCAAATGGCTTGCGTTCGTCATGGGGGCTACCTATCAGGACCGCCGTTTTACCCCAAGGAGATTGGCAAAAACCGCATGGCCCGTATCGTGATGAAGTTCGGCGGCACCTCGATGGCCGGAATCGAGCGCATCCGCAACGTGGCGGCGCGGGTCAAACGCGAGGTGGAGGCTGGGCATCAGGTCGCGGTCGTCGTCTCCGCGATGGCGGGCGAGACCGACCGGCTGGTCGGTTTCTGCCGCGAGGCCTCGTCGCTCTACGATCCCCAGGAATATGACGTCGTCGTCTCGGCGGGCGAACAAATCACCAGCGGCCTGCTGGCGATCACGCTCCAGGCGATGGGCGTCCCCGCCCGTTCGTGGTTGGGCTGGCAGTTGCCGATCCACACCGACACCGCCTTCGCCAAGGCGCGGATCGGTGAGATCGACACGACCGCGCTCGACCAGAGCCTGGCCAGCGGCGTGGTCGCGGTGATCCCCGGCTTCCAGGGCGTCGCCGAGGGCAACCGGGTCACGACGCTGGGTCGCGGCGGATCGGACACCAGCGCGGTGGCGGTCGCCGCCGCCATGAAGGCGGAGCGCTGCGACATCTACACCGATGTCGACGGCGTCTACACCACCGACCCGCGCATCGTACCGCGTGCGCGGAAACTGTCGAAGGTCACCTATGAAGAGATGCTGGAACTCGCCAGCGTCGGTGCCAAGGTGCTCCAGACCCGCTCGGTGGGTCTGGCGATGAAGGAACAGGTGCGCGTGCGGGTGCTCAGCTCGTTCGACGACGCACGGGACGAAGACGGACATCGCGGCACGTTGATCGTGGGCGAAGAGGAAATCGACGATATGGAACGCCAGCTCATCACCGGCATCGCGCATGACAAGAACGAAGCCAAGATCACCCTGACCGCCGTACCGGATCGCCCCGGCGCGGTCGGCGCGATCTTCGCGCCGCTGGCCGATGCGGGGATCAATGTGGACATGATCGTCCAGAATATCGCGCATTCGACCGGCTCGACGGACGTGACGTTCACGGTTCCCTCGGCCGATCTGGCGCGCAGCCTGGACGTGCTGGAAAAGGCAAGCGGCGACATCGGCTATGCCAGCCTGGTCCACGACACCCGCGTCGCCAAGATTTCGGTCGTCGGCGTCGGCATGCGCAGCCATGCGGGCGTGGCCTCGACCATGTTCCAGACGCTGGGCGCGCGCGGGATCAACATCCTCGCGATCACCACTTCGGAAATCAAGGTCAGCGTGCTGATCGAAGAGGACTATACCGAACTGGCGGTGCGTGTGCTGCACACCGCTTACGGGCTGGACGCCGAAGCGGCTTAATTGCCTCCCCCTCTCTGGGTTCGGCTCGGGGAGGGGGGGCTTTCGTTCGCGCGAAGCCGCGAAGCCGCGAAGCGTATTCAAGAAGATGTGTTCGCGCAGAGGCGCGGAGGGCGCTGAGGTGGCGTATCCAGCCGCTATTCTTGCCCTCCAATGACGGCCTGTTGCGGTGGACATTGCGCTGCCGCGCGGGAAACATCTCTGCGTCCTCTGCGCCTCTGCGCGAACCAACCTTCTTCGCGGCATCGCGTCATCGCGTGAACCAAAATCTTGCCGTCCGGCGCTACCCACGGCATGGAGCGTCGATGACCGACACCCTCACCACCACCACCGGCGAACAGCGTCTCGCCACCCGCATGGCGCGCGGCGCAGAATTTCTGGGCGCCGATATGGCGATCATGGCGGGTGCCATGTCCTGGGTGTCGGAGCGCAACCTCGTCTCCGCCATGTCGAATGCGGGCGGCTTCGGCGTGATCGCGTGCGGCGCGATGACGCCCGAACTGCTCGATACCGAGATCGCGGCGACCAAGGCGATGACCAGCCGCCCGTTCGGCGTGAACCTGATCACCATGCACCCGCAGCTGTTCGATCTGATTGCGATGTGCGGCCGTCATCAGGTCGGCCATGTCGTGCTGGCCGGGGGCCTGCCCCCCAAGGGCGCGCTGGAGGCGATCAAGGAGACGGGTGCCAAGGTCATTTGCTTCGCGCCCGCGCTCAGCCTCGCCAAGAAGCTGATCCGCTCGGGCGTCGACGCGCTGGTGATCGAGGGTATGGAAGCGGGCGGCCATATCGGCCCGGTGTCGACCAGCGTGCTGGCGCAGGAAATGCTGCCCGAGATCGCGACCCAGGTCCCCGTCTTCGTCGCAGGCGGCATCGGCCGCGGCGAGGCGATCGCCGCCTATCTCGACATGGGCGCGGCGGGCGTCCAGCTCGGCACGCGCTTCGTCTGTGCGACCGAATCGATCGCCCACGCCAACTTCAAGAAGGCGTTCATCCGCGCCTCGGCCCGCGACGCGGTGGCGAGCGTGCAGATCGACCCGCGCCTGCCGGTCATCCCCGTCCGCGCGCTGAAGAATGCAGGCGGCGAGCTCTTCACCGCCAAGCAGCGCGAAGTCGCCCAGGCGCTGGACGAGGGCAAGGTCGCGATGATGGAGGCACAGCTCCAGATCGAACATTACTGGGCGGGCGCGCTGCGCCGCGCGGTGATCGACGGCGATGTCGAGCATGGTTCGGTGATGGCGGGCCAGTCGGTCGGCATGGTGACGAAGGAAGAGCCGATCGCCGATATCCTGGCGCAGCTGATGGCCGAAGCCGCCGCCGCGCTGGTCGCGCGCGCGGCCTGATCCATTCCTCCCACTTGTAGGGGAGGAATTTTGAGGGCGCCCTCGAACTCTCTGACGAAATGCTCGTTTCGTCGCAGGGCTTACGACGTGTTAACCGTGATTCGGCATGAGGGATGCCAACAGCCGGGGGGCGGGCGTAGAGGATCAGGGTTCATGGCGAGTTTGCGTATTGTATCGGGTATGGCGATCGGCCTGTCGCTGGCGGGATGTGCCGCGCGCGAAACCGCCAAGGTCGCGCCGCCGCCAGTGATGATCCCCGCGCCGCAGCCGCAATATGCCAAGGCGCCGCTGCCGCCGGGCGCGACACCGGGAATGCGGATTCCCGTCCTGCTGCCCGACGGCAATTACGACACCCCCAATCGCTCGCTGACCAGCGCCGCGACCATCTGGCATCTCCGCTCGGCGCTGAACGTCGCTGCGCTCGCCTGTCGTGGACCGGACGAGGGGCAGATCGTCAACCGGTACAACATGATGCTGACCGTGCAGCGGATCACGCTGGCGGCGGCGGAAAAACGCTATTCGGCGGAATATCAGTCGCAGGGCGGCGACTGGCGCGATCGGTATGACGACGCGATGACCCGGCTCTATAATTTCTTCTCGATCACCCCGGCGCGCAAGGGCTTCTGCGCCGCCGCCGACCAGGTGCTTGCCGATATCAGCAGCACGCCCACTACCGGGTTCGAGATCGGCGCGGCGCCGCGACTGGACCAGCTGAACGCCCCCTTCATCGCCTTCTTCCGTGCCTATGACGCGTGGCGCAACGGCACGATGGTGCCGATCGAACGGTCGACCGCGCCGCTGACCATCGCGGCGCAGGCCAATCCGCAGGTCGCCCCGCGCCCCGCGACGCAGCCCGTCCTGTCCAGCCAGCCGGTGCCCGCCGCCAAGCCCTATACCCCGCCGGTCATCAACCCGCCGTCACTGAAGGTCGATTCGTCTGCGATTCAGTAAGTGCCGGTCAGTGCTCGATCCAGAACAGCGATTCGACCGACCGGCCTAGCGCCCGCGCCAGCTTGAGCGCGAGCAGGGTCGAGGGCTGGAAGACGCCGTTTTCCACCGTGTTGATCGTCTTGCGGCTGACCCCGATCGCCTCGGCCAGGCCGCCTTGCGTGAGCCCGGCCGCTTCGCGCGCCGCCTTCAGGTCGTTGCCTAGCCTTTCGTTCATCGACTGGCGCGCAGCTCCAGTGTGGCGAAGGCGATCAACGCAGCCATCAGCCCGGCGGTGACGACGACCCTCCCCAGGGCGATCGCGCTCAGCGGGGTAAAGGACGACACCGCGACGGTCGCCGCCGTCGCTAGGATCATCGCCCAGAAACCGGTGGCCAGGCTTGACCGGCGATGATCGCGGGTCGTCTCGTCGTTCATCAGCGCCGAAAGACGGCGTTGTCGAAACAGAAAGGGGACGCTGGTCAGATTGAGTGCGGTCAGGCCGATCAACGCGAACCAGGCGAGGAGGCGATTGGGTTCGTCATGACCGTTAGCGATGGACAGGATGGTCGAGGCCAGCAAGCTCACGGCCAAGAGATAGAATAGGACCGCCCGAAACAGGCTGTTGCGTTCGGCTTTCTCGACAAGACCCATGATGTTCCTCCCTTATCTCTTTCGTCTGTTTACCGGCTGGCGCGCAGCTCCAGCGTGGCGAAGGCGATCAACGCAGCGGTGAGCCCGGCGGTGATGACGATCCGCGCCGCGACAGTCGCCTCGAGCGCGTGAAGGCGCGGCAGTCCGGCGATAAGCGCCGCGCTGGCCAGCATGACCCAGAAACCGGCGGCGATGCTCGACCGCCGATGATCGCGGGTCGTCTCGTCATTGAGCAGGGGGGCGAGCTTTCTCCATTCGAAGAGCCGGATGGGCAGGCTCGTCAGGCTGATGGCCGCCGCGCCGACGATGACGAACCAGGAAGCATCCGAAACCCGAAGCCGGGCGATGGCGACGAGCAGCAGGACAAGGGCGGTAAGATAATAGACGATCGCCCGGTCACGGCTCCTAGCTTCAGCCTTCTCCACGAGATTCATCATGACCCCCCAAACTGTGGGCTGTAACCTATGGGTATCATGTAACCTGTAGGTAACAGGCGCGCAAGTGCCTTCCTTCCCCCGGACGGATAGGTTAACGGGCAGTCACCATGACGGTGACGGGAGAAGACCAGCCGAAGGGCGGCCGCTTCGAGGGGCATGAGCATCGCTTTGCGGTGCGTGTCTATTTCGAGGATACCGACCTGTCCGGGGTGGTCTATCACGCCAATTACCTCCGCTATATGGAGCGTGCGCGCTCCGACATGCTGCGGATCGCCGGGATCGACCAGCGTGCCGCGCATGAGGCGGGCGAGGGTGCCTATGCCGTCACCGACATCGCCATCCGCTATGCCGCCTCCGCGCGGCTTGACGACGATCTGGTCGTCGTGTCGAAACTGATCCAGGTCAGTGCGGTGCGCGTCGTCATTCATCAGACAGTCAGGTGCGGCGCGGTCATGCTGACCGACGCTACGGTTACCGTTGCCTGGGTCGGTCCGAACGGCCGCCCGCGACGGCAACCCGCCGACTGGATTGCCATCTACCAACGCCTTGTCTGGCAGGGGGACACCCAACACCCATGAATCCCGTCTTCAACATGGATGCCGCTTCCTTGTCGCCCGTCGCCCTGTTCATCCACGCCGACTGGGTGGTGAAGATCGTGATGATCGGGCTGCTGCTCGCCAGCATCTGGACCTGGACGATCATCGTCGCCTTTTCGCGCAAGCTGGCGCGCACGAAGAAGGGCATGACCCGGTTCGAGCGCGATTTCTGGAAGGCCGAGGATATCGACGCCTTTCACCGGATGGAGCAGGACAATGAACTGCCCTCCGCGCGTGTCTTTTCGGCGGGCGTGCAGGAATGGCGGCGCTCGACCGCAGGCGGGCATATCGACCGCGACGGCACGCGCGAGCGGCTCGCCACCGCGATGGGATCGGCCGTGGCGGGCGAGATCGACAAGCTGTCGGACCGGTTGAACGTGCTGGCGACGGTCGGCTCGGTCGCGCCTTTCGTGGGGCTGTTCGGCACCGTCTGGGGCATCATGCGCAGCTTCACCGGCATTGCGCAGGCGCAGAACACCTCGCTGGCGGTCGTGGCACCGGGCATTTCGGAGGCGTTGTTCGCCACCGCGATCGGCCTGTTCGCCGCCATCCCGGCGGTGATCGCGTACAACCGCTTCAGCCACGGCGTGAACCGGGTGGAGGCGTCGCTGAACCGCTTCGCCGACGGGTTCCACACCACGCTCAGCCGCCAGCTCGACTCGGCGCGCTAAGGGAAAGGGACCGCCGCCATGGCCATGAACCTTCCCTCCCGCTCCGGCCGGGGTCGCCGCGCGCCGATGGCGGATATCAACGTCACGCCGCTGGTCGACGTGATGCTGGTGCTGCTGATCATCTTCATGGTGACCGCGCCGCTGCTGACGTCGGGCGTGCCGGTGAACCTGCCCGACAGCCGCGCCAAGGCGCTGGACCAGGAGCAGAAGCCCGAACAGATCGCGATCGACGAACAGGGGCGCATGTTCCTGAACGATGACGAGATCACCGAAGGCGACCTGCCCGCCAGGCTGGACGCTATTGCGGCGCGGAAAGGTCCCGACGGGCAGGTGCCGCAGGTCTATCTGCGCGCCGACCGGGCGCTGGACTATGGCCGGGTGATGCGGGTGATGGGCGAACTCAACCGTGCCGGGCTGAACCGCGTGTCGCTGGTGACGGTCGAGGGCGGCCCGGCCCAGGGAGCAGGCCAGCGCTGATGGAGCGTGGCGAGCGGACAGGATTGGCGATTGCGGTCGCAGGGCATCTCGTCCTGTTCGGCCTGTTGTCGGTCGGCTTTCTGGCGACGCCGAACCCGGAAAAGCTGAAGGTCACGCCGATCGACATCTCGCTGGTCAAGGATGTCGCGCTGGACGCCGCGTCGCCGACGCCGAACCAGCAGGCCGCCCAGTCGGTGGCCCCCGAAGAGGGCATGCCCGAGGACGCCGCGCCGCCCGAGCCGGTGGAGGCCGAGCCCGAACCGCAGCCCGCGCCGCCCCCTCCCGCGCCTCAACCGAAGCCGCAACCCAAGCCCCAGCCCAAGCCGGAGCCCAAACCCGAACCGGCGCCCAAGCCGCGTCCGGCGCCCAAGCCCGTGCCTCAACCGAAGCCGGTGGAACGGCCGCAGCCCAAGCCTCAACCAAAGCCCAAGCCTGCGCCTGCCAAGCCCGCTCCGGCCAAGCCGGTCCGTGAGGCGAAACCCGCGCCCGCGCGCCCGAGCCGGTCGGAAGCCAAGCCCGCCGCGACCCCCAAGCCTGCCACCACGGCGCGCGGCAGCGGCAAGAGCGAGACGGCCAAGACCAGCAAGCCCCGCGGGTCGCATCTGGGTGCCGATTTCCTAAAGGGACTGTCGGCCGACCCATCGCCGTCCAAGTCGCAGGCCGCGACCGCCGCCAGGATCGGTGCGCAGCAGCTGGCGAACATCGCCTCGGCGATCCTGCGGCAGGTGCAGCCCTGCGCCAACCGGCAGGTGACGCCGGGGCCGGGGGCGGAGCGGATTCGCGTCGCGATCAACCTCCACCTCAACAAGGATGGCAGCCTGGCCGCCGCGCCGCGTGTCGTCGGGCATAGCGGCGTCGATGGCGAGAATGAGCGCTATGTCGACCGCGTCGACGATCTGGCGATCGCCACCTTCAAGGGGTGTTCGCCGCTGCGCGGGCTCCCGGCGGAGCTGTACGACGTGCCGGGCGGCTGGAGTAATTTCACGCTCCGTTACAAGTTGCCGGGTTGAGGATGGTGCAGCCGTCGCTTCGTCCCGGCCCGGTGTCGTCCTCGGCCATCGCCTTTGGTGCGGAGGCGCATGCCGGGCGACAGGGGCGCAAGGGATCGTTACCAAGGTGACGACAGTTTTCAGAAACTGTCCATTACGCGACATGCCATCGGCGCTTTATGAAGCGCCGGGCGGCTGGAGCGATGTTCTGCTACGTTTCAGACTTCCGGGTTGAGGATCATGTTTATGCCCCGTTCCCTGCTGACCCTGCCGCTCACGCTGGCACTGGCGGCCAGTGCCGTCGGAGCGCAGGACGTGCCCGCCCCCGCCCCACAGGCGCAACCGGCGGCCCCCGCCGGGCAGCAACCCGCCGCTGCGCCTGCGAACGGCCAGGAAGGGCTGGTCGTCGATGTCGAGGGCGGCATCTCCGCGCCGATGCCGATCGCGATCCCCGCCATGCCGACCAGCGCGGTGGTGCAGACCCCAGCGGGCACGACCGATGTCGTGGGGCAGCAGCTGTCGCAGATCATCGCCAACGACCTGCGCAATTCGGGGCTCTTCACGCCGATCCCCCCGGCGCAGCTGCGCACCGTATCTTTTCCCGAAGTGACCGCGCCTGCCTTCGACTATTGGAATGGCACCGGCGCGCAGGCGCTGGTCCAGGGCTATGTCCGGGCCAATGGCGACGGCACGCTGACCGTCGGCTGCTATCTGTACGACGTGCTCGCCAAGAGCGAGCTGGCGCGGCAGGGCTTTGTCGTGACCCCGGGCGACTGGCGGCGCGCGGCGCATAAATGCGCCGACACCATCTATACCAAGCTGACCGGCGAGGGCCCCTATTTCGACAGCCGCGTCGTCTATGTCTCGGAAACCGGGCCGAAGGGGCGGCGGATCAAGCGGCTGGCGATCATGGACCAGGACGGCGCGAATCACCGCTTCCTGACCAACGGCCAGTCGATCGTGCTGACTCCGCGCTTCGCACCGAACCAGCAGTCGATCGTCTACATGTCCTATGTCGACAAGCGGCCCGCCATCTATGTCTATGACATCGGTTCGGGTCGCCAGCGGCTGGTGGTGCAGAACGCCGCGACGACCTTTGCGCCGCGTTTCTCGCCGGACGGCCGCTGGATTCTGTTCTCGATGGCGCAGGGCGGCAACACCGACATCTACCGCGTGTCGTCGCAAGGGGGCACGCCCCAGCGGCTGACCAACGCGCCGGGTATCGATACCGGCGGCAGCTATTCGCCCGACGGCTCGAAGATCGTCTTCGAGAGCGACCGGTCGGGCGGGCAGCAAATCTATGTCATGAACGCCGACGGATCGAACCAGCAGCGGATCAGCTTTGGCGGCGGGCGCTATGCGACGCCGGTCTGGAGCCCGCGCGGCGACCTGATCGCCTTTACCAAGCTGGGCGGTGCGTTCCGCATCGGCATCATGAGCCCGTCGGGCGGCGGCGAAAAGCTGCTGACCAACAGCTGGCAGGACGAGGGGCCGAGCTGGTCGCCCAATGGCCGCGTCATCACCTTCCAGCGGACGACCCAAGGCTCGTCGGGCAAGGCGGATGTGTGGATGGTCGACCTGACCGGGGTGAACGAGCGCCGCATTCCGACGCCGCTCGACGGATCGGACCCGGCCTGGGGGCCCCTGCGTCCGTAAGCTGCGTCCATAAGAGATCAGGGGGCAAGTTTCGGGGGCGGAACGAACCTGTAGGGAGTTGAGAGCCGATGACCAAGATCAAGACCACGCTCATCGTCGCCAGCATGGCGATCGCCATGGCCGGTTGCGCCAAGAAGCGGCCCGCCGTCCTGCCGCCCGCACCGGTGGACCAGACCGCGCCGGTCGATCCCAATGCGGGGGCCAACACCAACCCGGACGGCGCGATCGTCCCCGGCTCGGACGCCGATTTCCGCCGCTCGGTGACGTCGAACACGGTGCATTTCGGCACCGACCAATATGACATCGACCCCGAGGCGCGCGCGATCCTGGACAGCCAGGCGCAGTGGCTGCAGCGTTATCCCAATGTCCGCATCACCATCGAGGGGCATTGCGACGAGCGCGGCACCCGCGAATACAACCTCGCGCTGGGCGATCGCCGGGCGAATGCCGCCAAGAACTATCTGGCGGCGCGCGGCGTGTCGGCCGATCGCATGAACGTCATCAGCTATGGCAAGGAACGTCCGATCGCGCTGGGTTCGGACGAAGCCGCCTGGGCGCAGAACCGCCGCGCGGTGACCGTCGTCCTGAGCTGATCGAAAAGGCCCGGCTTCCCAAGAGGGAGCCGGGCGTTTTTCTATTCTTCCCAATTGGAAGAAGAGATTATCCCCGGAACGCGCTGTCCAGCAGCTTGGCCAGCCGCAGTCCGCCGCGCTTCACCTGCTCGCGTTCGACCGGAGCCATGGCGCGGATCGCATCCTCGTTCATTGTCATGTGCGCCGGCGTCGGCTGGCACGGATCGCCGCCCATCGCCGCGGCATAGGCGCGCTTGGCGATGGCCCAGTTCTCCTGGCTCCAGGCATTGACGTCGCCCGCCGATTCCCGCCGCCGCTCGGCCGCCGGATAGGCGCGAACCAGCTGTGGTGGGGCCGAGATCGCGCGCTCGGCGAGCAGCCCGTCCCAGATCGAGTGCAGGTTCAGCCGGGGCGTCGTGTAGATGCCGTAATCGACATGGGTGTCATTGCCGCCCTTGTCGCTCTTGTCGCCCGCGTGCAGCGGCTGGTGCAGGTCACCGACGAAATGGACCAGGAAGGCGAGCGCCATCACCCGGTCCTTCGGGCTGGCGCGCTTGTCCTTCAGCACGGCGAGCTGGCGCGGAATCTGCGCCGAGACGCAATCCCCTGAGTCGCAGGCGGGGGGCAGGCGGAAGGGCTGGCAGATGTCGATGTTCTGATAGTGCCAGCTATAGGCATAGCCGAAGCGCGACTTGCCGTTTTCGTCCTTCAGCGGCTTGACGCAATCGGGCCAGACGCTGGCCTCCTCGATCGTCCGCACCGGGCAGGTCGGCGTGTCGAGCGTGGCTTGCGCCTTCAGGATCTGGCGAATCTCGGCACGGGCATGGGGGGTGATGTTGGCCCAGGCGATGGCCGCGACGGTTTCGTGGCCATATTCCCAATAGGCGGCGGCGGGGGAGGCGATGGACAGGCTGGCCATCAGGCCCGCCAGCATCCCGAGGACAATACGCAAGTGCTTCATGGGCCGTCTTTTATCCTTCGTCGGCATAGATCGCCACCCGATGTTCGCCCGCGCTGGTCGCGCGGCCGCGATACATACCTGCGGTCGTCATGCTCCAGGCGATGGCACCGTCGGGCGCGGCGACGATGGTGCCGCCCGTGCCGCCCAAAGCCTTGACCTCGGCCAGCACGGTATCGGCGGCGGTCTGTATGCCCTCTCCGGCAAAGCGGCGGCGCGCGGCGATCTCATGCCCGACGCCGACACGGATGAAGACCTCGCCCGATCCGGTGCACGACGCCGCGCAGGCCCGGTCATCGGCATAGGTGCCCGCGCCGATCAGCGGCGAATCGCCGATCCGGCCCCAGCGCTTGCCCGTCACGCCCCCGGTCGAGGTGGCGGCGGCGACATGGCCCTGGGTGTCGCAGGCGACCGCGCCGACTGTGCCGTACTTCATGTCGCTATCGAACGCATCGGCGCCCGCCGAGAGAAGCTCGTCCAGCTGGCGGCGGCGCTCGTCGGTGTGGAACCAGCTGGGGTCGACCTGCTCCAGCCCCTGTTCCGCCGAGAAGCGATCCGCCCCCGATCCGGCCAGCAGGACGTGCGGACTCGCCGTCATGACCTTGCGCGCCAGCGATACCGGGTTGCGGGTGCGCGTCACCCCTGCGACCGAGCCCGCGCGCCGGTCGCGCCCATCCATGATCGCGGCGTCGAGCTCGTTGCGGCCTTCCTGTGTGAAGCAGGCGCCGCGCCCGGCGTTGAAATGCGGATCGTCCTCCAGCACGCGCACCGCCGCCTCGACCGCATCCAGTGCGGTGCCGCCCTCCGCCAACACCGCCGACCCGGCCGTCAGCGCGGCGTCCAGACCGGCGCGCGCACCCGCATCCTGCTCGGGTGTCAGGACATCACGGGTGATCCGGCCTGCGCCGCCATGGATGACCAGCGACCAGGAAACGGACATGCGCGAAACTCCAACAGGGGCAGGGGAAACTCCCGCGCCCCTATCAGATCGCTGGCTTGCTGCCATCCCCCGGCCGAAGCCCGATCAGCGGCCGCAGCCAGCGCACCTCGCGCCCGACCCGATAAAAGGTCCAGCATCCCGCCACCGTCGCGGCGACCAGGATCAGCGCGTCGACCCAGAGCGGCAGGCTAGAGCGCCGCAGTGCCAGGGCCACCAGGATGATGATGGTCTGGTGGATCAGGTAAAAGGGGAACACCGCCTCGGTCAGCGTGCGCCGCCAAGGGTGATCGCGGTTCCAGAATCGCTCGGCAATACCGATCAGCGCGACGACCGCCATCCAGCCCTGCACCGCGCGCGCCCCCGCGAACAGGATACCGAAACCGGCCGGTGCGCCCATCAGTCCCGGCCAGCGCCATTCCAACCCGGCGGCCACGGCATAGCTGGCGAGCGCAATGACGCCCGCGACCGCCCAGCCGCGCCGGAAACTGTCGAGCACCCGCTCCGACCCCGCCATGCCGAAGCCGAACAGCAGCGCGGGGAAATAAATGGCATGGGCCAGCCAGTCGCCGAGCAGGGCGTGCGTTTCCGACTGGCCGGGGAAGAATCGGATATCGATCAACAATAGCGCGACCACCGGGATCACCACGCCGCCCCAGCCGCCCAACACCTGGTCGAACAGTCCTTGCGCCGCACCTGCCCAGCGGTGCCCGATCGCGAGCATCAGCGCGATCGCCATGGTATAGACCCACAGATAGCCGACGAACCACAGATGGTTCCAGGCGGGCGAGGGCACCACGCCGCCGATCGCGCGAAAGCTCAGCCAGTCGTGTGTCCAGAAATGGAGATAGGACCCGGCATAGCCATATTTGCTGACCAGTTCCGCCCAGATTTGCGGCGGCACCAGCACCGCGATACCGAAGGCCAGCGGCACCAGCAGCCGGATGCTGCGCCCGCGCGCGAAGCTGAGGATCGACGGGTGGCGCACCGCCAGCGCGCGTGTCGCATAGCCCGATACGACGAACAGCAGCATCAGCCGCCACGGATTGCTCGCCAGCATCGGGATTGCGACCCAGGGTTCGCTGGCGAGTTGCACATGAAAGCCCCAGGGCACGAAGACCATGCCGATATGATAGAAAATCAAAATGGCGAACGCGCCGATCCGCAGCCAGTCGAGACCATAATGACGGGGGATGGGAGCGGCAGCGGTCATGGAACGATCATTCTGGGGCGTCTGGTACAGCACTGACTTTGAACCGCAACGCGCTTGCGCGTATATAGGGCCCATGTCCATTCGTCCCTGGCGTGATATCGCCCGCCGCCAAAGCCGTCAGATCATGGTGGGCAACGTGCCCGTGGGCGGCGACGCCCCCGTCACCGTGCAGACCATGACCAACACGCCGACCAGCGATCCGGTCGCCACGATCAACCAGATCCGGCGCTGCGAAGAGGCGGGGGCGGACATCATCCGCGTCTCCTGCCCCGACACCGATTCGACGGCGGCGCTGGCCAAGATCACCAAGGCGGCGCGTGTTCCCATCGTCGCGGACATCCATTTCCACTATAAGCGCGCACTGGAAGCCGCCGACGCGGGCGCGGCCTGCCTGCGCATCAATCCGGGCAATATCGGCTCGTCCGAGCGCGTCGCCGAAGTGGTGCGCGCCGCCAAGGCCAATGGCTGCGCGATCCGCATCGGCGTGAATGCCGGGAGCCTAGAGAAGGACCTGCTCGAAAAATATGGCGAGCCGTGCCCCGAGGCGCTGGTGGAAAGCGCGCTCGACCATATCAAGCTGCTCCAGGACCATGACTTCCACGAATATAAGGTCGCGGTGAAGGCGTCGGACGTCTTCCTGGCGGTGGCCGCCTATCAGGGGCTGGCCGAAGCGACCGACTGCCCGCTGCATCTGGGCATTACCGAGGCGGGCGGGCTGATCGGCGGGACGGTCAAGTCCTCGATCGGCATCGGCTCGCTCCTGTGGTTCGGCATCGGCGACACGATTCGCGTCTCGCTCTCGGCCGAGCCCGAGGAAGAGGTGCGCGTCGGCTTCGAGATCCTGAAAGCGCTGGGCATCCGCAATCGCGGTGTGCGCGTCGTGTCTTGTCCGTCCTGCGCACGCCAGGGCTTCGATGTGATCCGCACCGTGCAGGTGCTGGAGGAACGGCTCCAGCATATCCGCACGCCCATGTCGCTGTCGGTGCTGGGCTGCGTCGTCAACGGCCCCGGCGAGGCGCGCGAGACCGATATCGGCGTGACCGGCGGCGGCAACGGCAAGCACATGGTCTATCTGTCGGGCCTGACCGATCACACGGTCGAGGATGCCGATATGGTCGAGCATATCGTCAAGCTGGTCGAGGCGAAGGCGGCGGAACTGGAAGCGGCGGATGTCGCCAAGGCGGCGATCGCGGCGGAGTGATGCGGGGGGGCGGAGGACCGTTAAGGTCCATCGCTCCACCCCGGCCTTCGCCCGGGTGGAGCAAAGGAGGGGCGAAGCCGGCAAGGCGCGCTCCGCTTGCCAACAGGATGACGGCGCTGGCACCGACGCGGCATGACCGACCCCCGCATCATCCGCATTGCCGCCGCCCTGATCGAAGATGGGACGGGGCGTATCCTCCTCGTCCGCAAGGCTGGTACGCACGCCTTCATGCAGGCGGGCGGCAAGATCGAACCCGGCGAGACCCCCGTGGCAGCGCTGATCCGCGAACTGGACGAGGAAATCGGGCTGTCGGTCGCCGAATCGGAGCTGCATCCGATCGGCCGATTCTTGGCGCCTGCGGCCCATGAGCCGGACCACCGGGTCGACGCGCATGTCTTTCATCTGCGCACCGACCACCAACCCATGCCCGCCGCCGAAATCGCCGAGGCCCTGTGGGTCGATCCGGCGCAGGTCGACAGGATGCCGCTTGCGCCGCTGACCCGCGCGTATATCCTGCCCGCATGGCGGGATAATGCGGGGGTGCGGATATGACGGTGAGAGCGGCGATCGCAATAGGCCTGGCCCTGACCATCACCGGCTGCGCGACGGTGCCGACGGGCAAACCCATTCTGACCAAGCGGGCCTTTCACCGTATCGCCAGGCAATGCGGGGTCACGCCGACCGAGTTCAAGACCGCGCGCAGCGGCCTGCCCTATGTCCGTTTCCTCTACCGCGACGCGGCGCAGAAAAGTGATGTCCGGGCGGCCCCCAGCGTGGAATGCGTCAGTGCCGCGCTGAAGGCGTATCGCTACGAATATTATGGTCCAGACGCCGACCCGCCCGAGCCCGACGCCTGATTATAGCCGCAACCCCAACCGCAGCCCCGCACCCACATCCGGCGCGCCCTTGCTGACCCCGGCGCTGCCTTGGACGCCCAGCGACAGACGCTGCGACAAGGCGGTGTCGAGCCCGGCGCCGATCTCCTGCCGGTCGGCGACCTGATCGCTGACCCGCGAGGCGTAATTGTACGAGACGCTGACCTCGCTCGCCTTGCCGATCCCGACCGCGACACCGCCGCGCGCGCTGGTCACGTCGCGCAAGGCATAATTATCGGGTTGTCCGACAAAGCTATGGCCGATCGCGGCGAAGGGGGTGACCTTGCCCGGCACCGCCGCTTCCGCGACGACCGAATAATCCGCCTTGCCCGTGCCCAGTCCTTGCGAGGCGGAGGCGGTGGGCAGCTTCGCGCTGCCGGTCAGGGACAGGGCCAGGTGATGGCGGCGCGGCGGCACGACCTGCACCGAGGCGCCGACCACCGCGTCGCCCAGTCCGCTGCGCTTGACGCGGGTGGCGGGTTTGGTGGGATCAACGAAGATCGGCAGGCCCAGCGGCCCGCCCGGCGCGATCACATTGCCCGGCGCGTCGACCTGCACATAGGGCAAGGCCGCGAATACCGTCACCCGCTTGTGCTTGGCGCGCAGCGTGGCGGTGGAGCTGGCGCTGCGGACCTCCTGGTTCGTGCCGTATTTGCCGGACGCATAGTCCGTCCCGACCGAGGCGGTCACCTGCGCCCCGGCGGGGGTGGCGAGCATCATGGTCAGGCCCGTGGCGGCGAGGAGCGTCTTCATACCCTTTGTCCCTTGGTGTCGGTGTCTGAGGGGGCAACGGATGTGGGGGCGGGTTTAATCCCGGTATCGGTCAGTCGGGCAGCGGACACCCTCACCCTTCCGGCGCTTCGCGTCTCCCTCCCTCTCCCATCGGGAGAGGGAAGGGTGAGGGTGGAGGGGAAAGGCGACGGAGTGCTCGCCTTTCCCCTCCACCCCCGGTAACGCCGAAGGCATGAGCGCACGCACGTCCCCCGTCATCGCCTTTGGCGCGGCCGCGCTGGGTATCGCGATCTATTCGGTGATGGACACGCTGATGAAGCGGCTGTCGATCGACAGCGGGGCCTATAGCGCGGTGCTGTGGCGGTCCTGGGTCGGGGTGGCGATGACCGGCGCGCTCTTTCTGGGCCGGGGCGGGCGATGGCCGGGGCGCGAGGCGCTGACCCTGCATGTCGCGCGCGGGGCGACGGGTGGCGCGTCGGTGGTGCTGTTCTTCTGGGGGCTGGCGCGGGTGCCGATGGCGCAGAGCATCGCGCTGACCTTTCTGGCGCCGCTGATCGCCTTGTTCCTGGCGGCTTTCGCGCTGGGCGAGACGATCCGGCGCGCCGCGATCTATGGGTCGCTGGTCGCGGGGGCGGGCGTGCTGGTGATCGCGAGCGGCGAGGTACAGGCGCAGGCCTCGACCCAAGTCGTGCTGGGTTCGCTCGCCATCCTGGTCGCCTCGATCCTCTATGCGGTCAGCCTGGTGCTGCTCCGGCGACAGGCACAGGTCGCGGGCCCGGCCGAGGTGGCGCTGTTCACCATGCTGGTCATCGCGGTGCTGATGACGCCCGCCGCGCCCTTCGTCTCGGGTTGGCCCGCCGTGCAGCAATGGCCCAGCATCGTCATCGCGGCGGCGCTGGGCAGCCTGTCCGCGTTGCTGCTCGCCTGGGCCTATGCGCGGGCCGAGGCGCAGATCTTGGCGCCGGTCGAATATACCGCCTTCGTCTGGGCGGCGTGCCTGGGCTATGCCGTGTTCGGCGAGCATGTGTCGCCCTTCACACTGGTCGGGGCGGCGCTCATCATCGGCGGGTGCGTGGTGGCGGTGCGCCAACCTGCGCCGGGGCCGCAAAGCGAGGCAGGATTATGAGCATCACCCTTCGCGCGGCAGAGCCCGCCGACACCGCCACCATCCTGGGCTTCGTTCGCGAACTCGCGGCGTTCGAGCGCGAGCCCGATGCCGTCGTCGCCACCGAGCCGATGCTCGCCGAGGCGCTATTCGGCCCGCGCCCGGCGGCCGAGGCCGTCATCGCCGAGCGTGACGGGCAGGCGGTCGGCTTTGCGCTGTTCTTCGCCAATTTCTCGACCTGGACCGGGCGGCAGGGTCTGTATCTGGAAGACCTCTACGTCACGCCCACCGCGCGTGGGGCCGGGGTGGGCAAGGCGTTGCTGATCCATCTTGCGGGCATCGCACGGGATCGTGGCTGGGCGCGGTTCGAGTGGTCGGTGCTCGACTGGAATACGCCCGCGGTGGAATTCTACCGCGCGATGGGCGCGCAGGCGATGGAGGAATGGACGGTGCAGCGGGTTTCCGGTGAGGCGCTGGAGAAACTTGCCGGGCGGTAGTGAGAGTAGAGAAGGGGTTCGCGCAGAGGCGCGGAGGACGCAGAGGTATTGACCCTTGCGGCGTGCCTCACACCTTTATCTTTGGCTGATGATGGAGGGATGCTGTCAGCGGCAGGCGAGCCACCTCCGCGTTCTCCGCGCCTCCGCGCGAACCATTCTTCTTTTTGCCTCGCACATTCCTCGCTCCCTTGAGCCTGAGCATCGACGAAGGCCATGGGATGACCTTCCTCAGGCCCCGGGATTGCCCTCCCCCAGCCCCTCCCGTTTACGGGAGGGGAGTAAGAAGATTAGTGCTCCTGCCCACGTCTCAACAAAAAACGCCCCGGTGCGGGTGGCACCGAGGCGTTTCTCAAACCGAAACCGGAAGGCTTATTCGCGGCCGGGCACGTCGTGGTCGTGCGGCTCTTCGCCCTTGGCCTTGGCGTCCTCGTAGCGCTCGATCGCCTCGACGACGATACGACGGGCTTCGTCACGGTCGCCCCAGGTGCCGATACGCACCCACTTCTTCTTCTCCAGGTCCTTGTAATGGGTGAAGAAGTGCTCGATCTGCTGGAACACGATCTCGGGCAGGTCGTCACGGCCGCCGACATTCGAGTAATAGGGGAAGGTCGAGTCGACCGGCACGCAGACCAGCTTCTCGTCGCCGCCGGCTTCGTCTTCCAGGTTCAGCACCGCGATCGGACGCGCGCGGACGACGCAGCCCGGGATGAACGGCGTGCGCGACACGACCAGCGCGTCGAGGGGGTCGCCATCGGGGCTCAGCGTGTGCGGCACGAAGCCGTAATTGGCCGGGTAGCGCATCGGCGTGTGCAGGATGCGGTCGACGAAGAGAGCTCCGCTCGCCTTGTCGAATTCATACTTCACGGGCTCGCCGCCGGTCGGCACTTCGATCACGACGTTGATGTCATCGGGCGGGCTCTTGCCGACGGGGATAAGGTCGATGCGCATCGAAACGGTCTTTCTTGCCTGGATGCCGGATGAGTTCCGGTGGAAAAACAATGGCGGGCGCGATAGCGCAACCCGCCATGTCCTGTCGATAGATGTCGGTCGGTCCGGGCTCAGCGTGCCGTCAGCAGACGATCGAGGCCGGTTTCGCCAGTGCCCACCTTCTCCAGACGCGGATAGCGCGGGCCGCCGCTATAGTTGAGCGTCACTTCGCGGAACCGATCCTGGTTCTTTATCACCAGCTTGACCGGCGTCTTCGGGTCCTTGGCGGCGAGGATCGCGGCCTTCAGCCGGTCGCCCGAATAGCTTTCGCCGTTCACCGCCTGGATTTGCGTGCCGACATCGATGCCCGCTTTGAACGCCGGACTGTCCCAAATTGAACTGGTGACTTCGCCGCTGTTCGCCACCGTCATGCCCAGCGAATAGCTGACATTGGTGCTGCCCTTCTCGCCCTGCTTGAAGGTCGCGGTCGGCGTGTCGGTATAGACCAGCTTATAGCCGTTCATGGCAAAGCCGTTGATCGGCGCGGGCTTGCCCGTCTCGGTGATCCGCTGGCGCAGGAACCCGGCCCAGTCATAGGGCACGATCTTGTTCAGCGTCGCGGCGACATCGTCGAAGGTATAGGTCACCTCGCCCCAGTCGCCGTCGCGGATGCCGAAAAAGGCGTGGGCGAAATCGTCGATCGACTTGGCGCCGTTCGACTTCTGGCGGAGCATCGCATCGACCTCCATCCAGACCATCAGGCCTTCGTTGTAATAATCCTCCGACCGCTGCCAGCTGGTCCAGCCCTTGGGCTTGCGCGACGAGATGATGGGGTCGTTGGTGGTGTCGACCAGGTTGCGCCACTGCCGCGCGGGCGCGGTGTCGTAGAGCGCCAGGATCGAGGCATATTGGTCCAGCGTGTCCTGCTTCGACACCATGCCCGACCGTGCCTGGAGCACATAGCCCCAGAACTGGGTCTGGCCCTCATAGACCCAGAGCAGCGAGTCGCGCATCGGCGTGCGGTAATCGGGGGTCCACAGGTCCGCGCCGCGCCGGAACTTGCCGTCCCAGCTGTGCGTGAACTCGTGCGGCAACAGGTTGCGACGGCCCGGCCCGGCATCCCACTCGGTGAAATAGCCCGGCGTCACGCCATTCTCGGACGAGCGGTGATGCTCCAGGCCGATGCCGCCCAGCTGGTCGCTGATCGACAACAGGAACTCGTAATGATCGTAATGCTGCGCGCCAAAGGCCTTAACCGCCTGGTCGACCAGCCGCTGGTGCGCGGCGATCTGCTCGGGCTTGGCATTCAGCTCGGCGGCGTTGTCGGCAAAGACGTTCAGGTTCACGCGCGGGGTCAGCGGGAAGACCCTGCCGTACTTGCCCGCCAGGATCGGCGAGTCGACCAGGATTTCGTAATTGGTCGTATCGTACGTGTAGGTCGACCCCGACGCCTTGGCCGGAACCGCACCCGCGGCCGTCCAGCCTGCGGGGAAGGTCGCGGTCATCTGGATCGGGATCTGGCGGGTGTAGTAGCCCGCCGGATAGAGGCTGACCGAATTGGGCTGCAGCGAGATCATCGTCGGGGTGACGGCAATGCGACCCTGATCGGGCTTGGTCGCCGACAGGAACTGGAACTCCAGGTCCAGCTGACGCGCGCCCGCCGGCACGTCGATATGGAAGGCGAAGACGTCGACCGGATCGCGCGTCCAGGGCAGAATGCGCCCGTTCGCCTTGATGACCAGGCCCGCCAGCTTCTCGATCTCGCCGCGCGGGGAGTGGGCGCCGGGCAGCCATTTCGGGAAGAGCAAGGCCATCGGCCCCGCCTTGGCGACGGGGATGGTTTCCTTCACGCGAAAGATGCCCCGCTCCGTGTCGGTGGCGTCGACCATCAGCTTGATCGTGCCCGGATAGGGGGTGTCGACCGCATCGGGAATGGTGTTGACGAAGGGTTCTTGCGCGGCCGGGGCGGAATTGCCCGGCGGAACCTGCGCAACGGCCGCAGCGGTGGAGGCGAGCAGCGAGGCGACGAAGACAGAACGAAGCGCGGAACGGATCATGGAGAGCCTTTTGCGGCGAAAGGAGATGCGGGCAGGTTAGGCACCCGATAGGCCAGTCGTCCAGACCCTTTCGGGCAATGTCCTACCCGGACCCGCCGCCCAGCACGTTCACCGTGAAGGCGATGACGCCCAGGTTGAAGATGAACGCCGCCAGGCACTGCCCCGTCACCACGCGGCGCATCCGGCGCGACGCGATCGACACGTCCGACGTCTGGAAGGTCATGCCCAGCGTCACCGAGAAATACAGGAAATCCCAATAGTCCGGCTCGGCCGTGTCGGGGAATTGCAGCCCGCCCGCATCGCCCCCCGCCTTGTCCCCCATTTTGCCTTTGTCGCCCGCGCTGTAGAACAGGTGCGCATAGTGCAGGGCATAGACGATGTTGGAGAACAGCCAGGCGAGGATCAGCGTCGTGACGACCAGCGCGATGGTGACCACGCTGCTCCGCCCCCGCAACTCGCCGCCGACCGCGACCAGCACGACGAACAGCACGATCCCGCAAAAGACGAGGAGGACGGCGCGATTGGCATCGTTGCGCGCAGCCCGGCGACGCATCTTCGCGGCCTGTCCCTCACGCAACAGCGGCAGGAGCGATCCGATGAACAGCAGAGCGGCGGCATCGAATCCGGTCAGAACACCGCGTGTCATTCCGAGAACCGGCACCAAGCCCGTCGCGGCGCCGACCAAGATCAGCGCGAACAGCACGAAACGCGGCGGCGCGATCCGGTCGCCGATTTGGGTTTGCAGGCGCTGCCAGCGGGAGATCGTCATGACGCAGGGTGTACGCGTACCGGGGCGGACTTGGCTATGGGCGCGATCGATGCGACGAGGGCGGACGCCATGCGCCGATGCGGGGGGAGTCGCTGAGCCAGATCAACGCCAGCTCCAACCAGACATGCCATTCCGGCGCGATGAACGAATCCGCTCCCCACGCCGCTGCGCTGATCATCATCGACATGATCAACGATCTGGATTTCGAGGGTGGGGAGGAGCTGCGTGCGCCCGCCGAAGCCGCCGCCGACCGGATCGTGCGGCTTCGCGACGCGGCGGACGCGGTCGGGGTGCCGGTCATCTACGTCAACGACAATTTCGGCCAGTGGCATGCCGAGCGTTCCTCGATCGTCGCGCATGGCGGGCGGGAGGGGAGCCCGGGCCGCGCGCTGATCGCCGCGCTGGCCCCGCGCGACAGCGACTATTTCCTCGTGAAGCCGCAATTTTCGGGCTTCTACGCGACCAATCTGCCGGTGCTGCTGCCGCAACTGGGCGTCTCCCGCGTGATCCTGACCGGGGTGGCGGCGGATATCTGTGTGTTGTTCACTGCGGCTGACGCGCATATGCGCGAGTACGACCTGTGGGTGCCGGGCGATACGGTGGCGAGCGAGAGCGAGGATCATCGCCGCTGGGCGCTCGCGATCATGCGGCACAGCATGGCGGCCGAAACCCGGCCCACGACCGAATTGGCGCTGGCAGACTGGTTGTCCCGCGACCCGTGATCGCACTCTAGCGCACGAGGCTCCGCTACCTTAGATAGCGCCACCTCTATGGCACGGATCGAAACCCCCAAGCGCGTGCGCGGCACGCAGGACATCTTCGGCGACGAACAGCGCCGCTTTGCGCAGGTGCTCAGCACCTTCGAGCATGTCCATGGCCTCTACGCCTTTCAGCGGCTCGACCTGCCGGTGTTCGAGGATACGCAGGTTTTTGCCCGCTCGATCGGTGAGACGACCGATGTCGTGTCGAAGGAAATGTACACCTTTCCCGATCGCGGCGGCGACCTGCTGACGCTGCGCCCCGAATTCACCGCCGGGATCGCGCGCGCCTATCTGACCGAGGGATGGCAGCAATATGCGCCGCTCAAGCTTGTCACCTCGGGCGCGGTGTTTCGCTATGAGCGCCCGCAAAAGGGGCGGTATCGCCAGTTCCACCAGATCGACGCCGAAATCCTCGGCGCGGCCGAACCGGCGGCGGATGTCGAATTGCTGGTGATGGCCGACCAGTTGCTGCGCGAACTGGGCATCGCCGAAGGTGTGACGCTGCAACTCAACACGCTGGGCGATGCGGAGACGCGCGATGCGTGGCGCGACGCGCTGGTCGCGCATTTCGAGGCGCACCGGGATCAGCTGTCCGAGGACAGCCTGGTGCGGCTGGAGAAGAATCCGCTACGCATTCTCGATTCCAAGGACCCGCGCGACCGGCCGATCGCCGATGCCGCGCCCGATATCGACGCCTATCTGACCCCCGAAGCCCGCGCGTTCTTCGAGGCGGTGACGGCCGGGCTGGATGCGGCGGGGGTCGCCTGGACGCGCAATGCGCGGCTGGTGCGGGGGCTCGATTATTATCGCCATACCGCGTTCGAGTTCGTGACCGATCGGCTGGGCTCGCAGGGCACCGTGCTGGCGGGCGGTCGTTATGACGGGCTGATCGAGTCGCTGGGTGGAGCGCCCACGGCGGGCGTGGGCTGGGCGGCGGGGGTCGAGCGGCTGGCGATGCTGCTCGACGAACCGGAGAAGCCAGGGATCGACGCGGTCGTCGTGCCGATGGGCGCGGCGGCGGAGCTGCGTGCGACCGGCCTGGTCGCCGAGCTGCGCCGCGCGGGCGTTGCCACCGACATGGCGTTTCGCGGCAATATGAAGCGCCGCATGGCCAAGGCGAACGACCAGGGTGCGCGCTATGCGCTGATCCTGGGCGACGACGAACTTGCCAATGACAAGGTGCAGGTGAAAGCGTTGAAGACGGGCGATCAGGCCGCCATGCCGCTCAGCTGGGTGCCGCAAGGCATCTTCGACCTATTGTTCGAAGACCAGGTCGCCGAGGATCATGGCGAGCAGCTTCCTCCCTTGGCGCAGCGTTTGACCACGGCATGAAGACCATCTCGGCGGAGCGCATCGCGCAGATCGAGGCGCGACGCGACGAATTGCAGGCGATGATGGCGACCGGCGATCTTCCCTCGGACCGCTTCGTCGCGGTGTCGAAGGAATATGCCGAGCTGGAGCCGGTGGCCAACGCCGCCGCCGAGGTGCGTCGGTTGCGGCAGGAGGCCGATAGCCTGGCGTTCATGACGCAGGACGGCGATGACGAGCTGCGCGAGCTGGCGGCGGAGGAACTCCACGCCAACCGCAATGCGCTGGCGGCGGCGGATCGCCATTTGGCGTTGGCGCTGCTGCCGCGCGATGCCGCCGACGAGCGCGCGGCGATGCTCGAAATCCGCGCCGGGACCGGCGGCGACGAGGCCGCGCTCTTCGCGGGCGACCTGTTCCGCATGTACCAGCGCTATGCCGAGCGGCAGGGCTGGCGGGTCGAGGTGATCTCGGCCTCGGTGCCCGATACCGGTGGTTACAAGGAAGTCGTCGCCTCGGTCGCGGGGGCGGGCGTGTTCGCCAAGCTGAAGTTCGAGTCCGGCGTGCACCGGGTCCAGCGTGTGCCGGTCACCGAATCGGGCGGGCGCATCCACACCTCGGCGGCGACCGTCGCGGTCCTGCCCGAAGCGGAGGAGGTCGATCTCCAGATCGATGACAAGGATCTGCGCATCGACATCTATCGCTCGTCGGGGGCTGGCGGGCAGCACGTCAACACCACCGACTCGGCGATCCGCATCACCCATATCCCCACCGGGCTGGTCGTGATCCAGCAGGACGAACGCTCGCAGCACAAGAACCGCGCCAAGGCGATGAAAGTGCTGCGCACCCGCCTGTACGAGGCCGAGCGCGAGCGGCTGGCGGCGGAACGCGCGGGCACGCGGCGTTCGCAGGTCGGCTCGGGCGACCGGTCGGAGCGGATACGGACGTACAACTTCCCGCAAGGGCGGGTCACCGACCACCGGATCAACCTGACGCTGCACCGCCTGCCCGAGATTCTCGAGGGTGAGCTGGACGAACTGATTGGCGCGCTACTGGCGGAGGATTAAGCCGAACGGCTTGCCGCGCTCGATGGGTGAGGGGGCCCTGACCCCAACGTCCAATACGGGCCACCCCGGCGAAGGCCGGGGTCCAGTTGCTGCTGCTGTCGAGGCGCGCTGGGACCTTCACTTATTAGCCGCCCGAACCTGGACCCCGGCTTCTGCCGGGGTGGTCGGTATGCGGTGACGGACGCCCGCACCGCGCTCGCGCAGGCTGCTGAGCGTTTTGCCTTCTCCCCCACCGCGCGGCTCGACGCGGAACTGCTGCTCGCCCATGCCCTGGGGATCGAGCGCAATGCTCTGCTCCTCGACCTGACTCGTCCAGCGCCCGACAGCTTCTGGCCGCTGGTCGAGCGCCGCGCGCGCCAAGAGCCGGTCGCCTATATCACCGGCACGCGCGGCTTCTGGACACTGGACCTAATGGTGGGCCCCGGCGCGCTGGTCCCCCGCGTCGATAGCGAGACGCTGGTCGACGCAGCGCTCCGGCACTTCAGGGGACGTGCCCCCGCCACCTTGCTCGACTTGGGCACCGGGCCTGGCACGTTGCTGCTCGCCCTTCTCGACGAGTGGCGCGAGACGAGGGGGCTGGGCGTCGACCGTTCTCCGCAGGCGCTGCGATACGCCGTCGCCAACGCCGCGGCCTGTGGCGTGGCCGACCGGGCGCGGTTCGTGTGCGGCGACTGGGCGGGGGCACTGACGGGGCCGTTCGACTGCATCGTCGCCAATCCGCCCTATATCGGTACGGCCGAGCCGCTCTCGCCCGAGGTGCGCGATTACGAGCCTGGCAGCGCCTTGTTCGCAGGTCCCGATGGACTGGACGATTACCGCCTGCTCGCCCCCGAACTGCGCCGTCTGCTCGCCCCCGGCGGGGCGGCGGTGGTCGAGATCGGGCATGAACAGGCCGCGTCGGTCACCGTCCTGCTGGAGGCGGAAGGTTTCGCCGTCACCCTGCACCGCGATCTGGGCGGACGCCCGCGCGCGCTGCTGGCGCATTGAACATTCGCTGTCCATGCCCCATATTTCACTTGAAGGACATAGGTCTGACCCGCTAGAGCGGGCGCAGGGGCACGCGAACATCGGCATTGTCACCGTTTTTCGGGGCACCGTTCTTTCGGAGTCGATGCTTCGGGCCGATGCCCATACCCTTCGTCATGTAGTCGCTGCTGTCCGGCGGCCGTGGCAGCGCCCGACATCGGGTGCGACAGCTTCGCATCGCGCGAACCGCGCGCGGTGTCGGGAAAAGTGGACCTTGTTGGTTTGACGACTAAGGACGAACAGCTTGATCAATAATCGGCAGGCCGGCCGCCGTCGCGGTCGTGGCGGCAACAATAATGGTGGGCAGCGTCCGGGTGGTAATCCCGGCCGGGCCGACAATGGCAATCGCATCGACAACCGCGCGCGCGGCAACGCCAGCCAGCTGTACGAGAAGTACAAGAATCTGGCGACCGAGGCGCAGCGCCAGGGCGACCGGGTCAACACCGAATATTACTGGCAGTTCGCCGATCACTATTTCCGGGTGCTGAGCGAAACCCGCTCGCGCTTCGAGGAGCAGAATCAGCGTCGCCAGCGCGAGGAATCGCGCGACGACCAGTATGACGACGGCTTCGACAACGACGCCGAGGATTATGGCGACGAGGGCGATCCCATCCGCCCCGGCGAGCAGCAGGGCGAGGCCGAGCAGCCGCGCCGCGAGCGTCAGCCCAGAGACAACCAACAGCGCGAAGCGTATGCGCGCGACAATCAGCAGCGCGAAGAGCGTCCCCGGCGCGACCGCGACGATCGCCCGCGCCGTGAGCCGCGCGAGGATCGCCGCCCGATGCGCGCCGAACAGCCCGCCATGGCCGAGGATGCGCAGCCGGTCGTGACGGCTCCCGCCATGGTTCCCGAGGTCGCTTCGGCCCCGCAGGCCGAGGAGGAGGCCCCCCGCCGTCGCGGTCGTCCGCGTCGCGAGCGCCCTGCCGAGGTGCAGGATACGGGCGAAGCGACTGGCTTCGATGCCGATCGCCTGCCCCCGTCGCTGAGCGCCGCGCCCGAGCAGGACGCGGTGGCCGAGGAAAAGCCGCGTCGTCGCCGCGTCCGTGCGGCCGCCCCGGTCGAGCCGGAGGCGGCGGCGGGCTGATCCGCTCCGCTTGCTTCGGATGAAGACAAGGACCGGCCTTTCGCCTCGCGGCGGAGGGCCGGTTTTTTATGGCCGGCGATCGACATCCTCGTCATGCCCGGTGCCGGAGCTGAGAAAGACCAGCCCCATCAGCGCGCCGGTCAGCATGACCATGCCCCCGATCCCGCCGATCACCCCCAGCATCGTCACCCCGTTCAGCGGGCCATAGACCTGCGCCAGCGCCATCATCGCAAAGGCGACCGCTACGGCGGCAGCGACGGTCATCCACGCCATCATCGTCCGAAACCGCCCCCAGGCGAAGGCCGCCTGGTCGGGATCGTCGAGTCCGGGTGGGGGAGGGTTCATCGCCGGATTATGAGCGCAGGTCGCCCGCGCGGCAACCCGCCCGGGTGCTCAGAGCTGAGGGGCGCTGCGGCGCATCGGCCGCTTCGACCAGAGCCCGTGCAGGATCGCATTGATCTCCACCCGGATCGGATGGCGCAGCGCATAGACGACGACCAGCCAGGCCAGCACCCCGGCGCCCGCACTCAGGCTCAGCAGCCCAAAGCCGACGGCGGACGGGCCTGCGACCCAGCGATAGACGGCGAGCAACGGCGCGACCGTCGCCAGGGTCGCGACCAGGCTCTGCGCATAGATGACCAGCAGCGGCCGCCAGGCGAACCCAGTCAGCGGCTTCATCAGTCCGGCATAAAGGGCGAACCAGATCACGCCGTAGAAAAGTCGCGAGATCGCGGCCCATTCCAGGCTGACCATCGCGGCCAGGATCAGCAGGCCGATGGACAGCGTCGTGTCGATCGCATTGACCAGCATCAGCCGCCGGATCTTGCCCAGCAGGATCGGCAGCTCGAAATGCAGCGGCACGGCCGCAAAGAAAATCTGCCCCAGCGCGATCCAGGTCAGCAGCGGCGCGACCCCCGACCAGCGTGGACCATAGAGCATCAGCACGATCGGCGTCGCGGCGACGGCCAGGAAGCTCATCGCGGGCCACGTCACGCCGCTATAGGCCGCGACCACCCGCTGATAGGGGGCGGCCAGTTCCGCACCCGCATCGCGCAACCGGGCAAAGGCGGGATAGAAGACGCCATCGACCGCCCCGCTGACCAGCATCTGCAACTGCGCACCCAGGCTGGACGCGCGGCTATACAGGCCGACGGCGGTCAGGGTCAGCACCCGCCCGATCACCAGGTCCGGGCTGCGCTGGGCGATGGCGTCGCTGATATAGAGGAGCGAACTGTTCGTTCCGAAGCGCAGGATCGGCCCGATCCCTTTCAGGCTGGGGGGGAAGGGCGGCCGGATGCCCGATCGCCATTGCCCGATCAGCGCGCGGGCCGCCTGCTGCGCCACCGCCGCCCAGGCCAGCGCAAAGGCCGAATAGCCAGCCCAGGCCAGCCCCAGCGACAGCGCCGCATTGACCACCGCCGCGCCGACATTGACCAGGAACAGCGACCGGTAGTCCATCCGCCGCTGCAACATGGCGCTCGGCACGATGCCGAATGGGACGATCAGATACGAACTGGCGATGATGACCAGCAACGGGGTCAGCCGGTCATTGGCGTAAAACCGCGCCACCGGCCAGGCGAGCGCCAGGATCACGAAGCCGATCCCCAGCGCGAAGATGACCGAGACCGAGAAACAGGTCCGCACCTGCGCCTCGCTCAGGTCGCGCTCGCCAGCAACGAAGCGGCGAATACCGAAATCCTGCAGCGCCGACACCATCATCGCGGCGGACAGGGCAATCGAGAACAGCCCCATCTCGGCCGGGCTCAGGAAGAAGCGGGAGATCAGCACGCTGACCACGAACTGGATCGCAAAGGCGATATATTGCGCGCCGATCGACCAGAGGGCCGCACCCCGGACCGAGGAGCCACTCATCGGCGCGGGCGATTCTGGATCAGCGCGCGGGCCAACTGCCACGCCCCGCGGGGGCGGTGATTGCGCACCAGCCGCGCAACCGCCCGCCACAGGCCGGGCACGCGGTGCGCCCCCGCCTCCCGCCCATCCTTTAGATGCGCGACGATCAGCGGCAGGCCTTCACCCGCCAGCGTGTCAGGTGCGAAAAGAATACCGCGCGTCACTTCCGCCCGAACCTGGCGGGCGATGCCGGGACGGCCAAAGGCGTGGTCCAGCGCCTCGATAGGCGGCAGCGCCTGCCAGCCATCGGACGGGTCGGGCCGTCCCTGAAGCCGTTCGATCCGCGCCAGCCGGGCGATGGCCGCGCCATAATGCTGGGCCAGGACATGGCGGTGCGACACCTGGGTGTCGGAATAGCGATAGAGCAGCAGCCGCTCGGGCAGATTGGCCATGCGGGTCCGCTCGGCCAGCCGCAGCCATAGGTCGTAATCCTCGCAATGCCGATAGGCGGCGCGGTAACCCCCCACGGCCTCAAGCAGATCGCGGCGGATCATCACCGACGGATGACAGAGCGGCGAGCCCAAGACGCTCGACCCGAGCGCCTCGGCAATCGCCTCAGCGGTCAGGGGATGGTCGACCGTATGATCGCGACGGGGTTCGCCCGTCTCGGTGATGCCGCGAATCTGGGTGCCGACCAGTCCGTGATCGGGATGGGCATCCAGAAAGGCGATTTGCTGCGCGAACCGCTCGGGCAGGGCCATGTCGTCGCCGTCCATCCGCGCGATATAAGGCGCCCGCGCCTCGGCAATGATGAGGTTCAGGCTGGCGATCAGCCCGCGATTGCTCTGATGAATAACGCGGACGCGTGGATCGCGCGCGGCGTAGCTGTCCAGGATCGTCGCCGATCCGTCGGTCGAACCGTCATCCACCGCCACCAGCTCGAAGTCGCCGAACGTCTGCGCCAGGATGCTGTCCAATGCGAGCGCCAGATAGGCCGCATTGTCATGCACGCTAAGGGCGACGGTGATGCGGGGCGACGTCATACTCGTATCGCTCTGTCCCTATACGCAGCGGCTAAACAGGCTCTTAAACAAGGCGGGTGGGAGGTGCTAATCCCGAATGACGAATTCGTTCCCGGACCGAAAGCGCTGGAGTGAGCGACCAAACCACTGAAATATCTTCGCTTTTCAGTTTTTTGCAGAAAAATGGCAATTTTTGTGTTGACCGAAAAGTATGACCCGCCTAGAGGGGTTTCACCGCAGCGGTGGCCGACACGGTCACCGAGGCGCTAGCGACTTCGCTGGCACACTGGTTACCCTGGGAACGGGGTGATTGGTTGTTGCCGGTTTTGTTGTCGGCTCTTTGACATTGTGATTTAGATGAAGGGACATGCGGGCGGCGGCTTGGCGGTTGTCCTGCGCATTCAAGGTGCGTGGGGATCGTTAAAAAGCTTTAAACCAGTTCGTATGTCTCGTT